>ENA-ORXT01003582-ORXT01003582.1-marine-metagenome-genome-assembly--contig:-NODE-3582-length-16962-cov-8.835179_pt1 | contig 16962 bp, 26 predicted proteins | sample MGYA00237868_ERZ511482 | MGnify/ENA metagenome assembly ERZ511482 | reverse complement strand
AGAAAAGAACGCAACGGACATGCACGGGGAAAACAGTAGAGGGGAGCGCGTTAAAAACTAGACACAGGGCGTCCGCCACAGAACGAGTCCAGTACAAGGAGCCGAATAAACGCAGAAAACTCACACATGACGGCCTCGCGTGCGTTGAACTCAGCAGAACACACCTGGACCGCTCGAGGACACCGCAGGCGAGTCTGTGAGTGCCGTAGGCGTGCTGACATTGGACGGGCTCGGGCAGTCGGCCATTGTGGTACGGCCAGCCAACAGGTGGAGGTTTTCTCCGGGGAGGATGATAGGCGCGACGACGATGATGGAAGGGGCAGCAGACGGTCTGTGGCGGCGGGGGTGTGGACGGTGTGGCCGCCTGAAGCGCATTTTAAGCGACGCCATCCGCGCTTCCGACTAAATATTTTGCTACAAGAATCTTCTGAACCGGCCCGCGGGGATCTTGGTATTGTTCCGCATTCCTCCACTGCGACCTGTACAACTATATGATTAATCTGTGTCGCGACGTAAGTACTTGTTGTTCGAGCAATATTCATCAAAAACAAGCAGATTCTGTTTTGTTGTGTGAAGGTGCACCGCTCAAGGCACTGTCCAGCTTTTGGCGCATCGACAATAACAGAATAGCATCTGTTGGGTGCTTGTTCGGCAACAGCGTCCGAACAGAATCGCGTTCTGCTGGGTGCGGCCGCCGCCGCGACGAACAACAACGCGTGCGCCGCGCCGGGAGGTTGCGGCGGACGCTGCTCGGCGGTGCTGTGGAGTTTCTGGCACAGCTCTCTGCCTCGCTGTGTGGCCGCCTTACAGGTCGCGATGGCTGTGCGGTCAGCTTGTCATTGCTTTCGAGGCTCACGAGAGAGTGCTCTGGAGGACTGATTCCGGCAAGGTGTCGTCCATTGCTGGGGTCGCCACCTACTGGCGGCCTGAGAGGCCCTTGATCGCGGATGCGCGCCCGCGAGCTGTCAGCAGCCCGGCAAGATACTCAATAGTGGAGAAGCACGTGGCACCTCCGCTCATGCGTCAGCCCCTCGCGACCTCGTCCCCACCCACACGTGCTGGCCCGACGGGCACACTCGCTGCCAATTGAGACGGCTCCTGCCTTGTTGACAGCGCGTTCCATTCCACCCCGCACAACACCCGCCGCCCTCAACGACGGCCTATTCCCCCCTGTTCCACCTCCATTTTCCACCTGTCCGTTTGCATCGGGGACGTGGTTGCCGCTTTGGGTCAATAGCCCCCCCCACCTCACACACCCACCCAATGAAGGTTGACGGCCCGTGGCGTGGTGCACGTCTCTTTGGCAGCGCGTCGCCACGCGGGCGCGCGGTGGCGACCGCGGCGTTGGCATTGGATTGCTCCGGGTGAAAGTGCGAAAGGGAGACGGGGAGGGTGGTGATGGGGGGATCTCCAAGCCTGTGTCGGGTGCCCTATCACCTCGCGAGGCGGGTCTCGTGGACTCGGGGGCATGTCCCTCATGCCGCCACTCGGTGAGCGGGGTTCTGAGGGGTCGGGCCGGTGGGCGGCCCGCCGCGCCGTGCATGCGAGCGACACCCCCTTTGACCGCGCGCTGCGGGGCGCCGCGTCACGGCAAGTGGCAATATATATCGGGCGGGGAAACGTCTCATGTTGTGACCGTCACCATCGTCACACACACACACGCACTCGCCCGCCGCCAACCAGCTGCCCGCCCACCAATGGCCCGCAATACGCCCGCCGCCAACAAGCTGCCCGCCGCCAACAAACCGCCCGCCCACAAGTTGCACGCCACACACCCGCTGCCAAGCACCTACCCGCCCCCCACTTGCCCGCCATACGCCCGCCGCCAACAAGCTGCCCACTCGCCACTCGCCCCGCAGTTGCCCGCCACCAACAAGCTGCCCGCCGCCAACAGGCTGCCCACTCGCCACTCGCCCCGCAGTTGCCCGCCACAAACAATCTGCCCGCCGCCAACAAGCCGCCCGCCCGCTAGTTGCACTTCACACGCCCGCCGCCAAGCACCCACCCGCTCCCCACTTGCCCGCCACACGCCCGCCGCCAACACACCGCCTGCCCGCCATTCGCCGCACACTTGCCCGCCGCCAAGCACGCACCCGCCCCCCACTTGGCCGCGATCGGCCGGCCGCCAACCCAGCGCCTGTCCGCCACCGGGCCGCCGCCTGCCCGCCGCCGTCCCGCCGCCACATTCCTATCGTCGACCCACGACCTGCCCGTCACCTACCCGCCGACCAACGACCACCCACCTGCCGCATATCCACCACCTGCGCACCACTTTCCCGCCCTTTGCCCACCACCTACCCACCGCCTACTCGCCACTCGCCCACCACCTGTCCGCCGCCTGGCTGCCCCCCCCTGTGCGCAGAAGAGCGGACGATGGAGAACCCCAGCACAAAAGAAACGAACAGCAGAAGCCCAGTACATTCACCACAGCAAGTACAGCATGCAAAGCCCAGAGGAAAGCAAGACATAACGACAGTAAAGCGCACAAACAAGCAAACAAGCACACTCAGAAGCACTCACGACTAGCGGCTCTCAGGAGAAGCACCATCACTGACAATGAAATCCTTGTCCAAGCTATTCTTGGACGACCTCCCCGCGCTCTCCTTGTCGGAGTCGACGCGTCTGGTAATCCACTTTGGCCGCCGCTTGCGCCGCACGACTGGCCTCTTTCCCAAGGCCGTCGGCGACAGCGGATGCCGCTGATGGTTGAACCCGAATAGGTAATCGATGGCTGCGTCCGTGCCGCTTGTCACGTCATCGCCATCACCCCCGTCGCCGTCCACATTTGCACTCACATCGGCACCGCCACCGGTACCAACACCGCCATCACCCCCGGCAGTGCTATCTTTTCCGCCACCACCGTCGTCCGCCCGATTCACACCTCCAGCACCACCGCCGCCATTACCTGCGCCGCCGCCCTCGACATCTTCACGCCGATCGCAACCGCCGCCATCAGAAGAACGGCCTCCAGGACTGTTTGCGTCGTCGTGGTCGTCAATGACAGCGACATCGTCCTTGCGGTGCGCGACCCAGTGGCACACGAGCTTCTTGGGCTGCGCGACCTCTACTGGCGTGACGCCCTAGACACTTTCCCCCCTCTTGTCAACGGCGATATTCAATTCGATCGAGGCGTTTGGTACGCCCCGGTCGTCGGTGATGGTTGCACGCTCTTTGTTTCCCTTGTTGGTCAAAGTCAGCGCGCCCCATCCGTCTGTGCCGTTGTCGACATGCGCGTGTACACACTTGAAGTTTTTGGCCCAGACAACCCTGTCCATCTTCACGACGCCACCGTGCAGACCAGAGGCGCTTGACTTCTTGCTCTCGACCGGGAGCAAGTCCTTGACGCGTTTTTGCTCGAGAGAGAGGCGGGCCTGTGATAAGGAACGCCAGTACAGTGACATGGCACAGCTCATAGCATAAATAAAAGAGTTTGTGCCATGGGGTTAAGCAAGAGCAGGCAGAACACCGTCAGTAAATTCGTCCAAAACACACAGCGGTCACACAATGCGGTCAACGTTTCATCGTTCTAGTCGTCACTCGCGTTCACTTGCACCAAAGCAATCCAAAATCCTCCAAGTTGCCACCACAGAAGAAGAGTATGGTTGCCCACGTCGCGAGCACTGTCCCCCGCCGACCAGCGACATATTCCAGGAAGCCATGCCAGCCGATAGAGCCAGCTGCTGCCGGCTTCGACTGCCTGTCAAACAAGGCGCCCTCTTCCCAAGTTCGCCGTATGACCTTGTTCAGGCTGCAATGGATGTTATTCCGTGTCTTTCCCAACCATAGAGTCAGCGCCACAGGGGCGGGCTCCTTGGTTTTCCTTGGCGCGGAACTCGTCTTGCCCCAACCGCTCGCGCTGGAAGCGGCCGATCGAAACATCGTCTTCAAAACGTTCTTCGCTGCTGCAGCAACGAACCAAGGCACGTCCATCACCACGTTTCTCGGCACGGCGTCGAGTGTGTTGGCAGAATGAAAACCGTCATCAGCCGATTGCGGTTGTACGAGCGCATGCAGTACACGCTTAGTCAGTACAAGTCAAATGCCGAGAACGCGCGGCTGCCCGGATGACACGACGGGGAGCGCCTTTTTGATTCTGACGACCACCGACCGACGTAGGGAGAAGTGACTCTTCACGCCACAGGCGAGTGCCCCGCCAACGGCCTCGCCCTCACCGGCACCGTCGCCGTCCGCGCCCACAGCTCTTCCAGCGCCACAAGCACGACGGGCGCCACCGTCACCACTGGCGGAAGCGTCAAGGTCCGCGCCCATGACGCCCCTGTCCTTGTCGTCCCTACCAGGGCCGTCGTTATCGCCCCTCCCGCTGCCTCCGTCCTTGCCATCGCCACCGTCACCGCCCGCACCGGCTGAACCACGACAACCAACGCCATCACCCGCGGGGGCCCCCGCGTCGACGGCGCAGGTCCCTTGGAGCTTTCGCTTCGAAGGGCGGGACTTGTCATGCGTCAGGCCCACCTCGCCGACGGGCAACTCCGAGTTAACGGCCATGCGCGAAACCGCTATCTCCGTGATGTACGAAATGTGCGCGAAAATGTACCTACACCTCTGCGCACAACTTATTCATCACGGCGATTGCGGCGTCCTCCGCCAACGTTTGCGCCTTCTTGCGCTTCCGTAACGCGGTTGATGGTGACACTGAGGCAGGAGCGGGGTTGGTGTCAATGAGCAACTGCCGGATGCCTTGCTTGCTGGTTTTCCAGCAGCTGAAGTCCAGCCCCGCTTGCCTGCATCAAAAAACCACGAAAGGAAGGGAAGCACAAGCGTCCAAGGGACGCCCAGGCAGTACTGGCATACGATATAAAAAGAAACACCTCGTCCAGTACAGCAGCAGCAGTATGAAGATATCTCAAGAAAAGGAGAGTACAAGACAGATTGCAGCAAGCAGAACAAACGTTCAGTTGGTGGAAGGCATTGGCGCTGGCGTTGGCGTTGCGAGTTGCTGTTCGCTTTTCACTTGCCCTTGGACCACTTGAGCCAGCCGCCGGCGGCGGCATGCGACCTGAATAACGCAGGCTAATGACATATGAGCGACCGGGCGGCGTCGCCTGATCGTCTGGGTTGACCTCATCCGCTGCCGAGGGCGCATCAACATCCATCGCGTCACCCATGTCGCTGGTGTTGCGCGCGACGCGCGCGTCGCCGATTTCTATGACGGCCTCAGCGCTTGGATTGGTGGCGGCGGCCCCTCTGGCACCCGTACTGGCCACCGACGCCAGCCTGTCAACCACGTCTGCCGCACTGGCGGCGGCCACCATGTCGGTGGTGACGCACACAGTCTCGGCGATGGTAATCGTCGTGGCGGAGGCGCCCGTATTGACGACGGTCACTGTGTTTGCCGCGGCGTCCGTTCTGGCAGCGGCGAGCGTATTGGTAGCAGGAGCGACCGCACTGGCGGCGATTACCGTCCTGGAAGCGGGGGAGACCGTACTGGCGGCGGCGGGCGTGTTGGCAGTTGCGGCATCGGGGGGGGCTGGGCCGTTGAAGGTGGCGGTTGAGGCGCCCGTGTTAAGGGCAGCGACCGGGTTGACAGCGGGGGTGCCCTAGTTGGCGGCGGCGACCGTGTTGAAAGCGGGGGTGCTCTTGTTTGAGGCGGCGACCGTGTTGACTGCGGGGGTGCCTTTGTGGGCGTGGGCGGTTGTCTTGGCGGCGGCGATTTTTCTCGCCTGGGCGACCTTACTCGCAGGGGCGACCGCACTCGCGGGGGCGTCCGTACTCGAGGGGGCAACCGTTCCGCCGCGGGCATCAGTACCGCCTGGGGCAACCGTACCGCCAGGGCAACCGTCCTTGGGGCGGTGACCTTGGCAGCAGTCGGGGCGACCGTACTGGCGGGCGCGGCCGTCTTGGCAGCCGGGGAGCCCGTGCTGGCGAAGGCTACCGTCTTGGCAGGGGGCGCACCCGTGCTGACGGAAGCGACAGCGGGAACAATGCGGAGGACCGCGCTGATAGCGGCCAGCCTGTGCACATTGTTGTCCGTGTTGGAAGCGGGGACGGCCATGCTTTCGGTGGCGACCGCAGGAATCGCAGCGGCCACCTGGCTGGCTGCCACGTGCGTGCTGGTGGCGCCAAGATAGGAAGTGGCGGCGCCCGTGATAGTATTGGGGCTCGCCTCTGCGGTTGCGATCATGTTGAGGGCCGCAACCAGCCTCGCGTCCGCTGCCGTGATTGTTTCGAGTGAGACAGCGGAATCCCGAGTCCCGTCCGTCTGCGGCACTGGCGTGATGTCCGGCACGGGAATCGTTGTCCCCAGGGTAGGAAGCTTCGGCAACAAAGGCGGGGTGGGCGGGAGAACGAGGCCGTTGACCAGCATGGATGCCGACGCGGCGGCGGTCGGGGCTGCGGCATGCACGCCAGCAGGATCGAAATGGTCCGCGTCAGCACTGCCGACACAACCAGTTTTGCCGCCTTGGAGACCTTGGCTGTCACCGGAGCCGACAACATAGCCGGTGGCTGTAGGATCACAGACAGGGGGCATTGCTGCCGGGACGTTGGTTGCAACGTCAATGTGTCCCTCATTTGTGGCAGCCAGTGCGTGAAGAGCGGCCTCAACAAGGCGCCTAACGTTGTCCAGCAGAGTCATATCACCTGGCTGCAGGTGGCCTGGAGGGGAATCAGATGGTTGGGATAGAGGGGTAAGGGGGTGTCGGCGGAAGGCGTGAGGCCAGGACCTGGAGGAGAGAGAGGGAACAGCCGGGAGCGATGCGAAAGAACAAAAGCAGCCCGCCAGTCATCAGTCCTCAAGACATGACGGTGACGCCTGTCCCTTGCTCTCAAGAGTGCAACGTTGGGTCCAGTCGTAGCTTCGGGCCCGCTGCGGGCACGCTCCGTCGATGTCGCTGAGCAGCCTGCAACAGCACACGGGGAGGGGGTCGTCCGGGTAACGGCTGTGACGGTACCGGTTCGACGGCCAGCGTGGGTACACCCCCCGGGCACGGACAAGCTCATTTACAGTCGTCGCTGTACCAATCAGCACACGAGTTTCTGTCAGCTCGGCATGCATTGCTCAATGCTTTTCGATAGTGTACTGAGGGATCAGTGCTAGAAAGGTGTGCCACGGACAACTGACCGTGACCGGCCTGGACTGGGTCAGCAACAGACGGCTCCCCGCCCGTGCTCGACAGCACTGAGCCTTGGAAGGAATACAGCCTGGTGCGGTACGCACTGTTGTCAGCACTGTGCTGAGTCCATTAACAAAACGATTGAGAGAGGCTATATTTAAATTTCTGTGGTACTTCTTCGTGTATTTATTGGTTTGTGCTGAGCCAATGAACTGGGCGGATCAATACTCTGGTGAGTACATACCTGTCGTGAGTACAAATGTGTCGTGAGTGAGTACACATCTGTCGTGAGTACACACTTCTCGCGAGCACGCACCGTCGGACGCGTCGCTAGACGCACTGCACCGTTCCACCGTCCGCTGGCTTTGGCCTCTGTCCTGACGTTTGACGTGACGATCAACCGCGCCTGACTGCGGCTATGTTTCCCTGTCGGGTTGCTGGTTGCGGCCGCATGCTGCGCTCGTCTGTCGGCGAGTCGTGGCACTTCAACGCGTCGCACTGCCGCGATTTTCCCCCCGTCTATTCGAAGGCTGTACCTGGTAACACAAGGTGCTTTGGAACCTACAACCTGGCCAGGACGACGACGATCTCATGCTGGGGGATCAAGATGCGGCCACATCTCAAGCAACTGGCTCTTTTGATGGACATGTCAGGGCAGTTGGAACAATTGAAGCCTCCCCATCGGATGTCTTTCTCGACCTTTCCAGGACGCTCACTGGTGGGCACAGTCGTGGTCGTGCCCGTAGAGGTCAGCCATCTACCCAGGCAAAGCGTGCGCGCCAAGCTGACGGCCGGCATGGCGGTCAGCGACGGCGGCGGCAGCGGCGCTGGCGGAACAGTCATGCTGGAAAACGCTGTACTGTACAAGAAGTCGGATATACTCTGGACGCGCCTGGCGAGGATTCTCGTACAGCAGCGTCGGGCGCCACGGGTGACGACACTTCGCCGCGAGTTGGTGGGCTTTGGATAACGTCTGATAGTGGCTCGGACAAAGACGACAGTGATCTTGACCTTCGCTTGCATGACGAAGAGTTTTTTGTGCTACGAGCGCTTTTCTGATGCAGACCAATCTACGTTGGCGTTTGTTATGCTGGGGGGTGGTAGTGCTGAGCCACGGCCCCAAGATGGTCTCCGACACGTTTTTATCCATGCTTGTTCTGTTGGCAGCGGGGGGGTGAGGACGCAGAGCGAGCTCAAGACCTTGTACAACTACGCTGAAGGTCGAAGCGGCTACAGATGCTGCCATGGGAAGAACTTTCACGGTCGTTTTCAAGACGATCTGGCGCTTCATTGCTACCGTGCGCCGGTACAAGCGGACTGTTATTGCACCGCTCAAATGGAGGAAGGTCACCATGAACATTGACGGGCGCCAGTACACCGTCTTCTTCAGAGACGCACTACAGGCAGCTCAAGACAAGGTGCTGCGTGCTCAACAAGAGGACCTGAACTGAAGCCATCTCGTCCACAGAACATGATGTTGGGTCGATGGACGCCAGTCGAGACGCTAGTACTACCACAGAGGACACCGAACTGCGCAACGCATGGAACGAATAAATATACAAGCGGCAAGAGAAGCGCGTGGGCGGCACTTTACATTCAGGGACGCGCGTTCTGGGGTTCTACGTGTGATCCGACTCGACTGCACTGAGCAGCAGCGGTGCTGCGTCAGCCCACCCTCTGCAGATGCGGGTCATCAACATCAGCACAGATCAGGTGCGATGCGTAACACTTGTGTATATCCCGCAGGTGGAAGCCAAGTGACACGAGACCATGCAGGGCCAGGACGTACGTGGCGAGTTGCTGCAGCGCATCCCCCATGTTATATTCCGGACAAATCTGCTGGTAAGTCATGATAAGACGTGGCCTAACATTTCAGAAGGTGGCTGCGTGCGTTTCTCTTCCCGTGCTCTTTTGTACGTGTGTGACCAACCAGAGGATAACGCAGTCATGTGTCTGAAGGAGTCCGACTGTCTCTTTCCTTGTACAGCATGTACTGTTTGGTGGGACAGCTCCTGTACGGAGGCGGGCACGGATGCTCCTTCCAGGGATTTGCATAAGACTGTGCGGGCGCAACTGTGCAATGTCCTGAAGGGGGACCTCCGCGGTGCTGGCGCGACGCGAGCTGGGGCGCAGATGGATCACAGATATAACAGCATGATTCCTGCTTTGAATGCATGGACGAGGCTTGGCAATAGTCCGCGCATGCTATATCGTTTTCCAGGGTGTGACTGCCTTCCTGTTCGTTTCTCTGCTATGCGAGTGTCTTGTCGTTATTGTCCTGTTTCGCTCAGCGGGCTCTGCTGCAACAGCAGTACACACCAGACGTCGCAGCCGAGCTCTTCGCTTCTCCCGCCGCTGTACTGCGGCGCAGCTTGCGCGCAAGCGCAAAATGCCTGGGCACTGTAATGTGTTGATGTTGGAGGACAGTGCTTCCTTGTTCTTTTGCGCCTTCTTATACCAGAAGAAGTCATCCGCCCCTGGGCGTGGCCGGGTGGCCATCACCGTTCGTGCGGCAGCGAGCTTTCATGGCACTCCATGGTATGGCTGGCAGCAGTACCGCGGGCCCGGTGGCAACAAACAGTTCGGTCAAGCTGCGCTCGCTGTACAGTCCCGAACTGGGAGACGAAAGCAACTGGTGGTTTGGCGGGTGGAGGAAGCGGCACCTCGTGAGAGTTGTGTACTGACGGGGTACTGGTGTCAGCGACTGCGATGAGCGGTTCCGTCCGGTGAAAAGGCGGCTCGTCTGGACGTCATGGAAGTCAGCGACACTGTGGGCTGAGTTGCAGTGGAGCATGACTGGGAGAACTTTTTTAGGCGGCATGGCTTGATTGTCATGCCGAACGACGTACCATCCACCACTCTAGAGCTGCGCGCCGCCCGCTTTTTTGTGAACGCATTTGCGGTCAGTGATGCGGGAGAGGAGACGGATGACGCATGATGGGGGGAAAGAAGGGAAAGGAGCGCGGGGGAGTGGGCTGGGGTGTTGGTGAAGCGGGAGCGGTAGACGAGCAAGGCAGTTGTGCCTGTCGGAGCTTTGATCACTGCGTGTCGCGAAGGTCTCGGTTGAGGGACTTGTCAGAAGCAATAAAGTCTTTGGGACCCGGCCGATCTCTGCAATGAAAGTGATATGTGACCCTCAGAGCTGCTGCTCCTACGTGACGAACGCTGGTCGCTTCTGGCAGTCCAGGGACGCTCCACACAGATTGATGTGTTACCCCTAGAGCTGATGCTTCGAGGTGCAGAACGCTGGTGGCTTCTGGCAGAATGAACACGCCCCACACAGATTGATTTGGGACAAACTGTTCTGACTGGCCCTGCCGTCTGGCGAAACGACGAAGACACACCCGATTTCCGTGTGTGTGCGTCACTTGAAGTCTGCTTCAGCAGGGTCTACAAGCCCACGATTCTGGCCCGATTTACCTGGTACACCCCACGTCGCCAGCATTTGGGACCTGTACCCCACGTTCTGGACCCCCCCTCCCCCCAGATGACGTGGGTTCGGCCCCCCTCTCCACGGCCGCCGCTCCGAATTGATGCCAGTAAGGCAATCGGGCATGTATTACATGAGCTTTAGCCTAGTACGCGTGTTAGTACACGTCTAGTATGCGCCACACTTTCCCGACGATACTGCCATCGATTGATCCAAGAACGACGGGGGAAAAACATGGCGTTACTCTTGTAATATGAAGAAGTGTCATCAGCACCCCCCGCCTGGACCGATTTGGGCAATCTGGAAGGGACCTACATTGGTTCGCACGACGTATCATGGTGACACATATGTCTGGCACATTTTTCTTTGAGTCCTGTCTGGAACTATTGAGGGTGCGGGGAAAGTTCAAGGTACTGACTGAGGTGGCAAACACTTCCATCCTGTTGTTTTCTTTACCCCCAAAAAACAACATGAGAGGTCACATAGCATCGACCAGGAGCCCACCGCAGCAGCGCCAAGCTTCCTAGACGAGACCAGAACGTCAACCAGCAACTCCGCACACCTCTTGGTGGCAGACACAGCGCCTGCAGAGGCCGGCTCCTCCCCAGCACGACCAGGACCGCCCTTGTCGCCACGTCACAACGCCATTGCCGCCACCGAAGGGCCTCCTACACATGTCCCCGTATGGCGGCACATGTGTAGCGCGCCCCAATCCTGCCTCATCGGCGATCGCTGCCACGGCGACGGCGACGGCAGCCAGAGCGACAACAGAGGCAGCGGAGGCAGGGGCAACGGGGCGGCGGTGGCAGGGGTGGCGACGGGGGCAGCGGAGGCGTCACCCCCACCACGACTGCAGCGGCAGCCCGCGCGACAACCGGGGCGGTGGTGACATTAAGGCTGGGCAGCGGCGGACAAGCCGCATATGCGGCGGCAGCGGCGGCAGCGATGCCAAGGGCGGTCGCAGCGCCTCAGCGGCGGCTGAGCCACGTTGGTGTGGGAGGCGGCCGCGGCCGGATTGGTGACGCACAGGCGTGTGGCGGCGGCGGCGGCGGCGGCGGCGGCGGTGGCGGCGGCAGTGGCCGTGGCGGGGAAGGGGGCGGCCCCGCGGCGGCAGCTGAGCAACGGTGGCGTTCGAGGCGGCGACGGTCCTGGCGGGGGTCGGCGCGGCACCGAAGCGGCGGCTTACCCGCGGCGGCGGCGGCAGCGTCGGGGGCGAGGGCGCGGGCCGCGCCGCAGTGGCGGCTGCCGTCTCGGCGGCGGCGACGGCAACGGCACCCACGGCGATGGATAAGGAGCAATAAGACGTGGGGCTGGCGGCCGGGATCATGGGGTCGTCGGAAGCGGCGGCCGTAGCGGAGATGGTGGGGCTGGCGGGGGGGGAGGGAGCAGTGGCGGGGGCGGACGGAGCGGCTAGTCGGGCTGTGGCTTCGAGGGGGGTGATTGGGAAGGACCCCGAAGACGACTGTGAGCGCCGCAAGACTGGGCCTCGAAGGAGCCATGACTTGTCAATTTCAGCCAGTGTGATGTGTGCGTCAGACTGGCGTCAGCTTCGACGCACCCTGATCAATTCTAAATTTTTTTGTGTTGCCAAGGTGCCAGATATGAAAGCCGACAACAGCGACAAACCTTTTTTCAATATGCATAAGAATCAGAAAGTGCGTCCGCGAAAACACCCTGGCCTGGTGTTATTCCTTGATCGAAGACCTCCTTCATGTGTGTCAGTTACGAAGCACTTTTCAGGCTTGAAACATGCCGCGTCTCCGCTTCCCTTGGCACGTGGATATATGTGCCATGTCCTGCATCGGTTTTTAAATTTCGTGTCCCTCCGGACGTCCACGGGCAGGCGCGCGAGCCCGAGCCGTCCGCCTCGGAGCGTGTTGGCCCCCCATCCAGCCGACGCCGTGCTTGTGACAATCCCAAGTCACGCGCGGCTCGCCGGTAGACTCCCCCCCCGGCAGCCCTCCGGCTTCCCACCTGCGTCCGCCCTCGCCGCCACAACCGCACGGCACACCTATTCTTTCGGCGCAAATTCAGCGCCACTCTGGCCCCCTTGTCCATGGTGATGAGGGTCATTTTCAGCAGCAAGCCTATCGCAGCAGAGGGCGCGGACGCAAGGGGCGCTGCCGCTGCTGTTGGGGCTTCTACTGCCATGCCAACGGCGTCTTCACCCATCCCCCCTTCAGACCCACGGCCCCTTCTTCCGTTCATAACCCCCACAATGTACCCCTTGGCCAATTGGCCCCCCTGACGAAGTACCACGCGGTCAGCTGCGCGACATCCCGTACGGCCAGGGCCGCCACTGCGACACCACAATCCCCGCGCAAGGGCCACACACACGGCGCCGCCCTCTCCCCGTCACAGGCCCGCGCACAGCAGCACGCGGGCAGATGCGTCACGACACGTGCGATTGCCCGCTTCAGTCACTGCGCGCCTCAGTCAAATCACATTCCATGCGTCTTGGCTGTTTCCGATATTGGCCATCTGCTGCGTGTAACAAGAACACCGTCCGACGCAGCTTAGGGGCATGTTCCACTAAGTATACCATCAATTCCTCGCACGACGCGATCATACGCAGCACGAATCTTCGTTCCCAGCTGCTCTGAAGCACAGACCCCCCGTTCAAGCCACCTGAACAAGAAAAACACCTTCATTCACATGGTCAGGCCTCACAAATGCTCAAAGTACGGCCATGCTGCCGGAACACATACGTAGATACATTGCGAAGTGACGCTTCTGAACATGTGAGACTCCTCGAAAGGCGACGTCCGCCCGAGCCGTACGAGGTCTCTTCGTGTCGACGCTTCTTTTTCTGATGTTATCCCACAACGTGCACTAGTTCTAAAACACATTATAATGGAGGCCCCTATGCGCAGGTTGGGTAATACCCCGACCAGAAGGCCCGGGGACTGAAGGCACGTTCGCTCCAATATCCTGGCCCTCACTGGCTCAGATATTTGACTCGCTCAAAAAAATAACAGAGCGCCATTGTCGAAGAAGCACACCTGCCACCTGGTCGAGGACACCAGACGAGTGAGCCATCGGGCCGCCACTCGCGCAGTTTCTCAGTCACCCACCATCCTCACAGACCCTCGCATCGAGGCCAGTGCCGCCGTCTCACCTGTCACGTCGCAAGCCTTGCAAGGTCCGGCTTCCAAGCGATCGAATGAAATTCCAGAAACGTGCGTGCAGTCTTCTGGCCTTCAGGGCGCTGACGTGCTAGTAGATGCATCGGCACTGTGACCACCAGCCTGCTCCATGGCCGCGCGCAGGCACGGGTGCACTAGCAGCCACTTTTCCGTGGCTGGGGAAGCGCGAGGGGGGAAAAGGGGTGCTGGTGCCCTCACCGCGACGGCGGTAGCCCTCCGGCGTGGCGGAACGCCCACTGGGAAGGCAGTGACCCCACCGCCTAGCACACCTGCGTGCGGCTGGCGGGGCGACCCACAAGGCGCGCGGGCGGGCGGCTGAGCTAGACCGCCGCGTGACCGGGCGCCTCTCAGCGGAGCATAATATGACGTTATCAACCACCGACGCGCCGCCGCAACAGAAGCCGCGGCGCAGGCACGATCACCCGATGGTCATTCTGGGCGGGTCGAACGCCAAAAGTTGCTGCGCGCGGCTGACGCGTGCAACTCGGAGCGGTGGAAGGGGGCTGTGCAGTAGTAGCTGCGGGGACGTTTATAAACATAGTCTTTTGGCAGGTCTTTTATCGGCACCTTTTGTGGGTTCTTTTGAGGAACGCCATGGCCACAAGATATTTCCCTCAAAAATGCATTGCAGCTTTTGGTCCCTCAACTGACGGCAGATTATGGGCAGCCCCGGAACTTGTGCGCAATGGTACCACGAAGCTTTATCATTCTTTCTTCGCGGGCCGTCGGCCGGCACCATGGACGTTTACTCGCAGGCGGCATGCTGTCTTCGGTGACATTCACCATGGTCGCCATCGCCGAGTTCTCCATTGGCAGCCTCCATCACGCGCGGCGTCGCTTAAAGACTCTTGGAACGGGACGCGAATAAGACCCCTGTGGCTACGTATCACGGCACCTCCATGCGCGCGGGCGCCAGATCGTCAGAAGCATAGAAACCTTCAGCTTGAGATTCAGAAAAACGGGGCAGGGAGGGGTGAGTAGCGAGAAGGAGCGGTATTGATCGAAGAGGCCGTTCAATCATCACGAATAATCGAGACACGTGAAAAGTTCGAAGGAGGCTGCAAGCTTGGACACTTCGAATGAGGCGCGATCGTTCTTCGTTTTGGGTAGTCACCACCTGTTGAGGTGACCCGACGCGTGGCGCCTGAACCCGGGTCGTGGCGGCTCGAGTAGATCTTGAAACAATCTCGCACAGTGAGGTTGCGTTCGTGATCCGCGGCCTTGACAACTTAGAGCCCGCAACGAGGCTGCCCTGCATGCTGCATGTGCCTCGTGCCCGCGCCAGACCAGCAGATATGACTGCCACCCGAGGCGGCCTTGACTGCTGTTTGCGAAGGGCTCCGAAAAGCTCTCAATCAGACCCGCGGCACAGTAAAACCTTAACGACGTGAGGGTTCATGAAAGACCAGGCAGAGCTTGGGTCAGCGGACCAACGGGCGTCCTGCGGATGCGATCAAGGCACCGTACGGGGCCAGAAGAGGATCCCAACGTCAGTGAAACGGTTTGCTTGCATCGATCGCACTACAAAGGCTGTTTTTGGGCCTGGTTTCTCGGGACAAAGCCTTCCAAAGAGACCCTGGAGTCAGGTTCGGTAGGGGGTGGGCGATCATCGGGGATTGATCGCCGTCCGTGGCAGTGATGTCCGTGGGTCATCTAGGTCTCGCAGAACATCAGAGGGCGTGCGCCTGTTATAGCGATGGAAGGCGCCGCGTAGCCATCCACGTGTTCTTGAGTTGACTGAAAGACCTGCCGATCGTTTGATACCTACCGCGTGTGCTGTCCGAAGAACAGGCAGCACTCGTGATCTTCCCGTGCACTGTTGTTGATTGAAATTGATGCCCTTCGTGCCAAGCATCAAATTCTGAGACAGGGAAAAAAGAGGGCACTGCAGCAAAAGAGCATCCAGGACGAAGCGTGGGAGCACGAAGCATGGGAGCGCGAAGCGTGGCAGCGCCGAGAAGGGGGCTCTCTTGCCTCTCGCAGTGGTCATATCCGTGCCCCTCTATTGGCTATCCACAGCACCCAATAGCTCTCCGGCAGCTGTAGACTGCCCGGCCTAATATCCGAGCAGACAAGCGCATGTCCAGCACGATTTCATCACACCTCTTCAGTGGCGAATGAAGCTTCGCTGCTTCCAGGCATCACTCGCCGCGGCGAGATCTATATTTTCTCTTTTCTTCACATCCTCGAAACCGTATTTTCTAAGTTTCATAGCATGGCCGGCCATGTTGGCGATGGCACTGGTGATCCTGACGGCTCGCGGGTTGACTCACTCGGCTCATGAACGAGAGCTGTGAACGGCGCAGCTGCCTCCCCCACCGGGTCACGCGCGATACAGGGGCTCGAGGAGATGCTCGCTGAGCACCGTGCGACTGACCTGGCCCGTGGTGCGGCCGTCGAGCGCGACAGAGCCCGCATCATGCAAAAGCGCCGGGCGAAGGCGGACGCGAAGGAGGCTAAGTATGAAGCCGCGGTCGCCAATGACCGCAATGTGGCCGCTGCGGCCAAAACCGTTTCCACGGCCGCAAGAAAGGCCAACTTCAAGCAGGAGGAGGAGACACGATCCGACAAGCAAGCTGCGATGACCAGCAGCTCCTCCACCGCAGTTTAATTGGCTGTGGTGACCGCCAACACCTCTACCAAGAAGGGGGTTGGCGAGGTGGCACCCACGCCGGGCGCTGCGGCTTCAGCAGGGTCTCCGAGGCTCGGACGGGCGCGGCGTCGCCCGGGTCAGACCTGGCGGCCACGGTCACCCCCGCTCATTCCGAGACGTCGGCGTAAGCCACGTTCATCTCTTCAGGATCAGAACCGCAGTAAAACTGCGATCCGTGATGCTCGCGCAGGGACCGTGGGCCGAGGTCCAAACCACGATAAAACCGCAATCTGCCGGACTTTGATTGGCCCACAATCGCCGTCAGCTGGGCCCAGCGAAGATGAAAAGGAGATCTGTCGACCATGCTTGCAGCCCACGACTGCGGCCTACTGTTCGTTTCGCTGCCTAAATTTCTGTTCCGTCGTATTAATAGTGTATTTTATTTCTGTTCTCTTACTCAAGCTGGCGAAAACGATCAATCTGTTGCTGCGCCAGCTCCTGCTCGCGCGTCGCCTGTGCCGGAGCGTCGCCGTTTCTGGCCGTCGACGAGACGTCAGCGTCCGCGGGGAGGGTGGCGGCAGCGGGCGGACTCCGCCGATGTAAACCCCCCCCCGGCCAGTGTGTCCGGAAAACGGGGCCGGGGGGGAAGGCGGGGAGGAAGGCGGTGGGGGGAGGGGGGCAGCCGCCCGGAGCATCGGCACAGGAGGAGGCGGAGGGGGA
>ENA-ORXT01003581-ORXT01003581.1-marine-metagenome-genome-assembly--contig:-NODE-3581-length-16964-cov-4.109966_pt1 | contig 16964 bp, 9 predicted proteins | sample MGYA00237868_ERZ511482 | MGnify/ENA metagenome assembly ERZ511482 | reverse complement strand
CGGCCATGGGCGTGGCCATCGAGCGGGGCGGGTCGGTGGTCGAGCGATTGTACCGCACCGTCGAGGCGGCGGAGGGCGTGAACATGATCGCCGTCGCCGTCGCCGCCACCGCCTTCCTCGTCACCGTCCTGTCGCGCAGGCTCATGCCGCGCTCGCCGACCTTCCTCATCGGCCTGACCGCCGCAGGCATCCTGGCGTGGTATCTCGATGCCGAGAGGAACGGCGTGGCGATGGTCGGCGACCTGCCGTCGATCATCCCGGTCTTCGCGCCGCCCTCCATCTCGGTCCAGTCGCTGGGGGTCGTGACCGAAGGGGCCTTCGCCATCGCGCTGATCGGCCTGCTGGAGGCCGTCTCCATCGGCCGCGCCTTCGCCTATCGCACCAATACCCGCTTCGATGCCAACCGCGAGATCGTGGGGCAGGGCCTGTCGAACATCGTCGGCAGCATGTTCCAGGCCTATCCCGGCTCCGGGTCGTTCACGCGCAGCGGCATCAACTACGAATCGGGGGCCAAGACCCCCATGTCCGCCATCTTCGCCGCCATCTTCCTCTTCATCATCCTGCTGCTTTTTGCGCCCCTCGTCGCGCATATCCCCATCCCCGGTCTTGCGGGGCTGATCCTGCTGGTCGCGTGGAAGCTCATCAGCTTCGGCGAGATATGGGAGATCGTGCGCACCAGCGGTACGGAGATGTCGATCATCGCCGCGACCTTCCTCGCGGGGGTCATGGTCGAGCTGGATTTCGCCATCTATGTCGGCGTGATCCTCTCGCTGATGATCTTCCTGTCCAAGACGTCGCGCCCCAACCTCGTCATCTCCGCCCCCGACGAGAACGGCATCTTCCGTGACCCCAACCTCTACACCCTGCGCGAATGTCCCCAGGCGCTGTTCATCCGTATCGACGGCCCGCTCTATTTCGGGTCGGTCGAGGCGATCGAGCGCGGTTTCCGCAAGGTCGAGCGGTCCCGCCCGTTGCAGAAGCACATGGTGCTGGTGCTCAAGGGCGTGGGCGACGTGGATCTGGCCGGGGCGCATGCCCTGATCGACGAGGCGAAACGGCGCAAGAAGCGCGGCGGCGGCCTCTACATCGTCACCCGCTACGAGCCGCTCATCAAGCGGCTGGAGCGGCTGCACGTGTTCGAGGTGATCGGGGAAGACCACCTCTTCGCGTCCAAGGGCGATGCGATCAACAAGCTGATGATCGAGCTGGACGACGACATCTGCGCCACCTGCACCGCCCGCATCTTCCGCGAATGCGCGGGCCAGCCCAACGTGCTGGTGCAGAAGGTGGACGCGGCGGAATAGGGCGTCGGCACGCCGGGATACTCTCTTTTTAGGCGAAGGGATTCAGATCGGTTTAACCATACCCCGATAAGCAGGTACTCTGACTTATTGGGAGTTTGACCGATGAAAACAACGGCTTTGGGCATCCTTGGCCCCGCAACCCTCTTCCTGTCATCCTGTTTTTTCCTGTCACCAGCCCTCGCTTCGGCCATTCAGGTAAACGTCTTTCAGGGCAAGGCGATACAGGTCGTGAAGCCCAACGGCACGAAGGCCGAGAAGGTGATTCCCGCCGAGGGCGTCGTGCCGGGCGATACGGTCGTCTACCGCTACATCGTCAACAATCGCGGCACGGCGGTCGCGGACGGGGTCGTCGTCGATACGGCGATCGACCCCAACATGCGATACGTCGACGGCAGCGCGACGGCCTACGGCGCCGAGTTCTCCGTCGATGGCGGCGCCGTCTTCGGCCGGCAGGACGACCTGACGGTCCTCGACGTCGACGGCACGTTCCGCAACGCGATGCCGCAGGATATCACGAACATCCGCTGGCGCCTGAAGCACGCCGTCGCGCCGGGCCGTCCGTTCTCCGTCGGATTCAGGGCGGTCCTCAAGTAACGTGACGATCCGGAACGATCTGCGGCTATCGATCCAATCGAAAGTTGCAGATCGAATCCCTGTCTGCTTATGATGGAAAATGTTATTGTCGATAGTTTTTCTTCGAAATTCTGAATAGTTTTATATTGATACTTTATTCAAGATAAATTAAGCAATTTATATTCGGATGATTCACGAATAATTATTTGAAAATCGATATACCAAGTACATCAATGATATGACGTACTTGGATGATGATCATGCTTTACTGTAGACATGGGATGCGCGCGGCCCTGTTCACCGCGGCAACGGCTGCCACGACCACCGCTGCCTTGGCGACGGCACCGGGTATCCGGGTAAACAACACCGTTACCGTGACCTTCGACGTCGGCACCGTGACCCAGGATACGGAAACGGCGGAAGCGGGCTTCGTGGTCGACCGCAAGATCGACATGCTGGTCGCCAACCAAGGGCCAATTCCGGACGGTCGACCCAAGCAGACGGGGCGCGAGCTCGTCTACAAGGTCGTCAACGAGGGCAACGCGGCGCAGGGCTACGATATCGACGTGACCCCGACGGGCGACCTTGCGGCCGACTTCACGCTCGACACCGGAACCGGCACGCTGGGCGCGAGCCGCTATCGCATCTACATCTCAGAAGATACGACTGTCGCGGGCGGCACGGTCTACGATCCCGCCGGGTTCGATCTCGCCAACACCCCCGCCGCCTTCGACGGCGCCGCATCGACGTTTGACGCATCCGATGACGAATTCTACGTCATCATCGTCATCAATATCCCGTCGGACGCGCAGGATGACGAGTTCGTCGATTTCAGTGTCAAGGCCACCGCGCTCAACGACGCCGAAACCGCCGCCCTGGAAGAGGATACGGGCAACGGCCTGGACAACGCAGGGGACAACGAAGCGGCGGTCGACATCGTGTTCGCCGACGGCACCAAGACGACGGGCAGCGACGGCACCGACGTTGCCGAGGACGGCAAGCATACCGATTACTCCCGCCTGACCGTGGCATCGGCCGAACTGACGATCACCAAGGCGGTCACGATCGTGAGCGAGGACACGCAGGACACCTTCGACTGTGCCGCCAGCGCGGACCCCGCGATCGACGACAACACCCAGGGCGCCATCCCCGGCGCCTGCCTCGAATACACGATCACGGTCGCCAACGGCCTTAACGCGAGCGAGGATGCGACCAACGTCGCGATCACCGACAACCTGCCCACTGGCGTTACCTTCGTGTCGTTCTTCGACAAGGCCGCCTGGTCCAATGCCGCCCACAGCACCGGCACGATCTCGGCGTCGCTCGATAACGACCTGGTAAAAGGCCAGTCCCGGGATCTCGTCTTCCGCGTCACGGTCGACTGATCGATTCGCGGAGCGCCGGCCATGCGGCACATCGCGATACGAAGGATACGGGCCGTCGTCCTCGTGCTGTCCGCACTCCTGTTCACGGATGGCGATGCGATGGCGGCGCGCGTTTCCGCCGGCACGCTGATCGGCACGGCGGCGGAAGTCGTGTTCGAAGTCGATGGCGTCGCGGGCCTCCTCGACCGGACCTCCAACCGTCCCCTCGTGCGCATCGTGCCGCGCCGTACCCCCTCGCGCCTCGTGCTCAAGCGGGTGAGTACCGATGCGGCGGGCGGGAACGCGGTAAACCTCGACGGCGTCGCCTTCTCGCCCGGCGCGACGAATGACGGGGAAACCTATATCGAGCAGGAGATTGCCGGATTCGATCCGTCGCAGCCGGTGATACTCGCCAGGACCGATTCGTTCCTGCCCGGCGACGTGATCTTCTTCGAACTGTACGACGAGGGGCTGAACCACCTGCCCGACGTCGTCGAGACGGTCACCGTCACCCTCGAAGGGGCGAACGGCGACCGCGAGGTCTTCAGGCTGAGGGCCAACGGTCCCGATTCGTCCCATTTCTACGGCTATGCCCTCGCGGTCGAGGCGACGCGGGCGACGCCCGGCGACGGCATGCTGGCCACCATCGCCAACATTCCCGTCGAGGCGGTCTACGAGGACGAGTACGACGAGACGGACGTGGCCGCCGCCGTCGCCCTGTTCGATCCGCGGATCAGGCTGTTCGATGCGGAGAGCGGCGAGCCGGTCGACGGCGCGGTCCTGAGCGTCGTCGATGCCGCCACCGGACTGCCCGCGCGCATCTTTGGGCCGAGCGCGACCTCGGCCATCACGGGCGCCATCGTCAGCGGCACGGCGATCACCGATGCCACCGGGCGCCTCTATGCCGTCGGGGCGGGCGAGGCGCGCATTCCCTATCTGCCGCCCGGCAGCTATCGCATCGACGTCGCCACGCCGCCCGGCTACGTCTTCGCGTCCGACATGCCCGACGAGACGATCGCGGCCCTCCCCGACCGCGCCTTTCGCTTGGACGGGGGGTCGCGCGGCGCGACCTTCTCGATACCCGATGGCGGAACGCCGAAATTCGACATTCCTCTGGACCCGCGCGCCAGCCTCAAGCTGACCAAGACCGCCGACGTGTCGACCGTCTCGCACGGGGATTTCCTCGAATACCGGCTGACGCTCGAAAACAGGGACGACCATATCGCCGAGGGCACCACGATCCACGACACGCTCCCTTTCGGCTTTCGCTACGTCGCGGGATCCCTGCGCCTCGACGGCGCAGCGGCGGACGATCCCGCGATCACGCGGAGCGGCATCGACCTGACGCACCGGCCCGGCATCGTGCCCGCCGGGGAGCGCCGCGAATACACCTACGTCGCGCGCGTGGGGGCGCAGGCGCCCTTCGGCGAGGCGAGCAGCACGGCGGTCGCCCGCGCGGTCGGGGGGTTTCGCTCCAACCGGGCCGAGGCGATGGTCACGGTGTCCGACGACCTGCTGTCGCGCAAGGGCACCGTGCTGGGCCGGGTCGTCGAGGGCGCCTGCGGCAGGCCGGGCCGGGGCGTGCGCGCGCGCCTGCTGCTGGAGACGGGCCGCATCCTCGAAACCGACGAGCGGGGCCGTTTCCACGGCGATGCCCTCGACCCCGGGCGCCATGCCCTGCGGCTCGACGAATACAGCCTGCCCGACGGTCTCGTCCCCCATGTCTGCCCCGGCGACCTGCGCCCCGGCGACACCGCCACGGGGCGCACTCTCGACAGTCGCGGCGGCCTGCTGCGTCAGGTGATCTTCCGCCTGCGCCGCGAGGAGGGCGCGGATGCCGCCGCCCCCGAAGAAAAGACGACCGCGCGCGAGGAATGGACCGTGGAGCGGCTCGCCGGCCTGCCCAAGGAACTGGCCATCCTCTACCCCCTCGACGGCGAGAGCCTCGACGATCCGTCGCTGTCGATCGGCATCGCCTATCCCTTCGGTCGGCGCATCGCCCTGACGGTCAACGGCGAGCCGGTGAGCGCCCTGTCGGCCCAGAAGACCCTCGGGGATCGCAAGGCGGGCATCGCGATGCGCCGCTGGCACGGCATCGATCTGGCCGACGGGCCGACCCTGGTGGTGGCGACCATCTCCGACGCGAAGGGGCGCGAGGTGGGCCGCGTGTCGCGCACCGTGCATTACGTCACCGCGCCGGCGAATGCCGAAGTGCTGCCCGACCGCTCGATCCTGATCGCCGACGGCCAGTCCGCGCCCGAAATCGCGATCCGCATCACCGATGCCGCCGGGCGGCCCGTTCATGCCGGGCACCGGGTGCCGATCACGGTGGACCCGCCCTACCAGACCGCCACGTCCTTCGCGCGGTACACCAGCGATCCGCTGGCGGAACGCGATTCGACCCTTTCGGTGGCCGAGGTCGGGGAGAACGGCGTGGCCCGCGTGCGCCTGCGCCCCACCGTTCGCGCGGGCGAGGTGTCCTTCACCATGCAGCTGGGCACGCGCGAGCAGGAGATGCGCGCCTGGCTCGAACCCGCCCCGCGCCCCTGGGTCGTCGTCGGGCTGGCCGAGGGAACGGCGGGCTACACCATCGTCGAGAGCAACATGGTCGATGCCTCGGACGTGGGCCTGAAGGACAAGGCCTTCAACGGCGGGCGCATGGCCTTCTACGCCAAGGGCGCGGTGCGCGGCGACTGGCTGCTGACCCTCGCCTATGACAGCGACAAGGGCCGCAACCCGCGCGAACGCGATTTCTTCGACGAGATCGACCCGAACGCCTTCTACCCGGTCTACGGCGATGCCTCGACCCGGGAACAGGCCGCGCCGAGCCGCTATCCGCTGTTCGTGCGGCTGGAGCGCGGGCAGTTCTTCGCGATGTTCGGGGATTACACCACCGGCATGAACCGCACCGAACTGGCCGCCTACGAACGCACCCTGAGCGGGTTCAAGGCCGTGTACGAGGACGACCGGTTCCAGGTCGTCGCCTTCGCGGCGGAGGCGGATCAGCAGGTGCTGCGGGTCGAATCGTCGGCCACCCTCGGGGTCGGACCCTACGATCTGGGCGCGACGGACATCCTGCGCAATTCCGAGAAGGTGCGGCTGGTGGTGCGCGCGCGCGAGGGGCTGTCGACCGTGATATCGGAGACGGAACTGGCGCGGTTCGTCGATTACTCGATCGATTACGAGACCGGCGAATTGCAGTTGCAGCGCGCCCCCTCGCCCACGGACGACGCCTTCAACCCGGCCTTCGTGGTCGTGGATTTCGAGACCGACTCGCCCGATCCGGGGCAGATCACGGCGGGGGGGCGGGCCTCGGTCAGGCTGCTGGACGACGCGGTCGAGATCGGCGTCACGGGGATTCACGAGGAAGGCGGCGGGATCGACGCTTCCGGCGACCTCGCCGCGCTGGATATCCGCGCGAAGATCGGCGATTCCGTCGACGTGATGGCCGAAATCGCCACCAGCCGCGTGCAGGAGGACGGCACGGAGCGCGACGGCACCGCCTATCGCGCCGAGGCGACCTATGCCAGCGAAGGCTGGCGGGCGAAGATCTACGTCAGGCAGACCGGCGCGGATTTCGGCGTGGCGCAGCAATCCATCGCCACCACCGGGCGGCGCGTGCAGGGCGCGACCCTGAACACCGACCTCGCCGATCCCTTCGCCGACGAGGATGACCCGGACCCCACCCGCTACGACCTGACCGCCCGGGCCTATCGCGACGAGGATCTCTCCACGAAGGCCCGGCGCGACCTGGGCGAATGGCGGATCACGCGCCCGGTCACCTACGGTCCCTACGGCACCGGGGAGGTCGCGATCGGCTATCGCGTCACGCAGGACCGCACCAGTTCGGGCGAGACCCGCCGCGCCCATCGGGCGCTGGCCAGGGTCGGGGCGACGATCCTGAACGGGCGGGCCACCGTCAGCGTCGAGCGCAAGCAGACTTTCGCCTCCAGCGGCACCGGGGGCGAGCCGGACAGCACGCTGATCCAGACCCGGATGCGCCTGACCTCGAAACTGCGCGCGACGGCGGGGATCGAGACGTTCGACGGCGAATCGGTCAGCACGGCCAACCTGCGCGCCGGACTGGCCGCCGAGCCGTGGGCGGGCGGTCGCCTCTCCGCCGGAATCGACGCCCTGCGCGCCGGGGTGGGCGAATCGGCGGATCGTGTCGCCGCGACGGTCGGCGTCGCGCAGGACATCAAGCTGACCGAGCGCCTGTCCGCGAGCCTGCGGATCGACCATACCCAGCCGCTGGCCGGGTCGGACTCGCCCGTCGTCGACAGCCTGTTCTCCGGTTTCCGATCCGCCGAAGAGGCCACCAACGCCTCCGCCGGGCTGGGCTATGGCGGCAAGGGATGGAACGCTTCGGTCCGCCTCGACCTGCGCAATGCCGAAAGCGGCCACAGCGAGCGCATCGCCGCCGGGGCCATCGGCGATATCACGGACGCCCTGACCCTCGCCGCCGCAGGGGATCTGCGGCACGAGGAACGCGATTCCAGCCAGACCGGCACGCTGACCGTCGGGGCCGCCTATCGCCCGCTGCACCGCCGCCTCATGGCCCTGCACCGTCTGGAGGCGCGCTTCGATACCGACAGCGACACCCGCACCACCCTCGTCAATACCCTGACGGTGGAGGGCAGGCCGACGGAATGGCTGACGCTGGCGGGCAGCCACGGCATCCGATTGCGGATGCAGGAATTCGGGGATGCCGATTACGCTTCGGTGACGCAGTTCATCGGGGCCGATGCGTATTTCCGGCTGACCCCGCGCTGGAGCCTCGGCATCCATGGCGACACGCTGTTCACGCTGGACGGGGAGGCTTCCTACGCCTACGGCGCGTCCGTCGGCTACAGCCCGCGCGCGGGCATGGCCCTGCGCCTCGGCTACAACCTGACGGGGTTCGAGGACGACGATTTCGGCCACGCGAACACCACCGCGCAGGGCGCCTATGCCCGCCTGACGCTCCGCTTCGACGAGAGCGATATCCGTTCGATCCTGCCCGATGCGGGATGGATCGGCGCGCTGACGGCTGTATCCGCCGAGTGACCGGCTGTGCCGTCAGAGCGGAATATTATCGTGCTTCTTGTACGGCACCTCGACCCGCTTGTTGCGCAGGGCGGCGAAGGCGCGGCAGACGCGGCGGCGGGTGCTGTGCGGCATGATCACCTCGTCGATGAAGCCCCGTTCGGCGGCCACGAAGGGATTGGCGAAGCGGTCCTCGTATTCCTTCGTCCGGGCGGCGATCTTCTCGGGCTGGCCCAATTCGCTGCGATACAGGATTTCCGTCGCCCCCTTCGCGCCCATCACGGCGATTTCGGCGGTGGGCCACGCATAGTTGACATCCGCGCCGATATGCTTGGACGACATCACGTCGTATGCGCCGCCATAGGCCTTGCGCGTGATGACCGTCACCTTCGGCACGGTGGCCTCGCCGAAGGCGAACAGCAGTTTCGCGCCGTGCTTGATGATGCCGTTATACTCCTGAGATGTGCCGGGCAGGAAGCCGGGGACGTCCACGAGCGTCAGGATCGGAATGTCGAACGCATCGCAGAAACGCACGAATCGCGCCGCCTTGCGCGACGAATCGATATCCAGACACCCGGCGAGGATCATGGGCTGGTTCGCGACCACGCCGACCGTGCGCCCCTCCAACCGGATGAAGCCGATCAGCATGTTCTTCGCGTAGCTCGCCTGTATCTCGAAGAAATCGGCCTCGTCCGAGATTTTCAGGATCACTTCGCGCATGTCGTAGGGCTGGTTCGGATTGTCCGGAATGATCGTGTCCAGACTGTTCTCGACCCGGCGCGCATCGTCGAAGAAGGGGCGCACCGGCACCCCGTCGCGGGCGTTCAGCGGCAGATAGTCGAAGAACCGGCGCATCTGGGCCAGCGCCACCACGTCGTTCTCGAACGAGCCGTCGGCCACCGATGATCTGGTCGTGTGGGTGGTGGCCCCGCCCAGTTCCTCCGCCGTCACGATCTCGTTCGTCACGGTCTTGACCACATCGGGACCGGTGACGAACATGTAGGACGAATCCTCGACCATGAAGATGAAATCCGTCATCGCGGGCGAGTACACTGCGCCCCCCGCGCACGGCCCCATGATCAGGCTGATCTGCGGCACGACGCCCGACGCCTTGACGTTGCGCAGGAACACGTCGGCATAGCCCGCCAGCGAGGCCACCCCCTCCTGGATGCGCGCGCCGCCGGAATCGTTCAGGCCGATGACCGGCGCACCGTTCTGCACGGCCATATCCATGATCTTGCAGATCTTCTGCGCGTGGGTTTCGGACAGCGAACCGCCGAACACCGTGAAATCCTGGCTGAAGACATAGACCATGCGCCCGTTGATCGTGCCCCAGCCGGTGACCACGCCGTCCCCGGCGGGCTTGTCGCCCTGCATCCCGAAATCGGTGCAGCGGTGCACGACGAACATGTCGTATTCCTCGAAACTGCCCTCGTCGAGCAGCAGGTCGATGCGCTCGCGGGCGGTCAGCTTGCCCTTGGCGTGCTGTTTGGCGATGCGATCCGCGCCGCCGCCCCTGCGGGCATCCTCGCGGCGTTCTTCCAGCTGTTCGAGTACCGTGCGCATCGCTGTTCCCTGCCCTGTCCTGAAATCCGCAACAGGCTTAGCGGGCCGCGTTGTGCGTCGCAAGATATCTTGCCGGGCACCACCCCGCCCGCCATGATGCACATATGACCCTGACCCAGCTGCGCTACCTCGTCGCCCTCGCCGACCATCGCCATTTCGGGCGGGCGGCGGAGGCGTGCGCGATCAGCCAGCCGACCCTCTCGGCCCAGTTGCGCAAGCTGGAGACGGAACTGCATGCCGGGCTGATCGAGCGCGGGGCGACCATCGGCCTGACCCCGCTGGGGCAGACGGTCGTGGGCCGCGCCCGGGGCATCCTGTCCGAGGCCGACGAGATCGCCAGCATCGCGCGCCGGGGCGAGGAGCCGCTGGCCGGACCCCGGCGCATCGGCATCATCCCCACGCTCTGCCCGTACCTGCTGCCCTGGGCCTTGCCCGCGCTGAAGGCCGCGCATCCCAAACTCGACCTGATCTGCCGCGAGATGACGACCGGGGCCGTCCTTCTGGCCGTCAAGGCGCGCGAACTCGACTGGGGCCTGATCGCCGAAGATCCCGGCGACCCCGCGCTCGCGGATCACGACCTGTTCGAGGAACCGTTCTTCGCCGCCCTGCCCCCGTCGCATCCGCTGGCCTCCGGCGAGAGCGTGGCACAGGCCGATCTGTGCACCGAGCGGGTGCTGGTGCTGGGCGAGGGGCATTGCCTGCGCGACCAGACGCGGATGCTGTGCAAGGCACCGTCGGGTGGCGGCGACGATATCCAGGCGACCAGTCTGGAGACGTTGCGCGGCCTCGTCGCGGCGGGGCAAGGGGTGACCCTGCTGCCCGCCCTCGCCCGGCGCGCGGGGGAGACCGATATCGTCCTGCGCCCGCTATCGCCCCCGGCGGGCCGCCGAATTCACCTGATCGCCCGCCGCGCCGATCCGCGCCGGGACGAGGCGACCCTGATGGCGCAGGTATTGCGCGGGGCGGTGCCGCCGAAACTGACGGATTTCACGGGCGATAGATAAAAACTATCACCATGTACCGCAGTTTCGATTTTACGCGGGACATCCTGTTCCCTAGGGTCGCGCGCAGTGATTACTGCACTCTGAAGATATCAGGAGAGATTCGATGGATGGTGAACTTTCATGCCCGTTTTCGGGCAAGGTACACGTAACGAACCGCGACTGGTGGCCGAGCCAGCTCAACCTGAAGATCCTCAGCCAGAACACCGCCGCCTCCGACCCCATGGATGCCGGGTTCGACTACGCGACGGCGTTCAAGGGCCTCGATCTGGATGCGGTGAAGCAGGATCTCTATGCCCTGATGAACGATTCCCAGGAATGGTGGCCCGCCGATTACGGCCATTACGGCCCGTTCTTCATCCGCATGGCGTGGCACAGCGCGGGCACCTATCGCACGGCGGATGGCCGGGGGGGGTCGTCCTCCGGCAACCAGCGGTTCGCGCCGCTGAACTCCTGGCCCGATAACGGCAATCTCGACAAGGCGCGCCGCCTGCTGTGGCCGATCAAGCAGAAATACGGCGCGGCGCTGTCCTGGGCGGATCTGTTCATCCTGACCGGCAACTGCGCGCTGGAATCGATGGGGTTCAAGACCTTCGGCTTCGGCGGCGGGCGCGAGGATATCTGGGAACCCGAGGAGGATATCTGGTGGGGCGCGGAAACCGAATGGCTGGGCGACACCCGCTATACCGGCAACCGCGTGCTGGAGAATCCGCTGGCCGCCGTGCAGATGGGCCTGATCTACGTGAATCCCGAAGGCCCCAACGGCAATCCGGACCCGGCGGCTTCGGCCCATGACATCCGCGAGACGTTCGGGCGCATGGCGATGAACGACGAGGAGACCGTCGCGCTCGTCGCGGGCGGACATACCTTCGGCAAGTGCCACGGCGCAGGCGATGCCTCGCTGATGGGAGCCGAACCCGAGGGCGCGAGCATCGTGGAGCAGGGCCTGGGCTGGAAGAACAGCTTCGAGAGCGGGTCGGGCGAGCATACCACCACCAGCGGGATCGAGGGGGCCTGGACCCCGAATCCGACCGCATGGGACAACGGCTATTTCGACATGCTGTTCGGCTTCGAATGGGAAAAGACCAAAAGCCCCGCCGGCGCGACCCAGTGGCGCCCCACGGATCGCGACGCCGACGATCTGGTCCCCGATGCGCATAACCCGGACAAGCGCCACGCGCCGATGATGACCACCGCCGACATGGCGATGCGCGTCGATCCGGCCTACGAGACGATTTCGCGCCGGTACCACGAGAACCCCGACCAGCTGGCCGACGCTTTTGCCCGCGCGTGGTTCAAGCTGACCCACCGCGACATGGGACCGCGCGAGCGGTATCTGGGCAAGGAAGTCCCCTCCGAAGTGCTGATCTGGCAGGATCCTGTCCCGGCGGTCGACCATGCGCTGATCGACGACGCGGATATCGCGTCGCTGAAGGGCAAGCTGCTGGATTGCGGCCTGTCCGTCTCGCAGCTCGTCGCCACCGCCTGGGCCTCGGCCTCCACCTATCGCGCGTCGGACAAGCGCGGCGGGGCCAATGGCGCGCGGGTGCGCCTGGCACCCCAGAAGGACTGGGAGGTCAACGAACCGGCGCAGCTTACGAAGGCACTCGAAGCCATCGAAGGCGTGCGCAAGGCGTTCAACGATGCGCAGTCCGGCGGCAAGGCCGTGTCCCTCGCCGACCTGATCGTGCTGGGCGGCTGCGCGGCGGTCGAGAAGGCGGCGAAGGATGGCGGCCACCCCGTCACCGTCCCCTTCACCCCGGGGCGCACCGACGCGACGCAGGAGCAGACCGACGCCGACTCCTTCGAACCGATGGAACCGGCGGCGGACGGCTTCCGCAACTGGGAGAAGGCGCAGCATACCGTTTCGGCGGAGGAACTGCTGGTCGACCGTGCGCATCTGATGACCCTCACGGGACCGGAGATGATCGTGCTGGTCGGCGGCATGCGGGCGCTGGGCGCGAACCATGGCGGCACCGCGCATGGCGTCTTCACCGACCGCCCCGGCGCGCTGACGAACGACTTCTTCGTGAACCTGCTGGATATGGGGACGGGCTGGAAGGAAACCTCCGCCGAGGAACGCGAATTCGTCGGCACCGACCGCAAGACCGGCGAGCAGAAATGGACCGGCACCCGGATCGACCTGATCTTCGGCTCGAACTCGCAGTTGCGGGCCTGGGCCGAGGTGTACGGATGCTCGGATTCCGGCGCGAAGTTCACGCGGGACTTCGTGGCCGCGTGGGACAAGGTGATGAACCTCGACCGCTTCGATCTGGCCTGACCGAAGCCCCTGCCCCCGGACCTGATCCGGGGCCGGACGAATCTCGATCCGCCCGGGGCACCCCCGGGCGGTTTTTTCTTGCGCCCTGCCCCGCGCGTGCGATCCATGCCCCATGGAACACGTCACCCCATCGCGCGAGGCGCTTGCCGAACTGGAGGTCAGGGGTTCGCGATTCATCGCCGTCCTGACCCCTCTCGCGCAATACGACGACCGGCTGGCCGGAATACGCCGCGCGCACCGCAAGGCCTCCCACCACGTCACCGCCACCCGCCGCATGACCGACGCGAATACCGTCGACGACCGTTCCAGCGACGACGGCGAACCGGCCGGCACGTCGGGGATGCCGGTGCTCAAGACACTGGCGGGCGCGGGGATCGTGGATGCGGGCGTGATCGTGACCCGCTATTTCGGCGGCACCAAACTCGGCACCGGCGGCCTCGCGCGGGCCTATTCGGGGGCGGCGACCCTGGCCATCGCGGCGGCGCGTCTGGTGCCGTGGCACCGCATCGTGACGCGCACGGTGAAGGCGGGGTTCGCCGATGCCTCGGCCCTCGAACAGCGGATGGCGCATCTGGGGCTGGCGGTGATCGAGCGCATCTTCACCGAAGACGGCGTCACCCTGACGGTGCGCGGCCCGGAGGCGCAGGTTGCGCAGGCTCCCCTGCCCGAATACGGTTGAAACGATGACGATAGACCCCGCAATCCGCACCCGCATCGATACGATGCTGGACGATATCGAACGGCGCGAGAATATCCGCTACCTCTTCGCCATCGAGAGCGGGTCGCGCGCCTGGGGCTTTCCCTCGCCGGACAGCGATTACGACGTGCGCTTCGTCTATGTCCGCCCCGTCGACTGGTACCTGTCGCTGGAACCGGGCCGCGATGTGATCGAGGAGCCGGTGGACGCGGTGATGGACGCGAACGGGTGGGATCTGCGCAAGGCGCTGGGCCTGCTGCTCAAGCCCAATCCCGTCCTTCTCGAATGGCTGCAAAGCCCCGTCCGCTACCGCTGGAACGCCCCCGCCTGCGATGCGCTGACGGAATTGGCCGAGCGGGTCGCGCACGGGCCGACCTGCCTGCACCACTACCACCATCTCGGGCGCAAGCAGTGGAACAAGCACATCGCCGACCGCGAGACGGTGAACCTCAAGCGCTATTTCTACGTCGCGCGCCCGGCCATGGTCATCCGCTGGATGCGCCTGCACCCCGATACGATTCCGCCCATGGCATTCGCCGCCCTGCGGGACGGGGCCGATCTGCCGCCCGCCCTGACCTCGCTGGCCCAGAACGAAAGCCTGCGCCCGCCAAGCCCCAAAGCGCTGGAGGCGGCGCGCGATGCCCTGACCGCGCTGCACCTCTATCCCGATCCCGACTGGGCCGAGTTGCGCGCGGCCATCGTCGAGGCGCACGGCCTGACCTCGCAAGCGATCCTGTGCGGGACCGGGTCGATGGAGCTGATCGGGGCGCTGGCGACGGCCTATCTGGGGCCGGGCGACCGCATGCTGACGAGCGACTACGCCTATCTCTACTTCCGCACCGCAACGCAGGTATCGGGGGCCGCGTTCGATCTGGCCCCCGAGCGCGATTTCACCGTCGATGTCGAGGCGCTGCTGGCCGCCCTGCGCCCTGAAACAAGGATCGTGTTCGTCGCCAATCCCGGCAACCCGACCGGCACATGGCTGGACCGCGCGGCGCTGTGCCGGTTGCGGGCGGGGTTGCCTGCGCACATCCTGCTGGTGATCGACGAAGCCTATGGCGAGTTCGCCGATGCGCCCGGCACGTCGATGATCGATCTGGTCGAGGCCGGAAACACCGTCATCCTGCGCACCTTGTCCAAGGCTTATGGCTGCGCCGGGTTGCGGGTGGGGTGGGGCGTGTTTCCGCCCGCGATTGCCGCCGAGATGCGCAAGGTACTGAACCCCAATAATGTCAGCGGCATCAGCCAGGCCGCCGCCACCGCCGCCATGCTCGACCAGGCCTATATGCGCGACACGGTGCGGATCACCGCCACGCGGCGGGATCGGTTTGCGGCACAGGTGCGGGCGCTGGGGCTGCGGGTGCCCGACAGCCGCACGAATTTCGCCCTGATCGCGTTTCCCTCGGCCCGGGACGCGGCGGCGGCGGATCATGCCTTGCGCGCGGACGGGATCGCGATGCGGGGGATGGGTGGCTACGGCTTGCCCCACTGCCTGCGCGCGACGATTGGCGATGCGGCGGTGATGGAGCGGGCCGTGCGCTGCCTCGGGCGCAGGACGGGGGGTGTAGCATGATGCCATCACCACGCGGGATCGCGACCATCGGTCTGCTGGTCCCCTTCACCAATCGCAATCTTGAGCCGGATATCGCCCTGATGGCCCCGCCGGGCGTGTCGGTGCATGCGGCGCGGCTGGGCGGGTATGATGTGGATGAAATCCCGGATGCGGATCAGATGGCGGGTCTCGGGGCCGCCGATATCGACGAGCCGCTGCGCCTGATCGGCGGGGTGCGGCCCGATGTGGTGCTGTATGGCTGCACCTCGGCCACGCTGTCCCACGGTGTCGCCTTTGACCGGGATCTGAGCGCGCGGGTGACGGCGATGAGCGGCGCGAAGACGATCACCGCTGCCGGGGCGCTGGTCTATGGATTGGCCGCGCTGGGTGCGCGGCGGATCGCCTTTGCCTCGCCCTATGTCGCCGCTCTCAACGACCTTGCCATCGGGTTTCTGGCCGAAGGGGGGGTCGAGACGGTTTCGCGCGCCGATTATCCCGTCGCGCTCGGCAATTACGGGCAGGGCGAGTTGCCGCCGGAGGCTGTGTTCGATCTGGGCATCCGTGCTGACAGCGATGCCGCCGACGCCCTCGTCCTGTCCTGTACCGATATGCGCGGTGTCGAGGTTATCGACCGCCTCGAAACCGCCCTCGGCAAGCCTGTCGTCACCTCGAATCAGGCGATGATGCGGGCGACACTCGATGCGCTTGGCATCGCCAGCCCGCACACGGGTTTCGGGCGTCTCCTCTGCGAAAGGACCATCCCATGACCGAACGGCGCAGACGGCGCACATCCTCCCCCCGCGACCGCGAAAGCACTGCCGGGAAAATCCCGCAATTGCCGTGGAAGCAACCCCGCAACCCCTATCCTCCAATGCAGATTCTGTCGGAGGATCAGGTCGAGACGATCCACCGGGCGTCCCTGCGCATCCTGTCCGAATTGGGGATCGAGTTGATGAGTGCGGAGGGGCGCGGCCTGTTTGCCGCTGCGGGGGCGCAGGTGGATGCGGGCACGCAGATCGTGCGGCTGGACCCCGCATTGGTCGAGAGCCTGATCGCGACCGCGCCCGCCGAGTTCACGCTTACGTCCCGCAATCCGGACAAGCGGCTGGTGTTCGGGGGCAGTCACATGGCCTTCGGACTGGTCGCGGGGCCACCCTCGGTGCATGATTGCGTCACCGGGCGGCGCAGCGGGAATATGAAGGATTACGAGACGTTCACCCGCCTCGCCCACCATTTCAACGCCATCCACATCATCGGCAATCAGGTCTGCGCGCCGGTCGAGTTGCCTGCGCATACCCGGCATCTGGATACCTATCTTGCGAATATCCGTCTGTCGGACCTGTGCTTTCACGCCACCGCCATCGGGGCCGGTCGTGCCATCGACGCCATCGAGATGCAGGCCATCGCGCGGGGGATGACGGTCGAGGAAATGGCCGGTGACCCCGGTGTCACGACCATTATCTCGGTCAACTCCCCCCGCAAGTTCGATGACACGATGGCCGACGGATTGATCGCGATGTCCCGGCGGGGCCAGCCGGTCGCGGTCACGCCCTTTACCCTGATGGGGGCGATGACGCCGGTGACGCTGGCCGGGGCGCTGG
>ENA-ORXT01003577-ORXT01003577.1-marine-metagenome-genome-assembly--contig:-NODE-3577-length-16978-cov-2.790190_pt1 | contig 16978 bp, 15 predicted proteins | sample MGYA00237868_ERZ511482 | MGnify/ENA metagenome assembly ERZ511482 | reverse complement strand
AAGTCAGCTGTGTAATGGCAATCTGACAAAACTGCATCAGCATTTAGAAGTCCAGACTTAGCCCCAATAGCAAATTTACTCCAGACCTCATGCCCATAGGTGTTGACAATGGATATTGCTCCTACTCTTTTTGCTGCAAAATTTGTGATTGGACTCAGGTTGATATGAGCAGAATGCACATAATCAGGCTTAAAAATTTTTGCAATTTTTCTTAGTTGCCAAACAAAATTCCATTTGTTATTAAGAGTGGAAGTTGCAGTTCCTTGCCAATACACATTAAAGGCTTCTTCCAAAGAAAACTCGTCAGGTCCAAGCAAGGACATTACACGTACATTATCCTTGCCAAACAGTTCTCTTATTGCCCGTATCTGATACCTGCTATAGCGACCTATGCCTCCTTTTTCAAAGCAAGTTGTTGTTGCGTATAATATTTTCATGCCTTGAGGTCCCTATATCTTGAATCTATTTCTTTTGCTGGGTTTCCACCGATAATCGTATTATCTGAAAAATTTCCAGTCAACATTGAATACGGTTTTATAAAACAATTATCACCGACTTTCCCTCCAATCATAGTTGCATTCAAGCCAAACAAAACATTGCTTCCAATAAATATAGGGGTAAGGATGTAGTCCTTATCCTGTCCACCTACAACACAGTTTAAACTCCTTACATTATTTGTTAAAGAATAGAAATTGGAATATGTTGAGCTCGCAAAGTAGCTTGCTATACGTACTCCACCATGGCCTTGAATTACTGTCCCAGGACCTATATGTGCATTCGGTCCAATGTGGATTTGACCTTCAACTACTGCCTCAGTAATATTGGACTTGAGTCGTTTTACATTCTTCCGATCTAATTTTCCAGCGATGAAAATGCTCCTCTTATCAATCCATGAATCATTCCCAATAAAAATATCTTTTGGGCTCTGAAAATATACACCTTGGTCAATGTTACAGTTTTTCCCCAACTTACCTAAACGAAATTTATAGTATGCTCGCCTGATGCTTCTTCCAAGCCCCCCACTAATATTCCTGATTAAATCTTCAATTAAATGAAATAACATGAGTCCTATTTAAAATATGAGTTAATAGTTTTACATATATATGATACCTCTGATTGTTTCAAATCGTAGAATGTGGGCAAATTTATTCCTTGCATATACTTGGCATACGCATTTGTCGTATTAGCTTTTTCAAAATACGGCATCATGCTGCAAGGATAAAAATATGGCCTACTATCTATTTTGTGTTTCTTCAAATACTTCATAAATTCTTCTCTAGAGTCTTCATCAAAACTTTTATGTTCAAAACACATCATCCAATAGGCATGTGTAATATTACTCCTCTGTGTGTTCAATTTACTTCCTTGAATTTCTGATAAGCCTTCACTATACCATTTAAATATCTCTCTTCTTTTATTTAACAATTCAGTTACTCTGGACATTTGTGCACAACCGATTGCTGCTTGCAAATTCGTCATTCTATAATTAAATCCAGGCGCATCATGCCAATAGCGTTTCTCTTTGGACATAGCCTGATCTCTTAAATGCATACACAATGCTGCAAATTTAGAGTCATTCGTTGTTATCATCCCTCCCTCACCAGTCGTTAGATTTTTATTTCCATAAAATGAAAAACAAGCTGCATCTGACAGTGAACCCACAGGTTTGCCTTCATATATTGCACCATGTGCTTCTGCAGCATCTTCAATAACAAATAGATTGTGCTCCTTTGCTATTTCATTAATTCTGTTCATTTCTGCAGGATGGCCATACACATGTACAGGTAATATCGCCTTCGTGCGTTTTGTGATTTTTGAAATTATATCTTCTGGATCTATGCATAGTGTATCTTTTTCAATATCAGCAAACACAGGGATCGCGCCTACATGTAAGACTGCATTTGCGCTGGCTATAAAAGTAAAATCAGGAACTATTACTTCATCTCCATGCTTTATACCTATTGCGGATAAAGCCAGCTGGATAGCAACTGTTCCATTAGATACGGCAATTGCGTATTTTGTATTGCAAAAAGTTGCAAAATCTTGTTCAAACTCATCAATAAATTTCCCCAAGGAGGAAACCCATGTAGATCTCACTGCTTCTGTCACATTTGCGATCTCTAACTCAGTAATTGAGGGTTTAGAAATGGGAATAAATTCAGTTGTTTCTATCATGATTGAATTTAAAAGATTTCCAGCCGTGTTATAATACAAAAAAACAAAGTATCTTTCTAGCTGTGTGGAAGTAAAATTGTAAGATTAGAAACCTCATCTTTGCTAAAGTTACGATTTATCAGAAAAGGTAAATATTTTAACTAAAATCATTAATCGTTTAAAAGAACTATCTTCAATTGAGTCCAAAAGGTCTATTATTTAATTCTGGATCAATGATCAGCTCTGGAATATTCCAGAGTATCGTTGCCTTTTCAAGCAACCTTATCTTGGTTAGGTTTCTAAGTCCTTCTGAGTTTGGCGTTTTTGCAATCATACTGGCAAATGCAACTCTATTAGCAGCATTCTCCAATCTCAGGGTAAATGATTTAATAATTAGATCTTCAGAAATTGAGCTTCAAAATAATATTGAAAATTATTTTGGTTATATAATTTCACTTACGATTTTTCTTTTCGTAGGTGGTCTGATATTCATTTATTTAAGTGGCTATTTTGGCGTCCGGTCTTTTTTAGTTCTCCTAGCTGTAGTTATAGGACCAATTATTCAATTTCAAATGGCACTGTATGAGCGTAAATTGGAGTATTCTAATATCTCAAAAATAGAATCCGGTAGTTCTTTGCTTAGTCATAGTTTAGCTGCTTTAGGTGTGCTCATGGGTATGGGTGCTATTGTATTGTATTTACGGATCTTGGCACTCCCTATATTTGTTATTATTGGTCTATTTTTAAAGAAAGGATTCATGCGTTTACCCACAATCAAATTTAGCTCATCACATATTTCCAATGTATTTAAACAGAGCAAATGGATATGGTTGGACAGCACACTAGAACAGGTTTTTGAGCGCGCTATTTATATTCTAGCAAATTTTTTGGGTAACAGTTCAGCAGTAGGTTTTTTCTTCCAAGCAAAAAGGCTCTCTGTTGTACCTCATCAATTACTACAGCCATTCACAACAAGAGTTCTGCTTAATTACCTTTCCAAGGCGAAACCAAAAGAGCAACACACTCTTTTTAAGAAGGTAATATTAGTAGAAATAATTGCCCTCTCATCTGCTTGTTTTATATTGTATTTCTATGGTCAACAATTAGTACACTTATTATTCGGATCAAAATGGGCGCCCGTTTCAGAAATTTTAATTGCTCTTCTGGGAGTTGTCGCTTTTCTCAGTATTTACAATTCATTTAAAGCTTTTTACATTGCAAAAAAAGACGTTAAGCAATTCATATTTTTTGGAAGGTTATCTTTCTTTGTTTCTCTAGGTATTTCATTCCTCTTCTTTAAATTTTGTTTCAATTTAGAGTCGAATATTCTAATTCTTGCTTATTCTATCTCCATAGGATATGGCATAGCAAGTTTAATTTTACTTCTAAAGTACTTTTTATCAACAAATTTAAAATTAGCTTAGGTAGTATATGGTAAGTATTTCTTGCATAAGTAAATTTCATAGCTTTTCTCTAGCGGAACAACTAGAGAAGCATGGGTTACTTAGTAATTTTTATACTACTTACTATTCAAAAAAGAATTCCCTCGTGAGTCCGTTTATTAAAAGAATAGATAACGAACAAATACCTTTAAGCAAAGTGAGTACCAATCTGCCTATAGCGCTCTCATACAAAGTCAAAAAAACCCAATTAGAACACATTAAAAAATTTGATCGTTGGGTTAGCAAAAAAGTAATACCTGGATCTGAGAAAATATTTATCGGTTGGAGTGGTATGAGTTTAGAAACTATAAAAACATGTAAGCGCATAAATAAGTTAACCATTCTTGAAAGAGGCTCTTCTCATATTGAAAATCAAATTGGTCTATTAGAAGAAGAATATAAATTATTTGGAAAAACCTTCGATAGAAATCAAGAAATCGTTGATAGAGAACTAGAAGAATACGAGATAGCGGATTACATTAGTGTCCCATCCCTGTTTGCAAAGCAATCCTTCATTGATAGAGGAATGCATCCAGACAAACTTATTTGCAATGCTTATGGATGCAGTTCGATTTTTAAAGCCCAGAAGAACCCAAATGGATACAATGGACCTTTAATAATTTTGTACCTAGGCACTCTTTCTATCCAGAAAGGAATACGTTATTTAATGGAGGCCTTGGATTCTTTAGATTTCGATTATGAGGCTTGGTTTATAGGCACTGTGCACGAGGACATGAATTCTTATCTTCAAAAAGTAAAAAATGCAAAGATTAAACTGTTAGGTTACAAAAACCATGTAGAGTTGCAAACAATTATCCCGAGGTGTCATGTTGCTGTCCAGCCATCCATACAAGAAGGTTTAAGTATGGTAATTCCGCAGATACTTTCTTGTGGCATACCAGTGATTGCAAGTAAAAACTCAGGAGGTGAGGATGTAATTACAGAAAACAAAAATGGGTTTATTGTTCCAATACGCAATCCTGAAGAGATTGCGGCGAAATTAGAATATTACCATCAGAACAGGCCGATACTTGAATCACTCCGAAAAGAAACTATTGAAAGTAGTCGTTTGGTGAGGTCTTGGGATGATTATGGTGATAGCTATTCACAAACATTAAAAAAAATAGTTGAGAACATCTAAAAAATGAGTGCACAGTCGGATAAAATTAATTTGATTTATATACTTAGTTCTGGCCGCAGTGGATCTACGATTCTAGATATGCTTTTAGGTAGTTGCACTGATTTATGGACCACTGGAGAATTGATGATGTTGGATTACGAATTAAAAAACGAGCACCTACCCTGCGGATGCGGAATTATAATTCCTGATTGTGATTTTTGGGGTAGCATAGTAACGCGTATACAATTAGAAGACAATACGCTTTTAGAAAAATCTGCTGTTTTTAGAAATGAGTATGGAGGAGGAAAACTAATAAGGTGGAATTATATTCGAGAGATCTTTAGCAAGAAGACATCTGAAACATTTAAATCAAATGCAAGAAGCTATGGTAAGAAAAACAAACAGCTCATTCGTATGATAAACGAGAAAGCTAACTCCATCAAAAATGTTAAATACATAGTGGACTCGTCAAAGGATTTATACAGACTTTTCTCTCTCCACAGTTCTGGTTTATTCAATATTAAGGTTATACATCTACTTAAATCTCCGCAAGCATTTGCCTACAGTATGACTAAACCTGAATTAAAAATCTCAAAAACAGTACGAACAAGTATGCGCTGGACAGTTGAAAATTACCTTGTTCAAAAAATGGTAAAGAATCATATTCCTGCAAATAATTACTGCATAATTAAGTACGAAGAGCTTGCTAAGCAGCCCGAAGAAACACTTCTTTATCTTCAAAAGAAACTTGACTTAGATACTGAGCTTAAGCCAAATTCGGATCTTGGCACAACACAAAGCCATGGCATTGCCGGCAACATAGCTCGTTTTAATACGCAACAAATTAAAGTCGATACAGCCTATCTTACGGGTCTTAAATGGTCTCAGAAAAAACTAGTTAATTTAATCTCCTCACCAATCCGAAAAAAATATGGCTTTTAAGCTTTACTTTTTATAAATTTAAGTAACATCAATACAATTGATGAATCATTAAAGCAACTTATGAAAACTAGAATTAAAGTTTTAATTTTCCTAGTAGGCATTCCCATTACTTGTATGCATTCACAGTACGTCTTTACGGATTACCGCTCAGAAGTATCTCTAAGTATGGGTAGTTTTTTCTACGTAGGTGATCTAACAGACAATTTACCTGTCTTCTCTGAAAGTCAATTTGCGTGGGGCTTAGCCTATCAACATAAAATCAAACAATCATTTGCACTGAAACTTGGATTTCACACAGGTAAAATTCAAGCCTTTGATTCTAATCATGGCACGAGTTCTTCAAAATTTTTGAGGAACTTGAATTTTAGAACTCAGGTGAATGAGTTTTCACTTACAGCGAACATAGACATCCTTGCGATGATAAAAGGTAAGAATAGAGATGCAAAATTTTGCACAAATATTTTTATTGGTTTGGCAAATTTTAGATATGATCCAGAAGCACTATACCAAGACAACTGGTATAAATTAAATCCATTAGGCACCGAAGGACAGGGATTAGAGCAATACCCAAAACGTGAAATGTATTCTTTATCACAATGGAGTATTCCCTTTGGCGGACAAATAGACTATAAACTAAGTGAAAATATTAAGCTGGGTTTATGTTTACAACTGAACAAAACCTTTACAGATTATATTGATGATGTCAGTATGCCATTACCTGATAATTCCATCATCCTAAATGAACGAGGGGAATTAGCAGCTGCACTATCTGATAGATATATTAATTTAGAAGGGAATGCTTTCCCGCAAGATGAAGGCACCCCAAGGGGTAATGCTGACTTAAATGATTGGTATGGAATTTTCAAAATAAGTCTTGGTTATAGTTTTAATGAATACTGGTATTCTAGGTGAATTGTCTGGCTTGGTTTTACGTCCGATGGGTAGAAACCCATCGTGAACTGAAGAACCCCGTTGGGGTTAGTATGGAGGAGTTCGAGGGTTCGGGAGAGCTAGCGGAGCTAGCATGGGGATATTGAGAGAGCGGCGTTTGTTTTGGGAATTCGCGAAGGAGCGAGAGGGCGAAGGAGAGATAGGGTATCTTTAAACGAGAACTTTAGTCCTTGATGTCTTCATAAAACGAATGGATAGAATAAACTAAATCAATATAGTGATTCCTAATCTCCATGCCTATATGCTGTGCATATAGGCTCTCGCGAACACACCACGCTTACTTGCAGAGCAAGTAAGCTCCCTCGAATTTTGCGTGAGCTGCCTGGAAAGTGGACAGCTATGCTGGCCAGACCCGAAGGGGCCGAACGAATAGTGAGCTTGTAAGGGAGCGACCCTGCCTGCGTTCCTTGGAAGGCAGGCCTTGTGGTCACGCCCTTGCATTTATCCTTATTCTAATTAATCAATGGGTCGGGGACCGCATTGGAGTGTGTATCGTTTTAATTTTTCCCTCCTTTTTTAAATATCTATAAACTCACCATCGTAGGCGCGGACGGTATTCTTAAATGTTTCTTGCGCTTGATCCAGTAAGGCTTGGACGTCTCTATACTTGCCAGAATAATGGCCAATTGCTAGTTTGCCCACTTCCGCGGCTTGGGCAATCATGGCTGCTTCTTTCGCTGTGGAATGTCCCCGTTCGGCGGCTTTCACTGCTAGTTCATGTAAATAGGTCGCCTCATGGTAGAGCAACTGAACACCTTGCACAAAGGCTATCGTACGTTCGTCATACTTAGTATCGGAGCAATATGCATAGCTTAATGGCGGTGTCCGAGGATGTAAAACCTGAGCCGGAGTAATGACATAATGGTCAGGGCGGTGTACTTCTACCCCATCTTTTAGCTTTAAGATTTCTTCTACTGAGAGTTCTAATTTCTGAATTTGATCTTTACGGATATTCACTTTTGATTCTTTCTCTTCAAATCGATACCCGTTGGTCTTGATACGGTGATTAAGTGGGAATGCATAGACATTAGCTACATTATCCGTGTACACAAGGGTTTTTTCTTCCGCATCAAGCTCTGTAATGTGCACTTTAAAATTGAGATGGCATTCTGATAGTCTGAGGATAGTCTCTAACAGTTCTTGTATGCCCTGCGGGCCAATGATGTGAAGATCTTCTTTTCTAGAGAAATGAAAATAGGAAGTGATTAATCCTGGTAGTCCGAATACATGGTCGCCGTGTAGATGTGAGATAAAGACGGCAGCTATCCTATTACGCTTGACCTTATACTGGGAGAGACGCATCTGTGTGGCCTCGCCACAATCGATCTGATAGTACTTTGTGTCTGTCAGGAGTACCTGCGATGAGGTTATCCTACCGTGGTTAGGCATGGCGGCATTACTTCCTAGTATCAAAAGCCTCCACCCCATAGTGACTACTCTTCTTCTGTCAATGCAGTCTGTAATGCTTGCATTGCTACATAATCCTTTGCTTCATCAACAGTAGGAATAATTGTAAGGATTGTTTCTAGTCTTGAAATCTCAATTAATTTCTTGACGGACGGATGCTCAATTCCTGTAAGAATAAATGCTCCGTAGCCCTTCCACAATCTGTTAGCGGTTAAAATTGCGCTAAGACCTGAAGAATCAACGTATTTTACCTTGCCCAGATCAAAGATGAGATTTCGCACACCTTCGTTTCTGAGGAATACGAATTCGGACTTAAGGTTAGGTGCAATAAGAGAATTTAGGTTTTCTTCTTCCAATTCTAATTTTGCGTAATTTTCTGTTTTATCGACGTTATACTTCATAGAGGTTTAATCTGAGCTGCAAATTTATCCCTTTTGGGTTAAAAAGAAATTAAACTGAGGAATATTTGTTGTATTCAGGCCATATTACTGACATTCCTGCCGTTATAAGGCTTAATGATAGGTTAATAACTTGATAGAAGCACCAATAAAACTTACTTTTAGACAGAATGACAGTCTAAATTGTATTGGCATCATTTTTAACCTCTTTTAGGGTAAAATATTATATTAGCTAGTAATAATCCATGAATAGAAAATTTTCACCAAAAGTTAAAAAAATCATTTCTCTCAGTAGAGAAGAAGCGATACGTCTAGGGCATGATTTTATAGGTACTGAGCACTTGTTACTCGGCATGATAACAGATAATGACAGTTTAGCTATAAAAGTGCTTGATAGCCTTGAAGTAGACTTAGACGAACTCAAGTATAAAATAGAAGAGAAATTAGAGAATGATGTGATCGTCGCAGATCAAACCGGACTTAACATTGGAAAGATACAACTGAACAAGCACGCGGAGAAAGTGCTCAAAGTAACGTTCCTCGAAGCTAAGCTGCACAAGAATCAAGAAATCAATCCGGAGCATCTAATGCTCTCTATCTTAAAGCATAAAGAAAATGTAGCATCCAAATTACTTTTGGAATTTGAGGTAGACTACGATTTATTTAAAACAGAATTAGAATACGTGAAGCAAGAACAAGAAAGTCCATTCTCAGATATGTATACGGCATCTTCAGACTCAGATCTTCCTATGGAAGAAGAAAGCGAAGAGGAATCATATCGCCAGAGAAAATCAGGAAGTAAATCAAGAACACCTGTACTCGATAATTTCGGAAGGGATGTAACCCGCATGGCTGAGGAAGGTAAGCTAGACCCTATTATAGGTAGAGAAACAGAGATAGAACGTGTGTCTCAGATCCTCTCTAGACGAAAGAAAAACAATCCGATACTTATAGGAGAACCGGGTGTAGGTAAGACAGCTATAGTAGAAGGTCTTGCCAATAGAATAATACAGAAAAGAGTAGCGAGAACCTTGTTTAACAAACGTCTTATCATGCTAGATCTAGCAGCCTTGGTTGCAGGAACAAAATACAGAGGTCAGTTTGAAGAGCGTATGAAGGCGATCATGAATGAGCTGGAAAAAGCGAATGACATTATCCTCTTTATAGATGAGATACATACGATCGTAGGCGCTGGTGGTGCAACAGGTTCGTTAGATGCTTCTAACATTTTTAAGCCTGCACTGGCAAGAGGCGAACTCCAATGCATAGGTGCTTCTACCCTAGATGAATACAGACAATATATAGAGAAAGATGGTGCTTTGGACAGACGTTTCCAAAAAGTACTCGTAGAGCCACCATCTGAGGAAGACACGCTTATCATACTAGAGAACATCAAGTCAAAGTACGAGGAGTTTCATAACGTAGAATATTCAACTGATGCGATAAAGGCTTGTGTTAAACTTAGTATGCGCTATATCAGTGATCGATTTCTGCCAGACAAGGCGATAGATGTATTGGATGAAGTAGGCGCAAGAACGCACTTAAAAAACATCCATGTTCCTAAGCATATTGAGGATCTGGAAAAGAATATAGAAGAAGTCAAGTTGCTTAAGAACAAAGCCGTAAAAGATCAGCAGTATGAAAAAGCTGCCGACCTGAGAGATACAGAATCCAAATTATCTAAGAAATTAGAGGAAGCAAAAATCGCTTGGGAAGAGGATGCAAAAACAAAGAGATATCCGGTAAACGAAGAAGATATAGCAGAAGTAGTAGCAATGATGACAGGCATTCCTGTAACACGCGTTGCGCAGAATGAGAGTAAGAAATTAGTAGGAATGCATGATGATTTGAAAAAAGCGATCATTGGTCAGAATGAAGCGATTTCGAAAATCACGCGTGCTATCCAGAGAAATAGATTAGGTCTTAAAGATCCGAGCAAGCCTATTGGATCATTCATCTTTTTAGGACCTACGGGAGTGGGAAAAACAGAACTAGCGAAGGCACTTGCGAAGCATGTATTTGACTCTGCAGATGCCTTGATCAGAATAGATATGAGTGAGTACATGGAGAAGTTCTCTATCAGTAGGTTGATAGGTGCGCCTCCGGGATATGTTGGTTATGAAGAAGGGGGTCAATTGACAGAAAAGGTGCGACGAAAGCCCTACTCTGTTGTGCTTCTAGATGAGATAGAAAAAGCGCATCCAGATGTGTACAACATATTATTGCAGGTCTTAGACGATGGACAATTGACAGATGGATTAGGAAGAAAAGTGGACTTTAAAAATACGATGATTATTATGACATCGAATATTGGAGTGCGCCAGTTGAAAGATTTTGGACAGGGAGTTGGTTTTGCTACAAAGGCAAGAACGACCGCTTCTGGCGATCATTCTAAAGGAGTAATTCAGAATGCTTTAAAGCGTACCTTCTCTCCAGAGTTCTTAAATAGAATAGATGACGTTGTCATTTTCAATAGCTTAGACCAAGAAGATATCTTTAAGATAATCGACATTAGTCTTAAAGATCTATATGTTCGCTTAGAGAATATGAACTTTGAGTTGAGTATATCTGCGGGAGCAAAGAAGTTTGTTGCTGAGAAGGGATATGATCCACAGTTTGGAGCCCGACCATTAAACAGGGCTATCCAGAAATATCTGGAAGATCCGCTTGCAGAATTTATATTAAATAACAGTCCAGAATTAGGCTCGGAACTTAAAGCAGTTCTAAATGGTACTAAAGATGGAATACAAATAAAATCAGATGCAGAGGTAAAGACTCAAGATAATATCAAATAGAGTTATACATTTGCTTACATTATTCATTAAACATTAAAATATTTGGCTAGAAGAAGAAAATTTGTCCCTCGCGTAGAAAAACCATCATTCAGAATTAATTCTGCAATTCGCGTCCCTAAAATTCGCCTTGTCGGTGATAATTTTGAACAACTGAGCGAATTGCTCGGTAAAAAGATAGAAACGGGAGTCTATTACACTGATCAAGCGGTTGATTTCGCAAGAGCTCTAGAGCTGGACCTCGTAGAGATCTCCCCAAAGGCGGACCCACCGGTTTGTAAACTCATTGATTACAACAAGTTCCTGTACCTTAAAAAGAAGAAAGAGAAGGAAATGAAGTCAAAAACGGCTAAAACGGTCATTAAAGAGATACGTTTTGGACCAAATACGGACGATCATGACTTTGAATTTAAGCTTAAACATGCCCAAAAGTTCTTAGAACAAGGGGCAAAAGTAAAAGCTTATGTGCATTTTAAGGGTAGAACCATTGTTTTTAAGGAGCGTGGACAGCTACTTTTATTGAAATTTATCAATGAATTAGCGGATTACGGAGGTGCTGAAGCCCTACCAGAGATGGATAGAAGGCGTATGTATGTTATAATCTCACCATTGAAAAAGAAAAAGAGCTAAGTATTTACTTTCTTATGGGAAATCCCTACCTTTGCGCCCTATTTAAAAGATATTATTATGCCTAAGATGAAGACGCACTCAAGTGCAAAGAAAAGATTCAAAGTGACTGGAAAAGGAAAAGTGAAACGCTTCCAAGCGAATACTTCGCACATGATGCGTAACAAATCCAAGAAGCAAAAAAGACACTTAGAAGGGTCTACTCTTGTCTCTAAAGCAGATGAGAAGAGAATGCTTAAGCTTCTTTGTAAGAAATAAATTATATCACTTGGAAAGAGGCCAAGAACAATTGTTCCCTTTTTCCGGTAAAACAAATACACATGCCACGATCGGTAAACGCTGTCGCTTCCAGAAGAAGAAGAAAGAAAATTATCAAAGCTGCCAAAGGTTATTTTGGAGCTAGAAAGAATGTTTATACTGTTGCAAAAAACGCTGTTGAGAAAGCATTACAATATGCATACAGAGATAGACGTAACAAGAAAAGAGCATTCAGAAGACTTTGGATTGCACGTATTAACGCTGCAGCTCGCCAAGAAGGTTTAAGCTACTCAAAGCTTATGCATAAACTAAGTCAGAAAGAAATAGGCCTTAACAGGAAGGTTCTTGCGGATCTTGCAATGAATCACCCACAGGCGTTTAAGTCTATTGTGAATTCGGTTAAATAAGAAGACAATGAATAGGTAATAATGAATAATGAATAATTATTAGTTGTTTGTACTATGATATAAATTAAGGGATGCGGGAGTGTCTCTTTTTTTTATGTGTGGTTTGTAGTAAATGCGTTTGAACAGAATTTATAGAATTATTAGAATTGGCAGAATTCTATGGCTCACAGATAATGATGAAATCAATCTCACCATGTAGGTGTTTGTTTGAAAAGGATTTGAAGGATTACTAGTTGTTTTTAGGTGCAATCTACAGACAGCGGTTGCTAATCGAAAGCGTAGCCACAATTATTTATTATTCCTTATTAATTATCAATTGATTACCCATATTTGAAGAATGGGTTGGAAATCAAATCGTTGGGGCGAGTTAGTTTTGCTATTTGTTCTATTACCTCTCAGTTTATTGTTGCCTTATGCTACATGGATAAAGGTATTGTCTATTCTTATAGGTTTGGTCTATGTCATTTATATATCCTTTAGCTCTCTTAAAATCAAATTGAACCTTAAAAAAGTAAAGGACTGGAAATCCTTTTGGACTTCTACTCTGAAGAAGTTGGTTTTAATTAGCATTGTCACAATTATGTACGTTTGGTTTGTTGACCCAGACGCTCTTTTTTGTGTACCATTGAACAAGCCTTTGTTGTGGGTGCAGATATTATTCATTTATACTTTTATATCCGTCTGGCCTCAGGAATTTATCTTTCGTACTTTTTTCTTTAAGCGTTATGCTCCCCTTTTTAAAGATCCTCGCTTGCTCATTATCATAAATGCAATTCTATTTTCATTTGCGCATCTCTTTTTTTTAAATGCCTTGGTTATGGTAGTCACACTAGCAGGAGGATTTTTGTTTGCCATTACTTTTCATAAGACGGATTCTACTACTTTGGTTTCTATCGAACATGCCTTATATGGAAATTGGCTTTTCACTGTAGGTCTAGGGCAGATGTTGGCCTTTCCAGGAATGGATGCGTGTATGTAAATTGTAGTGGACAAATATTAATAACTTTTGTTAATGAATAATTAATAGTCATTGTTGTCCGATTAAAAAAATACCGCTAATCGAAAGCAACAATTGTTCATTATTCCTTATTAACTATTTCCGTATTGCTTCGACGGGGTCTAGATTGGCGGCACGGAAGGCGGGGATGATCCCTGCGAGGATGCCTACTAAAACAGAGACTCCTATTCCTATCATAATGTAAAGTGGTGAGGCAGAAATATCAAACTTGAGCAGGGCAGTTGCTATTTTAAGTACAGCAACAACGAGCAATAGACCCGCTGTTCCACCTAGTATACAAAGGATAACTGATTCTATCAAAAACTCTGTGAGTATAATTCCTTTTTTGGCGCCCAAGGCCTTTTTGATGCCTATGATGTTTGTACGTTCTTGGACAGAGACAAACATGATATTTGCGACGCTAAACATGCCTACAAGGAGGGCGAAGAATCCGATGATGAACCCTGCGATGTAGACAACTCCAAAGACGCTATCGATCATATTTGTGAGCATGGTTACTTCGTTTAGAGAAAAATTATCGGCGTCTTTAGGTCTTAGTTTTCTTGCACGTCGCATGGAGCCTATTAACTCTTCTTTTGCTTCTACAAGGTCTGCCTCCTCTCCCATTTTGACATATAAGATCTTACCGACGGAAAATCTGTTTTTGCTTTTGACGTTTATATATTTTTTTGCGGTATTGTAGCTAATCCAAATGAGTTCATCATTGCGCATAAAGTTAAATGGGTTGTCTCCTTCTTCTTCTAAGACTCCAATCACCTGAAATTTATTCCCATACATCCGCACGTACTTGTCGAGTGGATTTTCATTTGGGAAAAGCTCAGCGGCGATCTTGTCACCCATGATCACTTTATTTGCTCCTGAGGAGTATTCCTTTTCAGTGAAATATCTTCCTTCTGCTATCTCCATTTTTTGGACATCCGGATATTCGTAGGTGGCCCCCATGACAACGGCTCCTTCAACGTTGCTAGATCTGTATTTTATAGTTTTCCCTTCCGAATAGACTGCGAATGCCGCATTCTCGAAATTATTAGGAGCAGTTTTCAGGTACTCATAATCATCGTGGGATGGCGTCGGGCGTTTCATATACTTCCAATAGTTCATCCCAGGATCTTCATTCCATGGAAAGACATCGACCATAATCACATCAGAGCCTAATTCACCAATTCCGCTCTTGATACTCCGTTCCAGCGAGTTGACAGCTGAAAGGACAGAAATAATGCAAAATATACCTATCAGAATACCGAGTAGGGAAAGGAAAGTCCTCAATTTATTAGATATGAGCGCTTGCCAGGCCTGTCGAGCAGATTCAAAGACAATTTTGATAAATACCTTCATTTCATAGGTAAAATACATTTAATTTGGCTCGATATGCCTGCAATTCGATTAAATGGAACTTATTCTCGGCTAATTTGTATAATGTATTGATAAGCTTATCCTTAATTGGATAAAAACACTATTTTTGCGCACTAAATTCGATATATGCGAACCAAACTGTCTAATTTTTCCTTTGATTTACCTGAAAAACTAATTGCTCAATATCCTTCCAAAAAACGGGATGAATCTAAGCTTTTAGTTGTGCATAGAGAAACTGGAAAAATTGAGCATAAGATATTCAAAGATGTTCTTGATTACTTCGAAGCAGGAGATTGTATGATCTTCAACAACACGAAAGTATTCAAAGCGCGTCTCTTTGGTAACAAAGAAAAAACAGGAGCTAAGATCGAAGTTTTCTTGCTAAGAGAGCTGAATTCGGAATCTATGCTTTGGGATGTTCTAGTAGATCCTGCAAGAAAGATCAGAGTTGGAAACAAGCTTTACTTTGCAAATAAGGAAGGCGAAGAAGTACTCGTAGCGGAGGTTGTAGATAATACAACATCTAGAGGAAGAACAATTCGTTTCTTTTTCACTGGAACGAAGGAGGAGTTTAACAATACTCTTTACTCTTTGGGTAGTACACCTATCCCTAAGTATCTAGCACGAGAGCCAGAGCCGATTGATGACGAGCGTTATCAAACGATATACGCAAAAGAATCTGGTGCTGTAGCAGCACCTACGGCTGGGCTGCACTTTAGTAGAGAGTTAATGAAGCGCTTAGAAATCAACTCTGTAGAATTTGCAGAGATTACATTACATATTGGATTAGGTACATTCAGAGATATTGCTGTGGAGGATCTTTCCAAACATAAGATGGAAGCGGAATATTTCAAAATTGACGACAAGGCAACTGCCATCGTTAACAAGGCAAAGAAAGCGAACAAGAAAGTATGTTCTGTAGGAACAACGAGTATGCGTTCGATTGAGTCTGCTGTTTCTGCAACTAATAATCTTAAGCCTGCGAGCGGTTGGACGAACAAGTTCATCTACCCTCCTTTTGAGTTTTCGATTGCGAATTCTATGATTACGAATTTCCACCTTCCAAAGTCTAGCTTATTGATTATGGTAGCTGCATTTGGTGGTTATGATCTTATTATGGAGGCGTACCAGGAGGCGATTAAGAAGAAGTATAAGTTCTTTTCTTATGGGGATGCGATGTTGATAATATAGGTTTAGTAATGAATAATAAATGATGAATAATTAATTATTATTTGTTGATGGTATTACGATATAAAGAAGGGATACGCGAGTGTCCCTTTATTTTTGTGTGGTTTGTAGTAAATGCGTTTGAACAGAATTTAGAGAATTAGAAGAATTGGCAGAATTTCTAGGTGGCTACTTAATCGAGATTAATTCCGGGTACTGTAAAAACGTGAACCTAAAACCAGTGAACGTGAACTGGAATTCCCGAAGGAGCGATTGTTTGTTGTTTAGCGATTAGAATCGTCTCACCAATATAATAGTATTGATAATAGTTTGTGGATGTAATCTAGATTGAATGCCTTGATACCGCGATGCCGCGATGCCTTGTTTTTGAACAGGATTAAAAGGACTTGTCTTGAGCGCAGTCGAAAGATTTGAAGGATTTTCAGGATCTATCGTTTCACCGCATGAGTTTGTAATGTGTTTGAAGAGAATTTCTAGAATTGGCAGAATTTCTAGGTGGTTACTTAATCGAGATTATTCATTTATACCGTAATACCCTAACCCTAATACCAGTGAGCGAAGCGAACGTACATTATTCATTATTCATTATTCATTAATTCTCCTCAAACGGGAATTATTCTGCTCGAAAGGGTGTAGTAAAATTGCAGTGTTCATGAAGGAACGGATACCAGTTTATCAAAGAAGGTATATTTCTGTAATTGTGTTTATTACATATTAAAATAAACGTAATGTGAGATAAATTTTAATTTTCTGATCTTATATTTTGTTGAATACTTTTTTTAATTACATTTGTGGGAATTTAAGCATTACCACAATATTTAAATATTGTTTTAATTATGTATTGGACATTAGAATTAGCGCATCATTTAGAAGACGCACCTTGGCCAGCAACGCGCGACGAACTTATAGATTATGCCATCA
>ENA-ORXT01003576-ORXT01003576.1-marine-metagenome-genome-assembly--contig:-NODE-3576-length-16979-cov-8.256242_pt1 | contig 16979 bp, 15 predicted proteins | sample MGYA00237868_ERZ511482 | MGnify/ENA metagenome assembly ERZ511482 | reverse complement strand
CCACCCCCCCCCCATCCCCACGCCGAGTGGCCCATCTGCGCCCGGGTACACCCGGACGGTCGCCGCCGCAAACGCGCGCCGGGCGGCATCCAACGCGCGGCTACAATCCCCCGCGCCCGGCCCGTACAGCTCGTCCGTGTTGCCCATGTAGAGCACCCTATCCCCCGTCTCTCCCGGCACGCGCAGCGTAAAGCGCTGCAGGCGAGGACTCGCAACGCTGTTGGGACTGGACCAGCGGAGCATGTCACCGAGAGAACCAAACGAGCCGCTGCTGCCGCCCCCACCACCGCCCGCATAGCCGGCGCGGGAGAGCGTCAGTACCCCCGACTTGTACTGTGCCGATGGCTCGCCGGCATGCGCGTCTCCGCGGCGCCCCCACCCGCTGCGCCCGGCACCGTCCGTGTCGGCGCCCTCGGGGCCACCGCCGGGGGCAGTGTCTGGCACCCCATTCCCGCCGCCGCCGCCTCTGACGTCGGCTGGGAGGCCCTCCCAGCCGCGGCGGCGGAGCTCGGGCTGACAATCACAGCTGCATGCGCGGCGCTTGCTGCCGACGCCACCGCCCCGAATGTAGTCGTCGTCGCTGCGGTCCTTGTCGCACGCGTACGACCGCCAGTGGCAGTACTGGCAGTGGCCGCCTTCAGACCAGCCGCCCGCAAGCAAAGTGCGGCCGTCGAGGGCGCCTGACCCGCAGAGGGCGGCCACGCGGTCGGCCGCGTCCCCCTGCATGGTGGCCAACCCCTCCGACTTGAGCAGATAAAAACAGCCCGAGCCGGCGCCCCCACTCCCCATTTCCGCATACACCACCACGAGCCGCCCCGGGTTGTACCACAGAAAAAAAAGGGCGTGCCCGCCCCCCGTCTCGAGGTCCAAAACCGCATTGCCGGCGTGCGGCGTCAGCTCCTCGGGCCACCCGACCGCGTCGAGGATCGACACAGACATGTGGACAGACGACAAGACCCACCGGGAGTCGAGCGTCGTGTGGGGGGCGAGCACCGTCTGCGCGACGGTAACATTCTCGGCGAGGGGCGCCGTCGGGAGGTCCATGGCAGAGGCGGGGGACCCGCTGTGCGGCCGTCCCGTGACGCCGCCGCCCGGCGTGACGCCGCCGCGGGCGCCGCAGCGCGACGGCGTGCCGCCGACGCCAACGCCGCCGACGCCGCGGGCACTGGGCCCGTCCGTCTGGCCCGCTGCGGGGCTCCTCCGACCCTCGGAGCGGCGCCGCCTCCCAACGGTGGTCGCGCGCCCCCCCGGCTTGTGCCCCCGTTGCGGCGCGATGCTGGTACGTGTCGAGTGTATCATAAAACTCATGGGTATTGCGTCGCTGAGCATCGCCGGCCGCGGGTGGGGGTAAAAGAGCCACTCGGCAAGGCGCGCGTCATTGAGCACGCGCATGATGTCCCGGTTTTCCTCCAGGGGGGGGGGAGCCCTCTCCCCAATGGGCAACTCGACGTCGTGCAGAGAGGGGATCGGTGCCCGCGTCGGCGTCGGCGTCGGCGTCGGCGTTGACGTTGAGCGCGGGTGGTGCGGTGCCGACGAGTGGGTGGAGGGGCCAAACCCGGTCGGCTGACCGCCCCCAAAACTCCGCGGGTGGGACGCGCGCGCTGTCGCCGCCAATGGCGTTGGCAAAGAGCGTGGCGGCGGCGGCGGCGGTGGTGGTGGCGGCGGTGGAGGTGGTGGGGGCGCCCAGCGGCCCCAGTCGGCTTGCCACTGCCGGCCAGAAGACAGCCCCCAGCCCGACACTTGCGGGAGGGCACCCGTCATGGCAGTGGCGCCGCCCCGGCCGCCTGGCATGTCGCCCGCCATAAAGACGTTGTTGCCCGCTGCGGTTGCGGCGGCCATCCCGCCCGACGGCGGGGGCGGCCCCCCGGCGCCACGGACAAACCCGGCCGACCGCCCACTGCCGACACACCATGGGCGGGGCGAGTGCGCCGCCGCCACCAACGGCGGTGGAGGGGGGCGCGACGGCGGCGGCGGCGGCGGCGGCGGCGGTGGTGGGAGCGCCCACGGGCCCCCATCGGCCGCCGACTGCCGGGCAGCCGCGACGGCCATCCCGCCCGCGGGCGGGGGGGGGGCGCCGCGGTCGCCGTCCGCCTTGGCGGCCGACGGGGCGGCCGCAACGGGGCGCCGGTCGTCTGCGTCGGCCGACCCCGACGGCGGCGGCAAGCGGAACGCGTCGGCGCCGCCGCGCATGCCACGCCAGGGTGAAGGGAGGGAGGGGGGCGGTTGCGCCACCCAGATCCAGGCACACGGCGGGGGCGATGCAAGCGTCCCCGCGTGGCCGCGCCAGCGCGCCCGCACCAAGCGCCCACGCGCGTCCGTAGCGGGGCGTGGGCAATAGCCGCCGGGGGGGGACGATGGCCAATGCGCGCCGCGCTACCACACCCCTCCCACCGTGGCGGCGTCGCCCCCCGCTCGCGGCCACACGGCGCGCGTGTCGGGGCAGGGGGGGGAAAGCACGGCGGGGGGGCGGAGGCAGTGGGTTGTGGCCGGGGGAGGGCCGGTGCAACTGGGGGCCCCAGCCGACCCTCGAGGGGGGGAGGGAGAGCCGACGGTCGTCGCTGCAGGATGCAGCTCAACAGAACTCCGCACAGAATGGTCTGTTCGGGAACGGGCAACAGAACGCCGTTCCGTTCGGGCGTCTGCTTGGGCAACAGACCTCGAACTCAGGGCGATTCTGTTCGGCGTCGCTGTGAACCTCTCTTGTGGGGGATCCGTGCATGTGCCAGGACCTGGAGCGCGCAACGGCTCAAGTTAATGGGTTAACAAAGATGGATGAGAATGACGACACCAGGGCCGCGCCTAGCAGAAACTTACAAGCAGATGTGAAGGACTGCCTGATTGAGTATTTAGTGCAAAAGGATCACAAATACAGCTAAACAGTCCGTGTCCTCCTTCGGTCGTCGACTGAGGAATCTCTCGGCGGGACGTGAAGGAAACAGGTGCAAGAGGTATCACACGTATATTTCTGTGAACCCTAGTGTGAACCCAATCTGACCAATCAGATGAGAGCCTGTAACCGCCCTGGCCGCTGGAGGCCGTGTCAGACACCACGTTCAGACACAGCCGCACAGCCCCGCAGGGCCGTTCTGGTGGGGGTACCATCCATGACACGACGTGTCTGCCCAGACACCATCGACCCAGACAGACACCATCGACCCAGACATAGCGTTCGGGCCTGGGCCCGACCACGCGCAGATCGGAAGGCTGTTGTTGCCGCCACCATCGTCGTCGTCGTGCCCCCCCCGCCCGCCACCGCGCACGGCGCTTCCATGCGCCGCCCCCGCCGCCGTCGTGCTGGCTGCCTGTGCGGTACGCGCCGCATTACGGGCATCCCTGCCGGGGCTGCCCTTGCCCGCTGGTGTCCTGGGGCGCTGGGGTCAGCACGTTGCCTTCCAGCCCCGTGCGGCGGATCTCCACGATTGCCCCGTTCTGCACCCCACGCGTTGCCACGTGCGGCGGTCCTCGTAGCGCCGGCGGCCCCCCGCGGCTACTGTTTGGGGCAGCGTGGCGTATCGTACCGACGGTTTTGCTCCATTGTTCTTGGGCTGCCGCGGGGACGGCGGGGGCAGTGGGGTCGGTGGTGGCGGTAGCGGCGGCGGTGGCGGTGGGGGTGGTCGTGGCTGCGGGGGTGGCTTTTTTTTGGTCGAGGTGGAGCGGGGGGGCTCGGAGGGTGCCTTTGGTGCTGCTGACAGTCCTGCGGGGGTGTCAAGCGCACTCGGGGCCGGCGTTCTCGTGCGGATGCGTGGCGCCGAGGGGGGGTGGGTCGGCGGCGGGCGCGAGCGGGGCGGCGGGCGCCGTGGACGCGCTGGTGGCGTTTCGGGCTCACTCGCTGGCAATTTGGGCGCCAATTTGGGGGCGGTCGACACTGGGGGCGTTGAGATCGTCATTTCGGCGCCCTGTCGGTGCTGCCACCGTCGTCGGCGCCGCCTGTTGCGCCGGCGCTGCGGAGCGACCGTGCACGGCCGTAGGCAGCCTCCTACATCTCGGGCAGCGCGCCCCGCCACTTGGGCTTGCTCTGCCCGTTTGGTTGTCCTGTTGACGCCCCGTTCGTCCCGGCCCGCACTTTGGCCGGCTGCTGGCGTGTCTCGTGCGGCGGGTCTGCATCCTCCCGGTTGTGCGGGTATGATCACCCCTCATGCTGTTGTCGCATCACGGTACGTGCATCTCACGTCTCCCTATTTTTCTTTGCTCCAGAATGTCCTCGGATGCCCGTTGGTACCGCTGTGGCATCGTCGCAAGTTGAGCTGCACTGGGCTTGTTCTCACCGTGATCTTCCGCTGGTTGTGTTGGTTGCTATCGATCTTGTTGGCTGCCTTGTGTTTGTGGCATTGCATTCGCAGGCGAGCGCACGTTGGCGCCCAGCTCGTCCGCATGGCTACTACATTGTGAGGGTCTCGAGCGTACGGCGCCATGGACGATGAGCCCGAGGAGCCTCCGTCCTTCCCGGAGCCTGTGAGGTTCCCGTTTGCGGGCACAATGGCGCAAGCTCGTGCCGCTGTCGCAGCGTTGGGCCCGGGTCCTGCTGCCCCCGGCATTGGAGCCACGGTGGTGACCGGTGAGGCACCCGGCTCGTCGACTCGCCTAGTCGGAGCCGGCCTTGCCGACAGGCTCGCCGCGCTTCCTCAACCGGTCGAGTCGGCGCTTCGTCAACCGGTCGACTCGGTTGAGGCGTGCAGTCGGGATCTGGCTGAAGAGCGCAAGCGTCGAGCGGCGGACAAGCGGCTACTCGATCGCCGTCGGCGCGGTGGAGACACGCCTGCCGTCGACGACGACAACGGCGATGACAATTTCCCTCCCCCCCCCGCCCCAGTGCCACCTCCTACTCGCATCCGTCGCCCGCAGCCCAAGATCTTCGTTGATGCCTACATCCAAGACGCATTGGTGCCGTGCGTGCAGCGGGCTTGTGGGATGCCATCCTCGGAATCTGTCCGTAGCCGCCTCCTCCCCGTCACGGCACACGTCGTTGGTGACCCCTCGTCGTCCTCCCGCGCCATTGTTTTGCGCACTGGCACCAACAAGCGCGACGCCGCGATCATGTGGGTGTCACGTCGCGGCGGCTTGCTCTGCTCCTGCTTCGCCGGCACGCAGAACGCGCTGTTCTTGTCAACATCCTCGAGGAGCATGGACTGTCATCATGTGCGGGCTTTGAGAACCGCGCTCGACACGGCGGGCGTCGACATTGAGCGGTTCCGGTCAAGGATGCGGCTCCGTGCCGACGCCGCGCCGTTCACTCGTAGCGTGACCTACGGGTCGACGGTCTTGTGGATCGTGCTGTACCGGGCCGTGTACTCCCTCGTCTCCTTTACGGCGGACAACGCGGCTTCCTGCATTGCCCCCGCGTGCAGACGCTTCAAGGCGCGGTTCGGGCACGTTTTGGCGGCGCGTGCCCATTGCAAGCTCCAAGGAATCAAGGGCTCCGGCGAGCCCCCGTCTACGGCTGGTGGTCCACAAGACGGCAACAAGGCCTCCACCGCAGGCGCCCGCGCACGGTTCCTCCAGAACGAGGAGGAGGATGAGGGCGTCGAGAAGCTGCCGTTAAGAACCACGCGTGGAGCGCACGAGACGGACCTGAGCAAAGTGAGCAACCGGCTGGCGCGCAACATGCTTCCCTGCCACGTCGAGGAGCACGATGGTGAGGTTTGGGCGCGGACGGCGGATTGGCAGAACCTGTACGGGCCCAGCAAGAACGGAGGCAATGCGGAGAACGTCGAGATGCTGGGCCATGTCTTTGCGTCGGCCATTCGTCGGGGCCTTCTCCGCGACGTCAACGAGACGCTCGTCGAGTCGGTCTGCGGCAGCTGTGGGAAGAAGCGGGGCCGGGAGCACAAGATCACGAAGGAGCCCGCTCTTCTCTGTACCCATCATCCGACGGCTCCCTCGTTGAAGGTGTGTTCGGCGACCTGAATTTTGCTCTTCTCTTGTATTCGCATTGGCTTTCGTGTACAAGTTGTTGTGCGGGAACTGACATGTGCTTCCCTTCACTTTCCTTGGGACCTCACTTTGTCTTGTGGCTTTGATTCTGTTGCACTCCCCTCTGAATGTAGATGACCGTGGGGAGCTGGATCTGCACCGGGGAGAACTGTGGACGCGTCGTCGAGTACGATGGCAACGCCGACGCGCTCTTCAACTTCCGACGCCAGAACAGGAAGCGGCAGTGGCTTCTCTTCTCGCGGGGCATTGTGGAAAAACTCGTGTCGTTCATCATTGCCGCCCGGTCAACTTACACGGCGGCAACGAGGCACTTGGCGGCCGATGTGCGCTCGTTTGGCTTGAGGCGCCAAGATGTTGTCAAGCTGGGGACGGCGGCTGTGCGCACGTTTATCGTGCCGCCCGAGTCGGCCCGCTACCCGATTTGCGGGCCCAACCCCTCATTTATTGTCATTGACGGGCAAGCCCTGGGGTGCAGCGACCCGGACGACGCCGACCCCATCCGCCCCTCCGTCAACTGCCCTGTGCTTGACATGCCCGCCCCCAAGCTGTGCGTCCTTCCGGAAGCCCCACTGCGCGCCGCCATTGACAAGGTGCTACGGGGGAGCGCGCCTTTGACGTCGGCGCAAGAGGATCTCTTGCGAGATTGGGCCGGCTCGGTCCGCCCAATTGGGCGCCACTCTCCTGGTGCGGCCGGTGCTTTGGTGTTTTTCCGCTTCTTCCCCCTTGGTGATGGCAATGTGGGCGGCGCCCCGCGTTCGTCGCCTGGCGGCCGCGGTGGAGCAGGGGCTGCGGAGGCCGCTGATCCCGTCGCCGACGATGACCAAGAAGGCGCCGATGGGCGCCCGTCGCAGGGCCGGCGGAAGAAGCGCAAAGCGGAGCGCAACCTGGAGAGCGCTGTGCGCGAGGATGACGACGGCAACCTCGTCCTTGGTGGCAAGGGGCGTGTGCCAAAGAAGATGACGGAGACGTGGCGCGACCGCACGGGTCTCTGTGCGCCAAACTTTACCGAGTTTAGTCGGGACGATGACGGTGTGTGGCTCTGCGTGCGCCCGTTCCTGCAAGCCTTTCTGACGGAGGCGGTCTCAAGCATGTTCCAGAGCCATGAAGAGAAGGCTGTTTGGCTGCTGGCCAACACCATCCGTCTCGGCGGTCGAAGCGACTGGCGCGAGAACACCGAGGCCGTCGACGGCGTCGGGTTCGTCGCAAGCTTCATTGGCTTTGTCGACGACAACCTGGAGACGGACCGGCGGCTCCGACTCGCCGTCGGCGAGCTGCTGCTGCGAGCGGTCGACGTGGAGAAGGAAGCAGACGAGATGTTCGAGAGGGAGGCGGGAAAGAAGTCCAACATGGACCGCGGGTGGGCGAGCGCCGAGTACTGCTTCAAGTGGAACAACCGGCCGACGCCCGCGGACTACAAGATGTGGAGGTCGGAGCAGGGGGAGCTCGGCGACGTCGACGAGGACGAGCCGCTCGTCTGCTTTGAGTACTTTGCGGGCCTTCCACGTGTGAGGCCGGGAATCCGCGACTCGGGGGCGGAGAAGCGGCGTGTCGGTTATAAGGGCAAGGACAAGCACGTAGCCGACGTGGAAGGGGACGGGGATTCGTGCAACAAGGCGTTTTCCGTCAAGGCCGGCCTCTCGCAGGGGGTATTCAACGTCGTTTGTCCACACGTCATCACGTTGGGCTTCCGCTGCATGTTCCTCGCGGAGAGCGTCGGTGAGGCGCTGTCGGTTGTGCTGGAGCGGTTCCCGACACTGCTAAGCGTCATCTTTTATGACGTGGCATGTAAGCTCGACAAAAATGCAATGCGCCGCGTCCGCACCATCCTCCGAGATCACGATGTCCGCTGCCTGCTCGACCGCCCTCATTCCATCACCCACTCCTGCTCGCCGTCATACATGCCGGACGAGAGTCTGGGTAAGACGGCCGACGTGGCAACGCAGGCGGCCGAGGTCGCGCACTCCATCGCTGTCGGCAACCGCAAGCCTTGCTTACATGCACCCCACCACCTACATGACCCACCGCATCGTCCAGGTCGCCTTCCAGAACATCCGCAAGATGTACAGGCTGTTCTCGGGCAACCCTAAGGCCGAGAACGACCACGTTCCGCTGTCCCCCTTCTTCCCTTCGCGCATCGCCGAGGCGTGCGCCCGCGGCCCGTCTTGTTGCTGCTCGGCGGTGGACGGCGTCGAGGCCAACTTGATTGCCCCGAACGCGCCGTCGGCCACGGGGACTGCCGCAATGGAGCAGACTGGAGATGCAACCGGCAACGCCGCTCGTCGTGCTGGCGCTGAGCAGGAAGCTGCCGCTACCACCATCCCAGAAGGTTCTGTTCCCGGATGCCCGCGCGGTGACGTTCAAGATTCGAGTCGGGCGATGGCCGCCCCAGGCACTCACCACGACGGCCACCCGGCTGCCCCGTCGGCTGTTAACGGCCACCGCGGTGTCGACAACTACGTCGGAGACGCCCTCGAAAGAAGCCCGCGTCCTGTTGGTGCGCGTGTCGATGCCAACGAGCAGGCCGACCTTGATGGCAGCGACACGTCGGACGCCGAGGTCCTGGAGCTGTCGGATGACAGCGACGTCGAGGAGCGCGTGGCAGCGGGGGCCAACATGCCCACAGTCGACGCGTCGGCGCTGTGGGAGGACGCCGAAGCTCGACTGGGCGTCGTCGGCAAGAGGGTGGAGTGGGTCAGCACGCTCCCGCTGACCAAGGTGCAGAGACAGTTTGTGGCAAACCTCACGGCGGGCGTGGACAGCGCGCGGCCTGTGCGCCCACGCAACAAGGCCAACATTGTCCTCTTAGTTGCCGACTTTCTCCGTCTTCACGGCGAGCGGTGGTTGAACGGGGAGTTGATGAACTCTGTCATCGTCATGATCAATGACAAGCAGCAGCGGCTCCACGCCGCAAAGACGCCGCTCGACGTGGAGGAGCTCGACGTGGAGGAGCTCGAGGCCGAAGCACCCGCCAACCTCAGGAGCTGCATGTTTGGCACGTACTTCTTCTCGCGGCTCGTGCCGGTTGCCGTTGCCTACGACTACGACGGGGTGCGACGGTGGGGCGCTGGGGTGCGGCTGGACTTAAGCGCCGTGGACGTCATCCTCGTGCCTATCAACGTCGATGGTAGCCATTGGGTCCTCGTACAGGTCAATGTGCAAGACCAGTTCTTCCTCTTTTACGACCCCTTTGGCACCAAGGACAACCAGGGCTACGTCAACGCGGTGCTGAGGTGGCTCATCGACGAGTTGCGGGCGACGGTGGGTCAAGGCGCTGTCGCAGAGTGGGCGGTCGACAAGTAAGAGGTGTCCGAGGACGCGGATCTCCCGCGGCAAACGGACAGCGGGAGCTGTGGCGTCTTTGTGCTGATCGTGGCGTACTACCTGTCCCTGGGAAAGGCGCTAACGTTCACGCAGGACAACATTGACGTGCTGCATCATCGCATGGCCATTGCGCTCTACTTGGATGAGCTGGACACAGCCGCACCTGCGGCCGTTGCTGTCAGAATGGACGGTGCCGAGCAGCCTGTGGTTACGGATGGAGTACGCTGTGTGGCATAGTTCAGCATGTGTGGGTCGTCATGGGTCGTGCGTCTGCCTGAGTAGCCTGTTTGCCATGGCTCGATCAAAAGTGTTTGTCTTGTCTGTTTAGTTGTATCCAGGGACGAGCTGGCCTGCTGGGTTGCAGTATTGGTACAGCGGGCGGGACGTTTTGGTCTGCTTTCATGCATATGAGATGCGGGGTCACCTCAAAAGAAGCGCCTGTCCGTAGCTTACCTGTTAGACGTACGTACACCGATGGGCACAGGCAGTGCCAGAAGCATCGTAGCATCGTCTTGTTTTCCCTTTTCGAAAAGCTCGCGGCCATTGCCATGCTGCCTTTGAAAGGCGCACCTGCACTGGGCATGCTACTTTAAACGTGGGTATGTACTGAGCGACATACAGTGTACGGCGCTGGCCAAAAGTACCGTGTTGAGCTATTGGCAGAGGGTCGTTGTGTCAGTTTGCACAAGTGTGGCTGCCGCATTGGCGCAACACAGACCAGGCAGCTGTTCTGTCACAGCGAACAGCAAGTTGATAGACAGACTCTGCACAAGAGTGTGCACACGCACTGCACGACAGGGGCTTCGCGTCATGCAGGTGCAGGGCGACAGAAAGGCAACTGATGCTCTGTCCGAATGTACATACTACGACCGCGAACCGAACTGGTGCTCTGCTCAGCTGCCGAGCGGGTCAGGTCTGCGTAACGATGAAACCCTGACCCCTAACTCAATGGCAGCGGGGAGCGTATCTCTGGCTAGTGGTCAGGAGTCCCAGGCACTACTATCGCCGAGCGGGGGTTGCGGGTTGCGTCATCCTGGGCTCGCACGACTGCCATGGCAATCAGCCAGCATGGTACGAAAGAGTTTTCGAGACACCTGGTCGCTCCCACTAAGCACCGATGCGGCGGTTCACTCGCTATCCCTTTGCGTGACGGGGTTCCCAGCGCGTAGTGGTACTGCAACGTGAAGCGCTGCAATGCAATCCATACGTCAGATAAAACAGAGAAGACAGTCAGTGTTGGCCTGGTCGCTCCCCGTGCGTTGTCCTTCTGTGTACACAGTGTGTATTCTACTACGCGTCCTGCGGATGGCACCAACGAACCAGCCCAGTGGTGTTAGGTCACCGCGGAAAAGCACAGACGCGGAACCCCACGAAAGAAATGTGCGGTTGCTCGAAGTGCTTCATTGGTACCTGCAGCTTGTGGTCCCGCCCGACCTGTTGTACAGCTCCTTGCGACGTTTTCCCATTCATCTCTCAGTGTCCGCTGATGCACCGCACATCGGAGGCTGCTCCAATGCAGTCTGATGGCGCTATTCTCTACACAGTCTCCTCCGTAAGGGTGCTACACGGGCCAGGAACGCTCGTGGAGAGCCGACTCTGGACCCCCTCCGAACGCAGCAAGTCAGCGGCCGTGACCGCCTCGGCGGAATGTAAGTGGATCCTCAGGCCGGACTTACGGCCTCAGAGCCCAAACCTCCAATAGACAAGGAATTGCGTGCAAACGTGGCACCCGCAAATTGAGAACCGCACCGATGACTTCCCACGTTTGAATGCCCGGCGGCTACCCGCCATTTTCGCCCGTCTGCACGGCTCTGGTGCCCGCCCAGACCGATTGGCCTCCCGGCATGACCCCCTGGAGAACTTGTGGGCGGGGTGCGTGTCACACAGTGCCGCTTGTCTCGGCCCAAGGGCGGCGTCGGCCCGCCTTGTCTTGCTCCTCCCCCCCGCCCCCCCCCCCCACCTGCCCGGCTCTTCCTCCTTCCTCCCCCAACTGTCGAGCTCCTCGACGTTCCCGCCCCCCCCGCCATTGCCTGCGACCGCTTTGCGTTGCTCTGGTGTTTCGGCTCTGTCTGGTTGTCGGTGGCTCCGTCCTCTCGGTCGGTCGAATGTCTTTTCCGGCACTGGCAGAGCCGGCCGCTCTCGCGCGGCCTCGCTACATTGGCATCATCTCCGCCCTCGACTCCGTCATCCACAGCGCCTCCGACGCCGACAGCATCGCGCGTCGGCTGCTATTCTCCGTCGACGGATATTGTTTTGTGACTCGTTGCTTTGCCGTACAAGCCGAGGCGGTTTGCTGGTTGACAGACCCCTAGCGGGCGGGTGCTGTGATTGACGCCGACAATGTGGTGTTGACGAGCGAGTCCGTCGGCTGCAGAACCGACCGGGTCTGGCTGGCCTGTTTGACCAAGTCGTCCCGCACCTGCGTCGAGCTCAACCGTGCCGGCGTGCAGTCGGTTCTCCCTTCTTTTGCCAACCCTGCCGTCGGGACCTGCATCCTCGGCCGCTTTTGCACTGCCGCGGCGGCGTCGTCATGGCTGGCGAGCGGTGCTGCGCGGTCCCTGCTTGAGGTCATGAACGCCGATGCTTCCATTGAGACTTCCCAAGAACTCGTCGACGCCACGGCGGTGCCGCTGCCGGGCGTCGACTCTACCACAACCTCCCGCCACGCTCACAGTGATGCAATGCCAGCGGCGTTCGCTGCCGCCAAGCCCGGCGACGCGCCCCTGAGGGCGGACGACCGCGCCTACCTTTCGGCCGTGTCGCAGGATTCGGCGTCGCCGGCCGCGGCCCTTACTCGTGCTGGGCTGTTCGAGCCGCTGGCGGGGCAAGAGCTGCTGCCGCGTCACGCCAGCCGGGGCGGGGCCGTCCGACAGTCGAACAATACGGCGAGGCCTTTGCCTTCTCGTTTTTTCGAGCAGACCGCGGGCGTTGTCGCGGATTGGCGGCTTCTCTCGGTCACCCGGGGTAGTGTCGTTCCGCCCGCTCGGCAAGCGTGCCGCCCCGTCACTCTACGGACTCGACGCATTTGACGGCTCGGGCGACGACAGCACTGCGAGCTTTGGGTCCACACCGGGCTCCCCCCTGCCCTTTGTGGACGACGAGCAGATGGACAAGTGCACCTCCAAGCCCAGGATGTCGAAGCGGCGGAGCACCGTGAGCGGCACCGTAGCTGGCGAGCTGTCGTCGCGGTTAAACCCGCGGTCAAGCGCGAGAGAGCCGTATCATGGGATGCTCAGCATGAAGGAGATCAAGAAGTCCATGGCTAACTCGCGCGCTGTGTGGAAGCAGCAAGACATGCTAAACTTGTGCGCTGAGAGGAACAAGATGGACGCGGCGGGCACCGCGCCGCCAGCGACGGAGCGCGGGGCCGCGCTCACGGCGGGACCAACTTGCTCGGTCGGCAACAAAGACGTTGGGCGCGGTGGCTCCCGCGTGGCCAACCATCCGCCGGGGAAAGAGTGCACGCCAGCGCCGGCAGATGCATCCTGCGCCACCAATGCTGCTTCTACGGCTCCCCGTGCTCGGTCAACACCATCGTCAGCAGGCGTGCGGCCCGCTGGGACGGATGCGGGTGACGATGGCGACGTGGCGAGCGCCGACTTGGGCTCGGGCGCCGTCGAGCCCCGCGTGATCGGCCGGCTTGCTGCGGACGGGGATTCTTGAAGCTCTTCCACGCGTTCATGACTTCTCGCCTTTGCGAGAGCGAGGTCGTCGTCGTCGCCCCGACGGGTACAGCAGCCAAGACGGCCGGGGGGCTGACCTACCACTCCTTTTTCGGCTTTGAGCGCGGGTACGATGCCACGGGCTTGGACCCGGCGGTGGAGGCAGCACGGTTGCTGAGGACGCCCCGGTTTGGCCCAGTCAAGACGCGGCTGCGTCTGACGCGCGTCGTGCTCCTGGATGAGATATCTTTGGTCAGGGCCGACAAGCTGGACGTCATGTACGAGCTGATGGTGCAGACCCGCGCGGCATCATCCCCTCCGGTCGTTTGGTTTCTCTTTGGGGACTTCCTGCAGCTCATGCCGGTCGTGGGTGCCATCGCCTTTAGGGCAAGGTGCTGGCCGGCGATGGTCGGAGGTAGCTTCCTGGAGCTGGCGATTTTGCACCGACAGGATGAGCCGGATATGGTGCAAGCAGTCCACGACGTACGTGTCGGCATCTACTCCCAGGCTGTCCGCGCTGTCATGGGCGAGCGTCAAGTTGAGGGCGCCTCGTACCTTGCCGTGCGAGACAACGTGCTGCACCTGATGCCGCGTGTTCAAGATGTCAACGCCCACAACTATTCGTGCCTCGATCGGCTTGCATACGAGGACCAGCCGAGGTCGGCCGTGGCCAAGGACTCTTCACGTCTGGACCCGAACCGAGACCCTAGCCTGGGCATCGACAAGGATGTGGGCGTGTCGGCTGCACCACTCCGGGCGGCGTTGGTCGATTGCGTTGCCCCTCCCTGCTTCCGGCACGCGCTGCATGCTCGAGTCATGCTGCTTGACAACCGCCGACGCGTGATTGGCCTTTGCCACGGAAGCGTCGGCACCACCACCCTGTACCTCCCGTGCGGGACGCCCGTCGTGCGGTTCCATGACACCACGCTGCCGCGTGGCGTCAATGTGCAAGGCCTCGGCGTCCACGACGCCGGCGAGACGTGGGTGGAAGTGGAGTGCCCGGCTGTCGACTTTACGGCGCGCATCTTTTCCAAGCCGGGCATGCTCGCTGTTCGGTCGCAGTTGCCTTTCGTGCTCGGCTGGGCGGCCACGGTGCACATGGCCCAGAGTTTGGTTTTGTCTGAGGTGGTGCTGGACTTGGCCAAGGCGTTTGGGGCTGGGATGGTGCTCTCGGCTGTGAGTCGCGTCAGCAAGAAGCGGAACCTGTATGTGAAGTCGTTTTGCTCTTCTCGTGTGTACGCGGACCCGCTTGCACTTGAGATGTACCGCACGTGGGACCGTTTGTAGTGTTTTCCTTTACGTTAATGGCCTGTCCCCCCCGACGTCACTTGCCACTCTCTGGCATCTCGCGCGTCCTGGGTGAAATAACCTGAGACATGCTTGGCCCGCCACTACTATCGCCCCCTCCATTCATCCAAGGCACTGCATTCACCCCACCCGGCATGTGCCCCACGACGCCAAAGTCATCAACATCCATACAATGCCCTTCTAATACTTTCTCTCCCATGCCATCTCCACCTGCTCCTCCGCCCCAAGCCGCCCCTCCCCCATCGATGGTGTACTGAGTGTTCGGAAGAGAGTAGTTGGGGGGGGGAACCACTGGCACAAGCGGTCTCGGTTGACTCGGATGGAAGTCACTGGTCGCCATGTCACTGATCACCGGCGACGGGGAAGGCAATTGCACCCCTGCCCGCCCGTGCAGCAGCGAGGGGGAGACAAAAGACCCGATCGGCTGCGCGCCCGCCCTTTCGGCCGCCGAGGCAGTCCTAAACAGTGGCGTCGCCAGCACGTCGACAGCGCCTCCGACTTGCGTAGGCGTGGACGCATGGGCCTCGAGCTCGTCGATCGGTGTGACCTGCACGGGAAGACAGGGATTGGCGGCAGGCGGCGCTTGGCCGACGAGAGCTCTCGGTGTCTTTGTAACGGTCGATGACGGCGGAAGTGATACACGCCGGGCGGCGCCACGGGGCGTGCCCCCCGAGGGAGTTGTCCCGGCAGGAGATGTACCGGTCGCTCGACCAGCAGCCCGCCGCACGCTCAATCTGTGAGCCCTTCGATCCGTAGCGGCCGTCGTCTCCTCCTGCGCGAGTTGAGCGTCCATTGCGGCGTAGCGCGCCTCCATGTTGGCGACCGCCGGCTTGGCAGTTGCGGCTGGGTCTTTGTGGTTGGCTGGGATTTGCGCGGACGGCCGGCCGGCAGTGGAAGGTGCGGGCGCGGGAGCCAGCCCGGGCGCTAGAAACTCATGGCGCGTCGCATCCGTCAAGCCCTCCGGCTGCTCCTTGGCCGCTCGCCCAGTCGACGCTAGCCCCTTGAGCATGTCGTCATACCCTGGCTCCTGAGAGGCCAGTACCAGCATGCAGGCGATGACGACGGTCAGCCGCAGCTTCTTCATACTAACGAGCTTGATGACCGTCTCGGTTGGAGGGAGCGTGGTCTTGGAGAAGTAGCGCGACTGGCATCGGAGGTGCTTGACAATTTCATTGATGCTGTCCATCTTTACGATCAAACACCAGCGGGACGTGAGCGCCCGCCGCGTCGGGTTGGCCACGGCCGCCACCGTGCCGACCTCGGGCAAACAGCTGATCGAGTCCCCCCGCGCAACCCACGTAGCCCACCACCGGTCCGTCACGTCATTGTCGTCCGTCCACTCCGTGCGTGGTCGGCCATTTTTGGTCTTGTCTTTGAACTTGAAGCCCTCCTGGCGCCGCTTGCGTACTAAACACAGGAGGCTGTCAGCGAGCAGCTGACGCAAGACGTCGATGGCGCCTTTACGATCCCGCACCGTCCTCAGCACGAAGGTGACACAGTCCACGGCGGTCGACGTTGGCGTGATGGTGGGCTGGATCTCGTGCACGTTATCCGCAAGCCCCACCCCTTGCACGTCCTCAGAGTCACCGTCTGAGTCGTCCTGGTCCTGGTCCGTCGGAGACGCCTTTGTGAGCCCGTGCTTGGCCACAACCGAGCCGCCGGCGAGGAGGGGCGTCTCGGCGTTACCGCCGCCCGTGGCGCCAGGCACACGGAGCGCATGGGCGGGCGGCGGCAGATGGGCAAGATCGCGATGGTTGGCCACGACGGTTCCGCCGGCGGGCGGGCTTTGCGTCGCGCCTCAGTCGCGGTCGCCGGCGCTCGCGCCAGCACCTGTCGCACTATTGGGAGCCCCGCGCGCCGCGAGTACCGTACCGCCGACTGGGACAGCTTCTTCTGCAGACGCGCCACGCGCGCCGGAACCACCAGCGTCGGCGCCCTTCTCCACGGCCAGCAGAACTCCTTCGTGCGGAACGTCGTTCTTGAGGCCTTGTGCGGGCGCCGAATTGGCCTGATCGAGCGCGAGCGCGTTGATGCCGGCGAGGGCGTCCACCTGCTTGTGCCGATAGGCGAAAGAAAGGCCAATGTTGACGATGCGCTGGGCATGCGCATCGTGGTCCGTGAAGAAGCCGAGCCGGTCCACGACACGGATCCAGCAATGCGTCGGGACGTCCGTTGGATTGTCCGTCGTCAGCAGCCGGCTGATTGCTGAGTGGAAGGCCGCACCATGAGGCTCCAGGTACTTGTAGAGCTTTGCGGCTGTCCGGTACAGGTCCCGTAACAGGGGCGACAAAAACGACACCTTCTCCCGGTCGGTGATGCCGAGGGACTGCAGGAAGAGGTTGTACTCCTTGAGCTGAGTGCTGTCACACAAACCCGCCATGGTGCCTGTACAGAGTGGCACATCACAACGGTACAAATCGACAAAAAGGTGGCAGTGACGGGCATGAGCGACAAGAGCGGAAGATGCAGAACACATACCGTCAGCGTCGAAGAACAACAATGTGCCCAAGAAACATGCACTCAACCACGCTGGTGTAGAGATCGTGCCAAGGCATGTTGGCATGGTGGTCGGGAAAAAGAGACAGCAATGGTCGCGGCGGATACGAGACACATACCTCGGTGCGAGCACCAGAACAAGGCGTGATGGGTGTAGTACCACAATCTAGGGGGTTACCTCAGAAGGAGGGAAGTAACGGCCGTCTTAGCCGCTCGCGCGACACCCGCTATGGGACTCGAGGTCCGGGAAGTCGGGCCGAT
>ENA-ORXT01003575-ORXT01003575.1-marine-metagenome-genome-assembly--contig:-NODE-3575-length-16983-cov-3.610730_pt1 | contig 16983 bp, 2 predicted proteins | sample MGYA00237868_ERZ511482 | MGnify/ENA metagenome assembly ERZ511482 | reverse complement strand
TAGCCTGACGGCTTCTGGTGGCCTTGAGCCATACACCTTCGCTTGGGCGACTGGTGAATCTACTGCCGATCTTGTAGACCTGGCCGCTGGTGACTACACTGTCACGGTTACTTCTGCCAACACTTGTACGTTTACTACGACTTACACAGTGACAGAGCCTGAAGTACTTGCTGCTGAAGTAGCAGACGCTGCTGTTGACTGTAACGAAGACGCCGACGGCGAGCTTACCGCTACGGTTACCGGAGGAACTGCTCCTTACACTTACGTATGGTCTGACGGCCAGACGGAAGCTACCGCCACTGGCCTCGTTGCTGGTGACTACGCAGTGACCATCACTGACGCTAACGACTGTGAGACTACGGCTACCGGTACGATTACCGAGCCCGATGCACTCACGCTGACCACCGACCAAACCGATATCGGTTGTAACGGTGATGCAGCCGGATCAATCACCCTAATGGTAGGAGGCGGAACTGCGCCTTACACCTATGAGTGGACTGGTAATGATGTCATAGCTGGCGATATGAACCAGAGCAACCTGATGGCTGGCAATTACGCCGTAACCATCACGGATGCTAATGACTGTTCAATCAGTGAGACCTTCACCATCGAAGAGTCCAGCACACTGGAAGGATCCATCATCGGCACGACCGTTGACTGTGAAGGTGATACCAACGGTCAACTGACCGTTACTGTCACTGGCGGAACTGAGCCTTACAGCTATGTGTGGAATGATATTGCAGAGCAGACGACCGCTACCGCCACTGGCCTTGCTGCTGGTGACTACGTAGTAACCATCACCGACGCTAACGAGTGTGAAACAATTGCAGAGGGCACGATCATCGAGCCTGACGCGATTGAAATCGCAGTAGCAGGAATGGTTGAACTTGACTGTAACGAGACCAGCGGTGCGTCCATCGACGTAACCATCACTGGTGGCACTGAGCCTTACACCTTCGTGTGGACAGGTAACGGTGTTGACGTAGATGCAGAAGACCAGACAGACCTTGAAGCCGGTGACTACTCCGTAGTTGTAACCGACGCCTTCGATTGCTCTGCTTCTGAAAGCTTCACCATTGCACCTGCGCCCGCGCTTACTGCTGCTGTTGCTAATGATACTGTATGTATCTCCGCTGGAAATGTCGGAACGCTGACGGCTCTTGTCGAGAATGGAACTGGTCCTTACACTTACCTATGGGATGGTGGAGAGGCAACCGCTACGATTACTGACCTTGCGGCCGGTATCTATACGGTAACCATCACTGACGAAGCTTCTGGCTGTACGACGGTTGTGAACGGATCAGTTCTCGGCCTGGCGGAAGCTTGTGCTGAACTTGGTAACTTCGTTTGGGAAGACCTTAACGGGGATGGTGTCCAGACCGCCGGTGAGCCTGGTGTTGAAGGCGTTGTTGTTAACCTCAAGGATGAGGACGGCACCGTCATCGCTACCACGACTACCGACGAAGATGGATTCTACCTCTTCTCACTGCTTGTTCCCGGAACCTACAGTGTTCAGTTCGTACTGCCTGATGGCTTCGAGTGGACTACGCTGGGCGCGGTCGCAGGTGCAAACGAAGCTAATGACAGCGATGCGGATCCTGCAATGAACGGTATGACCGAAACTGTTGTACTCGGTGCCGGAGATTCTTACCTCGACCTTGATGCAGGTATCAGATTCATCCCGGTCTGTGACCTCACCGCTACGGTGACGATTGCGCCTGCATGTGATGACAATGGTACGGGTACAATTCCGGCTGATGACTTCTACACGGTAACCATCCTGGTGGATGGTACCAGCCCAAGTGGTAGCTGGAGAAGCAGTATTGCTGATGCTAATGGCAACATCATTGAAGGAACCGTAGGAACGCCTTACACTTTCCGTTTACCTGTCGTACAGGCTGGTGACGAAGTGGAGGACATCACGATCTTCTTCTCTGATCTACTGGATGCAACTTGTGAAGTGTCCGTTGATCATACTCCGACGGAGTCTTGTTCTAACGACTGTCTACTGGAAGCTACCCTGACTGCTTCACCTGTCTGTAATGATATGGGAACCCCAACTGATCCAACTGATGATGTATTCTTCGTTAGTGTGACAGTTGAGGGAATCAACGGTACCAGCTCTGGCTGGACAATCTTCAATGCTGACAACGAAGTTGTTGGTACCGGCGTCTACGGTGAAGCTAACCCACAGGTTGGACCATTCACGCTTGACGATCTCGATGCCTCCAACCGACTGATCATGACTGTACGGGACAACAGCAATGCTGGATGTTCTGACGTGCTCCGCCCGACGATCAATCCTGCGGTTCTGCCTTGTTCTGATCTGTGTACTATTAACCTTGAATTAGTAGAAACTTACTGTGATAACAACGGTACGCCAACCATCAGCTCTGATGATGTATGGTACGCTGATGTACGGGTCAATGGTGAAAACACTAATCGCTGGACCTCTACGGCTCCAGGTGGTGGTGGTATCAACCGCTTCGGCCTGATCACTTTCGGTCCATTCTCTGGTACCACTGGTACAACCATTACCATTGAGAGCATTAATAGCGAGACGGAGTGTGAGGCGGATATCTTCCTCCCTGCTCCTGAAGAGGTTAACTGTTCTGAGAAATGTGAGATCGACGGTGAAATCCTCAGTATCTCCTGTGATAACATGGGTACTGCTGATGTGACGGATGATGTCATATTTATCGAAGTAACCGCCAATCGTATTGGTGAGAACAACGGTACGGAAGGCTGGCTCGTCCGTGAAGGCACTGACCGTGAGGATCCGGTAATTGGCGTAGGACCAATCTTCGGCAACACCTACCGCTTCAGCCTCAATGCTTACGATGCTAACGGCAACCGCCGTACGCAGACTAACCTGCGGATTGAAGATGCCTCTAGCTTCTACTGCCGCGTAGATACGCTGATTACTATTCCGGTATGTGATCCGGTTGAAACTGATCCATGTAACATTACTGCTGTGGTGAGCAATCAGACCGACTGTAATAATAGCAATACGCCCGAAGTTGGTGATGACTTCTTCACCGTTGATCTTGCCGTAACCGGTACGAACACTGGTGCAGGCTGGACGGCTACGGTTGGTGGACAAACCATCACCGGAACCTACGGTGCCGCTGCTCAGACGCTGACCTTCCCAACCGGAACGGCTGACCTTACCCTTGTGGTAACGGACGACGCCGATGGCAGCTGTACCAGCGTACGGAACATCAGCGTTCCTGAAAGCTGTCCTACCGCTGGGCCATGTGTTATTACCGCTGTACTGAGCAATCAGTCAGGATGTGATGACAATGGAACACCATTTGACAGCGACGATGACTTCTTCACGGTAGAGATCATGGTAACTGGCCAGAATACTGCTGGAATCTGGAGGGCAACCTCCGGTGACCTGACCTTCGCCGGAACTTACGGTGAGACGCAGTTACTGACCTTCCCAACCGGAACGGAGGACCGCACGCTGGTGATCAGAGACGATAACGATAGTGACTGTACTGAGGTACTTACCATTGATGTTATCGAAAGCTGTTCTAACGGAGAGCCATGTGATGACCTTGAAATCAGACGTATCGAGACTATCTGTAATGACAACGGAACGCCAAATGATGGCAGCGATGATACTTATGACGTAATTGTGTTGGCTACCGGTACTACCGGAACCTTCACGATAGAGTACATGACTCCTGCAGGAATGGTGAACGAGAGTGGAACCTTCAACGAGAATACTCGCTTAGGTCCGATTCCGGCCGATTCGACTGTATCCGGTTCTGTATTCCCGGATGATCCTAACTGTAACAGTGTAGGTTTCTTCGCCTTCGAAGCACCTGGACCTTGTGCTAGTTGTCGTCTCGACGTAGTTGAGCTCTCTAACGAGTGTAATGACAACGGTACGGCTGACGTAGCTGATGATACCTTCACGGTCACCGTGGAAATCAACAGCTTCGAAGGTGGTGCTGGTTACATGGTTCTCCTGCCAGGAGAAACAACTCCAAGAATCGGAGTCTTTACCAACGGTAGCGCAACGGCCACTTACACCTTCCCATCAAGTGATGGTGATGTGAGCCTCCGCTTCCTGGACATGCAGTTCGGTGAGAGCGACGGATGTTTCGATGACATTACCTTCGCAGCCTCCACTTGTGGAACTTGTGAAATTACTGCAGCACTGAGCAATCAGTCAGAGTGTAACAATAACGGTACACCGTTTGACGGAAGCGATGACTTCTTCACAGTTGATCTCGCAGTAACGGGTAACAGTAACGCTGGCTCAGGCTGGACGGCTACGGTTGGTGGACAAACCATCGCTACCGGAGCTTACGGTGATCCTGCACAGTCTCTGACCTTCGGGACCGGAACGGCTGGCCTTACCCTCGAGGTAACGGACATTGACGATGCTAACTGTATCGACGTACGGACCATCGACGTTCCTGCAAGCTGCGAAATTGCTCCTCCATGTGACATTACCGCAGTACTGAGCAATCAGACTGACTGTAACGACAATGGAACTCTGGAAGACGACAGTGATGACTTCTTCACTGTAGACCTTGCCGTAACTGGTGTTAGCACTGGCTCAGGCTGGACGGCTACGGTAGGTGGACAGACCATTGCCACCGGATCTTACGATGATCCTGCCCAGACCCTGACCTTCGCAACCGGAACGGGTACGTTCTCCATCGAAGTGATGGATGCTGACAGTGTCAGCTGTATTGACGTACGGACCATTGTTGCACCTGAAAGCTGCCCATCGAATATTCCGGTAATCGGATGTCCGATCAGCAACCACTACTGTCCGATCCTCGAAGAAGACATCATGCTCTTCCCAATGGATCCATTTGACTGTGTTGCCAACTTCAGCATTGCTGAGCCTGAGGTAACTAATGTATGCTCTGCCAACTGGACGGTACTGACCGAGATCATTGATCTGGACGGCAACGTACTTGCTACCATCGCTGATGGCGCTGACCGCAACGTTACGCTCCAGGCTGGTGACTACAACGTACGTTACACGGTGACGGACGACTGTGGAAACACGGGAGTTCAGGATTGTAGAATCCGCGTTGCGGATATACAGGAGCCTGCTGCTATCTGTATCAGTGACATCAACGTAAGTGTGGGTGGCTACGGCCTGGCTCGCATCTACAGCCAGATGATTGACCTGGGTAGCTACGACAACTGTGGACTGGACAGCATCCAGGTACGTCGCCTGATCACGGTTGATCCGGTAACTATGGATACGCTAGACACGCCGATCTGGAGTGCATGGGGACCATACGCAACCGTTGACTGCTACGATGCCGGAAGCATTGTAACCATGCAATTGCGCGTAATGGACTTCGGTGGAAACACCAACCTCTGTACGACCAACGTATCGGTTGTTGACAATACGCTGCCTTACTGTACTGGCCTGGAAGATCTCTTCCTAAGCTGTACAGAAGTATCAGCTGACTTCAACCCGACGGATACACTGAGCCTGCAAGAACTGTTCGGCGTACCGACGGTGATTGACAACTGTGCGGCAAGAGCTATCGAGCTTGACCCGATCGTTAGCATCGATGACTGCTCCGGAGCCGGACAGGTTACTCGTCGCTGGCTGGCGGTTGACCGCGTAGGCAACGTTAGCGCTCAGGAATTCTTCCAGGTGATCACGATCACTCCGGATATGGGCTTCACGTTCGTAATTCCTAAGGACACGCTTACTGACTGTATCGAAGTCGCTCAAGGCTTCGAAATCCTCGGTGAAAGCTGTGCTGACCTGAGCATCACTTTCCGCGACTCTACCGTTGAGGTAACTGCTGCTGACGGTGACGCCTGCCTGGTTATCGAACGGACTTACACAGTGATCAACAACTGTACCTACGATCCGATGACGGATGAGATCCTCGAGATCAGCCGCGACGAGAACTGTAACGGTGAGCAGGGAGAATCCGTTCTCTACGCTCTCGTAACCGGTGACTCTACTTACATCGACGTTGACACGGACATCACCAACGCTATTCCGGTTGCCGGAACGCGCGGCGATGAGTGTGACGGTGAAACGAACCGCGACGGTATCCTCCGTGCCGCCCGTAATACGGGAGCCTGGAGTTACACCCAGCGTATCGCCATCGTCGATAATACCCGTCCAACGCTGGTATTCGATGCACCGGATCAGTTCTGTGCTGCCGAAGACGGTGACTGTGACGCGATGATCAACATCCCGATCAGGGTAGCCAACGAATGTACTGCTGCCGGTTCTAACTGGTTAGTACTCGTTGACCTTGGAAGTGACGGATCTCCTGAGATGCGCCTGCCAAGTGAGCTGGCTGTTCTGGGTGTATTCCCGAACTACTTCATCGAGGCCACGCTGCCAATTGGTGAGCACACGCTGATCCTGCGCTACGTAGATGGATGTGGTAATGCTGTTCCAGCGTCCATTCCATTCGAAGTAGTTGACTGCAGCATTCCTGATCCGACTTGTTACAGCGGCCTGATCGCTGACCTGGAAGAACTGGAAACTCCGGTTACTGATGCAGATGGAAATCTCATCGAGGTTGGTGTACTGATCGACGCCGGTCGCCTTGCAAGCTGTAACATCGAAGATTGTAGCGGTGCACTGCGCTTCTCTGTCAACCGTGTTGGTGAGCCTGTGAATGCTGACAGTACTACTGTACTTCTGACTTGTGAAGACCGCTACCGTGTAGAACTTGAAGTCTACATGTGGGACGGTGCCTTCAACCCGAACGCTGTTCAGCCCGATAGCACTATCGGCGGACCGAACTGGACGATGTGTCTGGTAGAAGTTCTGGTACAGGATCCGAAGGAACTCTGTGACGACTGTAATGCTGACGGTTCACTCACCCTGGGTGGCAACGTAACCACCTTCCGTGGTGTGGTTCTGCCCAATGTTGAAGTTGAACTGGAAGGTGATCACACTGGCTTCGAGCTTACCAACAACGATGGTAAGTACGCCTTCCCGGGTGTTGATGCCGGTAACTACGTCATTAAGCCTTACAAAGAAGACCTCGCTACTAACGGCGTGTCTACGATTGACGAACTGATCCTGCAGCGTCACCTCCTTGGTGTGGCTCCGATCACTGACCCATACGTATTCATGGCCGCTGACCTGAACGGAAGCGGTACCATTACGGTACTTGACCGTCTGCTACTCCGCAACATCATCCTTGGTAATACGGAAGTACTGCCTGGTAACGAAAGCTGGCGCTTCGTACCTGCCCTCTACATGGAACAGGTTGGAGTAGAGCTATCCGGAATGACCGACGCTCCACGTGAGCTCAAGCTCGACAACGTTGAGGCCTGTAATCTGGGTCATAACTTCGTTGCCATCAAGCTTGGTGATCTGAACAACTCCGTATTCATCGAAAACTTACTCGGCGAAATCCTTAACGGAACCCGCGGAAGAAGTTCCAATGAAACGCATCCTCTGGAAATCGAAGAGCACCGCCTCCGCGGCGGTGACCTCTTCGACCTTCCGGTCCGGGCGCGTGATCTCCAGAACTTGGAGGGTATGCAGTTTACGCTTTCCTTCGATCAGGGAGCCGTACAGGTAGAGGAAGTAGTTCCTGGCCTTTTGGGTACTGATCGTCTGGGACTGAGCCAGCTGAACCGTGGACTAGTTTCCGCAAGCTGGGCCAGAGTAGCCGGCGCTGATCAGAATGAAGAAGTTCTCTTTACTGTTCGCGTTCGTGCGCAAAGCAATGTTTCTGTAAGCGAGGTAGTGTCTTTCGATGACAACCCTACCTTCACGGAAGCTTACCAGCGCGATAGCGAAGAACTGACGGAGCTTTACCTGAGCTTCCCACAGGCAACGGAAGCACCCTTCAATCCTGAGACCGTTACCAGCGAGGGAATTGGATTTGAGTTGGAGGCTGAGTTAGATCAGAACTTCCCGAATCCGTTTATTTCCGAGACTACCATTTCTTTCCGTCTTCCAGAAGCAGGAGAAGCAACCCTTAGTATCTATGACCTTAACGGTCGTGTACTCAAGGATTTCTCCGGTGAGTTCAACCAGGGTGTCAACTCGGTTAAACTCAAGGCTGAAGATTACGCTGTAGGAACGCTGGTTTACACGCTGACTTACAAAGGGCAACGCCTCTCTCGTACGATGATTCGTCACTAGGAGAAGCGAGACTTTTTTGATAAGTCTTACGATTTGAAAAGGGAGAATAGCATACTTGCTATTCTCCCTTTTATTTGTTTAGTTTTATTAGTAACTTCGTGTACTACTTCAGCCTATATTCTAAGTCGTTTTATTTTTTGTTAAGTATAAGTAAGCGAGCAACAGTTCAGTATTTTCAAAATTCTCGCAACAGATTGTCTACGTACCTGAAAAAACCCAAAGTGCCCTGCCTATTTCATATAAAAGAAATTAGACTTCGTCTTTGAGGACATTTTACATAGATTTTAGCAACGCTTGAACAACAACAGTATGTCTTTCCTAAGTAAATTAAACGAGCACATTCTCGGGCTATGTAGTATTCTGGTATTATCCAGTTTATTATGTACTTCGTTATATGCTGAAGGTACTCCTAACCTAAGAACAGCCACCGGTGATCCGGTACTCCTTTTTATCGGCTCCAATGATTTTGGTAATTTCGCGAGCTATGATGGCCCGGAAGAAAGTCGCCTGAATTTCAGGATCGCCGAAGCCGGGGAAACGGTATATTTTGGATTGTCCCGTCTATATAGAAATACGGGATTGCCCGAAAATTTTGGCCAATACGAATATCGTGTGAGAAGTGCAGCTGATGGTTCAGTTGTTTTCGGGCCAATCACGGTGAATGCCAACAACGAAAACTTAAGTACTTATGAAGAGGCCAGGTTAGGTCCTTCGGTCATTACTCCCGGCGGATACCCAACAGATGGAACATCAACGTTTGTTGCTCCAGCTGCAGGTGACTACTACTTAGAGTTTGAGCAGAACAGAGCAGGAAGACCTCGTTACATCGGTCTCTGGGACATTACCATCGCTAATAACGGTGTTACCCAAACTGGCCGTGTCTATTCCAAGAACTGGGCCTTCCGGGTTCCGGAACTTAACCCTGAGCAACCCGAGTGTGCGTTTGGTGCTGAACTGAGTACTGTTTTTTTCTCCTACACGGAGGATGGATTTGTCACCCAGATTGACTTTACAGATTCAGGCTTTCAGCCTTTATCCTTTAACCTTGCCTTTAACAGAACGGGCCCGGGAGAAACGGATGACCTTTTGCTTGACCGGCAATCCGTAGCAAATGAAAATAGTACGGCTAATGCGGCAGAGCACCTGATTTTCCTTTCCGAACCTGATGCAGTACTCTTTCCTGATGGTCAGTGTGGTAACGTTAGTGTTGCCGGCGAAATTCGCTGCCAGGCCAATGAAACTTTCTGTATCCCCGTGGTAGCCACGCTTCCCGGCCAGGCCGAGATTGTTCTTGATTTCAACAACAACGGCGTCTTTGATGAGGGGATGGATCGAATTTTCGTCTATCGTTTCATTGATATGAATGATCTTGAGGCTTGTGTCCCCTGGGACGGCCTGCTTGGAAACGGTGTGCGCCCCGAAGAAGGAGCAACTGTTGATATTCTTGTGGAGTACACCCAGGGCGTTCAGCACTGGGCACTTTACGATGGCGAATTCATGAAGAATGGCTTCTGTGTAACCCCAGTCCGCCCCTTGTGTGGTGATGGAGGTAACACTCCTCTATACTATGATGACACCAATATTCCGGACAGCCCCGGAACTGGCGCTCCTCAGCGCATTTTAGATGGTTGTGAATGCCGGACAGCTGCTTGTCGCACCTGGAATAATTTTGATGCCAACGCAGATGATGGCTGTAACGTTATTGATAGCAATACTACTGGCTACGGTGACAAGAATACACTGAATACCTGGTGGTTCGCTTCCAGCTCCAGTGCTGCTTCTTTCGATGTACCCGTTGAGGCAACCCAGTTGAACGGCCCGGAAGACCATTGTCCCGGGCAGGCCGTTGGTCTTAGCCTCGAATATAATTCAACGAACACCATCAATGGTATCGAGTGGACGGGCCCCGGAGGCCCAATCGGTTCGGCTTCCGGTCAGGAAAATATTATGGTTACTGAGACGGGCCTGTATACCGTTACGGTCACCGATGAGTTTGATTGTGAGAGCACTTCAGAATACACACTAATGGATGTGTCCTGTTCGCTGAACATAAGCATTCTCAACGTTGAGTGTGATGACAATGGGACAGACACTGACGCAACGGACGATGTTTTCTTTGCAACCGTTAGTGTAAATGGAGAAAACAGTAGTGGATTCCGCTACAATGGCGTTACCCGCCAGTATGGGGAGGAATTTCAAATTGGTCCGTTTTTTATCGTAGATGGAGACGTGGCCTTTACCGCAACGGACAGCTTTTATGATTGCTGTGCGGAGAGCGTCACCATTCCTGCGCCGACAGCTTGCAGCGATGGTTGTGCCATCACTTCAGGAGCCATTCTTGAACGACTCTGTGATGATAACGGCACGCCAACGAATCCAGACGACGACTTATTCACCTTTACGATGATCGTTGACGGCATCAATCTTAGCGATCGTTGGATAAGTGACCGTGGTGACGAAGGCTCCTACGGCGTTGCCACTACATTCGGTCCATGGCCCATCTCTTTGGGTATGCAGAATATGACCTTCGCGGATTCTGAAGATCCGAGCTGTGCTTTAGTCGTAACGGTGCAGCCACCGAATCCTTGTTCAAATGAATGTGAGTTGGTTCCAACGGTAAGTAACCTTGTTTGCTCCGACAATGATACACCCTTCGACCCCAGTGATGATACCTATACTTTTGACATGGTGGTGGAAGGTTTAAATACGCCTTCGGTTGCCTACAGTGTTGATGGAGCAGATGCTTATTTGTACGATCAACCAGTGAATTTGGGGCCATTCCCAGTTAATGGAAGTGACTTTACTTTCGTAATCTCCGACATGGGGGGTGGAACTTGTTTACTGGAGTTTACCCTGGAAGAAACCCCAACGGCTTGTTCTGATGCCTGTGGCATCGAAATTGCTGACGCAATGGTTGCTTGTGATGAAGATGAGAATGTACTTTACACCGAGGTACTGGTAAATAACCCCAACCCCAACTCAGCGGGCTGGACCGCCGGAAACGGAACCGTTAACCCCTATGGCGAATTCGTCAGGGTTGGTACGATTTCTCCCGGAGGCTTTACGGTAACCGTTGTTGTTGCCGATGCAGGTAATGATGGTTGTACGGCGAGTGTTCGCTTAACTTCTCCGGAAGTATCCGTTGAGTGCCCCGATAACGTTTCTGAAACCGGGCACGATGCCAGCTTACAAACCTTCGGCGGAGAACTGACGACCACCGGAGATTTCATTGGTGGTGATCAGGAAATCTGCTGGATGCATGAAGAAGTTTTCGCTGGCGAAGCCCGCTACTTTGAGCGTTTCACATTACAACGTACCGAAGAGGTGGACAATGCCCCTGGCTTGTTCAGCTTCTACTTGTTTGCGCCCCAGGGCAGCCAGCTTCTTGGCGCTGTATTCAGCCAGCAAGGTGAAGCAGATGTTGATTGCTGTAATCTGACCAATGACGGAGCAGTGGTGCCCAACCCCACGAACCCACTGTCCATGCCGGAGCTCCCGGAAAGCTTCATACCTGAAGGAATGACGCTTCAACAGCGTTTCTCCGTAGTACTTCGTGCTGATCAGGCTTACAGCCTGATGACGAGTAGCCGGGTCGTTGCAACGACAGGAGCGTTCCAATGGTTAATTGTTTCAGCTGATGGCGAAGAACTGACCGTTGATCTTGCTGACGGGCCAGCTCCCGCAACTACCTTCCAGAATATTTCGGTGCTTTACGATCTACTCAACTTTGAAGTTGATAACTATCTGAACGTCCAGAGCTCTCAGGAGCTTTTCGGCGCAGCAGTAGTAAACGATGTTTGCGGTAGCTATTCCACTGCTTTCTCCGATCAAACAGCTGGCACCTGCGTCAGCGCCCAAATCCAACGAAGCTTCAACATTGACCTTGGAGATACTACGCTGACCGGGGCCTGTAATCAGCTCATTCAATTCCGTTCACTCGGTCTGAGTGACATCAGCTGGCCGGAAAATCAACTACGCTTTGGCTGTGGTGATGTTTTCCCTACGCTGGAAGACGGACATCCTTCTCCGGAATACACCGGCTATCCTTTCGTTTACCGCGGTGGTATCGCCACGATGCTCAATGGCACTGCCCTTGATGATCTTCGGATCACTTTCCAGGACGAAGAAATTATCCGTGACGACGGCGGCCTCAACGTGAGGCGTACCTGGACGGTGGCTGACGTCTGCCGATCTGCAACCGCAACTTACGATCAGCTCTTCAAGTTGGAAAGCAACGGCGTACCCTTCTTCAGCTGTCCGGAAAACAACCACTTCTGCCCGATCGTCGAAGAAGATATCATGCTTTGGGCCGTAGGGGAATTCGACTGTACCGCTGATATTTCTATTCCTGAGCCAGTGTTGAACAACGTCTGTGATTCAACAAGCTGGAGGTTCACCACCGAAGTACTGAGACTTACGGCGGCTGGTGACACCGTTCTCTTCACTACGCTGAACCTTAGTGATACCCGCCTGCTCGATAACCTGACGCCCGGAGATTACCTGATGCGCTTTATCGGTAGCAACCCAAATCAGACCATTGATGACCGTTACTGCCGCATTCGCGTGGCTGACCTGACGGCTCCCGTCGCGGTCTGTAAAACGACGCTTAACCTTTCCATCCCTGGTTCCGGTGCCGTTATTGTACCCGTCCGGGCGGTCAACCAGGGAAGCTACGATAACTGTGGAATTGAATCGGAAGATCTCCGCCGCCACTTGCCCGAGGGCTCGCCGGATGCGGATAGCCTGGGCTGGTCAGCCTGGACTTCCCGCCTGATCTTCGACTGTGAAGATGTTGGTACGGAAATCGAAGTACAGCTGCGCCTGATTGACGCTGCCGGCAACGTAAACTACTGTACCTCTTACGTAACGGTTACCGACAATACTGATCCTTACTGTATCGGACTGGAGGAGCAATTCGTCAGCTGTGACGACCTGCCCAATAACTTTTATCCTTACGACACAACTGCCCTGCGCTTACTCTTCGGTATGCCAGAGGTGGTGGACAATTGTTCCGCCGAAGCCATCGAGCTGGCACCCATCGTTACTGGCGATATTTGCTCGCCTGACCGCATTCGCCGTCGCTTCCAGGCCATTGATCAGCACGGAAACACCAGTCCTGGTATTTTCATTCAGGACATCAACGTGAGCCCAAGCCTGAACTACGCCATTCGCCTGCCGATGGATGCGTCTACGGACTGCACGGATCTGGTGGATACGCTCTTAATCGCCGGTGCCGGATGTGATTCCATCACTTTTGCAATGGTGGACATCAGCTTGCCCACAGGAGGGGAGGAGTGCCGCTACCTTCAGCGCAACTTCGTAGTAACGAACTGGTGTGAGTGGGACGGTGTGTCTGAACCCATCCGCATCGACCGAGATGAAAACTGTAGTGGCGTTGATGGCGATGCCGATGTATGGTTGGTTCGTACCGAAAACGGCATCTTCGTCGATGCTGACAGCCTGGCCGGTAATGCTTTCCCCGCAGCGGATAGCCGCGGAGCCTCCTGCGGTGGTGAAAACCCCGAAGGGTACTGGCGACGGATTGATAACCTGCCCGGTGGCCGATACATTTACAGCCAGCGCATTCGCATCTTTGATACGGTAGCTCCTCAGCTCAACCTGACAATGCTTGATACCATTTGCGTGGATACCAGCGCCTGCCGGGCACCGGTTACGATCGGAATTGGTATTGAAGATGCCTGCCAGATAGACGAAAGCGAAATCCTTATCGGAATTGACTTCAATGATAACGGTACGGTGGAAGCCACCAGTGCGCAAATGGGAACCCTGGAAGGCAGATACCCCAACTACACTTACACGGTCAACCTGCCAATCGGTAACCACCGGGTGTACTTTACCGTAAGTGATGACTGTGGAAATACCCAGCAACAAAACCAGCTTATCCAGGTAAACGACTGTTACGTACCCGCACTGGTTTGCCGGGACGATCGAATCTATAACCTTCAGCCTTTACTGGAAGAAGGCGACGTTGACGGTGACGGCATCGTTGAAGAAGCCGCCGTTTTGGTGGAAGCTGTGGATCTTGCTCAGTGTAATTTCGAAGACTGTAGTGGTGAGCTTACGTTCTCCATAAACCGCGTCGGTGAAGCTTATGATCGTGACCAAACCAGCATGTTCCTTGATTGTGATGACCGCTACGAGGTTTTCCTTGAGGTGTACGTGTGGGACAATGCCGACAATCCGTTCGTTGCACAGCCCGACGGTACCATCGGAGGAAATAACTGGCGGATGTGTGTCGTGAAGGTTCGCCTGCAAGACCCCAACCAGGTTTGTAATGGTTGTGAAGTTGGCGGAAACCTGACCATCAACGGAGAAGTTTCTACCGCTGACGGCATTGACCTGCCTGAGGTGACGATTATGACCGGTAACGGACAGACGGTGACGAACCTGTCGGGGAATTACCAGCTGGGTGTGTCAACCGGAAGGAGCCACGTACTGCGGGCCGAGCTGGAAGACGAACCTTTGACGGGCCTCACTACGCTTGACATGGTACTGCTGCAACGCCATCTTTCCGGAAACGGTGAAGTGTTGCCGGCTGCGGTCCTTTCCGGAGATGCCAACCTTGATGGGTCTTCTGATGCAGAAGACATTGAGCAGATGCGTCGTGTGTTCCTGGGGGTTGAAGCCAACTACCCCGGCGGATCTCCCTGGCGATTCATCGATGGTTCTTGGGACGGCGTTTCAGCTCCTTCCGATGAAATACTGCTGACTGATCTCGAAGACTGTGCTTTTGATAAGGACTTCCTGGCTATTCGCCTGGGAGACGTTAACGGAAGTTACGGCGCGGACGCGGGTGCAGTGACGGAACCAAACAGCAATGAAGTAACCGGCGCTGAGCTCAACCTGAGTGCCCGTAATGCATCCCTTGCCGCCGGTGAGGAAATTGACGTGAAGTTCAGCATATTCCGTGGCACTTACTTCGCCGGTGGCCAGGCGGAGCTCCTCTGGGACGAGACCGCCCTGGAGATGATTTCCATGAAGGAAGAATCCTCACTTACGGAAAGCAACGTTCATGCCTGGAACAACCGCCTGCGGATCAGCTGGTCGGAAGCACTAACGGCCGAACAGGTCGTAACGATTCGCTTCCGGGCGAAGGTTAATACTCAACTGAAAGACCATGTCCGCCTCGTTACGGAAAACTTCTTTGAAAACGAAGTCTACGCTGAAGCAGACCTTACCGTTCATCCACTTGGGCTGGTATGGACGGAAAGATCGACTACGACGATGGTTGATACCGATATCGATGGCATAAGTACTGACCGTGGCGACTACCGTGGTGATCCCCTAATCGGAGTTACTCCTAACCCGATCCGTAACAGCGGCCAGCTTGGCCTTCGCCTCAAGGTGGACCAGGAAGTTAGTATTTCCATTACTGACCTCAGCGGCCGCCTTATGACAAGCTCAAGCCCGGTACTTAGTGCTGGTGTCAATTGGGTGGAGATCAACGCTGAAGACTGGCCCGCGGGTGTTTACCTCTTTACGGTGAAAACAACGGATGGGCCGGTGAGCGGCAAGATTATCCGCCAGTAGGCAAAGCCGTTGACTTTATCCGTGCTGGAAAGTGTGGGGACGTCATATTATGAGTCATCCCGAGCTTTCGCTACCAGAGTCCGGACCCAAAACATGAGTCATCCCCACATTTGGTAGAGATGACCATGTTTTTCAGTACCGAACAAGATTTTAGCGATCAGCGGACAGCATTCAGGCAAAACGGCTCTGAATGCTGTTCGCTGATCGCTTTTTTATAGTAAATGCCAGATTCGTACATTTGGTTATACACATGCACTGGCTTACCGCACGCCAATAATGGTGAACATCCCGGCCAGGAACTCTCCAATGCGTTCCGGCTCGGTAGCCAGGTTGACGTTGCCAAAGGCGGTTTGGTAATCAGCGGCCAGCTCAACGGTTATGTTACTGCCGCGGAGGGGGTCTACAGCGGTCGGGAAATCAAGTAACAGGGGAGCGGTGTCGTAAACGTCGACCCGGACAGTGTCATTCGTAGCAATTAGAATGAACTCTGCGCTGGCGGTCAGGTAGCCGTTGCCGTCGTTGAAGTTTAACAGATTAACCTGCGTAGACAGCGGCGATGCAGCGGGGGCCGAAGGAGGGTAGACATCGTTAAAAACACTGCTCATTCCTACTAAACCCTGCACCTGCGTCAGCGCCTCCGTTCCTGTCCGCAAAGTACCTGCGGACGAAGTCGTTGACCCCGACGAAGAAGCCAGAATCAGGTTAGTGTTCAGTTCCGTCAGTAGGGTGTCCGTACCACTGATCACGCCAGCTTCTATGATGTTCTCCGGAGTTGGCAGTATCGTCTCTCCCGCAACCAACTCCAGCTCACTGAGGTAAAACCGGAAGCGAATGATCCGGAATTCATTGAGGGCTCCGTCGGTGAATGTATCAGTCAGGGAGAATGCCTGCTCTCCCCAAAATCTTTCCACATCAAGGCTGAAGGTGGGGTAGGTGCAGCAGTCGTCCGGGCAGGCCTCGTCAGCCCGCAGGTCATAGTTCGTTGCGTCCGGGTCCAGGCAATCGATGCGGTCTTCGTAGCAGGAAGCGGTCAGTAAGGGGAGGAAGACGAAAAGGAGTAAAGAGCGGCGGGGCATGAAGGTTGGCTTTGGGGGAGGCGCAAAGTTAGGTGGTTACTATGGTTTGTTTTTCAGAACCTGCCGCATAAACAGGCCGTATTCCTTTTGAAAGCGATCAATAACGATTTTTTTGTCCGTGCCTCTGCTTTCGTAGGCATTCATGCTGGAGTTGTAAGTTCTTACATGTTTATCGCTCCAAAGAACCAATTCCAAAATCAGGGGAGCTAAATCAATGCCTTTTTCGGTAAGAGA
>ENA-ORXT01003574-ORXT01003574.1-marine-metagenome-genome-assembly--contig:-NODE-3574-length-16983-cov-3.708388_pt1 | contig 16983 bp, 9 predicted proteins | sample MGYA00237868_ERZ511482 | MGnify/ENA metagenome assembly ERZ511482 | reverse complement strand
ACAAGCCCTCACCCTAAAGATATGACTCAAGAAGTATTTGATGCAATGGCCGAAACGCCATCTGTTGCACCTCATCTTCATTTCCCGTTGCAGTCGGGATCTAACAGAGTGCTGGCGTTAATGCATCGTGGCTACACAGGGGAGAGGTTCTTAGAAAAACTAGAAGCTGCACGTCAAACTATTCCAGATTTGGCTGTTACCACAGATATTATCGTTGGCTTTCCTGGAGAAACTGAAGAAGATTTTCAACGTACCTTAGAAGTCACTGCTGAGGCACAATTTGATAGCACATACACATTTGTGTTCTCTCCTAGAGAAGGAACAGAAGCAGCTGAAATGCAAGCAGAATTCTGTGATCCTGATGAAGTTCAAGAACGTTATAAAAGACTGCGTGCGGTAATAGAACGATCAGCTTTACATAAATATCAGGCCCGTATCGGCAAAGTTGAAGAAGTGGTAATCGAAGGGCCTTCAAAGAAAGATTCTTCGTTCCTTACTGGTCGAACAGCACAGAATAAACTAATACATTTCAAATCTAAGCCTATTAAAAAGGGAACTTACGCTTCTGTAAAAGTCAATGATGCAGTAAGGCAATATTTGATGGGTGAGTTTATTGAAAAGTTAGAAGCTCCAAGATACAAAACCAGGTTAAAGGTCGAAGCAGCGTAACTATTGTCTCAAAACATAGGTTTTTCTAACAAAGTAGCTTTATATGTCGATTCTGATGGATGAAGCAAAACTATTTTCGTCAACTAGCAGTAATCATTCTTATAGCTTCTTCGCTGGTGTTTGCACCTATAAATACACCTTATGCTGCGGCTGACACTCCATTTACCCCTGTTTTTACTACTAACTCTCCTGGCGATATTGAGTTTGTTTCCAACACTGTGGCCACTTGTTCAAACGCTTATGCAAACTGTGCGGCTATTCAAAATAGTGGAGCAGCATGGAATAATAATAATGTTGGTGGCAACATGATTTTGGTTGATATCGATGGCGATCCAACTACCTCAACTTCTAGTAGCGCAACTTATACACTGCCAGCTGGCGGTAACGTTATGTGGGCGGGTTTGTATTGGGCCGGTTACTATAGGGGTGCCCACGCAGACAAAGATGATATTCAATTCTCTACTCCAGCATCTGGTGGTTATGTTCCTCTAACCGCAACTTCTCTAAACAACTATTACGGTTCGGATGATTTTTATGGAGCATACGTTGATGTAACTGCACTTGTCAACGCTGGTGGTTCGGGAACATATCAGGTTGGAGATATCAAAGTTTCTCCGGGTTACGGAAGTACACACGGTGGTTGGACACTTGTTATTGTTGAATACGATCCAGCGGAGCCGTGGAGAAACCTCACAGTAAATCAAGGGTTTCAAACCATCGGGCCAAACCCATCTGTGAATATTCCAGTTACTGGATTTACTGCTCCACCAGTTGGTCCAGTGAATGCTGAAATTGGTATTGTAGCTTCTGAAGGTGACCGTCGTGGTGGGGGCGATTATGCAGAATTTAATGGAACTAGATTAACTGATGCTAATAATCCATCAAACAACTTTTTCAACTCTACACTGAGTGACGGCGGAGTTTTCCAAACAGGTTCAAACCCACTATACCCTTCAAATACCATAGGCTATGACGCCGACATAATAAACACTTCTGGTCTGGTTCCACCTAGTTCTACAAGTGCCACAGTTACGGTGGGAACAACCGGTGACTGGTATTGGCCGATGGTGGTAACAACTAACATCGAAATTTATGTTCCGAATCTAACAGCTAACCTTGATAAAGAAGCTGTTGATCTAAACGGTGAAGATCTTCACCCAGGCGATGTTATTGAATACACAGTATTTTTTGATAATACTGGTGATGACCCCGCAACGAACGTTCAACTCTACGACGCAATCCCAACTGGAACAACATATGTTCCTGGGAGTCTAGAAGTTATTCAAGACGATTCCCCTGTCGGTGCTAGAACCGATGCAACAGGTGATGACACAGCCTGGTTCGACGGAACAAATGTGAATTTTAATTTAGGTGTCGGGGCAACGGCTACAGCTGGTGGCGAAATTGCACCCCTTTCCCAAGGCGGTCACGGTTATGAAGTTAGCTTTCAAGTCACAGTAGATAGTGGTACCGAAGGCACAGATATCGAGAATCAAGCTGAGATTGATTACACGGCCAAATTTATTAACGAAGATTTTACAGCTGAAAGTAATACAACTTCCGATGAAGTTGAACCTTTAGTTGATCTATCTTTAATCAAAACAGATGTAAGTGACCCGGTTTTTGCAGGCAACCAGGTAACATATAACCTAGCTGTGACCAATGATGGCCCTTCTACTGCGACTGGTGTTGTTATAACTGACTCTTTACCAACGGGTACTTCTTTTAATGCTGGTGCAAGTGATCCAAACTGTTCAGTTTCAGGAGCAGTTATAACCTGCAACATTGCTTCTATAGCCTTAGGTAATACGGTAACTCCTCAGGTTATTGTTGATATTGATGGTGATTTAACCGCAGTTAGTGTTTGTAACAAAGCAGGTGTAACTTCTGCTACTCATGAACACAACTTGAAAAATAACAACGATAGCGAATGCACCAAAATAGAACGCGAAGCTGATTTAGATATTACTAAAACTGCTCCGGCAACGGCTGCAGCTGGAGAACAATTTTCATACGTCGTTACTGTTTCAAATGACGGGCCTTCTGATGCCCTAAACGTGGTTCTAGCCGATGGTCTTCCTTCTGGTCTCACATTAATATCAAGTACTGCCAGTGGAAGCGGAACTTGTAGTGGCACAATATCTTGTACTTGGTCAAGCATTGCTGACGGTGGTTCTGAATCTCTAACTTTATTAGTTGAAGTTCCTTCTGGTACAGCAGACGGAACTATTTTCACAAACCGAGCCAAAACAGGTTCGGATGACCCTGATCCTGATACCACTAATAATTCAACCTCAGTTGAGACAGAAGTGGTTACAGAGGCTGACCTTTCGGCATCAAAGTCAACTCTCACTTCTCCCGTTGTTGCTGGTGAGAATGTTTCTTACACCGTTTCTGTTACCAATGATGGGCCTTCGGATGCTGCCAATGTTGTAATTGCCGACCCAGTTCCTGTAGGGCTAACATTTGATGCCGGCCTGTCATCGACTGGCTGCACATTGGCGGCTGGGGTTGTGAGTTGTGCTGCCGGGACTGTGCTCGATGGGGCAACTAGTTCCTTTACTTTGGTATTTATGGTTGACTCAGATATGGCACAAGGGGCTTCTTTGGGCAACTCAATTTCTGTTAGTTCTGATACCGATGACCCTGATTCAAGTAATGATACAGCCACAGTCAAAGATACTGTTGTACGCCAAGCAGATTTATCAATTATAAAAGACGATAATACAACTACCGTTGACGCTGGCGGCCAGATTACTTACACAATCAATTACCTTAATAACGGTCCATCAGATGCAAGTGGAGTTGTTATAACAGACACATTGCCAGCTGGGGTAACATTTGCTTCTTCATCAGATTGTACTGCGAGCGGGTCAACGGTTACGTGTAATTTAGGAACTCTAGTTGACCAAGCTTCTGGTTCAGTTTCTTTTATAGTAGACGTAGATGCAGGAATAGCAGATAACTCTCAGCTCGAAAATAATGCATCAATAAATGGAAACGAAGATGACCCTGTATCTACTAACGATGATACAAAAGTAACAACAGATGTTAATCGAACAAGTAATTTAATTATAGAAAAAGATGACCTTACCGATCCGGTACTCGCTGGTGAAAAAATCACCTATCGAATCAAGGTTACAAACCTCGGGCCTTCAACCGATACTGGCGTAACAATCACAGATGCTCTACCTGTGGGAACAACATTTGATTCGGTAACAGACACAACTAACTGTTCTCATGCTGGTGGAACAGTAACTTGTAATGTCGGAACAATGGCGCCTTTAGCAACATATAGCGTAGATGTTGTTGTAAACGTTGACGCAGATTTAGCTGATGGAACTATTATTTCAAATAAAGCAAATACAAGTGGCGATTTTTCAACCGAAGTTGATGACACTGAAGAAACAACAATAAACACTGCAGCTGATTTACAAATCAGTAAAACCGCTCCAGCAACTGACATAGCTGGGACTGATTTGACTTATGTTGTTTCAGTCACCAACAACGGGCCTTCGGATTCTCAAAACGTGGTGATAACAGACAACTTGCCAACTGGGGTAACCTATAGCAGCCATAATGTAACAGCGGGTTCTCTGACCTGTACAAATGTCGGCCAAGTGGTTACTTGCAGTCAAGCTAGTTTGGCTAACACTGCAACAGCTACTGTAGAAATCACTGTAGATATTGATGAAGATATTGTAGATGGTACAGTTATTAAAAATCTAGTTGCTGTTAAATCTGATACCTTAGACCCCACGAGTGGCAATGATGCTGCTTCAGCTGACACAACAATAAACAGGCAAGCAGATCTTGAAGCTTCAAAAACTACAACGACCCCATCTGTCTTAGCCGGAGATAGAGCTACGTTTGAAATTACAGTTACCAATAATGGTCCTTCAGTCGCCTCGGGTGTTTCATTAACTGACACTTTGCCTACTGGATTCGCGTTTAATGCAGCTCTTTCAGATTCTGCATGTTCATCAGGTGTAGTTTGTAATGTGGCAACTAACATGGCGCCAGGAGATTCTGTTACTTTCACAATAGTTGCTGATGTTTCAGCGTCAGCTGTATCAGGAACTTACACAAACTCTGTTACTGCTTCTGGTAACGAAACCGATCCAACATCTGGAAATGATACTGGCACATCTGATATAGCTGTTGCAGAAGAAGCTGACCTTTCAATTCTTAAAGTTGGAGATGATCCAACATTTACTCCTGGAACAATAGAGTCTTACACCATAACTGTTGAAAATAATGGTCCATCAGATGCAACTAATGTTGTTGTAACAGATACTTTGCCTACTGGGTTAACCTTCGACGCTGCTGGTTCAAATTCTGCGTGTTCAGCTGTTGGTCAAATTGTAACGTGTACTTGGTCAACCTTGGCTGCAACCGACGATATTGAGTTTACATTATCTGTAAATGTTGCGGCCGATTTTACTGGTGATGTAGCTAACTCAGCATCTGTAAGTTCCGATACGGCTGATCCTGATACTTCTGACAACGAAAGTGAAGATACAACACCTACTCGTTCCGAGGCTGATCTGTCATTAGTAAAATCAGCGTCAAGTACAGTTGTTGCTGGCGAATCATTAACTTACTCTTTTGTTGTAAAAAATGATGGCCCTTCTGATGCTGTCAACGTTGTAGTGACAGATACTTTACCTGCTGGTTTAACATTTGTGGCCACTGGTTCAACGCCTGGTTGTTCAGCTTCTGGGCAAACAGTTACTTGTAACCTTGGTACTTTAACTCCAACCCAAATTGTGAACTTAACTGTTGTTACCAATGTTGCATCAAGCTTGCCCCATACAACAGATTTTTCAAATGATGCTTCAGTAGATTCTGATACCCATGACCCCGATGGTTCTGATAATGACTCTTCTGTTGAGACTACTAGTTCTCGTGAAACAGATGTTGCTATAGGTAAAACTGCTTCGGTTGAAAATGTTGTAGCGGGTACGCCTTTTACTTACACAATTGTTGTTACCAATGATGGGCCTTCAGATGCGGCAAACGTAGTGGTTTCTGACATATTCCCTATAGGAATTACTGCAACAGCTGTGACTTCTGATTTTGGGATTTGTGGTAACTCAATTACAAGTTTTGGTTGCTCGGCAACTCAGATGAGCTCATCTGATGTAATGACAATTACAGTGACAGCTGTTGTTGACCCTTCTGTAGCCAATGGTTCTATCTTGAATAATACAGCCGATGTGGAAACAACTGATCCCGATACTGACTCTACAAATGATGAAGGATCTGATTCAGTCACTGTTAGCACCCAATCTGATCTATCAATCACAAAGACAGCATCGGTAGATGATGTTGTTGCGGGGGAGCCTTTAACTTACACAATAGTTGTAACTAATAATGGCCCTTCTGATGCTCAGAATGTTGAGGTGCTTGATTCTGTTCCGACCATATTAGATATTTTGTCGGTCACTTCTGCTGAGTTTACTTGTAGTGTTTCTGGACAAAACGTAGATTGTGATTTAGCAACTCTCGATGACGAAGACACTGCCACTATAACTATTGCAACTTTGGTAGATGAAGATGCAGATGACGCTTCTGTTGTTTCAAATACTGTAAATGTATCTTCTGATACTGATGATCCAGATGAAGATAACAACAGTGCAACTGAAGAAACTGGGGTAGATAAATTAGTTGATCTGCAAGTTGAAAAGAAAACTTCTAAAACAACAGCTGTTGCTGGCGAAACTCATCCTTATGAAGTCATTGTTTATAATGATGGTCCATCTTCTGCAACAAACGTTGTAATCACAGACACTATCCCAGCAGGTACAACATTAAACACCACTCTCTCAGACAGTTCTTGTTCAGCTGTTGGCACAACTGTGACTTGCTTAATTTCATCGATTGCTGCAGAAGATGATGTATCTGTAAATATTATTATAAATATTCCGACTAATTTCACAGACGGTGGCAATATTGTTAACTCAGCAAGCGCTGTTAGTGATGAAGATGATTCAGACGATACAAATGATTCTGATTCAGTTACAACTCCGGTTGATAATTCAGCTGACTTGTCAATAGTGAAGGACGCTAACGGTTCTGCTACAGCTGGTGAGCCTTATGCTTGGGATCTTAATCTAAGTAACGATGGTTCCTCTGATGCGGTCAATGTTGTAGTAACTGACACACTGCCAGCTGGCATGACATTCAACCCTGTCACCTCAGATACTCGCTGCAGTGCGGTTGGTCAGCTTGTCACTTGTACAATTGGTACTTTCGCAGCGAATACAACTGATTCAATTATCATTGGTGTTGATGTTTCTGCGTCTGTCATAGCAGCCTCTAATTTAACAAACACCGCAGACATTGATTCTGATACCGATGACCCAAACACTGATAACAATGAGAGTTCCGATACTGCAACTGTGGCTCGTGACTCTGATCTTGATATCGCAAAGTCAGATATTTCTGACCCTGTAACTGCTGGTGGTCAAGTTCAGTGGAAAATCCGAGTTGATAACAGAGGCCCTTCTGATGCTGCGAATGTAACTATTACTGATAACTTGCCTACAGGCTTCACATTTGTGAGCTTAGACAATCCGGCTTGTTCACATTCAGCTGGTACAGTAAGCTGCCTATTTGCATCAATCGCAGATGATGGTTTCCAAGAAGTTATTATTACTGCCAATATTGATTCTTCTATTGCGAATGCTTCGGTTATTGAAAATAGTGCAACTGCAAACAGTGATTCTTCTGATCCAGTAACTGACATTGAATCAACTACTGTTGTGCGAAGTAGTGATCTTTCGTTAACAAAATCTTCAGATGAAGAAGTTATTGCCGGCACGAACCATACCTACTCATTTGCAGTTACTAATAATGGGTTATCTGATGCTGACAATGTTGAAGTCACCGATTACCTTCCAGGTGGAGTTACCTTTGTTTCCTCAACTAACCCGGGTTGTGCGGCTATTGGTGCAACCGTTGTTTGTGATCTCGGCACTATTGCCGATGAAGGCGTAGTTAACTTTGACATTGTGGTTTATGTGGCTGACGCTGCTGGGAAATCGATAAAAAATATTGCTGAAGTTGATTCAGATTCGCCTGATCCTGATGAAACCAACAATACCGATGATGATGAAACTGATGTAAGTTTTGAAGCAGATCTAGATCTTGAAAAAGAAATATTAACTGATCCTATAGTTCCTGGTGAATCGATTACTTGGAAACTCACCGTTACCAATATTGGTCCTTCGATTGCAAATAATGTTGTCGTAACAGACACTTTGCCTGCTGGGTTGACCTTTGTTGCTGGTGGATCTTCGCCAGGGTGTTCTGCAGTCGGCCAAGTTGTTACATGTTCAGAAGCCGACATGATTAAAGCAGAAGTCGTTGTTTTTGAGATTGAGGCTGATATTGATTCAGATATGTTGGGCTCAGTCAGCAATGACGCTTCGGTTGGTTCTGATACTGATGATCCTGATGAAACTAATAATGATTCTTCAGTTACTGGAGATCTTGAACCATCAGCCGATCTTAGTGTTACTAAAGCTTCAACATCTGATGAAGTTATTGCTGGAGATAAAATTAGTTATAACTTAACTGCAGTTAACGACGGTTCTTCTGATGCTGTCAATGTTGTTATCACCGATCCTGTGCCAGCCAATACAACTTTTGTGCCTACAGATTCTAGTTCGAATTGTTCACTGGTTGGAACTAATGTTGTGTGCACGTTGCCAAATCTGCCTGCTGACCAAGAAGCTATAGTAGTAGTCACGTTTGAACTTGGTTCAGATTATGAGGAAGGCTCAACTCTATTGAATCAAGTAGTAGTTGATTCTGATACAGATGATCCTGATCCAGATAATAATGGTGGGTCTGATACTACTCCGGTGATCACTGAAGCAGATTTATCTATGGTTAAATCTGGCCCAAGTGATCCAGTGCAAGCTGGTGAAAATTTTGTCTACAAGATTACTTTGACAAATGAAGGACTCTCTGATGCTCAGACTGTTGTGGTTACTGATACTTTGCCAACTGGTACAACATTTGTTTCTGTTGATGACTCTAACTGTTCTCACAGTTTGGGAACTGTAACTTGTTCTTATCCTACTGTTGTTGATCAAGATGAAATAGAAATCAATATTACTGTCGCAGCTGACTCAGATTTAGTTGAAGGTTCAACGATCTCAAATAGTGCTTCTGTAACCTCTGATACTGATGATCCTGATCCAGACAATAATGAGGATGATAATGATTCTGTTGTTGAACGAACTTCTGACCTTTTACTCACAAAGTCTGCTGCTCCGCAGCCTGTTACCGCTGGAACTAACTTGGTTTATACATTAACCGTTATCAATAATGGTCCCGCTATTTCAGACAATGTAGAGATCACCGATAATCTGCCTGCTGGTACAACATTTGTTTCCGCTGATACTGGGTGTTCTGAATCTCTTGGTGTTGTAACTTGTTTAGCTGGTTCTTTAGATGTTGATGATTCAGCTAGCTTTGATGTGACTGTGTTTGTTGAAACCGATGTCTTAGATATGGCTAGTTTAGAAAACGATGCCACTGCTACTGGTGATGATTCTCCTGATAGTGAAGCTTCAGAGGAGACTGAAGTTGAAACTAGTGCAGATTTATCTTTGGTAAAGGTTCTTAACGACGAGCTGATTGCAGGTGAGCCTGCAAGCTACACACTTACCTTAACTAATTTGGGTCCGTCTGATGCTCAGAATGTTGTTGTGTCTGACGCTTTGCCAGCTGGACTTACCTATGTTTCTGATACGGGTGGGTGCACGGCTGTTGGTGGTTTGATTACTTGTGATCTTGGCACTGTTGCTGATGCAACTTCGGTTTCGTTCGATATTAATGTGATGGTTGAATCTTGGGTTGATCAAGACTTTGTATTAACGAACAATGCTTCTAGTAGTTCAGACACCGATGATCCTGATCCGGAGAATAACACAGCTTCAGATACAGACGATGTTGATACCTTTGCTGATTTATCTGTAGAGAAGGTTTTAGATGGCGAGTCTTTGCCTGCAGGACAAACTGCCACATATTTGATTACGGTCACAAACGATGGGCCTTCTGATGCGCAGAATGTTATTGTCTCAGACGCTTTGCCGGCTGGGTTAACATTTGTGTCAGCAGGTTCTTCTGCAGAATGTCTTGGCGCTACCAGCGTCACTTGTTCTTTAAGTGTCTTGGGTGCCGGTATTAGCCACACATTTACTATTGTTGTTGATGTTGATGCATCTTTAGAAGGCACTGTTGGCAACCCGGCTTCTGTGGTTTCAGAAACCGCTGACCCAGATCTAGAGAACAATGAAACCGTTGATGAGTCACCGGTTTCTCGTAACGCTGAAATAGTTATCGATAAGGTTTTGGTTGATGGCGATTTAACACCAGGGACTGAAGCTGAGTGGATAGTTTCTATTGATAACTTAGGGCCTGCTACGGCTACTGATGTTTCAGTCGCCGATGTCTTGCCTGCTGGTTTGGAATATGTTAGCCACAGCATAGACGGCTTTGATGTTTCGTCTTCTGATCCGTGCAGCTATTCTGCAGGGTCTTTATCTTGCCTATTTGATGTTGTTGAGGTAGGGGATCATATTGAAATTATTATCACTACTTTTGTTAATCCTGAATCTGGTACTGATGAAATTGTAAATACGGCTTCTGTTTCTAGCCCCGAGATGTCTGAACCAGCTTCGGCTCAGGCTGCTGAAGTTATTGATTTAATTGATGCTGAATTAGATGTAAGTAAAGTTGGCCCAAGCGAGGCAGTAACTGTAGGCGATGAGTTCGATTGGGTTATTACTGTATTGAATAATGGCAATGTTGATGTAACAACTCCTTTAACTATCACCGACGATTTACCTGAAGGCCTTGAACTGGTGTCGGTTGATGCTGTAGCTTCAGGTGATAACCCAGAACCTGTTTGTGCTACCGCAGATGGTGAGGTTAGTTGTGTAGTTGAAACTTTAGCAACTGGTGATTCTGCTACTGTGACGGTTCGTACAAAAGCGCTCGAGTCAAAACTGTTTGAAAATACAGCCCAAGTCGAAGGCCTGTTCTTAGCAAGCTCTGATCCTATTAAAGATGTAGCGTCGATTAAAGCAGATGTAAAAGACACTATAGGGTCGTTGCCATATACGGGTAGTGAGTTGCTGCGAATGTTACTTGTGGCAGGAATACTAATAGGGTTTGGAACGTTTATAGTTTCGAGAAGACGCCGAACCGAAACTGTTTAGTGTATATAGTCGATTAGCCGGCTACTCTGTTTCGATTGCAAGATGGTATCTAGTAGATTTAAGTTTCCCTGTACGTTTAAGTGCTCCCATTTCGGTAAGCGATGTCAGGTCGCGGGTGGCGGTAGCTCTTGAAGTGCCCGTTATCTTTATATAGTTTTCGGTACTTAAACCACCACTAAAACCTTTGATGCCTTCAGCAAACATTCTTATCAGAACTTTTTTTTGCCTTTCATTTATTGACTTTTTTACTTCATCAAACAGTTTTGTTTTTGCTACGACAAACTCAAGAAGTTGTATAGACCGTTTGAGTGCTGCGACCGCGGTTTCATTGAAGTAAATAATCCAATCAGTAATTTCAAGATCTTTATTACTAATTCCAAGAGCTGAGTAATAGTCTCTTCTTTTTTCACTGATTGTGTAAGAAAGAGAAGTTAAAGCTGGCCCATTGAGAGATTGTGACATGCACTTTTCAGAAAGTGCCCTAGCAATCCTGCCATTGCCATCAACAAAGGGATGTATAGAAACAAAATATAAATGAGCAATTGCTGAACGCGTAAGTGTTGACAAAGGATTAGAACCACTTGGTGATGTGCCATTAAACCACTCGATAAATTGATTCATTTCCTGTTCAACGCGTTTAGCTGGCGGGGCTTCGAAATGTATAGTTTCTTTACCCAAGGGACCAGAAATTACATAATTTGGTTTGCTTCGGTAATTGCCTATATCTTCCATGCATGTTTGATCTGCCATCAGTTCGGCGTGCCATTTAAAAAGCATTTCATCAGATAATGGTTCTGCGTAATTAACAAACACATCATGTAGCAAATTTGCAACACCTATCTCAGACTTTGTAGCTTTGACGGTTGGCTTAAGACCAAAGTTTTTAGCTATGGAACTTTGAACACTGTCACGTCTAAGTATTTCGCCTTCGATTTCGGAAGTTTTTAGGGCTTCCGACGTCAGTAGTTCTATATCAAATTTTTTGCTTTCAGATTCATCAAGAAGCCGGTAAGTACCTGAAATCTTACTAGAAATTTGAGCGAAATTCCGTTCAAGATCAGAAAAACGTTTTCTATCCCATTCAAAATTTGGCCATTCCGGCTTTTCCCAATTCCAACTCATGAGGTATAAACTATCGGCTTATAACTCAAAAATATAGAGTTTTTGAGTTATAAATTGAAGTTTTATAACTCATGTTCTCTTGAATTAGCTAATTTCTGTTAAACGAGTGGAGATCGCTTCAGTTTCTTTAGCTGTAGAGATTGATACTAATCTACAAAAATGTAAACCCAAGTTGCAAAAAAATGCAATATGAATACAAATTTGTTTTAGATTTATCTTAATCTAAACTGTTAATAACTCTCTCTAAATCATCAACGAGTTGCAGTTCGTAAGCCCAGGTTTTGAGGTATTCAAAATCAATATCCTGATGCCTCATCCTGAATAAATTTGTTATGTCATTGATTTGAATTTCAGATTTTGATTTATGAGCCCACTCTAATTTTGCAAGTATGATGTCTTCGAGAGAAGTAATATAGGTCTCAACTCCTAATAGTGTAGTTTTTGTTCGTCGAGAAAATTCTTTTTGGCTAAAAGGTCTATCTTTTAAGATAATAAGATCTGCTTTCCAACCTGTTTCAGGGTTTAAGATATTACACATATCTTGTTTCTCTACAGCAGAAGATAAATCATCGATATAAAAATTTTCAGACTTAGCTAATTCCTCTAGCATTTTCGAATTTTCTAATCCCATGTCTACGACAATGTCAACATCTCTAGTCATTCTAGGTTCGCTGTAATATGTGCTAGCGACTGATCCTGTAATCATGTGGTCAACGGAAGAATCTTTGAGCATGTTTACAATTGTCTCAAGAAACTTCGCTAACATTATTCGAACTTAGAAGCTAGTTCTTCACCAAATGAAACTTTTAGCCATTCATTACGAATTTGTTTTGGAGAATAGTTTGGGTTTCTGATTCTTATCCCGTCGCAACAAATTTGCTTCGCTTCTTCGCTCATATCGAAAGCTAATCTGATTTTTTCATCTCCGGACATCTTAGAAAATATCTCATCTCTTAATTGGATTATCTTTTTTGATGTGTCTGCGGACATAGGGTAACTATATAGGAATTTCGCAGTGCAACGTGTTCGATTAATTTGAAACATCTTAGAGACATACAAGCCAAACATTTCAGGTTCAGATTTCGAAGAATAGAATCATTAAACAAATATAGAAGATTAGAGAATGATAACATTTTCAGTGTTAAAGATGCTTCGCAGCTGGTTTATGGTTATAAACATTTACCTGCTGTAACTCCACGGCTACAAATTGATTGAACTACGGCTGTTTCGAAAGTAAATTCATCCCTATCTTCATTAACGGCGTAAGTAATTTCTAGTCGTTCACCTTTAACTGCATCATCTTTCAACCCAATCATGTCGAACATGACTGTGCCCTTTGTGTCAGTAATGTTGCTAGCTTTTTTTATGACAACTGATTTGGTGTCTTCGTCGCCTCTAATTAAAGTAATTGCAGCAATCAAATCATCTATGCTGCTTTGTGTATTGTTGTCTTCTAATGCATTTTCAATATCAGAAGACATGCCCAGCTCGTCTCCTAGTGCTCCTAAGAAGGCAAAGTTTGCGTAAGAATCTTTTCCATCAATTTTTGTTTTCCACCATGCGTTATTTGTGAATAACAGGCCTTCGCCTTGTGAAACAATATCAATACTAAAATCTAGGGGAGCGGCGGAGCCTACAATTGAGTCACTTGGATCAGGTCCAGATCTGAAATTTAGTTTGTCATCGAAAGCAACACCTACTACAGCCATTTTGTCGCCATCAGCAGGTCCTATATCAAAAGGTTCACCTGGGCCAGAGTTCTGCTTCTCTTTAACCGTAATCGATTCAGAAGTAGACTCTTTCTCTGATTCATCCTCATCAGACTTGGCAGGACGAGTTGAGTCAGAATCTGTCTCAGGCTCTTCTTCTCCATCTATTAGTTCTACATTTGATGCATCTTCATCACTTGAGCTACAAGCTGAAAGAAACAGAAATGGTGTTAACACGACCGCAAAAATTTTATAGAAAGACATGCTGGTAAGTCTATCCGGAGTATTATTACTCTTAGTTTAAGTTAGATTAAAGTGTTTGACATACTGTGTCATCAGTCATTGGTTGAACGGGTGGAGCAACTGTAGCTTCCCTGCTTAGGTTCCTCACTCTTTTAATCAAATCACTTAAATTAATTTTTGGTTTAGGGGCAATTTCTTGAATTTCCGAATCTGCTTCATCTATTGCGTCGAGCACTGCTGAAGCAACAGATTCATAGTGTTTTATATGGTTATAAATAAACTCAAGAATGTTATTGTGTCTATCTGAAATTCGAGGTAAAGCATCTCGAACTCCTATGGTTGCTTGGAATAACTTGGCACAGGCACGTGCAAGATCGAAACTGTTAGTCTGTAATTTAATAACTTGTATTTTGTGGTCATCAAATTGTTGAGCTATATCGCTTAATATTCTTAAAGAATCTTCTAATTCTAAAAGTGATGGTCGTAGCTGTTGGGCTATATTTTGATCCATGGTGTTCCCGCTTTTATCGTTGGCAAGTGTACAAGAATAATGTCTCAACAAGCTATGACATCCAAAGATTTTTTAGCACTTTATGCTCATATCCGAGTGACGATAATGTAGAACAGTAACAATTCACTTGACAGCATGGTTACAATAGAACTGTATGAATATTACACCTGACAACCTAAACTTAGACCGCTACAAACTTGGCTGGAGCGACAAAGAAGATTACGTATTTAAGCCTAAAAAAGGCCTAAATGAAGACATCTTGCGTGAGATGTCTTGGATGAAAGGCGAACCCGATTGGATGTTAGAGCGCCGTCTCAAGTCATATGATCATTTTACTAAACGCCCAATGCCTAGTTGGGGTGGAGATATGTCAGAAATCTACTTTGATGACATCTTCTATTACATCAAACCAACAGACGGCCAAGTTGATAACTGGGAAGACCTTCCAGACGCTATAAAAGACACTTACGAAAAGCTTGGTATCCCAGAAGCTGAACGCAAATACTTAGCTGGTGTAACAGCGCAGTATGAGTCGGAAGTTGTTTTTCACCGTAATAGAGAAGATTTAGAACAACAGGGCGTAATTTTCTGCGATATGGATACAGCATTGCGTGAATATCCAGAACTCGTTAAGCCATACTTCGGAAAAATTATTCCGATGAACGATAACAAATTTTCTGCACTTAACACTTCTGTTTGGTCAGGTGGCTCATTTATCTATGTTCCACCTGGAGTAGAAGTTGAAATGCCTTTGCAAGCGTATTTTAGAATTAACGCAGAGAACATGGGCCAGTTTGAACGTACTCTAATCATTGCAGATGAGGGTTCTAAAGTTCATTATATAGAAGGCTGTTCAGCCCCCGTTTACACTTCTGACTCACTACACTCAGCTGTTGTAGAAATTGTTGTTAAACCAAGCGCACACGTTACTTATACAACTATTCAGAACTGGTCTAGTAACGTATTTAACCTTGTAACTAAACGTGCAATGGTCGAAGCTGAAGGCCACATGGAATGGATTGACGGCAACATTGGTAGTCGTCTAACTATGAAATATCCGGCTGTCTGGCTAGTAGGGCCTAAAGCAACTGGAGAAGTTCTTTCGGTCGCTTACGCTGGTAAAGGTCAGCATCAAGATACTGGTGCAAAAATGGTTCACGCAGCACCAGAAACAACATCAAAAATTGTTTCTAAATCCATTTCTAAAGATGGTGGTCGTTCAAGTTATCGTGGATTAGTTAGGGTAGAGGACGATGCGTACGGTTGTAAAAGTCACGTTCAGTGTGATGCATTAATTCTTGATGATGATTCAGTCAGCGATACTTACCCGTATATGGAAATCGGTGCGCAAGATGCCGAGATCGGGCATGAGGCAACTGTTTCTAAAGTCGCTGACGATCAAATGTTTTATCTTATGAGTCGTGGCCTGTCAGAGTCTCAAGCAATTGGAATGATCGTCAACGGGTTCATCGAGCCTGTTACGCGTACCCTTCCTATGGAATATGCTGTTGAATGGAGCCGCTTGATCGAGCTACAGATGGAAGGCTCAGTAGGGTAGAATTCTGGATTCTACTTATTATCAGCCTCTCTATGCCTTTTTAGTTGGAGTAAGTTCTCAACTGTAGCCAAATCTTGAGGTCTGCCTGTTTTTATTTTTGATTCAATTATGTCATCTAAGCCAGCAACCAAAAATGTGATTCCGTAACTAGTCATTTTGTTTGAAGAAGTTTTTAGTTCTTCAAACGTTTCAGCTCCATTTAGTCCAGAATTTAGTAAACGATGGAGGATATCAACATCTCCAGAATTAGTCTGCCAGCGAGAATAAGGAAGGTGCTTTAATAAATCCAACGTAATCTCAACATTGTGAATTTCGTCTCTTATAATTTGTTTGGCTTCGAGTGCGTTTAAAGCATAAACCAGGCCGTTTAAGTTTTGATCTTCAACTTTGGTTAGCACATCGATATCCCAAGTTACTTGGTGTGATCCGTATGTAATAGCCGCCATGCCTCCAATCAGCATGTATTCAATCTGATGTTGAGCAAATACTTTTAAGATATTTTGTATATTGGGAGGTTGAGATTCTCTACTCATCAGTGTGTTTCTGAGTCTCGATAGCAAAGGCAACTGAGTTTAGGTTGATAGAGAAACGTTCCTCTAAAGACCTTTTTTGGTTTGCTTTTAGATCATCATTCCTGAACTCATCTGGTTTCGTGAGCACAAATCTAAGTTCTAAATCACATGCAGAGATGATTTTATCAAGAGTGTTAAAATCTGGAATCTCTTTCGCAGTTTCAAAACTGTCAATATCGTGAATTGAGACCTTTGAAATTTTAGATATTTCCTTACGAGTCAAACCTGATCGAATTATCGCTTGTCGGACAATGCTCCAGGTCGGAGGTAAATTATCAATACTCACACATACATGTTAACTAGTTCTTACCAAAACTGAAAAGGGTGGTATAAAACTAATGAAATAATTCCAGAAGGCAAC
>ENA-ORXT01003572-ORXT01003572.1-marine-metagenome-genome-assembly--contig:-NODE-3572-length-16990-cov-3.396914_pt1 | contig 16990 bp, 15 predicted proteins | sample MGYA00237868_ERZ511482 | MGnify/ENA metagenome assembly ERZ511482 | reverse complement strand
AATAAGCTTTCGCCATGTAAAAGCAGGCGATAGTTTTACCATCTATGGGTTCGCCCAGGGTATTGACAACTCTGCCCACAAAGCCTTCTCCTACATTCAATGAGGCTATCTGACCGGTACGTCTAACTGTAGCACCCTCTATGATTCCGTCACTCTCTCCCATCAGTACCACACCGACATTATCCTCCTCGAGGTTCAGTACGATTGCTTTGACGCCTGTCTCAAACTCTACGAGTTCTCCGGCCTTCACTTGTGTCAGTCCGTATACACGTGCAATACCATCACCCACTTGTAGGACAGTTCCTACTTCTTCGAGCTCAGATTCAGATTTGAATCCAGATAATTGTTGCTTCAGTATTGCGGATATTTCTTCAGGTTTAACCCCAGCCATATCAGTTTATTTTAGTTTGATTTAATGTATTTGTTATCTCCAAATTTCTTTCTGACTTGATCCAGCTGGTGCGCCACACTGGCATCATATAATTTATCTCCGAGCTCTAGAACAAATCCTCCTATGAGCGCTGGATCTACTGCAGTGACAACTTCCACTGCTTTATCTGTTGCAGTACTACTGAGCAGATTCTTTTTGATTTCGGCGAGTGCAGGTTCGCTTATTGGACTGGCCGTAGTGATTTTGACACCAGTAACTGCTTTAAGTTTTTTGTATTGTTCATCGAAAGCACCAGTCAGATCCAATAGCATCGGCTCGCGTCCCTTCTTAGTGACGATCTCTATGAAAGCCATAGTCATCTTATCCACGGAAGATCCGAAAATCTCTTTGAATATAGCAATCTTCTTGGTAGGCTTTACTATGGGACTTTTGACTAATAGTCTCAGGTCTTTATTCTCCAGCGCTTGCTTGATGACTTGCATGTCTCCAGCTATGGTCTCCAGATTATTCTGCTCTACACCAAGGTCCAGTAAGGACTTGGCATATCTATAGGCGACACGTTGTATCATTAGTTCATATTCATTTCGCCTACCAGCGTATTGACAAATGACTGATGCTCAGGAGAACCCTTGAGTTCTTTTCTGAGTATCTTCTCAGCTATCTCCGTCGCCATGTTACCGACATCGTTTTTCACTTCTATCATAGCTGCTTTCTTCTCGTTTTCAATTTCAAGCTTGGCAGTGGAAGTCATTCTATTCGCTTCTTCTTTGGCTTTTTCTTTGGCATCAGCGATGATGGCTGCTTTGGTATCTTTGGCTTCCCTGAGCATCACTGCTCTTTCTTCTCTGGCTTCCGCCAATATCTTCTCATTCTCTGCTTTGAGATTAGCCATTTCCTCTCTGGCTTTCTGAGCATCTTCCAGAGCATCTCTTATGTCAGATTCTCTTTTCTTGATACCATTCATCATAGGCTTGAAAGCATACTTGGCCATGAGAGCCCAAAAAAGTAAAAATATGATCAGTGACCACAAGGCTAAACCCGGTGTCGGCTGAAATGGTGCAAATCCTGCTAAAAACATCATTTTATAGTGCTTATAAGGTTCTCAAAAAATAAAAGGAACAGTTACTCTGCCAACCGCATTTCACTGTTACCTATTTCTTCGTTTGACTTCAGATCTTATCCGATGAAGAAAGACAAAAGAATAGCGATCAAGGCTGCACCCTCCATAAAGGCTGCCATCAAGATCATTGCTCCTCTGATATCACCTGAAGCTTCCGGTTGTCTTGCAATGGCTTCCACGGCTTTACCACCGATCTGCCCTAGGCCAATTCCTGCGCCTATTACCGCGAGTCCTGCTCCTATTGCTGCTAACGTTCCAGTCATGTTAAAACGAGTTTATATAAAATTAATTAATGATGATCGTCATGATGATGCTCTTCAGTCGCCGCACCTAAGTAAGACGCCGTGAGTATCGTGAATACAAATGCCTGTACAAAAGCCACTATGAGCTCAATTGCCATCATGAACATGGTCAGCGGTATCGCTAATGCTGTTCCTGTAAGGCTACCTGCCATGTTCGTACCTGCTTTTCCAAATATGAATATCAATCCTACAAAGGATAATATCGCTATGTGACCTGCCGTGATGTTGCCTGCCAGTCTCAGCATCAGCGTCAAGGGTTTGATGAACAAACCCAATAACTCCACTGGTATCAGTATGATTTTTACAAATAAAGGCGTATCAGGCGGCCATAGTATGTGCTTCCAGTAATCACCGTTCCCATTGATGTTAGTCAATATGAAAACCACGATGGCCATAATAGCGGTTACTGTAAGAGAGCCTGTCACATTCACATTACCCAGAAATGGCACTTGGCCCCATAGATTCAATCCCAAAATGAAAAAGAAAATTGTCATTAAGAGCGGCAAGAATTTTTCGTGCTTATCTCCTAAGAAAGGAACGGCAACATCATCTCTGATAAACTGGAACATCGGCTCTAGAAAAGATTGCACGCCAGAAGGGGCACTGGATCCTCCCTCGTATTTCTTCACGGCTTTTCTAAATAGAAAGAACAGTAATAACGACACTAGTCCCATGGACACTACATTTTTAGTAGGACTTAAATCCGTAAATCCTGTAACGCCTCCACCTAACATTCCGCCATCAATTATGGTCTTTTGTTCTATCAAGTAAGCTTTACCATTAACAATGGCATATCGTTTATCATATTCTTTTCCGGCTTTGTCTTTATGCGTAACCATGTCATAACCTTCCACTTCAAACTTCTCATCGGCCTTGAAATCTGGACAAGTGATCCTGTGGATGTTTCCTTCAAATAAGACATAATCTTTATAACCATAATGTCCATTGTCGTGGTGGCCAGCCTTAAACTTTCCTGTAGAGAAGAATTCCATTCCTCTATCTTTATTATGTATGATCGCTGGCAATGGAATCCTTACCATATCCATAATAGTCCAAACATTGGCATCACTAATATGGTGTATAGCTGTTGCAGTAGGATCGTATCCTTCGTGATGAATTTCTTTTGCTGGCACTCCACAATCACCTTTAGAGTAGTCATTAGCGTGGTGGCCATGTCCATTATGATGACTGGAATGATCATGATCATCATGATCGTGGCCTGAGTGATCATGGCCTGAGTGATCATGACCTGAGTGATCATGACCAGAATGATTATGACCAGAGTGATCATCATGACCATGTCCGTGTGATCCGTGAGCGTGGCCTGAATGGTCGTGACCTGAATGGTCATGGCCTGAATGGTCATGACTATGGCTGCCCTTAGCCTTCCTTTTCTGGGCTTGTGCTTCGAGTCGGGCCGCTTGATCTTTGAATTCTTGGGCCGCTTGAGCTGCTTGTTCCTGGGCAGTAGGTGCTACAGATTTGGAATCCTGAGCAAACGCTGAAGACAAGATCAGGAAGAGAAAGCAGGCAATTATGGTGATTCTAGGCATAAAACAGCTTCTAAAATTTGCTGCAAAGGTACTATTTATAGGCCTTTTACTGCTTTATTTCAAGCAATATAATTGCCACAAAGGCATAATTATAAGTCTTTGATCACTAGCCTTTTGCAATAGAATAGTTTGACAACTTGTCAGTCAAAGAACTAACTGTACCATAATCAGTATTCTCCAATGCAAGATTCCGAAAAAAGAAACGATGACAAAACATTATTTTGTAGTTAAAGCGCCCAAAAAGTTACAAACATTAGGATCGCATGAGAATCAGCATACCTTCTATAAAAAGATAAGAATGATTAACATGTTCTAATCATTCTAATCTATATTTCTATGTATCAAATCTTGCATTAGATAACAACTTCATTCTTACCTGCTGTCTTTGCGTAAGCTCACTTTTGCAAAAAACATGCAATTCACAGATTCAGCATTTAAATCCGCCTTGATCAATGTAGATATTGACACTAATGGTAATGGTGAAATTTCAAACGAGAAAGCAAAGCAAAAAACTATCTTAGTCCTAAATCTTACTTATGCTACAAGACTATCCCATAGTAAAATCCATAGATGTCCAATGGGGAGACATGGATTCAGCCAGACACGTCAATAATATCATCTACCTGAGATGGGTGGAAAGTGCCAGAATCGCGTTCTTTCTGGATATGAATAATGGTCGTCTAGTAAACACTGATGATGTAGGCCCTGTCGTCGCCTGGCAAGATTGCAAATACATCAGACCAGTTACTTTTCCAGACACGATCTTATTAGGTGTCAAGAGGACGGAAATACAAGAAGATAGGATCGTCTTGGAAACTAAGATTTTCAGCAAGCAGCAAGAGCGCCTGGTGGCCATCTCAAATCAGCACATCGTATCCTATGATTTCAAGCGCAAAATGAAAGCACCGCTCCCATTGAATTGGGTATATAATGACTGAACGGTCTTAACATCAAAAAAGAAATTATGGTCCAGTTGGATCTCCGATAATTGAGGAATCAAGGCTTTCGCGCCGAGACGTAGTATGAAGGTAATTTGAAATCAATAGGTGAACCAAAGGCTCTTATGGATGGGGTATATGCACTTCTTGTCTAATGACTAGCTAGGTGCTGGACTGATAGACACCGAAGTACAAACTGTTTAAAAAAAAACTTTGTAATTTTTAATTTCCATTAGACTGTTAACAAAACATGCTCACAATCAGAAAAATAAGACCTCGAGACAATACCCAAGTAACAGCAGTCATCAAGACAGTAATGACTAGTTATAGATGTGTGGGAAATGGATTTTCCATAGAAGATCCCGAAGTCAATGATATGTATTCAGCCTACGACAACGAGCGCTCCATTTTCTATGTAGTCGCAGATGATGATCAAAAAATATTTGGCTGTGCAGGAATAGCTTCTCTCGCTGGTGGCGACCCTGACACCTGTGAACTCAAGAAAATGTACTTCTATCCCGACGTCAGAGGCCAAGGGCTAGGCAAGCAGATGATGGAAGTCTGTCTCACTGCTGCCCGCATTCTTGGCTATAAGCATTGCTATCTGGAAACAGTCGAGCATATGGAAAGAGCCAACCACCTATATGCAAAATATGGATTCAAGAAACTATGCTCCCAAGAAGGCGGCACAGGACACAGTGGTTGTGACACTTTTTATAAACTGGAATTGTAATAACTTATGAAAAAGAAAAGCTCATTAATGGAGAAACTCGGTTTCGCATTGATTATAGTGGGGTTCTTAGCTATGATCCTTGAACGCGTCTTAGATAATCCCGATCTACTATCACTTACTAAAAATCATGCCCTTATCTACTGGCTAGGTCTAGCCATATGGGCTCTGGGCTGGAGCTTGAGAAGAGCAAAAGAAAAGCAAACTTGATCTAAACTATTTAGTGAATATTAAATCATTTTGTTATTTAATTCTGAACATTACAGCATCCTCATCTAGCACCCAAAGTGCATAGGTCATTTTCTGACCCTTGACCTCTAAGCCTACTTCAGTTTTATTGACTTTCCACTTATTGGTATGTTTAGTTGAGAATACAGCTCGACTAAGTTTACTTATGTCTACTTCTAGTGGAGCAACCTCCCATTCCTCTCCACAACAACCCCAACTATTTGATTCAAATTTTAAACTATAATCTCTAACATAGAAATCGAAATGCTTATTCTTTTCCATATAAAAGCCATTGTTGGAATTCCTAATTTTACTTGAACCGAAATATGGTGTATCCTTATTGAAGATGGCATCTATGTTATACGAATCGCCTCCAGAAGAATAAACAGGTTTAAATACATTGGAATCTTTATCAATTATGTCTTTACGATTCAGCCTGAATTCCGATTTTGAAGTTGCTTGACTTATTGCTTTTAGAACAGCTTGCAAGTCTCTAGAGTAATCTCTCTTTATTACATGCCCAAAACCCCCTAAACTGTCAACACTTAAAGATTCAACAGTGAAGGCGACTAATGAGTCTCGGGACAATCTACTATCTTTCAACATTATTATGGACTCAGAGCCAAGAAATTTGAGATCGCTCTCCAAGCCTGCGAGTCGTGCATCTCCGGGAAAATTTTCCACTTCTATTGCCTGTTTCCTTGAAGTGTTAGCTAAAAGCAAACCTTGAATGAAAATTGCAATTACCAGATAAACTAATAAATTCGCGACAGGTGCTTTACTGATAACAGTGTCCTTTCGCTCTACAACCTTGGACTTTGAAAAATCATCGTGCCACCCCACTTTACCTAAAAATGAAAAGACATTAAAGGGAATCCTTCTGAACAAAGTTCTTGCTAGGATAATTGTTAGTATTCCTGAAGACTCTGGGCCCTTCTTAGTAATGACATAAGAACTGGTAAAGCTTTTTGCCGGCGTTATGCGAAAGAAAAATTCACAAATAAAATAGCACATTGAGAGCATAACAACCAAAAGCAAAAGTCCTTCGAACTGTGATCGAATATTAAACTTTGTAGTTAGAGCATACAGAGTCGGATAAATCAACAAGAGAAACAAAGACCCATCAAGCATCAAGTGAAATAACCTTTCTTCCTTTGATGAAATTCTATACGTTTTCCTGTCTTTTACTTGTTTTATGTCCTGTTCTTGAGTGTTATCACCCTCTTGAACACCCTCTACTTGAGTACTGTCCTCAAATTGAATATTGTCTTTTGCTTCTATCGCTACAACTTCAGTCTGACCCATTTCCATCTTAGTCCCATCTGGATATTCGAACTTCATATCAGCTGCGTAACCTTCAGAACGATATTCTTTGGTCATTTCCCTCAGACAAACAAAAGATACTACAGTGCTAACTGCCCAGGAAAGAAAAACTTGCCAAGAAGAATAAGTTATTCCATTATGTTGAATTGGATCTGCAACCAAGTAGGCAATTGACCCAAATAGGGAATACAATAACAAAAGTAGAAAACAAAACTCAAGCCACCTCTTTTCCTGTCCTTTTGTAAGAAGGTATCTGATTCCTCCATAAATGAATAAGACACCAAAGAATATCATATGAACGGGTACAACTGAATTGAAATCAGTTCCAAATGGAAACAACCTGATATATAAAAAAACAGATGGATCAAATAGTGCTATAACCAGAGGAATTGAGACATTCCATTGGATACCGAAATACTGAAAAACACCAGAATAAGTTAGCAGCTGAAAGACACCAGCTAAAATAGCTATAAAAGGTATGGCTCTTGAAATCAGCTTGGTATCATTTTGCATACTTGAAACTACAACTTTAGATTCACTTTAGAACTAATCCACCTTAATAACATTGTCCGATACTTCTGGGTGCAAATGGTACTTGATTGTACTCCCTCACAATGGCCGATATAAATTCCAAACTTTCTGATTAATAAGTGGTTATATCTTTATGGATAAAAAAACAATTCTCATAGGCGGAGGCTCTGGACTCATAGGCAATAGACTCACAGAATATCTCTCTTCGGATAATTACAATTTCCATATCCTTACCAGAAGTAAAAAGCCCGACAGGAAAAACATCAAATTCTTTGAGTGGAACACAGGAGAGAAAATTATGGATTTGGCTGCGTTTGAAGGCGTGGATACAGTAATCAATCTCGCTGGAGCGGGCATAGCAGATAAGCGTTGGACTGCGGAAAGAAAAAAAATAATACTCGATAGCAGATTGGATAGTATCCACACTTTAGAAAAAGCTGTCAAAGATGCCAAACTCAAGCTCAACTTATACATAGGCGCATCAGCAGTAGGCTACTATGGCGACCAAGGCGATAAATTACTGACAGAAAAAGATCCTCCAGGAACAGGTTTCCTGGCAGAAGTAACGGAAAAATGGGAAAGCGAAACCAGGCGACTAGGCGAGCTCTTCACCAGACAAACCACCATGCGCATCGGCATCGTACTCTCCAGCCAAGGAGGAGCCCTGAAGGAAATACTTAAACCAGCAGCGCTCGGCTCCTATGGATATTTTGGAGATGGCAAAGCTTATTATTCTTGGATTCACATCGATGACATATGCAAGATCATGGAACAGCATATTGCAGATGATTCCTATTCCGGCATCTATAATGCAACGGCTCCAGCACCCATCACCATCAAACAATTAGTCAAAGCTGTCAAGGCGGCCAAGGGGGGCTTTGGGATTGTGATGCCAGTTCCGGTCATAGCATTGAAACTGGTACTCGGAGAAATGACACAGATGCTAACTGATAGTATGCGGGTCTTGCCTAAGAGACTCATAGCTGAGGGATTCGAGTGGCAATTCACAGATCCTACACTGGCCGTTAAAAATATTCTGGAAAAGAAAGTCTGAGCAACAGGTTATTGCTGATTCTGATCAGTTCGCTAGCCCCCTATATGCTGATTCTGATGAATCAGTTCGATCACTTTAGAGTGACGTTTAGTCACTCTAATCCTGACCAAAGGTCAGGACCGTTTACTCATCATCAAACACTTCTATGTCTTTACTGGCTATAACCAGATCAGTGAATTTACCTCTGAAGCGAGTAGCCTTGACCAAGTGATTATCAATCCAGTGATAATTGCCACCCCTAGGCTTGCCCATTAATAGGCCATGGTACTTGAACTTGTGTTCATCGAGCCACGCTTCTGTCACCACTCTATGCGCTTCTGTACGAGATGTGAAAAAAGTAATGATATGTCCCTGGTCATACCAGCGATTCAGCGTCTCCAACGCATCAGGATATAACTTGGCTGTGACCATTCTTTCCGGCTCCTCATTGGGTATGTCATCACATATGGTACCATCTATATCAATCAGGTAATTCTTGACGTCCTCAGAAAAAACAGGACTGAGTGTATTACCATGATCGTCTTTTAAAACTTTCAAATCTTTATCCATCACTATTTGCTTTACTCAAATTCCAAGTACAAAAGAGGATCAACCGCTTTGCCCTCATACCACAATTCAAGATGCATGTGGGGTCCAGTGGAATGCGTTCCCGTATCTCCTATGATCGCTATGGCCTCTCCAGCAGAGACAGACTCACCGACCTTCTTGAGAACGACGGAATTATGTTTGTAAATGGAGATGAGGTTATTATCATGCTGTACGCTGAGGGTATTGCCATTGTTAGTCGATTCCTCTATGGAAATCACAACCCCACTTTTTATTGATTTTATTGGGGAGTCTTTCTCAGCCACTATATCTATCCCGAAGTGTTTTTTCTTAAGATCAAAATGGGCACTGATAGTTCCTTTGATCGGTACCACAAAGTAATAATCCTCTAATCCAGCTGGACTGACATTCCTCTGGTCGAGCCCCAGCTGGCCCATAATTTCTTTCTCTTCCAAACTGATCCCCGAAGGATTCAATAATTTCTTCATTCCAGTAGTGTAGACTTTCTGAGCTTCCAACTCCTTCTCGATATCATCCAGCTTATTCACAAGATCCACATAAGCCATGTTATTAGTGATTTCAGCATAACCAGGAACCAGATAACGTAAAGGGGTAAAAGAAATCAACGCTGCTGTCAGTAATGCCATCAACAAAATCAATAAAATCAATCCAACCAGGACCGAAACGCCAGATATTCTAGCACTCTTAATCTCTCCTAAGGTGTCATCCTCTAATATTACAAAGCGATACTTTTCTTTCAACTTAGCACCTAAGCCTTTCTTTATTGTTACTTGATTCATAATGTGAATAAGATTGTCACGCCCCAAAATTACTTTATATGTGATAAAAAGGCTTTTATTGAGCATTCCTAATTAAAGGCTGTTTATCAACGCATAGTTCAGCAATTTTTGAAATAAAAACCAGGTAAATCACTGATAATCAGATAATTGTATTTCAAAATATGCTTTCAACCAACTAAGCTCGGTTATTTATTCAGAATAGCTTTTTCTTTGTGGTTTGGAATCCCATTGTTCACTCTGAACTAAACCTGAGCACAAGCTGATAATATCTGTTTCTCAGGTAATAATAAGATATATAGTACCGTTTTTAACTTTGGTTAATAACTCACCGGATTAAGGTTGAACTAATTTGCTTTTGCTCACAAATAGGAATTTGAAATTGAATAAATATAACAATCTTGTCATAGTGTTACTGGCCACGCTTCTCGCGGGTTGCTCGACTACCAAGTCAAAAGATGACCAAAGCAAGTTCAAACAGCTATATCATAACACCACATCCAAATACAACGGCTTCTTCAATGCTGAAGAAATAATGGCTGAGACCATTATGGAACTGGATGCCATGCATGTGGAAAATTACAACAAGACCCTATCCGTCTATGATTATGTGGAAGCCGACAATCCTACAGCTGTCACACCACAGCTAGACCAAGCCATAGAGAAAGTCATAACTGTAGCAACCGTACACGACCTTAGTAACTATGTGGATGATTGCTATGTGCTCATGGGCAAGGCTCAATATCTAAAACAGGACTATGCCTCCGCTGAAGAGACTTTCCAGTTTTTCCAAGAAGAGTTTGACCCTAAAAATCCTTATGGTAGAGAATACACTAAATCCAAGCGGAAAAAGAAATCAACTAAGGAGCGGAAAAAGGAAATGCAAGAAAAGCGAAAGGAAGCTGATGACGAGCGAAAAGAGCTAGAAAAAGAAAGAGAAGATAAACGGGAAAAAGCTAAGAAAGAAAGAGAAGCTGAACAGAAAAGAAGAAAGAAAGCAGCTAAAGAAAGAAAGAAAAAAGGTTCATCCAGATCCAGCAAGTCTGATAAAAATAAAGATACTGGCAAAAAGAAAAAACTCACAGATGAAGAAAAAGCTGCCTTGAAAGCAGCTGAAGAAAAACAGAAAGAAGAAGAACGCTACGAAAAAGAAAAAGCCAAACTCAAAGCAGCTGAAGAAGAAAGAAAAAAGAAAGAAAGTCGACCACAAGGAGAAGGTGGTGTCTTCAAGAATAAGACAGCTTACTATCGAGGTCTATACTGGCTAGCAAGAACCTATATCGAGATGGAAAGATTCACTGCAGCCGCGCATCTGCTAGACAGGCTTGAAAACACGACACCACTCGAGAAAGACATAGCCAGACAAATCCCCGCAGCAAGAGCACATCTACTGATGAAGTCTAGGGAATATGATGCAGCCCTAGTGGCCTTGCAAAATGCCGTGGACAAAGAAAAAGACAAAAAACTAAAAGCCAGGTACTCCTTTATAAGAGGACAATTATACGAACAACAGAACAGTGTCAACCTCGCATATGATGAGTACAAAAAGGCCAAAGATTACAGCCCGGACTATGAATTAAAGTTCAATGCCACACTTAATGAAGTGAAACTTGCATATAGGACAGGTAACATCTCTCGAGATAAGGTGGAGTCCAAGTTGGATAAAATGCTCAAAGAAGCTAAAAACGAACCCTATATCGATCAGATATTTTTCACATTGGCACAAGTGAAATTAGATGCCGGTGACATAGATGAGGCCATCGCAGATTTCGGAGCGGCACTTGAATCATCCGGAGGAAATAAAAATGTAAAACAAGAAGCCTATTATAAACTGGCCACGCTCTTATACCAACAAGGATACTATACTGAGGCTAAGAAAAATTATGACAGTGCTCTCGCTGCCATGCCGAAAACCGACGAAAGATATAAAGAAGTAGAACGCCTATCCAGAAATCTGACGGACATAGCCACCTACTCTGAAACCTTGGCTCTGCAAGACAGCTTGCTGGCCTTGAGCAGTAGGCCCGAGGAAGAACTCAAAGACATGGCCAGAGAGCAGTTGGCTATACAGGCAGAAAAAAACAGCACAGACCTTGAATCCCTCAATAATAAACCCAGCGTTAATTCTAATCGACAATTGGGGATGGGTAGAAGTAATTTCTTTGCATACAATCAAATAGTCCTCAATCAAGGGAAAACTGAATTCCGTAGATTATGGAAAGAAAGAGTTCTGGAAGACAACTGGAGAAGATCATTGAGAACAGACGCTACTCTGAATTTTGAAGATACCAATGAAGAAGATGAGGGTGGCCCTTCTTTTACTGACGAGCAATTGGATGAATACTTGAGGGATATTCCTCGTTCTGATGCTCAAAAACTTGCTGCAAATGCCAAGATTCAAAACGCCTTATTGGGACTCGGTATAGAATTCAGAGAGAAACTTAAAAACTACGAAAAGTCAGCAGAAGCATTGGAACGACTGGTCAATGAATATCCAGACTTTAATAAAAGAGATCAAGCACTCTACTATCTGCAACTTTCATATAGGGATCTTAATATGCCTATCGAGACAAGAGAGATATTAGAAATGATGAAAAAGGAATTTCCTGATTCTAAATATACCAAGCTAGCCACAGATCCCAGCTATGCCAGTGAGCTACGATCTGGAGAAAATAATCTGCCTAGCTACTACGAAAAAACCTATGAACTCTTTGAACAAGGTGATCACACTTCCGTCCTCGATCGTGTGATTAATAAAAGCAAAATGTTCCCAGATCAAAACGAGTATGATCCAAAATTTGATCTCCTCCGGGCAATGAGTCTGGGAAATACAGAAGGAAAGACCAGATATATCAAGGAACTACAAGAGCTTATCAGAAGACACAAGGGAACACCTGAGGAAATAAGAGCTACAGAAATATTAAGATTCTTGAATGGTGACGCCACTGCTTTCAATGAAATACTCTATGATGAAGGTGTCGAAAAATTCGAAATCAATGACGATAAGTTACACTATGCTTTTGTCGTAGTCTATGACCAAAACAAAAATATTCAAGATATCAAGATTTCCCTGGACGACTATAACAAAAAGTTTCACAGATCAGATAAACTGACTATCACTAATATCGTACTCAATGCAGAGGACAAGTCTCACATTGTTCTAGTAAGATCCTTTGAAAACAAAGCCAGAGCAATGGCGTATTACCAAGGTGCTAAGAAAAACCAATCAGCGTTTCTCGATAAAATAAAAGGAGAAACCATAGGCTATGATCTCTTCACCGCAACTCAAAAAAACTACCGCGAACTCGTCAAGCAAAGAAACGTCACCGCATATCGAGAGTTCTTCAATCAGAATTACAAGTGATAAAAAAAGCCAAGGAAATAATTCCTTGGCTTTTTTTATTTAAGGATACACTCAGGCTTATTTCTTAGGTTGTAATTTACGCGGTAAGTTCTTTTTTATTTTCCTCTGTTCTCTCATATACTCAAACTTTGGATTGACTAATTTCATTTCATCTACAAGATGACTCGCCCCAGCATATTTATCTATGATGAATAAAATATATCGCGCATCCACCATTATATTCCTACAGATGGAAGGATCATAATTAATATCACTCATAGTTCCTTCCCAGGCTCTATCAAAATTAAGTCCGATAAGATTCCCCCAGGCATCAATGGCTGGACTGCCAGAATTACCTCCAGTAGTATGATTGGTTCCTATGAAACAGACAGGCATTTTCCCTGTCTCCTTATCTGCGTATTTCCCATAATCCTTAGCTTCATACAGATCTCTTAATTTCTCGTCCACATCAAATTCGTAATCACCTGGCTTATATTTTTCCATTACACCATCCAGATAAGTGACGGGAGAATAAGTTACCGCATCAGAAGGGCTATAGTTTTTCACTTGGCCATAGGCCACTCTCATAGTACTATTGGCATCCGGATAAAAAGTTTTTTTAGGAAAAGCACTCATTAAGGACTTCATATAGATGCGTTGAAGTGAATCTATTTTGAAATTGTAAACGTCATAATTCTTAGCCACTTCATTGTCATAGATGTTTTTCCACTCTACGCCTAACTGATATGCAGGATCTTCTTTTAATTGCGCTGCAACTTTGGCAGGACTCTTATCTAAGAGTGCCATCATCTTATTTTGATTGACCAGAACAGTATTGGCATAGATATTTCTTGCTATGATCTTATAGTTCTTCTGTACTGAAGGACTGAGATCCTGTATGGAAACTGGTGTATACTTAGGATCAACATTCAAGGCATAGTGTTCTGTAAGTGCTGCAAAAACCTCTTCATCTATCTGGGGATCATAATCTTTGTAGAAGCTTTCAAGAAATCCCATTACTCTTCCCTTATAATTATTATAGGCTTCTTCTCCTTGTTCCTCATAGGTGGTCACCATTCTCTGAGAGATACCGACCAGTCGCATCATTTCAATATTTCTACCTGTCACTTCTCCATAATAATCCTTGACATAGGCATAAGGCGCCCTACCCTTATATAACGCATCAAACTCTGACAATATATCCTTATCAGGACTAGTGGTGCTTAACTTGCTCATAAATTCTTTTTCCATAGCTTTCTTTTTAGCCACCGCTTCTGTTTTTTTGAGCCCTAGACTCTCCCCTATCCACTTCTTCCAGTAATTGGCTATTCTGGCAAACTTAGATGCATATTGTATTCTTGTTTGCTCATCTGCTCTCATATACGTATCGATTATATTAAGTGCTTTTTCTCTGATTGCAATTTTCGTAGGATTAGAAACTTTAACGATTTCTTCTACCGCTACCGCAGGAAGATACTCCTGGGTTCTGCCTGGAAACCCGAACACCAGTGTGAAGTCACCTTCTGCAACTCCATCAGTCGATACTGGTAAGAAATGCTTGGGCTTATAAGGGACATTCTCATCAGATGGATCAGCAGGCAAGTTGTCAGGTCCTGCATATATTCTGAATAAAGAAAAATCACCAGTATGTCTGGGCCATACCCAATTGTCCGTATCAGCACCGAATTTTCCGATGCTCTCAGGCGGCGCACCCACTAGACGTACATCTCTATAAGTCGTTGTCAGGAAGGCAAAATATTGGTTACCATTGAAGAAGGGTCTGACTTTGACTTCCTGATATTCTTTTTTCATAATCGAACTCGTGATTCGCTCCAGATTCTCATCAATTTTGGCTTGCCTCTCTGCAACGGTCATTCTTGCGGATACACCTTGCAGCGCTTGTAGGGTGACATCGACGATCTCATTGATCAGCGTGGCACTCAAGCCTGGATTTTTCAACTCCTCTGCATGGGACTTGGCCCAAAATCCTTTTTTGAGATAGTTATTTTGTAGTGAACTATGGGATTGAATCTGCCCGTATCCACAGTGATGATTAGTCAAGAGAAGACCACTGTCACTGATGAGCTCTGAAGTACAGAAGCCCCCAAAATGGACTATGGCATCTTTGAGCGAGCCTTTATTGACACTATAAATGTCCTCAGCAGATATTTTCATACCGAGCTCTCTCATTTCAGCTTCATTCAGGCTTTTGAGAAAAAGTGGCAACCACATCCCTTCTCCAGCCGTCAATGCAACTGTCAGAAAAGAGAAAATCAAAGTATATATTAAGTTTTTCATTTAAGTGTAGGTTTTAGGGAAGTAAAGTATTAAGAATATCCAAGAAGCTGTTTTAAAATTGTTTTAAAGTCCTGTGACCTTTGGTAATCGCTGACAATTACCGATTTTTATACAAATGGACTTTTCATTCCTCTTCAGAGAAACGCCTTTTAAAGCTTGGTCAGCTGACCATATAGCACCTATAGCTATAATCTTCATAGTTGGAGCCCTCGCCATTTTCATCTCCAAAAAGTGGATGAATGATAGGCAACAACACATTTTTCTGCTATTCCTATCCACAATTCCACTTCTTGCTTTGTTTCTCTTCATGGGGGTGCAGCTGGCGATAGGCATATTCGACTACAAAGAAGACCTGCCCATACACGTCTGTAGATTACTGGCCTTAATAGCTCCGTGGACTTATTGGTCAAAGAACAAAACCTGGACAGGCATCATTTACTTCTGGATACTCGTAGGCACCTTCAATGCTGTCCTGACACCAGACCTACAACAAGGTTTCCCGCACTGGGAGCATTTAACATATTTCATTATGCATATTGGATTGGTAATCTTACCCCTCTATTACATAATCGTGATGGGACATAGGATCACCTACAAGAATCTGTGGAATGCCTTCATAGCGGCTAATATTATGCTCGTCATATCCTTGGTGCTCAACTGGCTTATGGATGCTAATTATATGTACACTTGCGCAAAGCCTCCTGTCTCCACTTTGTTGGATGTATTGGGCCCTTGGCCTGTTTATCTTGTTTCCGTACAATTAATTGGGCTCTCCCTTTTCCATCTAGTGTACCTACCTTTTTATATTAGAGGACGTTTTCGAAAAAGCTAATTAGCTTCCTGCTCAACAAAACTTTCAACTCATAATCAAAAAAAATGTGTGGCCGCTCCTCTCTCTCTAAAACCGAAAAAGAACTGGAAGAAAGATTCAATGCCACCTTCTACACCGATGGCCTGGTTAATTATAATCCCCTACCCAATTATAATGTAGCACCGACACATATCATGCCTGTAATCACCAATGAGGCCCAAAATCTATTCAGAGCCTTTCGCTGGGGACTCATTCCTTTCTGGGCCAAAGACAAAAAGATCGGTTACAGAATGATCAATGCCAGAATAGAAACCCTATTTGAAAAATCATCATTTAAGCAGGCTGTCACCAAACGCCGTTGCCTCGTACCCGCTGATGGATTTTATGAATGGAAAAAAACGTCGGAGGGCAAACAACCCTACCGCATCCAAACCACTGACCAAGAAATATTTTCAATGGCTGGCATTTGGGAGCGCTGGAAAAATCCCCAAGACGGACAACTGATCTTTTCTTTCTCAGTCATAACCCAAGGACCAAACGAACTGATGGAAGATATTCATAATCGAATGCCTGCCATACTCAGAGCTGAACAAGAGACGCTATGGCTAGCTGATGACATTTCACCCAAGGACCTGGTGGAGATGATTGAGCCGTACCCTTCGGAGCACATGAAAGCCTATCCCGTCTCGATGCGAGTGGGCAATGTAAGTAACAATGATGCTGGGTTGATTGAGGAACATAAAGAGGATCAGACCCATACTGATTAGGTAAGGCATATAAATTTACCGAATTACGCATTTAGAATACACTATCTTTTCTAATCTGAATGTGCAAATTAGGACTTTTAAGTGTGAGAGCTCATGATGTTATGACCGGAGGAATATTGGACAGCACAGTGCCAGGCACAACTATATCAGATTTAGTGCTACTGAAAACATTTTTTTTTATAGATAGTGAATTGCATTTCATCGATGATGACAAGATACAGGTGCTGAGATTGGCAGCTGATTCGGCAGGATACTTTA
>ENA-ORXT01003571-ORXT01003571.1-marine-metagenome-genome-assembly--contig:-NODE-3571-length-16997-cov-55.461466_pt1 | contig 16997 bp, 19 predicted proteins | sample MGYA00237868_ERZ511482 | MGnify/ENA metagenome assembly ERZ511482 | reverse complement strand
TCTTAAAATCTTATTGTTAAACTTATAATCTGGCTTAACTGTCAGAATTCTTAAAATCTTTTAAAATGAAAAAAATATTATTACTTTTTTGCTTCGCAATATGTGCGAGTTTGTCTTATGGGCAATTTAAAGTTTACCAAAATGGTAACATGAGGGCTGGTGGTACTGCAGGTACTCAACCTGCTGAAAAATTAGCTGTCGATGGAAGAGTACTCATGGAAGATGGATCTGTAGTAAGAACTGGAGCTTCTGCTTCTTTGATGTTTGATCGGCAAGACGAATCAGCATTTATAATTGGAGCTGGAAATGATGCTGGTATGTCTTGGGATCAAGCCTATAATTTTGAATTAAGATCGAATTTAAGATCGAGAATAACAGTTAATAGGTTTATTCAAAATGGTACTCTCAGATTTTTTATTAATGGCTCTACTGGGAATACAGGTATAGGGAGATCTGTCCCAATTGAAAAGTTAGACGTAAATGGTTCTATCAGGTACAATGGATCTTCTTATAATGCCTCTGATAAAACCCTTAAATCCAATATTAATGAATTTAGTTATGGCTTAGATGAAGTTATTAAATTAAACCCAGTATCTTATACCTATAATGGTAAAGCAGATATTGATAACAATGGTAAAGCCCACACAGGTCTGTTGGCTCAAGAACTTCAAAAAGTAGCCCCAGAATTAGTTTCTGAATTTGAACATATTGAGTATGTTGATGACGAAAAGACTGAGATTTTAAGTAAGGAGAATTTCTTGCAGATAGAAGAAAGTGCAATTAAATATATGTTGATTAACGCTATAAAAGATCAACAAAATTTAATTGAAATTCAAAATGAGAGAATTTCTCAATTGGAAGAAGTTATTTCTACTACTGGCTCTTCGGATGGTACAAATAGAACTGCGTTAATTTTGTCAAATTATGACTTAGCTGAATTAGAGCAGAATATTCCTAATCCATTTAGTGGATCTACCACCATTAACTATATTGTACCTTCTGATGCTCAGAATGCTCAAATTTCAGTTTTTGGAACTAATGGACAATTATTAAAAACGTTAGTCATTAATCATGTTGGAGCTGGAGCTTTGGATATCAATGCTCAAGACTTACCATCTGGTACTTATTCTTACCAACTAATTGTAGATGGTAGAAGTATAGACTCAAAGAAAATGGCACAAGTAAAATAACAAGTGAGTTATCTTTGAACTTATAATGAAGGGAATATACACATTGTATATTCCTTTTATTATTTACACAACTTTTAAAGAAGATTAAGCTAGATATTAAATTTTAAAAGATACTTTTACATTTTACTTATTTCGATTTTCCTTTTGATGAGCGATAGACTGATCAGTATAGTAATTCCACTTTATAATAGTAGGCAAATTTTACCAGATTTAGTTAAACGGTTGCTTGAGTACTCATCATCAAGAATAGAAGAAAATTACGAGTTCATTCTTGTAGATGATTGTTCTCCGGATAATACATGGGAATCGATTAAATTAATTACGAATGAGTATCCTGAATTTCGTGGTATAAAATTTACGAGAAATTTCGGGCAGCAACCTGCTACAATGGCAGGTTTATCTATGTCTAAAGGAGAATTAATAATTACAATGGATGATGATTTACAGCACGATCCATTTGACATTCCTTCACTTATAGAAGCATATGACAAGAATAAAATATCTCACATTGTAATTGCTCATTTGAAGAATAAACAAACTTCTCTCTTTAAAAGAGTAGCCAGTAATGTATACCGATATGTAATTGGCGTCGCACTAAACAAACCTAAAGACCTTTACCTGTCAGCATTTCGTTTGCTGGATAGATTTGCAGTAGATAAGATGTTAAGTATTAAAACTGCATTTCCCTTCTTACCGGCATTAATGTTCACTATTACCAGACAAGTAATTAATGTAGAAATTGAACACAAAAGAAGACATTCAGGCAAAAGCAATTATGGAATAAAGAAAATGATAACTGTTTCTAGTCGGCTGATGATAAATAATTCTACAGTTTTATTAGATGCTATTGCTTCTGTAGGAATTATTACTTCACTTTTATCTCTTTTCATCATAATGTTTGTGCTCCTTTTAAAATTTTTTGGTATTCCTATTGCATCAGGTTGGCTGTCAACAATAACTTCGATTTACTTAGTAGGAGGGCTGATCTTATTTTCATTAGGTATCATTGGGAAATATTTACAAAGAATCTTAATTGAAGTAACCAACGTTCCCAATTATGTGATAGAAGAGTTAATATAAATAAACATGGAAAAAACCGCACAGAAATTGCTAGTCCTTGGCGGTGGGAGACACCAGATTGGATTAATAGCGTATGCAGTTGAAAATGCAATAGAAGTCATATTATCTGATTATCTCACAGACAGTCCTGGCCATAAGATTGCAAGTAAATCTTATTTAACCAGCACTCTTGATTATGAACTCAATCTTAATCATGCTAAATATCATCAAGTGAATGGAGTCATTACCACAGGAACAGACCAACCATTGCTGATCATGGCTGATATTTGTGAGAATCTGGGGATCAAGTCTTATCTGACACCTGAACGAGCAAGAGATTGCACGAATAAAAGGCGGATGTTTTCTTGTCTTAGAGATATTAACATTCCGAAATACGAAATATTTGATGGTGAACAGGATATCAAAATTGAATTTGACCAGTTTAATTTTCCCTTGATTATTAAACCTTTCGATTCGCAAGGTCAGCGAGGTATAAGTATCATTCAAAATGAAGAAGAGTTTGAAAATGCAGTAACTCGAGCAAAGAGCAAATCTAAGGACGTCTCTGTGATCGTCCAGGAGTACATTCAGGGACCCGAAATGACGATCAGTTCATGGATCGATAATGGTGTTCCAAGAATCTTGTTGATTACTGATCGGGTAACATACAATAAAGGCAAAGCAGTAGGCGTCTGTTTACAGCATACATATCCAAGTAAACATATTAGAGGATTAGAAGCTGAGGCTGAAGAAATGACAAAGCTAATTTCAAATGCATATGGTTTAGAAAATGGTCCATTATATATTCAGTTTTTAAGAGCAAATGATAAATTACATTTGGTAGAAGCAACTTGCAGGATAGGAGGAGGTCATGAAGACCATTTAATCAAGGAAATAACAGATGTCAAGATTTATCCACATTTAATAAATCTTGGTTTATATGGTGAATCAAAAGACTTTACGTTTGCAAAATCTTTTCCGATTAATGGTTCATTTGCAATGGTATGCTTTATTATAGCCAAAGAGGGGACACTCCATAAACAATACATAGTTGAAGACAATTTAGAAGCATTAGGATATAAAGAAGGAGGATTTTATTATAGTGATGGCTTTGTTCAGGAAGAAATTGTGAATTCTATGGGACGGATTGGTTACTTTATCTGTTCTGCGAATAGCCGACAAGAGCTTGATGACAATGCGATGAAAATTTACGGCCAATTTAAAGCAGAAAATGAGAATGATGAGAATTTGGTCTTTTGGCCAGATGATAATTTACTAAATCAATAAGAACTATAATCGGTGGACTTGCAAGAAATACCTAAAGATTTAGGAGTATTAATCATTGGTACTGGGGGAGCAGGATGTGCCGCTGCTTTGGAAGCAAAGAAGAGAGTCGATAATGTCCAAATGATTACAAAGGGAATATTTCTGGATTCTAAAACAGCATATGCTCAAGGTGGAATTCAAGCTTCAATTGGTGAAAGCGATTCTCCCGAACACCATATTGAAGACACATTAAAGGCAGGAGAGTACCAAAATAACAGGAAGTTAGTTGAGATACTGTCTTATAAAGCTTTTGAAGCCGTCCAATGGCTTGAAAACTTGGGTGTTGTTTTTGACAAAGATGGTGATGATTATTACTTACAGAATGCTGGAGGACTAAGTCACCCTAGAATATTGTCTTGCGGGGATAAAAGTGGAAATAGATTAATGAGTCCAATCCGAAAGGCTATACTCGATAATAATATAAATGTAGCTGAGTATATTACGATAAACGATGTAGAAGCTAAAGATGGCTATTATCTGGTAAATCTAATGAATGTAATTACTGGAGAGTCATCGAGTCATCGAGTCAAATCTTTAATCATCGCGACTGGTGGCTTTATTCCTGAGGATATGCAAAGTGGCTTGTCTCAAAAGACACAATTTAAAGCGCTAAATACATTTGACTTGGCTAAAATGATCGGCTTGAAGCTGGTCAAACAAGATTTAGTCCAATATCATCCGACAGGAATAATATCGCCAAAGGCATTGAGAAGAAGTCGGATACCCGAAACAGTTCGTTCTGCAGGTGCTAGTTTACTAAATAAAGACTTAAAAGAGTTCTGTAATTCACTTGATACGAGAAATAATTTGACAAAAAGAATTATAAAGGAATGTAAGGATGGTAAAGGAATACCTACTGATGATGGTAGAGTAGGTGTTTGGTTAAATACTCCGATTATAGATGAGATTAATGGGAAAGGCTTTCTTGCGAAGAAGTTTCCTAGCCTTTACAAATCGTTTTTTAATCTTGGCCTAGATATTGCAGAAAACAATGTGTTAATATACCCGATATTGCACTATTCCTTGGGAGGTATCATCATAGATGAGAATACATCCACAAATAAAACAGGAATATTTGCAGTTGGAGAGGCCACATACGGTGTTCATGGAAATGACAGATTGATGGGGAATTCCTTATTAGAGATTTTTGTATTTGGTAGAATATCAGGAGAAAAGGCTGCCGAGTTTATCCTTGAAAACAATTAAAAGCATTGGGAGAGAGTAAGTACAATTATGTGTATGGGAAGGGTGGTAGAGTTAAATCTCCACCACATCCGCTATTGATAAATTCTGCATATAAGCATGATTGTACTTATGCAGTACATTTAATGGATTCTTTACATAAAGTCGATCTAGCTTATGCAATCATGTTGTACAGATTAGGTATTATTCCAGATGAAGAAATAAAAGGTCTGTTGCAGGGATTATTGGATATAGAGAAAGTTGCATTCGACGAGTATGTAGATCCTAAATACGGTGATATTTATAACAGTAAAGAAGTCTATTTAAATAATCAGATTGGACAGGCTGCAGGATGGCTTCACATAGGTCGTCCAAGAAGGGAAGCAATTAATATTGCTTATCTAATCGCGGTCCGATCCTTGTACCTTAATTTCATGACAGAAATTTTGAACCTTGCAACTGTGATGTGGCAAAAAGCAAATTCTGAAATGAATACGCTGATGTCGGATTTCACCTATCTGCAACATGCTAATCCCACTACCTTTGGACATTACATACTGACATTCTTATTTCCTTTATTAAGAGATTGTGATAGAATTCATGCAGCATATGATCGAATTAATAGTTCGCCAGCTGGATCAGGATCTGTCAATGGAAGCAGTATCCCTTTGAATCGACAATTCTTAGCCGATATAATGTGCTTTGATATGGTTACCACACACGCTAGAGATGGGATGTGGCAAGCAGATATGCCAATAGAGATCATGTCAATCATTAATATGGTCTTTGCTAATCTAAACCGTTTCACTGATGAACTACAAATTTGGAATAGTCAGGAATTTGGATTGGTTAATTTGCCAGACAGCTTATGTCGGACGAGTGTAATTATGCCTCAAAAGAAAAATCCTTATCCGTTGGCTTATTTTAGAGGATTGACAAATTCATTTCTAGGTAAACTGACGACTTCAGTATCTTGTGGAAAAGTTTTTTCAGGAAATCCGGATAGTCGGATTTTTGCATACAATGATATACCTGAATCTTTAGAGTTATCTATAGAAGTTCTGCCATTGATCTCTAAGGTGATCGAGGAAATGGAAATAAATAAAGAAGTTGCAAGTTATGCTGTAAACAATGATTTTTCATTCTCTAGCGAACTCGCAGAACATTTGAGTATTAACTACAAAATCGATTATAAAACGTCGCACAAAATAGTTGGTAATATTGTCTCCAGGTTAATATCAAAAGATCTGGATAAAATGTCTAAGTCGGATCTGGAGGATACTATCTTTAATTTTTTGAATAGAAGAAAAGAAATAGATTTCGATCAGATAGAATTTATTATACAGCCACAAAACATAATCGCTAATAGAAAAACAAAGGGAGGATCTTCGCCAGAAGAAATGACCCAAATGTTAGAAACTGTAAAAACAAAAATTAACATATATAGTAAGTGGGTGACTGAGAAACAATCAAAAATTCAATTCGAGAATTTGTATGATGAAGTATCAAAAACCCTCAACCAATAAATTAAGATAAATATGAAAGATTTTTTGAACCTTCCCGATAGATCTGATAAACCAAGGCAAAATGGTTTGACAATGGTAATGGATAGTGGATTGACTCTTCAGCAAGTAGATGGTCTTGTAGAAATAGGTGGAGACTATTTGGATTATGTAAAATTAGGCTGGGGCACATCTCTGGTTTCACAGAATATAAAAGAAAAAATAAAGAAGTACCAATCTGAAAATATTAAAATTAGTTTTGGTGGCACCTTATTTGAATTAGCATTTTTACAAAATAAAGTTCAAGAATTTAAGAGCCGAGTCCAGGATTTAGGGATTGATTTGGTAGAAATATCTGACGGATCAATTGAGATTGACAGAAACAAAAAGCTCGATTTGATTTCAGAATTTGCAGAGTCATTTACTGTATTGTCTGAGGTCGGGAGCAAAGAAGTGGATACTATTTATGCACCTAGTTTTTGGGTAGAATCGATCAAAGCAGAATTGGCAGCAGGTGCCTGGAAGGTCATTGCGGAAGGTAGAGAATCTGGTAGAGCTGGGCTGTATAGGGATTCTTCTGAAGTTAGAACAGGCTTAGTCGATGATATTGTTAAATCAGTAGATGTTGATAAAATTCTTTGGGAAGCGCCACAGAAAGCTCAGCAAGTTTGGTTTATAAAAAAGTTTGGGACGAATGTCAATATAGGAAATATTGCACCATCAAATTTAATTAGTGTAGAAACTATTCGATTAGGTTTAAGAGGAGATACCCTAACTTTTTTCCATGGAGACTAGAGAACAAATAAATATCGAAATTCAAAAATTTAAGGAAAATCTAGCCTTTTATAAATCTAAAAATTTAAGGCTATTTGCTTCTTCATCTTTTCAAACTCATAGCATACCGATGCTGGCTATTCTTAGCCAACTTGCACCTGAAGTCCCTGTTTATTTTTTAAATACGGGATTCCATTTTGTTGAAACATTTCAATACAGAGATGAAATAACAAAATTACTAAATCTGAATACAAAGAGTGTGTCTTCGTCTATCAATAAAAAACAACAGTTGAATATGAGTGGTCAATTTAATTATGTAAATGACCAAGATCATTGCTGCTATATGAATAAGGTTGTTCCGATGGATTCATTGCTGAATATATATGATGTGTGGATTAATGGAATCCGCAAGAACCAAAGTGAGCAAAGGGCAGCTATGAAGGTAGAAGAAAAAGCAAGTGAACATGCATTGAGATACCATCCAATGTTAGACTGGAGTGAAAAAATGATTTGGAAATATATCTATGATCATAACATTCCATTTCATCCATTAGATTTGGAAGGCTATAATAGTATAGGGTGCGAGCCGTGTACCTCAAAGTCCAATCTCGAAATTGGTCGGGATAAAAATAGAAATGGCAGATGGGAAGGGATTCAGAAAAAGGAATGTGGATTACATATTAACCTTGTCGTAAAGGAGTAAATCTGTGAATATTTTAATAACGGGTGGAGCAGGTTATATTGGATTTAGTTTAGTGAATGAGCTACTATCTATAGATGATGTCAAGAAGGTTGTTGTGTATGATAATATGATATCTTGCTCAAATCAGTTTTTTTTGCACAAGTTTCAGCATGCAGAAAAACTCACTTTTGTTTCTGGTGATATTCTAGATAACAAAAGATTGGCTGAGCAACTGAAAGGAATTGATGTTGTGTATCATCTGGCAGCAAAAGTGACGGAACCCGAAAGCGACATCGATTCACATTACTTCGACCAGACAAACCACTGGGGAACCAGTATTTTAGTTGACGCATTAGAGCATATAAAACCTATAAAAGTCATCTATATAAGCAGTATTTATGTATACGGTCATCATGATGATCAGATTACAAAAGACACATCTACGACTCCGAAATCATTTTATGGAATTTCGAAATTAAGAGGAGAGGAGCAAATGAAAAGATTAAAGGATCTCACTGAGTTGTATACATTTAGGGTCGCCAATGTATTTGGAATAAACCCTTGTATCAGACTTGATTTGTTGATCAATAAATTCCTGTTTGAATCTCACTTTAATCGAAAAATTAATATTTGGGGAAATGGAAGCCAAATCAGAGCATTTGTGGAGGTTCGATCCTTAGCTAGGATATTAGTAAAACCAATCCTTGGAGAGGTTGAAACAGGAAATCATAATTTGGTTGAGATTAATATGTCGATCAATGATTTATATGTTGAGTTATCGAAGATTTATCCAGACTTACAATATTTTTATGTGAATAGGCATATTCGAATGAATGACATAAATGTTAAGGTGCCGGATAATTTAAAACACGAAGATGCATTAGAAAAATTTCGAGAAGATATAAGTGCAATTAAACGTTCTTTACTCTAGTATTAGGATGATCGAATATTTAAATCAAATATCAAAAAAGTATGTTCATGTACTTGTATTTCTGATTGTAATCATGCAAGCAGTGACTGTGGTGTTTATTAAATATGCCGCAATGTCTTTAGAAGGAAAATTATCAATTATCAGTATTCTTTTAAATGTCTTTTATATTATTAGCATGTGCTTGTTTATTGGCAGGACTCTACTTTGGCAAGTATTATTGTTACAGAATCCTATTGCCAAATACTATCCAATGCTGAGTCTTAACTATGTCATACTACTAGCATTTAGTTACTTTGTTTTTTCTGAAGAGATATTCGTTAGCAATATAATCGGGACATTAATTATCATATTTGGTGTCTATAAAATGAGCAGTAAATGAGTTATTATATAATAGCCTTTATTGCTGTTCTGTGTAATATAATTGGCCAAATGTTTCTAAAGAAGTCTGTCTTAAAAAAGAAAGAAACTGTCGTATCGATTTATCTAAATATATTTGCAATATCGGCCTATATTTTACTTGTTGTATCAACTGTGTTTACAGTAGTAGCATTAAGGGGATTAGAATTGAAAGAGCTGGTTTTTATTTTACCCATTAGTTATATAGCCGTGCCATTATTAGCGACATATATATTTGAAGAAAAGCTTAATTATAGCCAATTAATAGGTATTTTCGTAATTTTTGTAGGTATTATTGTTTATAATTCAAGTAAGTTATTTTAATGAAAAATATTCCAAAAGATATATTCAAATCTAAACCTGAGGTGAAATATGATAAGTATCTATTTCGGGAGATTTCTACAGAAGAGTATAACGCTAATAAAATCAATAACTTCAAATCAAAAATTAAGAATAACCAAAAGCTCTACCGCTTTTTAATTGAATTATTCAGTCCAGTATTTACGTTTTATTCAAACCGATATTTGAAGTCATTTATTTCAGAAAATTATAAAAATAAAGATCAGGTATTTTTGAATTTGGGAAGTGGGAATTCGATAATAGGGGATGATATTATAAACGTAGATTTTTTCCCTTACTTAAATGTAGATATTGTTTGTGACATAGAGAACTTGCCTTTCAAGGATAATTCAATTGATATTATTTCTAATATAGCAGTTCTTGAACATGTGCCAAATCCTGAAGCAGTCGTAAAAGAAATATACCGTGTTTTAAAATCTACTGGTAAAATTTACTCAGTCGTTCCATTTATGCAAGGGTATCATGCCTCGCCTTATGATTTTACCAGAAGGACTTCAGAAGGTATGAAGGTCCTGTACAAAGATTTTTCGATTGAAAAATTACTATGTATAGGAGGGCCGACTTCTGGACTCTTGTGGATTTTGCAGGATTGGGTTGCAATTTTATTTTCCTTCGGTAGTAAGAAATTACATTCAATTATATATTACCTCATGCTTTTATTGCTATGGCCTATAAAGCTACTTGACTTTATTTTGATTCATCATCCATTGGCTAAAAATATTACATCTGCTTTTTTAGTTATAGGCGAAAAAAAATAAGTATGTTCTCAATTGACATAAGAGATTTTTATCATAAGCGAATCGAACTTATAAAAGGCAATGAAAAGTTAGTTAATTTTCTTTTATCGACTCCCATTGGTAAAAGACAGGAAGGAAAAGAAAATCCTTTTGAAAAGACTTTTAATGCTTATTTAGAAGAGGCAGTTGTAACCGTGTCTTTGTTCAGAGATTTAAATATAAACAAAAGTACTACTTTGTTAGAAGTCGGCGGAGGTGTTGGATTGACCTACATTTATTTAAAATCTCTGGGAGTTAATATAGTTTCAATCGAACCTTCTGATTCTGGTTTTGACGATTATTTTTCTATTGGTAGGGTCTTTTGTAGTATATGTGAAATATCAGATGAAGATTGGCATCCATTATTAGGAGAAGAAGTGACTCAGCTCAATACATCTTTTGATGTTATCTTTTCAAATAATGTACTCGAACATGTACCTACAATTGACGAGACATTCGATGCCTTAACACTAGTCCTCAAACCTGATGGAATTATGGTACATAATACGGTCAACTATATCATACCATATGAACCTCATTTTGGTATATTTTTATTTCCTGGATTTCCTAGACTTACTCAGCTTTTCAAACCACATTTAAAGAATTCTGACATGTGGAAAGGACTTAATTTTATAACAACGAGTCGGATGAAAGGAATCTGTAAAAGACTTGATCTAAAAGCTGACTTTGATAACCAAGTCATGTATCGGACCTTTGTGAGAATTAAAAATGATCCTCATTTTGCACAAAGACAAAAATTATTTGTACCAGTAATTAAGATTTTTGATTTTTTAAAGTTAACCGAACTTTTAAAGCATATTCCTGCTCGGTTTAATACACCTATGAAGTTTTCTGTAAAGCACAAATTTTAGTAGTATGAACATTCCATTTAACATACCTTACGTCACTGGTGAAGAATTAAGTAATATCGGTGAAGCAATACATTTAAGAAAATTTTCAGGCAACAATAGTTTTACAAAAAAGTGTCAAGCTTTCTTTGAAAAGGTATATGGCTTTAAAAAATCATTTCTTACTAACTCGTGTACGGATGCGCTTGAAATGTCTGCATTATTGCTGAACATACAACAGGGTGATGAGGTGATTATGCCATCATATACTTTTGTTTCCACAGCGAATGCATTCGTCTTGCGTGGGGCAAAGATTGTATTTGTTGATTCTGAAGATAATACACCTAATATTGATAGTTCTAAAATTAGAAAATTAATTACAGGTAAAACAAAAGCCATTGTTGTTGTACATTATGCTGGTGTTTCTTGTGACATGGATACAATCCTTAGCATAGCGGAAGAATATAATCTATATGTTGTCGAGGATGCTGCCCAAGCAATTGATTCTTTGTATAACGGTAAACCATTAGGGAGTTTGGGTGATATTGGGGCATTTTCATTTCACGAAACAAAAAATATCATTTGTGGAGAAGGAGGACTGATTACCTTAAATAAGGAAAAATATATTGATAGAGCTGAAATATTATGGGAAAAAGGCACAAATAGATCTGCATTTTTTAGAGGTGAGATAGATAAATATGGTTGGGTTGATATTGGATCTTCTTATTTACCTTCAGAGTTGAATGCAGCATTTCTATATTCCCAATTAAATAATATTGATAGGATTCAAAAAATGCGTGTTCATTTATGGCATACATATCATAAAGGGTTAAGTTCATTAGAAGATAGAGGACATATAGTTTTACCATTTATTCCAGAGTATGCTACGGTTAATGGCCATTTATTCTATTTTGTTTGCAAAAGTTTGAAAGTCAGAACTGCTCTTCTAAAGTATTTAAAATCAGTAGGAATTCATGCAGTATTTCATTATCAATCACTTCATTTAAGCCCTTACTTCAGAGATAAGCATGATGGTAGAGACTTGCCTAATTGTGATAAATATACCAATCGTCTGGTTAGACTACCAATGTTTTATGAGTTAAAATATAGAGAACAACTTAGTATAATTGAAGCCGTTTATGGTTTTTTTAAATGATACCATGACTAGTACATTTGTGCAATTTCCTAATGTTGGTTGATTTCTAACAAATTCGACTTTATTTACTGTAAGTCACTATTTATATTTACTTTTGATTATTGAAATTCCGAAAATATTTATACTAAATGTTAAATTATTACCCGATTATTAATTCTTCTCTTTCGAAACGAGAACTATCAATTTTATTAAAAAAGTGGGAGCCATGGGGGCATAGGATTGATTTTACAAACGGTTTGTCAACAAAGGACTATAAATTGCGTACTCCGTTTAGTGATAATACGCTTCAAAAGTTAAGTAAAGTTGAGGAAGCCATTGATTTATCTAAATATAAGAATGCAACAGTTTTAGATATTGGATGCAATTCTGGTTATAACTCAATGTACATGACAACTAATTATGATTTCAAAGCTGTTGGGATTGATAATAATAGAAGACACATAGAAGTTTCTACGTTTCTTTCAGAAGTATCTGATGTTGACAATAATTTTTTTGTATCAAGCGCTGAAACATTCAGTAGACAAAATTACTTTAATGTTATTCTTCATTTTGGCACGTTATATCATTTGCCAAATCCTTTATTGTCATTAAATGTATCGTTTGATAATTTGAAAGATGGAGGAGTGTTAGCAATTGAGACGCAAGTTTATGATGATCCAAGAGATGAGAATTTAGTATATTTCATGCATATGCATAATAACGATAAAACTAATTTTTGGGCTTTAAGCACTAATGTTATAATTAGATACTTAAAATTTATTGGTTTTCGAACAGTAAAAGAAATATTTAGAGTTAAGCCTAAATTACTTAAAGATTATGACTTTATGGAAAGAGTAATTTTAATTGCTAATAAGTAACAAGTGTAAAATTTAATTATGAAATCTATACAAATTCAAAAACTACAGATATTGTTATTTTTATTTTTATTAATTGGATGCCGAGATACTCATGATTCCTCAGTTAAAAATAGTGATAAGCCTAAGTATGAAATTGCAGAAGAGGACATGAATCAAAATGAGGAATTGAATTGTATTCCTAATTTGATAAACAATGATCTTTTAGCAGAATATTTCGCCCCCTTTAACCGACAAGAGTCCAACAATGTCAAAATTTACAATAATGAATCACAAATATGTTCATTATTTAATGACGATAAATTAGTATTTGAATTAATCCATTTTAAAAGTAAATACTTTAGAAGTACTATTAAATGGATCTTATCAAAGGGCCTTTTATTAAATGGGAATAAGTACGTGTTTGATACGATGTTTACAGATCAAACTAATTCATTAGTTTTGTATGATATTGAAAGCCAAATTGTTGTTTTTTCGAAGAAAAACAATATTCTAATTGCAATTAATAAATCTAACAACAAATTTTCAAATGAAGCAGATATAATAAATGTATTTGAAATCAAAGACAAGAAATAGAGTAGTTATATATTTGGCTTTTGTTTCGGTCTGTATTTATTATACATATTCGATTGCATCAATTTCTTCTGATTCACCTCATGCCTTCGATGATTTAAATTCTTTTCTGCTTCAAACTAAGTTGTTCTTTGAATGTGAGAGTATTGGTTGCTATGGTACATTTTTCATTACTCCAACAGTTTATCCCCACCCACAAATTGGTACTAGAATAATTAGTATAATTTTACATAGTACAATTGGAATTGATTTTAGAGTAATTAATACTTTTGGCGCTTTATTTGCTTTAATATTTACTTTTATTTCAGTTGTTCGAAATTTTGAAAACTCTGTACTTGAAGTATTATTATTTTGTGTTGTGTTTTTAATTCCCTTGCATGCTACAGTAACTTGGGGAGCAACTTCATTAAATGCTCCATTTCGACTCCTCACTACTTATATGGCTTTATATTTCACTTCTAAAAATTCTTATGTCTACAGTGGAATTTTTACTTTTCTCTCTACTTTTTCTGGAGGTACAGGCATTTTTACTCCAATTCTAAATTTATTTTTTATTAGAAAATTTATTTTAGAATACAAATCAATTTTATTTATGTTTTTCAACTTTACTATCATGATTATTTTTTTTAGTTCTATCTACGGAGCTCAATTAGATCATTCAATTGGTAGTTCAGTTACAGATATATTTGACTTTAATTACTTACTTCCATTTCTACTTGTAGGCCAAACATTTAACAGTTCTTTAAATTTATATGGGAGTTGGTTAACAATTGTACCAGGTATTATATTATTAGGTCTATTTGTTTTTACTATTATTCGTAATTATATTGAATCTAAAAATACGGATTTTTATTTGGTGTTTGTTTTAAGTCAATTGTTACCAATAGTTATAAATTCGAGTGTTAGGTATTCAAATGTAGAAATGGACGAGCTATTTAATGTTGTTATTCCAAGACATGAAACATTATCTATTTATTTTGTACTTAGTCTGCTGCTTTATATATTTCGTAGTGTAAGAAAAAAAAGTAATTATAGGTATCAATTATTTTTGATTATAGGTATCATACTATCAATATACCCTCGGCATTTTAAAAATTGGGAGAAATTATCTTATAAAAAAGCATACGCTAAAAATTTTATATCAAGCCAATTTTTTTATAAAAATTCTGAGAATAAACTATTTGACAAAAGAATTTATAATCAGCTTCCTAAAGCCATATCGAGCGGATATTTTATTCCATCAACCGATTGGTTCATAGAGAAAACTGAAATGAACATAATAGAAGATGCCTCATTTGATGATACTGATAAGAAGGCGCTTCATATTCTTAATTATGAAGTGAGAAGCAATATTTTATTTTTGCAATTGCAAAATATTAGTCAGTCAGATGAAATTGACTTGCTGTTTGTGACAGAAGAGATAAGCTATAATGTAAATGTTCATTTTAAGAACAGAATGAATAGGAGTATCGTGTTGAATTTAGAGGATTTTAATGCTGTAAATAGATTTAGATTATTTGTAAAGGACTCTAATTTGGATCAAAATTATTATGTGTCTACGAATTTAATTGTATATAACAAAAATTGAATTCTTAGATTCAAGTCACAAATGCAATTTTTTAGGAAGTCAATTATGATAAATATTTATCAAAAGAAAGAAGAAAGCCTCCTTCCCTTCGAATGGTATATCTCATATTTGTCTCCGTCTAAAAAGTTAAATATGGGTAAGCCTTCCACAAACCACCTATTAAATTAATGATAACGACGACTAATTTGTGCGTTAAAAGACACAATGAGTAAACAGCGTAAACAATCTGAGATGTTTCCCTTAATAAAATCATATTTCAGGAGTGAAGTATTACAAGTTGAATTTTGTCATGAGAATCATCTTAAAGTACAAACCTTTCAGCATTGGTTATCTAAATATAAACAGAATCAAGATAATAAACAGTATCATAGTAACACACGTGTGTAAGACAAAATGCACAAAAATAATTGAATTAGTGTTACCGACCTAAATTAAAAATAACATTCAGATGGAAAAGCAAGCAAGAATTGACTCCATCCTGAGAAAGATGAGAACCTACCTTGACACGTACTTGGATGAAGAACCACTGGTTACTGATCCGATAGAATATGAAAATAAATTACTTTCACTCGGAAATCAATTTTCTCTAGAAGTATTGTTGGAAAGTCGAGGTAAGATGCCAAAGAGTAGGAATCAAAAAAAAAGTGTTGACCAAACTGGGTCAAGTTGAACTGCCGAAGAAACATCTTTTATGTCCAAATAAAAATAGTTTCAAAATTACTGCGAAACTACAGGAGGAAATTTGTCTTATGGGACAAGCTGTGGTTTATAGAGAAGCAAGTGAACTGATGGAAAAACTCTTTGACTTGCACCTCAGCGATCAACAAATCAGAAGAGTATGTGTTCATTACGGAGAAGTGTTAGATAAAGCAATAAAGGCCAATATTGAGCACATGATACCACAAGTAGAAGATACTAAAACTGAAGATCCAACATATATTATGATGGATGGTTCCATGTTGTTTACAAGAACAGGCGAGTGGAAAGAACTTAAGCTTGCACGCATATTCAAAGGAAGTAAAGTCATTGATATTCAGAAGAATAGGAAAGAAATTGTCGATACAGTATACTGTAGCCATTTGGGAAGTGTCAAAGAGTTTTTTCCAAAATTAGAACGTCATTTGGTGAATTACAAACACCTAGTTATCGTGGCAGACGGAGCTCCATGGATATGGAATTGGTGTGAGGATAATTACCCTGGTTGTGTACAAATACTCGATTTCTATCATGCAAAAGAAAAGCTAGTTTTATTAGCAAATGCCCATTTCAAAGTTCCAGAAAAGAAAAAGGAATGGTTAAGTGAACAACTAAGACTATTAAAAAATGATGGTGTCTTGCAAGTGATGAAAAATGTTCGAAACCTAGCCTGCAGAAATAAATCAGCTAAAGAGGCAAAGGAAAAACTTTTGAAGTACTACAATGACCATGAAGATAGAATGGCTTACAAAACTTTAAAGGAAAATGGTTACCTAATAGGATCAGGCCCAATTGAGGCCGCACATCGCAGTGTAATCCAACAAAGAATGAAATTGTCTGGTCAAAAATGGAGTATCGATGGTGCTAATGCTATGGCTAATCTAAGATGCTTTAGAAAAAGCGATAGTTGGGATAAAATTGTCAATCTTATTAGAATTTGTGCAGCTTAGTGCATTTTGTCTTACACACACTCAATCATAAATTCATCGACAATACAGAAAATATCAGTAACTTGAGTTTTGAGAAACATAGGGAGATTATTTGTTAATTGACTGGTAATCAAATGTTTAAGATACAAAATCTCCCTATTTTTACCTAATGTAT
>ENA-ORXT01003569-ORXT01003569.1-marine-metagenome-genome-assembly--contig:-NODE-3569-length-17000-cov-4.573303_pt1 | contig 17000 bp, 9 predicted proteins | sample MGYA00237868_ERZ511482 | MGnify/ENA metagenome assembly ERZ511482 | reverse complement strand
GACTTTATATAAGGTCGTTCTGCTAATGCTAGTCTTTGGCTTCACCTTTTATGGCTGTGAAAAAGACTTGATTCATCCAATAGCTACTGATCATAGCGATCAAATAGCTACTTTAGGAGAAAGATCCCCGATCCCCTTCACCGTCGAAAATATGCAACTGGCTTACCGCATGCTCAAAGCGAATCCGACGGCGACTTCCTTTCCTGGTGAAAATAAGGAGACATTGAGTAAGTCTACGACGGGTTACCAAATCACGGTTACCCACAACTACTACCGCTTTCTGCCCACATCGTTGGAACAGCTTGAGTTACTCGTTTCGGATGATGTTTTGCTGGTATCTGACGTTCCTTTCGAGTACGATAGTGACTTAGGTAGTGAGAACTACATGGACCCCGACTTAGCTAACGCCGGCGCGGAGTTTACGTATTACTATTCCGTTGCTCCGGTTGATTACGTCTTGCCTGATGGAATTGCTTACGAGACGATTGGTCAACTTCACTTTACGCCGGAGGATAAGATAAGTGACACACCTACCGCAACGGAAGCGCAAGCCCTTGACTTTTTCCATGACCTGAACCTGGAGGCACGTCAACTTAGCGGTGATCTTGACCAGACGGAGGAAGCGGAGCTTACTTATTTCGAGACGGTAACCGATGCGGCGGACCCCGCAAAGCCCAGCATGCGGTACGAAGAAGTAATTGCCCAGGGCCTCTCGTTACAAGATGTCATCATCGACTTTTCCGATATTGAGACAAATAAAAAGAGACGAAGGTGGACGCCGTCTGGTCGTGTAACAGTAGACGATGATGACCTTTCCAGATTTAATGTAAGCACAATTGTAGGTGTCAGAAATGCAGAAATTCGTGTTCGTAAATGGGGTTTTGTTCCCTTGAGGACAACAGAAACGCTATTCGATGGCACCTTTGCTACCAGGTCTACTCGGACAAAGAATGTTCGATATGCGGTACATTTCCACCCTAACGATAATCGTTTCACGGTAAAGGCTGGAACGATATTCTGGGATGCACGACATATAGGTACGAAAAAGTATAGTCGTTCAGAATGGATGCAGCATTTTTCTGCAGGAAGAGGCCATTTTTACTCGCTAATTCAAAATGCTGCTGCTGACTTTATGTTTGACTGGACACAAAGTTCAAGTTTTCAGGTAAAGTCACCTAGGCATGGAATTGATATCGTTGCGGAGTATAATAGCTCTAACTCAGCTCGTTTCCTTCCGTATGTAACAGGTTTCCCGAATCCAACGCCATTGTTCATTGCTGAAATAAGAATTGGTCGGTTGAGAAAAAATGTAGCAGGTCCTGATCTCTACAGAGGAAGCATAAATATATATGGCACCACAATCCATGAATTAACTCATGCTAGTCATTTTCAATTGCATCGGAGCTTGTTCGTCGGCGTTGGTGGAATAGTTGACGCCAAACAGCGAGACTTGATGATTGAAAGTTGGGCGCTAGGTGTAGAAACCATCATTACCAATCATAGATATCAAGATCGATTCAACAGAAATGTTAGATACAGGAGGTCTCAACAATTTCAATACGTAGACCAGCAAAATGATGCTGATCCACTTGTTATTGACGAGTACACGCCTTTGTTTATTGATCTTAATGATAGTTTTAATCAGAATATACTAGGCGGTAATCCTCGTCCTCCTGTAGATAGGGTTAGCGGGTATACTATTCCTCAGATGCAACAAAGTCTAAATGGTTCTACTACGTTGGTGCAACTTGAGAACTCTTTACGAGATATTCACAATAATCCTACGGAAAACAACGTGGCAGAACTTTTTGAATATGTAGCTGAAGTGCTTGAATCTATACGAAATGAATAAGTCAATATACTTTGTCATTGCCATTTTTGCGCTACTCGGGCAAAAGTGTGTTGTAACTGTTGAAGAGATGGCTTTTGGCTGCTTTATTCAAAACGAATCATCGTCTGACTTAATGGTTCTACTCGCTTATGGTGTGGAGTTTGATCCAGTTGATTCAATTTTTATTCGATCTGGTGAGGTCGCTGTAATTGACTCATATAATGCTGAACGCTACTTGCGCTTCGGATGTGATCCTCAAAGACTAGTTTTTCGGTTCGCGAATGGTAAAGGATACAATTGTTACATTCAACCAGACGGGTTCACAAATTCTTCGCCACTCTGTTTCCAAAACGGGAAAGATCCGTTTCTCCCGGATCGACTACCTGATGAAGATGGCCCAGGAAGTGTGACCGTCATCACCCAAGAAGACTTCGAGAATGCTTACGACCTGTAAGCACCAGCAACATAACTGCCGATCAAAACAGAGGAAGCATCTACTAAGGTGCTTCCTCTTTTCTGATCCTTGGGCAGGCCGAAGCTGCAACCCCCGTCGAAAAGTTACCGTCTTTCGTAGAAATACGCCGGGCGTTCGTCTCGACGTTTTAGATATTAGGATTTCCTCAACCCATTCACCCTTTAACCAATTCATTCATGAGATTTAGCTTACTATTAGTCATGGCGGCAATCAGCCTCGGCACCCTCACCGCGCAAAAAGCGCCCGAAAAAGTAACCTCCGTGGAGGGGATCACCGAATACCGACTCGACAACGGCCTGCAGGTCCTCCTGTTCCCCGATCAGTCAGTGCCCAACATCACGGTCAACGTCACCTATAAGGTCGGTTCGCGCCACGAGGCCTACGGCGAGACCGGCATGGCCCACCTGCTCGAACACCTGGTGTTCAAGGGCACGCCCGACCACCCGGACATCCCCGCCGAGCTGACCGAGCACGGTGCCCGCCCTAACGGTACCACCTGGTACGACCGGACGAACTACTACGAAACCTTCAGTGCCAGTGACGAGAACCTGGACTGGGCCCTGGACATGGAGGCCGACCGGATGGTCAACTCCTTCATCGCCAAAAAGGACCTGGACAGCGAGATGACCGTGGTGCGCAACGAGTTCGAGTCGGGGGAGAACGACCCCGGCGGCGTGCTGATGGAGCGCGTACTGAGCTCCGCCTTCCTTTGGCACAACTACGGCAAATCCACCATCGGCTCCAAGGCCGACCTGGAGAACGTGCCGATCGAGCGCCTGCGGGGATTCTACCGCAAGTACTATCAGCCGGACAACGCCGTGCTCGTCGTGGCCGGTAAGATCAACGAGGAGACAACGCTGAAGCTCATCAACGAAAAATTCGGCAAGATTCCCCGGCCCGAACGCAAACTGTACTCCACCTACACCCGCGAGCCGACGCAAGACGGCGAGCGGTTCGTGGAGCTTCGTCGCAAGGGCGACGTGCAGGTGATGCAGGCCGCCTACCACATTCCCGCCGGCCCCCACGCCGACTACCCCGCCGTAGCCGTACTGATGGACGTGCTGACCAGCGAGCCCAGCGGCCGCCTGTACAAGGCTTTGGTGGAAGACGGTGACGCGAGCTACATCTGGGGCTTCGCGCCCGCGCTGGCCGAACCCGGTTTCGCGTTCTTTAACGCCAATATGCTGAAGGACGACGACCTGGCTAAGGTCGAGACCGCCTTCAAAACCACCATCGAGAGCCTCGGCGATAACCCACCGACGGAAGCGGAGGTGAAGCGCGCCAAAGACGGCATCCTGAAAAACTTCGAACTGGGTCAGCGCAACGCCAACCGCGTGGGCCTGACCATGAGCGCCTACATCGCGCAGGGCGACTGGCGCCTCGGCTACATCTTCCGCGACCGCGTGGAGACCGTAACGCCGGAAGACGTGCTGCGCGTGGCCCGGAAGTACTTCAAGGCCAGTAACCGGACCACCGGTCGCTTCTTCCCGGCCGAGACGATTGACCGCGCCGAGATCCCCGAGGTGAAAGACATCAACCTCGTGCTCGACGGTTACGAAGGCCGCGAGGCGATCGCCGAAGGCGAGGAGTTCGACCCCGGCTACGACAACATCGACGGCCGCACCTTCAGCGGTAAAGTCGGCAAGACCGGCGTAAAGTACAGCCTGCTGCCCAAGGAAACCCGCGGTAACAGCGTCAACGCCCGCATGACCCTGCGCATGGGCAACCTCGACAAACTGATGGGCCGCGCCCAGTACGGCGGCATGACCGGACAGATGCTGATGATGGGCTCGGAGAAGTACAACCGTCAGGAGATTCAGGACAAGTTCGACGAGCTGAAAGCGCGCGTGTACGTGGGCGGCGGTTCCACCAGTTCCTACGTCTCCATCGAGGCGGAGAACGACAAACTGGCCGAAGTGATCGACCTGGTCGGTGAACTGCTGCGCAACCCCACCTTCCCCGAGGAGGAATTCGAGAAGTTGAAGAAAGAGCAACTCGCCGGTATCGAGCAGCGGCGCAGCGACCCGCAGGCCATCGTATTCAACGAGATGCGGAAGCGGATGAACGACTATAAGTTCGGCCACCCGTACTACGCTACCAGCTTCGACGAAGACGTGGAGATCATCAACAAGATGACGATCGACGACGTAAAGAAATTCTACAAGGATTTTTACGGTGCTTCCAACGCCATCTTCTCCGCCAGCGGAGATATGGACAAGGACCTGGTCGTGAAGGCACTGGAGCGCAACTTCGGCGACTGGAAGAGCCCGACCGAGTTCAAGCGCATCGCCCGCCCCTACCGCGCCGTCAAGCCGGAAATGGTGAAGATGGAGACGCCGGACAAGGCCAACGCCTGGTTCGTTGCCGCCCAGACGATGCCGATCAACCGCGACCACCCGGACTACGCCGCGCTGAACATGGGTAACTTCATCCTCGGCGGTGGTTTCCTGAACAGTCGTTTGGCGACGCGCATCCGCCAGAAGGATGGCCTGAGCTACGGCGTGGGATCGCGCTTCAACGCCGGCGATCTCGACAAGTCGGGCAGCTTCATGGCCTACGCCATTTACAACCCCGAGAACCGGGAGGCACTGGAGAAGGCTTTCCGCGAGGAGATCGAGCGGGCGCGTAAGGACGGCTTTACGGCCGAAGAGGTGGAGGCTGCTAAATCCGGATGGGTACAGAGCCAATCCATGAACCGGGCGCAGGACCGTTCCATGGCCGGCACGCTGGGCTCGAATACCTACCTCAATCGCACGATGAAATGGTCGAAAGAACTGGAGACGAAGATGATGTCTCTGACTCCGGAACAAATCAACGCCGCGGTCAAGAAGTACATCGACGTCGATAAGATGATGATGCTGCGCGCGGGCGACTTCGAGCGGGTGGAGGTGAAGAAGCCGTAAGCTGATCGCCGAGTACATTTACCCCACTACCCAGACGGGGCCGTTGCACCAGGCGTGCGGCGGCCCCGTTTTTCGTCTGGTTGATGCTACTACGCCGTTTTGCTGCTTCCGTTGCACCCGCGACCGCGCCCGAAAGAGAAGTTCTCCAGAGAAGCCTTACTTTTGGTATTGCACAAAAAATAGGCGACCCGCCATATTATCACTCTCATGACCCAAACCATTAAATCCCGATTTTTAAGGGGGGACAGTTCACGACTATGGCTCAACGGAGCGTACGCCGTCATTTGTGTGTTCATACTCTCCTTTTCGGCCTGCCGGGAGTTTTCAACGCCAGCCGGGGAACAACTCACGGTAAGTGATAATACCAGGAACGTAGAATTGGATTCGATAACTTCCCCGCTCGATTCGCAATTTATCGCTGAAGTGATACCGCTATTACTGGAAGATCCCGCTACCCGCCGGTTGGACAACTGGTACCGGTTGAAAAGTAACTGGGAACCCGTATTCGGGAATGTCGATGCCATCCTCGTTCGCACGGAAGAATTGACGAATGACTTCCTGGAACAGGGGCGCACATCGGAAGCCGCGCGGCTATTACTTTCCTCCGGTTATCTTCATTACCTGACGGGCCGTTACCCGGAATCCAGCAGTCTGAACCAACGGGCCATCGAGCTTGCCCAGGAAGTCCGGGACTCCAATACCCTGGCCTGGGCTTATAACTATTTGGTGCCGTCTTATATACTTGCGAAAGATCTGACCGCGGCCCGTACCTACCTGGTTAAAGTGATGGAGGTGGCGCGCGCAACGCGCAACACGGCGGCGGAGTCCCAGGGCTACATAGGTTATAGTGGTTTATTCAACGCTTTGGGCGAGCCGGATTCTTCCCTAGCCGCCATTCGCCAGGCACTCGCAATTGCGAAGGAGGGTAACCACCACCAGGTGATCGTACGCGTATCGCTTAACCTCGGTTACTTGCTTTACTCCAAAGGGGAATACGATGCAGCCATCAAGCTACTGTCCCGGGATATCAGCATCGACCCCAACGAGGTGTCGATGTCCAACGCCATGCTTAACTTCAATCTGTACGAAAACTATGTCGCAAAGGGAGAGCATGACTATGCTTTTAACTACCTGAACCAGGGGTGTGAATTATCGGCAAAGACGGATTTTGGCTTCGGTACGAGTTTCTGTAAACAGGAGATGGCGGCGCACTTCGAGCGGCGGGGAGAATTTGAGAAGTCGAATAAATATTTGCGGGAATACTATGAACTCGACCAAAAGCAACTCGGGGAGAAGGCCAACCGTGATATGCAATCACTTAAAACGGAGTTAACCATTTCTGAAAAGAACCGGGAGATCGAAGCACTGCAACAGGCAGGGCTCGAAGCCGACGTAGCCTATCTGCGAAGCCGAAACCGGACGTGGGTCGCCATCATCGGCCTGATGGGTTTTTTCATTATCGCCTTTACGACTTACCGCTCCCGCAACGAGGTGAAACTCGCCCTTCAGCAAAAGGCTATGGCGGAAACGAAGCTGCGCGTACTGCAGTCGCAGATGAACCCGCATTTCATGTTCAATACCATCAATGGTATTCAGAACTTCATTTTGAAATCGGAGAAGATGGAGGCCTACAACTATCTGACCAAATTTGCCAATCTGCTACGCGTTATCACCAAGTCTGCCGCAACCATCCCGATTGCTTTATCTGAGGAATTGCAACTGGTGACTACCTATTTAGAACTGGAAAAACTACGCTTTCGGGAAGAGCTTTATTATGAGATCACGGTATTGGACGGTTTGGAAGAAGAATCGAGGGATATCCCGAGTATGGTCATTCAACCCATCATTGAAAACGCGATCGTACACGGGCTGTCGGAAAAGCAGGACCGGGGTGGGGTGGAGGTTGTTTTCAGCCGCATTTCTTCCGGCGTTAAATGCGTTGTTACTGATAATGGCGTAGGGCGGGTGGCTGCTCAGACCCTGAAAAAGGAGAAGGACGCCAGAAAGCATCTCTCCATCGCCACCATCAATACCGAAGAGCGGCTCGCGTACTTCAAGAGCATCGGCTACGACAACGCGACCATGGAGATCGAAGACCTGCACGACGCGGAAGGCGCGGCGACGGGAACGCGGGTTACGGTGTGTTTGCCGTTTTTGCGGGCGGAGTGATTGGTCAATTAGTTCATTAGTTTTTGGTTCGTTTACCCGCGGCGCTTTAATGACCAACGGACCAACTTTACTTCACCTCCCGAATCGTCGTCTCACCGCGCTTCGTCATATCCGTCTCCAGCATCCGCTTTTCGAGGTACTTGCGGCGGGGAGAGATTTCGCCGTTGATGTACTTTTCCGTCATCAGGCTGGCGATGGGGGCGGCGATGGTGCCGCCGTAACCGCCGTTCTCGATGTAGACCAGGATGGCGATCTCCGGGTTATTCATGGGGGCGAAGGCGGTGAATACCGAGTGGTCACCGAAGCGATTTTGCACCGTGCCCGTCTTGCCGCAAATTTCAATGTCCGGGATGGCCGCGCGCCGCGCCGTACCGTTGAGCACCGTTTGTCGCATACCGCGCACCACCGTCTCGAAGTGCTCGCGCCGGATGTCGATGTCATGCCGTTGAGGTTGCAGCACGCGGGTGACCGATTCATTGCCTTCCCGCATCTGCCGTACCAGGTGGGGCGTGTACCAGTGGCCGCGGTTGGCGATGGCGGCGATGTAATTGGCAATTTGCAAGCTCGTCATCTCGTACTGCCCCTGACCGATGGCCAGCGAGCGGTACCAGATGGCCCGCCAGTTCTGCTCATTCTCGTTCTTACTGATCCAGTCGCTGGTGGGAATGAAGCCTTTGATCTCTCCCGGATAGTCGATGCCGAGCTTTTCCCCCAGCCCGAACTGCCGCAGGTAAGCGTTGAACTGGTCCATGCCCTGTACGGGCGACTCGGTGCCGAAACGGTTGATGTTCTCCAGCCAGGCCGTCACGAAGTAGTTATTGCAGCTTTGCGCGATGGCTTGCTCCACGCCGTTGATGTAAGGGTGGCCGTGGCAGCCGAGCAGCATCTTCCCGCCGCTCCAAAAGCCGCCGTTGCAGGGCATGCCCCGGTTGGTTTCCAGCGTACCCGTTTCGAGGCCGATCAGGGAAACCAGCGTCTTGAACGGGGAGCCCGGCGCGTACTTACCGTTGATGGCCCGGTTGAGCAGCGGCTGCAGCGTGTCGTGCTGCAAACGGCGGAAGGCCGGGCCGCGTCCCCGCCCGATGCGCAGCGACCGCGGGTTGTAGGTGGGGGCGGAGATCATGGACAGGATCTCCCCCGTCGCCGGTTCGATGGCGATCACGGTACCGACCTTGTTGACCATCAGACTCTCGCCGTATTTCTGCAGGTCGAGGTCGAGCGTCGTTATCAGATCGGAGCCGACAATGGCGTCTTCCTCATTTTGCACGTTACCGACGTCGCGGCCCAGCCGGTCGAGGTAAAGCCATTTTTCCCCCTTTTCGCCGCGCAGCCGCTCTTCGTACTGAAACTCCAGCCCGGAGTTGCCGTGGTAATCGCCCGTCACGTAACGGCCGTCGCCCTTGTCGATGTCGTCCTGATCCACTTCGCTCATATAGCCCAGTACGTGGGCGGCGACCGGGTGGGGGTAATAGCGAGAGCTCCGCAGGCTGGCCGAGAAGCCGGGGAAGCGGAAGAGGTTCTCCTGGAAAGCCGCGTAGACCCGCGGGGCTACGTTGGGCAAGAAGATGAATGGCTTTCGTTTCGTGTATTTATGTCCCCAAACCTTCGGGATCCCCGCCTCGAAGTATTCGGGCGTGATACCCAACAGATCGCAGAAGGCCAGCGTGTCGAAGGTCGCCGCGTTTTTGACGAACGTCCGGTATGTCATCTCGATCTGGTAGTTCGGCTCGTTGATCGTCAGTAGTTTCCCGGTGCGATCCGCCATCAGACCGCGGGCGGGGTACAGCGTCTCCTTACCAGAGCCCACCCGATTGGCGCGCGCCGACCACTCCTCGCTGAACAGCTGGAGGTGGGCCGCCTTGCCCAACAGGAGCACGGTGACGAGTACGAAGATGATGCGAATGACGCCGCCGCGGACGTTCAGCCTTGTGTCCATTGACTGCATAAGGGTAAAACTAAGATAAAGGTGCGGTTAGTCTGTTAATAAGTGGGAAGTTTATAAGTGGGAAGTGGGAAGTACTGCCGCTGTAACATGCGGCGGCACTTCCCACTTCCCACTTGCTACTTCCCACTGGTTACAGCCTCGGCCGCAAAAACGCCACGACGATCAAACACAGTAACCAGGATATCGGTGCCGTGAACACCGTCTTGACGACGATCTGCCACCAGAACACCGGGCTGAAGGCTTCCATGCTGAAGTAGAACAGCGTATAGGCGATCGCCAGCGCGCCGAGGTAACGGAACCACCAGCCCTGGCTCAGGTCCTTGCCGTCCGGGCTGGCTTTGACCTTATAACCGTCGCGCGGTTCCAGGATCGCGAGCACGAACTGGCGCGCGTAGCCCGCAAAGGTGGCCGCCGCGGCGTGTACCCCCAGCGTCTCGTAGAACAGGTCGACCGAGAGGCCGAACAGGAAGGCGATGAACACGACCAGCGGCCGCGGCGTCCGCAACGGAAGCAGCGCGACGAAAAGCGGGGAGACGAACACGAAGATATACTCCGCGCCACCCCAGCCGAGGCTGATCTGACGGAAGATGAACACCTGCAGGAAAAGCAGGATGGCGAAGCGGATCGCGTTACTGACCAGGTCTACTCCTCTCATCGGCGGTTGTTGTTCAGGGAGGTGATTTCTTCTTTCAGCAGATCTTGCACCACGAAGGCGTTGCGGGCGTGCAGCGGCTCGTTGATCAGTCGTACCACCAGGTCCTGACTGCCGGTGCCCGGCTGTTCGGCGGAAGACTCCACCGTGCCGATCACCACGCCCGTCGGGAAGACGTTAGAGTAGCCGGTGGTGAATACCGTATCGCCCACCACCACGGTCATGAAGTCGGGGATGTCCGTCAGGGTCATGCGGCGGGGGTCTTTGCCTTCCCACAGCAGGGTGCCGAAAGCGTCGTTGCGCAGCCCCGCGCTGATGCGCGCCGCCCGGTTCAGGATGGAGATCACCCGCGCGTAGTTAGCCGTCGGCAGGTCGACGATGCCCACCAGGCCGTGCTCGCCCACCACGCCCTGGCCCGGCTGCACGCCGAAGGCCGTCCCCCGATCGATCACGCAGGTGTTCGTGGGCTTAAAGGGAGAGCGGTTGACAACGTTGGTGGCCAGCAGCCGAAAACGTTGCTGGTAGCGCTGGTCATCGATGCTGTCCACGCCGGCTTTGGTGTCGTAGAGCGCATTCTCGAGTTGGCTGCGCAGATTGGCGATCTCGGCCTGCTGAATCTCGTTTTCCTCCCGTAAATCAAGGTAGTCCTGAAAGGTGCCCACCACGCTCTTCACACTTCCGGCGCGGACCGACCACGTCTCGGCCGCAATCTCCCCCTGCTTCGAGTTGAAGTTGATGATCAGGTACACGCACAGCAGTTGCAGGCCCGCAAAGGTGATGAAACTGCCGTTGTTGAAGAAAATGCGGAGGATCTGCTCCATTCAGTGGCTGGTTTTCAAAGAGGGCGTAGGGTGAGCTGCTTACCTCCGCTGCGCGTTTGACACCTCCGAGGGACTTTTAGCTTACTTCGCTTCGCTACATAAGCCAAAAGATACCTCGGAGGTGCAAACGACTTCGCTCGGGAGGGGGGCGGCGTTAGATTTTTGATGGACACCCCGGAGGTGTTCATCAAAAACCGGGTTGGTTGAAAGACTAGCTCACGCTACTGGACGGCACCAGTATCGCCCGAAACCGGACCGTATCGCTCAGTGCCTTACTCGTGCCGCGCACCACCGCGCTCAGCGGATCTTCGGCAACGTGGACGGGTAGTTCGGTCTTGACGCTAAGGCGCTTATCGAGGCCGCGCAGCAGGGCACCGCCGCCGGTCAGGTAAAGGCCGGTGCTGTAGATATCGCTGGCCAGCTCGGGCGGCGTGCCTTCGAGGGCGCGGATCACGGCCTCCTCGATGGAGACGATGCTCTCGTCCAGCGCCGTGGCGATTTCCTGGTAGGTGACCGTGATCTGACGCGGAATGCCGTTGAGCAGGTCGCGACCGTTGACGGCGTAGGGCGGCGGCGGGTCATCGAGTTCGGGGAGGGCGGAACCGACGGCGATTTTGATCTTCTCGGCCGTGCGTTCGCCGATCAGGATGTTGTGCTGCCGCTTCATGTAGTTCACGATGTTCTCGGTGAACTCATCGCCCGCCGTACGGATGGACTGATCGCAGACGATGCCGGACAGGGCGATGACCGCGATCTCCGTCGTGCCGCCCCCGATGTCAATGATCATATTGCCCACCGGCTCTTCCACGTCGAGACCGATGCCGAGGGCGGCGGCCATGGGCTCGTAGATCAGGTAGGTCTCTTTGGAGTCAACGCGGGCGGCGGACTCGAAAACGGCGCGCTTCTCCACCTCCGTGATGCCGGAAGGAATACAGATCACCATCTTGAGGTGGGTGAAAAAGGAGCGGCGGTTACCGATCATCTCGATCATCCCCTTGATCATGTGTTCGGCGGCGCGGAAGTCGGCAATTACACCGTCCTTGAGCGGCCGCACGGTCTTGATCGAGTCGTGCGTCTTCTCGTGCATCTGCATGGCGCGGCGGCCGACGGCGATCGTCTCTTCCGTCTTACGGTTGATCGCCACGATGGACGGCTCGTTCACCACCACCTGGTCGTTCTGAATGATCAGCGTGTTGGCCGTACCCAAATCGATGGCGAGATTCTGTTGAAATAGGCTGAAAAACCTCATTGAATGCTTTGAGTGTTAAGGGCTAGAAGTAAGTCCGTCCCGGTGGAACCTTGGTCCACCCCGCGGCAATAGTAAAAAACCAGCACCTCGTTGGTTTCCGCAAAAGTCGTAAAAAGTACCCGAAAACACTAGCGACGAGGCCTTTAATGTGACGGAACGGACGTTAATAGTAATTTGGGCGGGTAAACATTCAGGTGAGGGCGGGGTCGCGGGTGCGAACCTGGGTTTTCAGGAGCGTTGGCGGTAACCCCCGAGTCGCGTTTCCCCCGCTTGTACTTGTTCCGCGCCCGGCACCCGCGCGCCGCCGCCCAGAATCACCTCGAAGTCGTTGTTTTTGGAGAGGTAAACCTGCGCCAGGTCCTGCAATTCGGCGGGCGAAATGCCGCGCACCGCTTCGTCTAGCCCGCGCAGCAACGGCTCCGGTTCGTAGCCCTTGATGATGGCCGAGCGGTGGCGGTAGCCGTGGCCCAGCGGCCCGTCGAGCTCCATGGCGATGCTGCCCGCCAGGTAAGCGCGCACCATGTCCAGTTCGGCCGTCGGGACGGGCTGCTGCAACAGCTTGTCGATCTCGATGTCGATCTCCCGCCGCACGTTGCCGAGGTTCTCGTTCGCCACGTCGGCCGAGACGCCGAAGGAACCGTCGAAACGGTACGTATCCAGCTCGCTTTCAATGCCGTAGGTGTACCCCTTCTCTTCCCGTATGTTGCGCATCAGCCGGCTGCTGAAGTAACCGCCGAAGATGGTTTCCAGCACCACCAGCCCCCCGTAATCCGCGCTTCGGATGTCAATGCCCCGCCGCCCGCGCCGGATCATCGTCTGCTGCGCCCGCGGCCGCGATACCTGCAGGATGCGCGGCTCGGCGGGGGGCACCGCCAGGGTAGGGACGGCCGCTTTTTCGCCCGTCGGCAACCGGCCGAAGGTGCGTTCCAGCAAGGCCCCGACCCCGTCGGTGATCTTGCCCGCCACGAAGAGGGTCGCGTTGCCCGCATGGAAGTGGGAGGCGTGGAAAGCCCGCGCATCCTCCAGGGTCAGCGCGTCGTAGTCCGGTGCGTAGCCGTTATAGCCGTAGGGGTGGTCGGGGCCGAAAACGCTTTCGGTGATCAGCCGGTAGGCCAGGGTGTCGTTGTCGCTCAGGCCCTCGCGCAGCCGTTGCCGCCGCCGCTTGAGGAACCGCCGGAAGCTCGCCTCGTCGAAGGCCGGTTCGGCGATCGCCTCGGCCATCACGGGCAGCACCCGGTCGGCGTGCTTCAGGATGGTGGCCACCGAGAGGTTGCCCGTATCCAGCAGGTCGGGTTGGGCCAGACTGGTGCCGAACTGCTCGAAGAAAGCTTCGAGCTCGGCGGCCGTGCGTTGTTTGCTGCCCTCCATCATCATGTCCGCCGTCGCCCCGGCCACCAGCCGCTTGGGCTCGAAGGGCCGCCCGGCGTCCCAGATCATTTCCACCATAAGCACGGGGGCATCGATACCGCCCATGGCGACGACGGGCAGCCCGTTGCCCAGCGTCCAGCGGCGGGCGGGGAGGAGGGCGGGAATTTTGGGGAGACGGACTTTGGGGGGGGTGATAATAGCGGGAATGTTTTGGAGATTGAAAACGTACGAGGTTGCTCAGAGTTGGCTTCGTGCCGCTTTGCGGTTCTAAAGGAAAAAGCAGCCTGAAGGCTGCTGAACGGGGCAACGGCCTAACGGCCGAGAAGCCCTACACCATCGCTACCGGGTTCCCCGAGATCGCTTTCATCTCCCGCACCACCGCCGCCGGGTCGTCCGCCTTGAAGATGGCGCTGCCGGCCACGAGGCAGCGCGCGCCCGCCTCCAGCACCTTTTGGGCGTTCTGCAAACCCACGCCGCCGTCGACCTGGATGATGGCCTTACTGTTGCGGACCTGGATCATATCCCACGCCCGGCGGATCTTCGGGATGCTCTGGTAAATGAATTGCTGCCCGCCGAAACCGGGGTTGACCGACATGATCAGCACCAGGTCGATGTCTTCAATGATGTTTTCCAGTACGCTGACCGGGGTGTGCGGATTGAGCGCGACGCCCGCCTGGCAACCCGCCGCCTTGATCTGCTGCACGACGCGGTGCAGGTGGTTCGTCGCTTCGGCGTGGACGGTGATGTTGTGCGCCCCCGCTTCGGCGAAACTCTCGATGTACCGCCCCGGCTCGTCGATCATCAGGTGAACGTCGAGGTACTTCTTCGCGTCCTTCGCCACCTGGGCGATGATGAACTGACCGAAGGAAATGTTGGGCACGAAGCTACCGTCCATCACGTCGAGGTGAAACCAGTCCGCCTCGCTCTCGTTGACGAAGGCAATGGCCTGGTCGAGGCGGCGAAAATCAGCGGCGAGGAGGGAGGGGGCGATGAGGTGCATGTGGCGGGTGGGTTGGTTTCGGCGCGAAGGTAGGGTGTGTCAGACCGTTAAAAGTTTGTTCGTGGTTTTTTCAGGGCTATTGCAAGCAAGATTGAACCTTACTATGGCTAAAGCCGCAGCCTGACATAGGAAGTCCTTCGGACTGCTACGACCTTGCGATTGCCCTTGGGTTTTTTTCAGGCCGTTAGAAGTTTCTTCGTTCTTCCTTTAGAGCTTGTTGGGGAATTTGGTTCCTGACCGAGAATGAATCATTTTAGCTGCGCTGCTACTTCGTGGTCAGTCTGATCGAGGTCAGAAAATGGACACATAACGGGTTATTTGTTCATTTTCTGGACGAAGAGCAGGCTGGAAATGGCCGTTCGCAGGTCGGAAGCAAATTCCCCAACAAGCTCTTGGAAATCAGTGTCTACCGAAAGATGTGTGGCGGGCAATAACTTCTCCGGCCTACTACCGGATAAACGGCTGTTAGTTCGTTAGTAATTTGGGCCGTTGGAAACGCCGTGCTCATGTCGTGCCGGTCTGACGGACCATACAACAGTCTAATCACTCATCCGCCCCTTCTCCTCGCTGGCCGCGCTCTTCCGGTTCTCGCCCTTCTTCAGGAAGCGATTACCGAACTTATACGTCAGTTTGATGGACGTCACCGGCGCCTCCCAGATCGAGCGCACGTCGAGGTTCTGCTCCTGGTAGCGAATGGTGCCGGTGAAGAATTTCTGGATGATGCCTTCGGCGCTAAGCACGAAGTCGAGCCGGTCATCGAAGAAGGATTTCTCGAGGCCCGCCGAAACGCCGTACAGCGGCTCGGAACGGATGATGCCCTCGATGCCCTTGCCCTGGTACCAGCCGGAAACCTCCCCTTTCCAGTCCATCGGCAGTTTGGCGTTGACCTGGAAAAAGCCGGTGAAGCTCCACTGGTCCTGGTCGAGCTGCCCGCCAAGGTAGTCGGAAGTGTAATCGTTGTAAAACAGCATGCCGCCGATGTAACCGCTGATCGGTTTGGCGATAAAGTCGAGCGGAAGGAAAAGGCTGCCGCCGTAGCGAATGTACTTATCGAGGTTGACGGTGTTCTGAAAAGCGATGCCCGTAGCGGCGTCTTGCTCCGTGACGTCGGCGATCACGTCGCTGGTGTAGTCATAACTGAGGTTGAAAAAGGGTTGCTTTTCGTAGGTCAGGCTAAACTGGCCGCTGTGGATGAGTTCGGGGCGCAGGAAGGGATTGCCCTTGTCGAAGGTAAGGGGGTCGAGGTAACCGACGAAGGGGTTCAGGTCATAGTAACTGGGCCGTTCCAGGCGGTAGCTGTAGGCCAGGGAGATGCCGAGCGGACCGAAAGCCGGCGCGTTGAAACTCAGGGAAGGAAACAGCTGGCTGTAGTCGCGCACGTTGAAGCTGTCCACCGTCTGGTTGTAGCCTTCCGTGTGCGTGGCTTCGTAGCGCAGGCCGAGGTTGGCTCCGAGGTCCCCTTTTTCCCAGCCGATGCTGGAGTAGGCGGCCGTGATGTCTTCGTCGTAGAGAAAGCGGTTGGAGAGATCGCGGTCGATGACCATTTCGCCGTTGTCGCTGAAGCGGGCCAGCAGCTCATTATCTAGTTCGGCGCGGCTGGCTTTGGCGCCCGCTTTCAGGATCAGGGTTTTACCGAGCGGCCTTTTGTAGTCGATCTGGCCGCTGATGATGGAGGCCTCGGAGGGCTCCAGGTTGACGCGGTCGGGGAAGCCGCCGTCACCCGTGGTTTTCAGCTCCACGCGGCCGTCGCGGCTAAAGCGGTTGTAGCTCACGTCGAAGTTGATTTCCTGGCCGCTGGTGTCCAGCTTGATGCGGTAGAAAGCGTCGAGGTTAAGGCCGTCCAGCGGCTTGGTCTGGTCGATGGTCGTGGAAAATCTGCTCGTCACGTCGCCGGTTTCGGGGTTTATAACACTGGTCTCGTTGGTGGCCGAGCGTGGGCTTTGCCCCCAGTAGTAGCGGGCGTTGAGACCGACGCGGTGGTTGTCGTTAACGTCGTAGTCCGCGCCGCCGCGCACGGAGTAGGTGATCGGCAGGCCGAAGTCGCGGTTGGACTGCTCGAAGGTGCGGTCCTCGAAGCGGCGGATGAGGTCGAGTCCCTCCACCCAACTGCGACGGTTGAAGCCCGCCCCGGACGTGAGGTTGAATTTGCCGGCGCGGTGACTGAGCTGGCCACCGGCGCGGTACTTGGCCCGCTGGCCGTAGCCACCGCCCGCGTAAACGGAGCCGTTGGTGCCCGAAAGGGCGTTCTTTTTCAGCACCAGGTTGATCACGCCGCCGCTGCCTTCCGCCTCGTACTGCGCGCCGGGCTGGCTGATGACCTCGATGGATTTAATGTTGTCGGCCGGCATATCGCGCAGCAGGCTTTGAATATCCATATACTTCGTCGGCCGCCCGTCGATCAGGATCGTCAGGCCCGATTTACCGGCCATCTGGATGCGGCTACCGACAATCACGATGCCCGGCACCTTGCGCAGCATATCGATCACGGTGCCACCCTGCCCGGTGATGCTCTGGTCGACGTTGACGACGAGCATCCCCGCCTTCTGCTCCAGGAACGGCTTGCGGGCGGTCACCTCGATGGTCTCCA
>ENA-ORXT01003568-ORXT01003568.1-marine-metagenome-genome-assembly--contig:-NODE-3568-length-17001-cov-5.320669_pt1 | contig 17001 bp, 15 predicted proteins | sample MGYA00237868_ERZ511482 | MGnify/ENA metagenome assembly ERZ511482 | reverse complement strand
CGGGTGCTGCAAAGGGGCATGGACCGGACGAAGTTCTTAAGGGAGTAAAGGGGTAAGGGTTAAAAGCGGTAAAGGAAGATAAGCTTTTCCACGTCCCACTTTATACCATATTTCTTTCCCACTTTATTCCGTGGGGCGGGGTCGCGGGTGCAAAGCAAAGAGCAAGGAACCTCGTTCTATCCCCCATACAATTCATGGCGCATCGCTACCAACCGGGCGTTCACCACGGCCGGGTCGACCCGTTCGGGGAGGGTGCTCTTTTCCGCCCACCGCTCCAGTTCCGCCAGCCGGTCTTCGGCCATCGTCAGGACTTCCTCGAGGGAATATGCGCCGGTCTTGACGGCCAGCAGGAAATCGCGGTCCGGCCGCTCGATCTTCAACCGGCCGTCGCGGAAGATGCCGATTGCCGTATCCAGCAAACGAATGGTGTGCATCATGTTCTTCGCGTCGTAACCCTGCCCGTGGGCGAGGGTGGATGCATAGCGGGCATCGTTGCGCACCTCCACCCACCGCCAATACTCGCGGTAGTTTTTGCAGTAGACGGAATAGCCGTCCTTGTTGAAAGAGAGATAGGCCAGGCAGGTCTCCCCCTTCGGCACGCTGCTCAGGCTGACCTCGTTGGCGTTCGGGCCGCTGGTGACGCCTTCGCCCCATCCGCCGCCGGGGTCGTGGTAAACGGCGTACACCCCGCGCGTATGGTCTACGCGTATGAGGGCGATCCGGTCGGGGTCGATGCCCACCTTCGCCGTCCATTCCAGCAGCGGCAGGCTCTTGCCCTCGGTCACCACGTAGCAGAAGTGTTCCACTGTTTTGCGCTCCTTTTCCATCGGGTTGTGCACTTTCTTGTTGAGGCCCCGCGCCTTGCGGATCTGGGTGGTGGCGTAACCGGCGAAAGTTGCTTTGCAGCTTTTGGCCAGAAAATCCTCCGCCCGCAGCGCGTCCATCAACGGGTGGCGGAACAGTGTGGCGGCGGGTGGCGTAGCGAGTAATTCCAGGGCCGTCGGGTTGGCCTTCAGCAGCAGCTCCACGAAGCGGCCGAGCTCGTAGTACACCCGATCGTTGGTTTCATCACTGACTTGCCCGACGTAGTTCAGCCCGTAAAATGCTTCCCCCGGCAGGTAAAACACACCCCGAAAGTCCTCATCGGAGGTCTCCGTAGCGAGCCCGTACGCGTGACTCCCCGAGCGACAGTAGAGCAGCAGCAGGTTCTGATCGTGTATATCCTCTATCGTCATATCGCAAGCTAGTTTAATCCTGTTAACTCTCTACTTTCCCCGCTGCCCAGCCCCACGTCACGCGACGTCAGTCGTCACGAAAGCATTCCTCCCGCTACCATTGCCGCATAGACCGTCAGATCATCTCCCCCTTTGACAGCCATAGTCCCCCAGGGACGGGGTCCAAGCTCTCACCGATGGACGCAGTCCATCGTAACGCCACGCCCACCTCCCCCGCATCCCGCGTCCCCGCCACAAAATAATTGACGGCTTCAATGATTTGAAGATGACATGAACCACCAACGCTCGGTAAAGGGCAAAGAAGAAACGCATCAAATTTCCCGTAGCCCAATCAGATTTCGCACTTTTGCACAATTAGCCCCACGCCCCACCGAAGAAAACCAGACCATGACCACCCAGCAACTCGACGCCTACGCCCACCTCCTCGTCAACTACTGCGTCAGTCTGCAACGCGGCGAACGCCTGTTCATCAACTCCACCACCCAGGCCGCGCCGCTGATCGCCGCTGTTCAGCGGGAGGTGTTGAAGGTCGGCGGTCATCTCGAATTCAACCTCTCCGTGCCCGGCCAGAGCGCGGCCTTTCGCGAGTACGGCGACGAAAGCCAGTTCGCCTACGTGCCCACGCTCTACCGCAAGGCCATCGAGGAGTTTGAGGCCTACATCAACATCCGGGCACCCTTCAGCCTGCGCGAAGCGCCCGCCGCGCCCGACCTCCAGGCCGCCAACCGGGAGGCGATGCGGCCCGTCCTCAAAACCTACTTCGAGCGCACGGCCGACCGGCGGCTCAAGCGCAGCCTCTGCGTTTTCCCCTGCCCCGCCCTGGCCGAGGAAGCGGAGATGACGCTGGAGGATTACACCGCCTTCGTCGCCCAGGCCACGAAGATCGACCAGCCCGACCCACGCGCCGCCTGGCTCGACGTCCGCCGCCGCCAGCAGGCAGTGGTGGACCATTTGAACGGCTGCACCACCTTCCGCTACGTCAACGCCAAGACGGACATCACCTTCACCACCAATGGGCGCACCTGGATCAACTCCGACGGGCAGACGAACATGCCCAGCGGGGAGGTCTACACCAGCCCGGAGGAAGATTCCGCTAACGGCTACATTCACTTCGATTACCCCGCCATCCGTAACGGCAAAACGGTACGGGGCGTGACGCTGAAGGTCAAAGACGGGGAGATAATAGAATGGCACGCCGAGGACGGCCAGGAGGTGCTGGACGAGACCTTCGAAATTGCCGGAACCCGCCGTTTCGGCGAGGCGGCCGTGGGCACCAACTACACCATCGACCGCTTCAGTAAGAACATCCTCTTTGACGAGAAAATCGGGGGAACCGTACACATGGCCGTCGGGCAGAGCTACGCGATGGCCGGCGGAAAGAACGAAAGCACCGTACACTGGGATATGATCGCCGACATGAAAAAAGGCGGAATAATCTACGCTGACGGGCGGGAAATCTATCGAAACGGTCGTTTTAACTCCAAATTGTGGCCGTGAAGTCAACCTTTGCTACCGCCATAGGTCTTTAATTAACCGTGTAATACCTACCTTGCGCTACTGCTTATCTTTTTTTTTACGTTTTCTGAAGAATACCGGGAACAAACATTGAAACTAACCTCGAACCGTGAACGAGAACATCGCCTTTTTAGAACTGAAATACGGGAACATCTACGGAGGCTACCCAAATTTCTACGCGATCAGTGAGATCGCGCTCCTCGTCTTCGAGCGGGGCTCCAACAAAATTTTCCTCGAAAGCTGGATCAATCAGGCTAACGTCGACATCGTCGATGTATACGCCGAAACCGATGATCTGGGCCACACTACCCGCCGCGTTCGGGAGGTGCTTAATATGCGCACCAACCGCCGCTACCGCTACGAGGAAGATTTCCGCCTGGAAGAAGAAGAACTACAGTACGCTTTCCGCAACCTGCGATCCACCAAAATGGCCGTGCGGAATTTCCTGCTCAAGAACCTGCGCAAGTACCGCTTTCATGACCTGATCGTTTTTGACGGCCGTCGCGATATTTTCCTGTGTGAGCGCTCGGGCGTTGACTTCAGCTACGTCAATATCATCGACATTCAAAAGGACCTCAACCGCGAAACCGATTACCTTTTCAGCCTTAACAAGCTGGCGACGGTGATCGACTTCCATACCGACCGGTCCTACCTGCGCTCCAACAATCTGGAGTACTGGCTGCACCCTATCGCCGCTCGCCAGATCGTGCCCGGTACCGCCGCCTTCGACGCGGCGCGCCTGCTGATGGTCTTCAACGAGTACACCGAAGTACACGGCGATTTCATGATCAAGGCGGCCATTCTGCTCAACAAGATTCAGAAGCGCAAGGAAGAGCAAAAGGCTCTCGAAGAAGCCAACGCCCCGGCGGACGCGGAAGCGCAAGAAGCCGCGGAGGTCGCCGAGCCGGAAAAGAAACCCAAGGCTAAGAAGAAGAAGGCCGCGACAAAGAAAGAAGAGGAGTAGCTCCTGCTTTCAGCCGAACGAAAAAGGCCGGACCCGCTTAGCGTGGTCCGGCCTTTTTTAGTTAAAGCATGTTGGTAATACGCTTAGCGGATGATGATCACCGCCAACACCAGCGCGCTGATCCCCAGCCCGACGATGAAGATTGTGTACGCCACCCGCAAAAGCCGGTATTTGCGTTGCAACGACCGGCCCAGCCCGTGCAGGTCATTGATCAGCGTCCCGTAAAGCGCGTTGGGGTCTTTCAGTTGCCGTTCCATTTTCGCGGCAAATTCGGCGCGGGAGAGCTTACCGAAGGAACCGAAAAAGGCAAGATTTTCCTCCGTCGGCGTTTTGCCCGAAGGGCGGGCGGAGAGCACGGCGTAGATCAGACTCACGAGGCCGCAGACTACGAATAAGGAGATCGGTAACAGAATGTCCGGCCGGGTCTCGGCCCAGTTGCGATAGCTGGTGAAGGTCACGAGTACGCCGATCAGCAAGGTGTTGACGCTGATCATGATCGCCGCTTTCTGGTCGGCGATCGAGCTCAGATTGATGTGGTTACGGAAGACCGTTCGAAAATACGTTTGGGCCGCCTGACGCGTGGGCCCGCTTTCCAGCTCGGCGAGTTGCGCAAAGTCATGACGATTAGCGGTACCCTCCGTTTTTTGGGGCGGGGTCGCGGGTGCGGGGGGAGGTTTGGAAGCGGCCTTGCTCTTCGCCTCCAGCTTATCGACCAATCGCTGCAAGTCGAGCAGCACCGCGCTGTGCGTATGCTGGTATTGCCGCCGCAGATCGCCGTTGCGGAAGCCCGCCTGGCGTAGCTCCTCCAGGTAGCGATTGAGCATGGCGAGGCGGCTGGTCACTTCCCGGTCGTCCGATCCGTTGGCGTAGCGGGCCTCCAGCCAGGAGAGTTCCGCGCCCTCCGTACCGGAGAGCAGACGCTGCGCCAGTTGCGCGTCGTGCAGCACGTCGGCCACTTCCGGGCGTTGCGGGCCGGTACCGCCGGGCATGGCGGCGCGCAGGGCGAGGTGGAGCTGCAGGTAATCCGGCCCCGTCCACTGCTGGAAGTCCTGTATCACCTCCGCCCAGCCGCGCATCTCGCTACCCCGGCCCCAGTGGCGGCAGGCCTCCAGCAAAGCGGCGCAGCGGGCGATGTGCGGCAGATCCGGCGAAGCACCGGGCCGCCGCAGGGCGATCTCCCGGGCGTGCCCCGCCAGGGCCAGCGCCCAACTATCGTTGTGCAGCACGTTGGCGCGCGGCAGCCGCTCGTAGGTCATCAACATGAACCGCTCGGCCTGGTCGGCCAGATCGGTCAGTTGGAGGGCGGAGAAAAGGGGAGAGTGCATGGCGTGGTGGAACTGGGATGGGCGAACCGCCGCAAGGTAGGGGGAATGGCGGGGCGGGGCAAGGGCGACGGGGAATTAAGCCATTCAGCGTACCCTAATAACCCGGATATTCAATGAATCAATTGCCCGCCGCCCGACACACCCGACAACACAACCCCCCATTCTCCGCGTTACCTTTACAGCATTGCACCGCGCCCCTGATCAAACCAACCGTATGAACCGTTTCCTCCACTATCTGCCGGCCGGGCTATCGCTGCTTTTTTGCCTTAGCAATTGTTCCAGCCAACTGGAAGACCTGAGCCGCATCGACGAGGTGCGCTACGACGCGGCCTACGCCGTACCCATCATCGACAGCGACGTGACCCTGAGCGAATTGCTGGGTAACGTGACGGAAGACGTTTCCTTTTCCGTAGACGCCGACGGGCTGCTGCGTTTCCGCTACGAAGGGGAAGTACCGGCGGTGGGCAGTGACATTATCTTCGGGCAGCTGGAAGACATCGCCACCGGCGTAGCGATTTTCATCGAGCGGTCGCGGCAGGCGGCCCCCTTCGGCGGCGCGGGCGAAGACGTGGACGTCGACGAGCTGCGCATCAAAAGCGGCGCGCTCAGCTACAACCTGACCAACGAATACGACCGGCCGGTGACCGTCACCCTCCGAATCCCCGACGCGCGCAAAGACGGCGTACCCTTCGAGACATCTTCCACGCTTCCGGCCTGGGACGGTACCGGCGACGTGCCCACCTTCAGCAACTCGGATATGCCGGAAGACCTGGAGGGCTACATCCTGACCATCCCGCAAGACTCGCTGTACTTCGAGTACGACATCGTTGCCGACGACGGCGAAGTGCTCACGCCCAGCCGCCAGACCATCGTGGCCTTCACTAACCTTCGCTTCAGTTTCATGCGCGGCTACCTGGGCCGGGAGCTCTACCCCGGCGGGCGGGACACCATTGAGATCGACTTCTTCGACAGCTACCAAGACGGGGAAATTTTCTTCGAGGACCCGACCATCACCATGACGCTCGTCAACACTTTCGGCGTTCCGGCCCTGGCTCAGGTCAGCGTACTCAACGTGGTGGATGTCGAAGGCAACATCATCCCCATCACCGGCCAGGCGGTAGAGGAGGGCTTTAACTTCAACTACCCGACCGTACCGGGCGATACGGCTTACACCACCTTCGTCTTCGACAACTCCAACTCCAACATTGCCGAAGTTTTGAGCGCGCGACCCGTGGCGCTAGATTACGAGATCGATGCGCTGATCAACCCCGATGCGGATACCGAGATCATTGGCTTTCTGACCGACTCGGCGGCTTACACCGCAACGGTGCGGGTGGAACTGCCGCTGTACGGAAACGCGTCGGATTTCACGGTACGCGATACTTTCGCCATCGGCATCATGGACCGCTACGAAGACGTGCGCGGCGTCGATTTCCGCCTGACGACCCACAACGGGCTGCCGCTGGAAATCGAACTGGCCGGCACCTTCCTGGATGCGGAAGGTAATGCGCTGGCGGATCTGACCGATGGCCGGATACAACTGCTGGAGGCCGCCCCCGTCGACGGCGAAGGCAACGGCACCGGCGTGGCGGAACGGACGAACGACATCACCTTCGAAGACACGCGGCTCGACGCCATTCGCCAGGCGGTCAGCCTGGTCATTACGCTGGATATCTCCACGACGGACAACGGCACGCCCTTCGTACGGGTGACGGACGATCAGACCCTGCGGGTACTCTTGGGGGCCATCATTCGGGTCGAGAACCGATAGCTCGTTTTCCGCCTTTTTGTGCTCATCTTGTTTTCAGCTCAGATCTACGTTTCCATGGTTCCTCTACGTTTTTTCAACCTCCCTCGCACCCGCGTCCGCGCCCTGATAAGTCTGCTGACGTTATGCTGCGGCCTCTCCCTTAACGCGCAAGACCTCACCTCGCCGCTGCTGAGTGACAGCTGGCAGGCGACCTTCAGCAACCCCGCGCTGTACGGGCGGGCCCGAAGCAGGCTGACCGTCGGTTTGCCCGGCCTGACGAACGACCTGTACGTCGAGAACCTGAGCTACAACCAGTTGGTGACCGACGAAGACGGCCGCCGCATCCTGAATCTTTCCGCCGTTCCGGACCTGCTGGCCAACCGTAACGAACTGCGCAACGACAGTAGTGTCGAAACCATCGGCGTGGGCATGAAGGGCGACCGTTTCGCCGTCGGCCTGTACCACCGCGCCCGGCTGTCGGGCCGGATCGACTACCCCAAGACGCTGGTGGAGCTCGCCGCCCGGGGCAACGCTGCGTTCATCGGTCAGACCGTCGAGGTGGCGCCGCTGGGTCAGCTGACGAGCTACCACGAAATCGGCCTCGGTGCCAGCGTGGCGATCACCCCGAAGATCCACCTCGGCGGTCGCATCAAGTACCTTTCGGGCATCGCCGATCTGCGCACCGCCGCCGGCGGCTCGCTGCAACTGACCACCGGTACGGAAAATTACGCGCTGACGCTGGATCAGGAATTGACCGTCAATTCCGCCGGCAGCCTCAATTACGAAAGTCTCGATGACATCGACTTCAACTATGACCTCAACCGGATCTCGACCGACAAGCTGTTCAGCGGCAACAACGGGCTGGCCTTCGACCTCGGTTTGTTCGGCGATTTCGACAAGCTGCGCGTCCAGCTCGCCGCCACTGATCTCGGCGGCCGCATCGAGTGGACGAACGAGGTGACCAACCTGCGGTTCACCGGCTCCGATACCTTTTCCGGCCTCGATATTTTGGACCGGGTCTTTGAGGATTCCCTCTCCCTTTCCTCGGCGGTCGACAGCGTGAAACTCACCTTCGAGCCCGGGGAGGACGGCAACGCTTACACCAGTAACCTGGCCGCGACCTACCTTGTCGGCGGCGAGTATGACGTGACCGACCGCCTGACAGCGGGCCTGCTGATCGTGCACTTCGCCCGCCCGGTCAACCCGGAAACCGCCGTGGCCGTCAGTGCCCGCTACCGCGTCATCGACGCGGTGACCGTGGGCCTGAACTACAACGCGCGTAAAGGCGCGCCCTTCAATCTGGGCGGCCATCTTTACGCCCGCCTCGGCCCGGTGAATCTGTTGGCGAGTACGGATAACCTGCTGACGGTCTTCAACCAGAAGAACAACTCCCGGGCGAGTTTCCGGCTCGGCGCGTTTCTGTCAATCGGTAAGATTATAGAACGGGAACGGGAGTGATCAGTACCGCTTGTTGCTCTTCATATTTTTCAGGAAGAGCTTGTCTTGCCACCGTTTCGGGGCCAGGCGCAGCAGGCGAACGAGCCACCGCTTCTTCATGATCAATTGATCGGGGCGCGGGCGTTCGGTTTCCAACAGGCGCAAAATCAATTCAGCGACTTTTGCGGGTTCGATAGCACCGTCCTCGGCGGCGTTGGTGTAAGCTTCCAGCCCGTCCAACACGCTTTCGTAACGAGAGCCCTCGAAGGCTTTCGTTTGCGTTTTGGCCTTGGTCCAGATCGGCGTTTTAACCGGGCCGGGCGCGACGCTGACGGCGTCGATACCGAAGGGGTCGAGCTCACGTCGGAAGCCGTCGGTGATCGCCTCGGTGGCGAATTTGCTCGCCGAATAGAGGCTTGTAAACGGCGCGGTGACGTAGCCCGAAACGCTGCTGATGTTGATGATCTTCACGTTCGTCTCCCCCGCTGCTCGGGCGGCATGCAGCAGCGGCAGGGCGGCTTGGGTGACGGCCAGGTTACCGAATACGTTTACGTCGAACTGGCGGCGATAATCAGCTTCCGCGATGGTTTCCAGGGGGCCGGAGACGGCGATGCCCGCGTTATTGATCACGGCGTGTAGCGGCTCGCCGGTGGCTATGATGGCGGCGATGGCGGCATCGATGCTCGCCCGGTCCGTCACGTCCATGATCAGGGCGGAGAACGCGGGATGCAAAGCCAGTTTCGAGGCGTCGTTGGCCCGCCGGACCGTTCCGAAAACCCGGTGCCCCCGGTCGAGCAGCAATTGAGCGGTCACGTTGCCGATACCGGTGGATACGCCGGAGAGGAGGATATTCATAGGTGGTGGTGGGTGTGGGTGGGTGGTAATAATATACGTCATCTTCTACCACAGTCGTGTTGGCGGTTGAAACAGTAACGATAGGTGGGAGCGGTTACGGCCAAGGGCCGGCTAGACGCAGGTAACTTAGCACTTGTCGGCTAGCGATTTGCTGCGCAGTACTTCGTGCTCTTGGCCGGAGCCGCGTGGGCGGGATTCCGTTTAGGGTAAGTCCTCCAAGTTGGCGGGATTCGTCTTCTGACTATCAACGCGGATGATCTCCACGACCAACTGTTTTTCCTCGACGGTAAAGATGATGCGGTAGGACCATTTCAGTACGCGGCGGTAGACCGTCTTACTGCTGTGACCTTGTAGTAAGCCATTGGCTTCCGGTGACTGGGATAGCTTCGCGATCTCTGCTTCCAGACCATCCTTGACATGTTCGGCCGTCTCAAAGGAGACGTGATCATGAAGGTAGTCGTAGATGTCACGAAGATTGGCCTGGGCGGTGCTCGATAATACTATCTGGTACGATGGCCCCATTGCGCGGATTCTTTTTGGAAGTCCTCAAAAGTGGTGAACTCGCCACGGCGTACCGCCTCGACTTCTTTATCGAGGATCGCCGTCAGCTCCGAAGCTGTCCGAGGCGTTCCCGTCACTACGTCGTAACTAACGATAGGATCGTCCTCGACCTCCTCGACCTTGGTTTCAGTTTCCTGTTTCGCCACATAAGTCCCTACCATAGCGTGCACCGCCGCCAAAAAGTTATCGTCCAGATCGTTCAGCCAGATGGCTATTTCGCTGCGCATGTCGGTAGTGCTCATGATAATCGGTATTGTTGCTTGGTCCATAAAGATAACGGATTTAGTTGGTGACTTGATTCATTTTATAGAATGATGCTGCTCGATCCGCCGTTGCGGATATTCCAGCCTTCGTTTTTGGTAGCGTTCCACCGGCAGTAGTTGCCGTAGCCCGCTCAGGTACTGGGCCTTGCGTAAAACGTAGCTTTTCACCCAGATGGCGATCCGGCTTTGCCGCAGTTGGTTGAGCTTCGTCAGTTCGAGGTCCAGGATGATTTTGGATTGGGCTTTGGCCGACTTGCTCAACCGCTTCAGCTAATGGTGCGGCCGCTGCCGTTTGTCAGCCTGCGGAGCCGGGAGTTTGTCGCTCGGCTCGGTGGTTAGGCCCGGACGGAAATCGTCCACGAAGCGGCGCCAGGGCAGGATTTGCCGACCCTCCAGCGGCACCGTGCGCGGCATCCGCAAGCGGCCCGCCGGGACGTGCCGGGGTTCTAGCCGACTTCCTGCAACTCCGCCAGTCCGCGATCACCTGGATACGTCCGCGCTTTGCCGCCGCGGCCCGGGGCGGATTCCATGCGGGCGTAAATTGATGCCATACTTTGCGGCACTCGGATCAGCGGCTTGCCTTCCACCATTTCTTACATCTTCATGATCGCGTCGTGCTTCGTGTAGCCCTCTTTGTACATGATGAAGCCGATCACGTCAATGTAGAGTAGCACTTGAATCGGCTTCTGAAAGTAAACGCTTTATTTGTACTTGGTCGAACCCTTTTTGAATCCAATTGTCGACCCGACTTAACCCTTTAGGCTGAACGTTTAATAATGGCGCATCGAACGCCATCGTCCACGCCCTGACCTTACCCGCCCGCGGCCGCCTGCATCAGGTAGGCGCAGACCAGCGCGCCGTAGGTGCCCAGCGCGTAGCCGATCACGGCCATGATCGCCCCCACCGGCGCGAGCGCGGGGCTGAAGGCCGAAGCGACCACCGGCGCCGAGGCCGCGCCGCCCACGTTCGCCTGCGAACCGACGGCCACGAAAAAGAACGGGGCTTTGATCAGGTAAGCCACCAACAGCAAAATAACGACGTGGATGATCATCCAGATCACCCCGATCGCGAACAGGCCGAGGTTGCTGAAGATATCACCGATGTTCATCTGCATCCCGATGGTCGCCACCAGGATGTAGATGCAGACCGAGCCCCAGCGGCTCGCCCCCACGCCCTCCAGCCGCCGGGCGGGCGTAAAGCTGAGCAGGAAACCGACCGTGGTGGAGATCACCACCAGCCAGAAGAAGCCGCTCATCAGTGTCGTCAGCCTGTAGGCCTCCAGCGTAGCGGCGAACTGGCGGAAGAAGGGCGCGATCACGTCCGCGCCCCAGTGCGCCAGCGCCACGCCGCCGAAAGCGACGCCCAGCATCTGAAAGGAGGAAAGCGTGGTCGGCTCGCGCTTGACCGAGGCGGCATAGGCTTCCACCTTGGCCGTCAGTTCGGTAATGGAAGAGTTGTCCGCTTTCAGCCAACGGTCGATCTTGTCGCTGCGCCCCGCGCCGAAGAGCAGGAAACCGAGCCAGATGTTGGCCACCAGCACGTCGACGATGATCATCTGCCCGAAGATGCCGGTCGGCACTTCGAAGATCTCTTTCATCGCCGCCTGGTTCGCCCCGCCGCCGATCCAGGAACCGGCGATGGTGCTCAGGCCCCGCCACAGTTCGTCGGGGTCGAGCCCGATCAGGTCGGGGAAAAGGTTGGTGATGATCAGCAGCGCAACCGGCCCGCCCAGCACGATGCTGCCCGTTGCGGCGAGGAACATCACGATGGCCCGCCAGCCGAGGTTCCGGATACCCTTAATGTCGATGTTGAGGCACAGCAAAATCAGGGAGGCGGGCAACAGATAGCGGCTGGCCATGAAATAGAGTTGGCTATGGCCTTTGTACTGGCTGAAGTCACCAACCGCCAGGCCGGCCCCTTCAATAAGTTTGTTGATCTCCCCGAAGGAGGCACCACCGGGTACGGCCACGCCTTGCTCGGTCAGCGCGGTCACCAGTTCCGGATTATACCAGTCGTAGGCGATCAGCCCCAGCGGCCAGTGCAATAATGCGGGCACGAAATAGCAAAGCAACAGCGCGGGTACGTAGGTGTAGAACTTCTTCCAGAACGGGCGCTCGCTGCCGGAAGTGGTGAAGATCACGGCCAGCACGACCATGAGGATGCCGAAGACGATGGCGTCGTTGGTGAAGAAAGGTTCCATAAGGGGGAAGGTAGGGTACAAGTGGGAAGTGGGAAATAAAAAGTGGAAAGTGCTGCCGCTGTTATATGCGGCGGCACTTTCCACTTTTTACTTCACACTTGACTACTTCCCACTACAGACTACCACAATCTCCCCCTTCACTTTCCCCTTCGCCTCGTAGTGCGCCTTGAGCTCAGACAGCGGGGCGGTGGTAATTTCTTCGTGGAGCTTGGAAAGCTCGCGGGCGACGCAAGCGGTGCGGTCTTCACCGCAAAATTCGGCCAGTTGGCCCAGTAGCTTGACGATGCGGTGGGGGCTTTCGTAGAGGGCGAAAGTGTGGGGCAGTTCGGCCAGGTATTTTAACCGGGTTTGCCGACCTTTTTTGTGCGGCAGAAAACCTTCGAAGTGAAATTTATCGCACGGAATGCCACTGGCGGCCAGGGCGGGAACGAAGGCGGCCGGGCCGGGCAGACAGCTCACGTCCACCCCGGCTTCCCGGCAGGCGCGGACCAGCAAAAAGCCGGGGTCGCTGATGCCCGGCGTACCGGCGTCGGTGATCAGGGCGTAGGTGATGCCGCTCTTCATATCCTCCACCAAACCGGGGACGATGCCGTGCTCGTTGTGCGCGTGGTAGGCCCGCAGCTGCGTCTCCACGCCGTAATGCTGCATGAGCGGCCGGCTGGTTCGGGTATCCTCCGCCAGTACCACGTCGGCCTCCGTCAGCATGCGGACGGCGCGCCGGGTAATGTCTTCGCGGTTGCCGATGGGGGTGGGGACGAGGTAGAGCATGAGCTGGTCTGTTGGTCTGTTGGTCTGTTGGTCTGTTGGTCTGTTGGAAATTACCGGCGCGCGACAAAAGTAACACCAGGTCTTTCCGCGCGTCTGACACGCGTTCGCTCCGTACTTTTTTACCTAAAAAATGATTGGCAACAGCGCTAGAAAGAATGCCGATTTCAATAGTAAAGGGCCAAAAGACCAAATTATCACCAGACTACCCCTGTTCCATATAGTACCGCGACGCTCGCCGCACTACTTCCGTCGTTGCGCCGAAGGCGACGTGACCGGCCAGGTTTTGCACCTTATCCTTCGCCACGTCTTTAGCGGTGGCGGGAATGAGACCGAGGGCGGGCATGGCCAGTTGCTGGGCCGTGGCGAATACACCGCCGCCCCGGGCCGAGGTCGCTTCCGTTTTAGCTTCGGGCATGGCTTCCACGATCAGGCCGTAGACGCCGCCGATGAGCATGCCGATGCCCATTTCCACGACGGCTTCGGCCACCTCCTCACCCTCTTCATCGAGGTCGATACCAGTTGCTTTTTCGGCCGCGTCGACGATATCATCGGCGATCTCGTCCTCGAATTGCACGGTATCGGGCGCGGCGTAGTGATCAACGATCATCTTAACGGCAACCCCCACCATGCCACCAAGGACGCCGGCCAGAAAACCCCGCCCGTAGTTCTTCGGCCCGGTGTGTTCCGTCTTTCGCATAAATTCCTCAACGCTGTCGAAGCGCTCGCCGGTAAACTGCCCGATCTTTTGAGTGTCGATGTTTCCGGATTTGTCCGTTAAGGTATCCGCCAGCGTGGAGAGTATTGTGTCGACCATGTTTTCATTATAAGTTGTATCCTTCAAACGGCGCGTTCGCGCGTCGGTTCGCGCACACCCCGTTTTTAAACGCGTTATTGAAAGCAAACTAAATTTCCGATGCTACTTGACCGCGTTATTGAACTTGGCCTGGAGGCCGCAGACAAATTCCCCCGTCGCCGCCGTGCCCCCTGGCCCGCGCAGGAGCGGACGCTGCGTAAGCTGCTGAAGAAGGCCCGCAAAACCACCTTCGGTCTAGCCTATGATTTCGCGGGCTTACTAAAGGCGGATGACCCGGTCACCGCCTTCCAACAACGCGTACCGGCCGTGGACTACAACGGCATGTTCAACCCCTGGTGGGAGCGGGTCTACGAAGGCAAGGAAGACATCACCTGGCCCGGCGGCACTGAATACTACGCCCTCAGCAGCGGAACTTCCGACGCCAATACGAAGTACATTCCCGTCACCGAAGACACCATGAAATCGCTGAGTCGGGGGGCCTTTCGGATGTTCGCCTCTTTCCCCGATTATGGGCTTTCGGAAGACGTTTACACTGCCTCCTGGCTCGCCATCGGCGGTACGACGCAACTGACCAAACAGGGGCGCCGCCGCTTCGGTTATCTGAGCGGCATCAACGCCCGCGAGCAGCCGCTGTGGGCAAGGGGCTTCTACAAGCCCGGCCGCCGCATCGCCCGCATCGAGGCCTTCGACGATCGCGTGGAGGAGATCGCCCGCAACGCGCCGAACTGGAACATCGGCATCATCGTCGGTATTCCCCACTGGGTGCAAATCACGCTGGAGCGCATTCTGGAAATCCATCAGCTGGACAGCATTTCCGAAATCTGGCCGGAGCTGGAACTTTTCGTCAGCGGCGGTGCGGATTATAAAGCCTACGTCAAGAGCTTCGACCGTCTCATCGGCCACCCCATCAAGTACATGAACACCTACCTGGCCAGCGAGGGTATGTTTGCCTTCCAGCGCACGGCCGACGCGCCGGGGATGCAGCTACTCCTCGATAATGGCATCTTCTACGAGTTCGTCCCCTTCAACGAAAACAACTTCGACGACGACGGTAATATCCGACCGGGCGCAAAGGCCCTGACGCTGCGCGAGGTGGAAGCGGATAAAGAGTACGCCATGCTTACCACCAGTTGCAGCGGCGCGTGGCGCTACCTGGTGGGCGATACCATCCGCTTCATAGATGTGGAAAACGCCGTTATTCGCATCAGCGGTCGCACCAAGCATTACATCAACCTGGTTACCGAACACCTGACGGTCGACAATATGAACGCGGGCGTCGTTGCCGTGGAGCAGGCCCTCAATGTCCGCATCCCCGAGTTCACCATCATCCCCGTTAAGGAGGATCAATACGTTGCCCACGAGTGGTACCTCGGTAGTAAAGACCCGCTCGATGCTGAGGCAATTCTGCCCATTCTGGACGCCGCACTCGGGGAAGTCAACGACGATTATAAATCAGAACGCAAGACGCTGCTCCAAATGAAGGTCAACACCGTTCCGCTCGCACACTTCTACGAATGGCAGCGGCGCAGCGGGCAGGTCAACGGGCAGAGCAAAATCCCGCGCGTGCTGAAGGGAGCGGCGAAAGATCGGTGGTTGGAACTGATTGGTCAGAAGTAGAGGTGTCAGAAGTAGAGGCGTCAGAAGTAGAGGCGTCAGAAGTTATGAATATTGTCGGCCACCTCCGGACTCGTCACTGAAACTACACGCGACTAAAAAAACCAACATCTATCTTTGCCCCGAAACGCAAAACTCATCCCTCCCACCAAATGGCCGCCAGCAAGACCAACAACGCCCGCCTCATCCCCTTCGTCATTCTTTCCGTTGTTACGCTTATGTTCCTGATCTGGGCCATGCAGCAATGCAACCGCGACGGTGGCGACTACGCGATGATTGCCGAAGAAAAGGCACGCGAAAGCTACCTCGACAGCATCCGCCGGGTGGAGCAGGACGCGCAAATTCAGCAGCAGATCGACGCCGAGGTCGAATTCCGCGAAGCCGCCCGGCTCCGCGCCCGCACCCAGCCCATGCCCGGTGACAGTGTCGTGCGCTTCCCCGCCGCTCAAACGGTCATCCAGCGCGTGACGCCGCTCTACTCCACCATCAACGGGCTCAATGTACGCAGCGGGCCGAGCCTGAAAAACGGCGTACTGGCTCGCCTGCCACTCTACGAAGAGGTCACCTTCACCGGCGAAGTCACGGACTCACTGTACAGTATCGACCTCGGAGAAATTACGCCCACCGCCCCCTGGGTCAAAATCCGGATGAAGAACGGCAAAGAAGGCTGGGTCTACGGTGCCGGCGTCTCTTATTATAAGTACCAGCTCAAGGGCGTCGTTACGGACTAACCCAACACCGGTTTAATTACCTCACGCATGCAAATAGCCCGCCCCATCACCGCCCACCAGCTCGCGACCCGGCTCAACGCCAAACTGATCGGCGACGGCGAAGTCATCATCGCCGGCATCAACGAGATTCACCACGTCGCGGCGGGCGACCTGACCTTCGTGGATTTTCATAAATATTATGATAAGGCGCTTCAGTCCGCCGCCAGCGTAATTCTGATCGACCGGGAACACCCCTGCCCGTCGGGCAAGGCCCTCATCGTCATCGACCAACCTTTCAAAGCCTACAACGACCTGGTGCTCGCCGAACGCCCCGACCGAGACTGGAAAGGCACCGTCGATCCTTCCGCCACCATCGGCGGGGGCACGCGCGTTGCGCCCGGCGCGATCGTCGGCCCCAACGCCGTCATCGGCAACGGCTGCCGCATCAACGCCAACGCCGTCATCGGGGAGGGCGTAATACTGGAAGACGGCGTGACCGTCGGTGCCGGGGCCGTTATCGGTGAGGCGGCGTTCTACTTCAAAAAAACGGACGACGGTTTCACGCCCTGGCGCAGCGGCGGTTCCGTCCTCCTGGCCCGAGACGTCGAGGTTGGTGCTAATTGCACCATCGCCCGGGGGGTCTCCTCGGTCACCACCATCGGGCGGGGTACCAAACTCGACGCCCAGGTGCAGATCGGTCACGACTGCCGCATCGGCGCGCACTGCATCATCGCCGCCCAGGTCGGCATCGCGGGCAATACGACGGTCGGCGACTGGTGCGTCTTCCAGGGCCAGGTCGGCATCGCGCAGAACCTGACGATCGGGGACCGTACCGTCATTCTGGCCAAAAGCGGCGTCTCGAAAGACCTCGAAGGCGGCAAGCAGTACTTCGGCTACCCGGCGCAGGAGGCGCGGACGGCTTTCAAAGATCTCGCGATCCTGCGGCGGCTACGGAAGTAAGAGCTTGTTGGGGAATTTGCTTCCGACCTG
>ENA-ORXT01003566-ORXT01003566.1-marine-metagenome-genome-assembly--contig:-NODE-3566-length-17004-cov-7.874106_pt1 | contig 17004 bp, 13 predicted proteins | sample MGYA00237868_ERZ511482 | MGnify/ENA metagenome assembly ERZ511482 | reverse complement strand
GCTCCTGCGAGCCGCTGGATCAGTCGAACGGCCTCTGTTTCCGACCGAAATGGACTTCAAGGCCACCGGATCCGGCTGTTTCCGGGATCCCGGGGCCAAAAAAGCTGGATATCCAGCAAATTTTTCCCGTAGGGGTGGCGCTCAGCGCCGGCGCCCGTCGCGCCGCCGTGCCCCCGCCGAGCCGCCGTCGGCGTCGCGGCCGCGGAGGGGGGTGCGGTGGCGGCGCCGCGGCGGCGGTCGGCGACCCGCGCCGCCCGTCTGGGCGACTGGTGCGCCCCTCACGACCGACGGATCAGCCGAGTACGTTGTGCGGGCGCGTGGGCGGGCGAGCTATGACGCGCACCTGCGCCACCTGTCAGCGGGCGGCGCGCGACGCGGTCGGCCGTGTCGACGGCCGCACGGCCCGCCTCTCTTTGCGGCTGCCATCGGCTTGCGACCGGCGGGCGACTGCCGCGATAGGCGCGTTTCGGACACGCGGGTGTCTCTTGAAGCGTCTACTGCCCCCCCTAGGGGCCTTCCAAGCAGTGCGGCGGCAGCGGCGGCCCGGCTGCCGCGACTCGATATGCCCCTGCATCCGCCGCGGGTGCCGTTGGGGAGGGCGTGCGCGGCGGAGGGGGGGCGCCCCACGGCAACATCACGGGTGGGGGAGGCGCCTCCCCGCGAGACTGGCGGCGCAGCCGCTTTTGTCGGTGGCGGCAGCGCGGTGTGGGGGTAGTCCTGGTAAGTCTGGAGGGACACATGCTCTGGCTTGGAACGGCCGTTGCCCACCTTCACGGGGTCTGCCGTTTTTGTCTTCCTTTATTTTTGTGGAGCTTGCCTTGCTTGACTGGCTGGGGTGGCACGCCCTGCGGCTGTTTCGTTGCGCTTCACGACTCCTTTCATCGGCCCCGGTGGTCGCGCTGCGGCTGTCGACGCTGCTGACGCGCGGGCGGCGACATCCGCCCCCTTGCGCTGCCCGCTGCCCTGTGGCGCCGACGACGGCGGCGGCGGCTGCGGCGGCGCCCGCCCCACCTCCCTCTTGCGCTGATGGGGCTGGCGTCGCCGCCGCCGTGGCGCGGTGACTACCGCTGGGGGGAATGACCCGTCCGCCAGCCACCGCTTGCGTCCACTGCCCTCTGTCGGGAAGCTCGCCCTCGAAAGACGGAACGCCACACCAGAGACGTCTGCGATTTGTTCTTCTCTCGGCACGGCTACAGCCGTTCTCCCAAAAATCCCGCACTCCGACAGTTGCAAGAGAGCTCAAAATCGGCCACTACGACCCCGCAGAGGCCGATTTGGACCTCTTTTGTAACAGTTTGAGTGCGGGATTTTTGGGAGAACGGCTGTAGAGCTGTCGGTTGTGGTCCACTTTTGTATGGGTGGCACCTGTTGTACAAGACACAAGGACGGATCGATGTTGCAAGCTACGGCACCAGGCGACGAACCATGCGCGCCGTTTATTTGTCTTGACCATCCATGTTTGTCCCATTCTCATCCTTGTCTTCGCTGGGCATTGGCATCTGCGCCTCCGTCTTGGGCGGCGTCTGCGGCCTCGTCACGCCTGGCGATGACCGCAGCGGCGTCCGCGCCGGCGTTGCTCTGCTCGCGCCTGGCGATGACCGCAGCGGCGACCGCACCGGCGTTTCTCTGCCAGTGGCTCCCATGATGCTTGCCGCCACAGCTCCGGGTAAGTGCTTGGCAACGTCTGGTCTTGCGCAGCGCCTCTTGATATACGAGGGGTGGGGGATGACACCACCAGGGCAGTGGGCTGGAGCAAGCCCGGTTGGATGGCGGTTTTTGCAGGGCAGGCGCGGTCGAGGTGGTGCGGCCCCACCTGCTTCAGGGTGACGACTTGGTGAGTTGGCAAGCAAGCCAGTAAGGTGCTGGAGGCATGTCGAAATGAGCTTGACAGTGATGGAGTGCACAGCGGGTGGCAACGCTGGCAGGCAAGGGGAGGAGTCCGACCGACAACCGCTCCTCTGCGACCCTCTTGTACCCTGTGAGCCGACATTGGGCTGCAGAGAGCCTACCTGGCGATGCACACTGATTCCAACCACTCGCTGCGAGCAGTAAGGTTTTGCTTGCTTGACCCGCTGAAGCGGGTCAGCTGCTGTGCATCGGCCACGATGCGTGTTTGCTCTGCGACTGCACCTACGTTGACTGGGGAGGAGGCCCCCTCGGCAACACCCCTGGCGACCGACATCAAGAAAGGTCTCGTGTGTGGTTGGCACTACATTAAATACGACCAACAGCATTGGTATGATCAAGAAGGGCCCGAAAGCTTGGCCCGTTGGTGCATGGTGCCCCATAGAGATGCCCACGCGATTGACTGGTATCACAGGACATCTCTTGAATGGACCCTCGAAGTTTAATCTCTCTGTCATGAGTTTCGCCATAACAAGATCGTAACTATTCAATGCTTCATTTGAGGACAAGTGCTTGATCTTAATGACCGTGGCCGCGACTTGGGTACTTGACTCGAGGAGGAATGCGTACAGGTTTCATGACGTGTCTGCAGGGAGATGTCGGTCTCATTCAAGCGATCGGTACCGGCGAGCACGCGGACAGCGACTTCATCGAGTTAGTCGTGTTGCCGCTTCTTTTGGCTTTCACTGCTCGGCGCCTTAAAGCCCACGTTCTTGGCGCAACCGAGTTGCAGCTGGTTATCGGCAGAAAAGAACAAGGATATGGAGAATCATACAGTATGCGCAGTACATGTAGAAGATTGATCGAGTCGGAGAAAAACCTCACCTCATGTCCCAGCGTGTTGCGGCCATGCTCCAAAAAGCATTGTGTCATCCGAGGTATTCGAATTACTCCGGGCGGTAGCAGCAAATGCATCCGCTTCCAAGTTCTCTGCGGTGGTCTTGGTCTGACCAGTCTTATCGGACGCGACGCCCAGAAAATGGTTACAATGCTTGAAAACAGTATCATTCGATGGCACATTTACCTCTCTCCTGGGGTTCACCTTTGTGTCCGCTGTTTATTGTCGATGCGGCAAGAACTAAAGTTTAGATGTGGAAGCTCGTCAGCAGACCACCAGAATCGCGCTCCCAACCAATGAATCGCACACTACACCTTCAATCATCTTTCCCAATGGCTGTACTTTTGGGCGCACCCACGATGGGTTCCCATCCATGCAGCAGCACCTGGTTAAAGGCAAGACCCTCTTGGTAACACTCTTAGGAAAGGACGCTCCCACACCGTGGACGACAGGCAGAGACGGCTCCAAGACGAGAGCGGGCTGGCGTGGACCTGGTGTGGACCGTCGCAGGAACGCGGTCAGCTCCATCGTGGGGACGACGTCTCTCCATCGACGCTCCCGGATCTTGCCATACTAATGGAGCGGTGGTCGCCACCAGGGGGGTGCCCGACACAACTCCAATGCAAGGAGGAGCGTCGTGCTACAGTACCGGCAGTATTCGTGGGACAGCTGGCGTTTGAATGCTGCTGGTCGTGTCCTGCAGGGTTGGGTTCGTCGAAGCACCCTCGCACGGTTCTTGTGTTGGCGACGAGCTAACACCTTGTCGTTTCTTTGAAGTGGGGCCCATGCCTGCAGGCACAGCTGTGCTCAGGAGCGCAGAATGAAAGACACGCGACTTTAACTGCGGTCAGCTGTCGGCTTGGCCAAAGGTCGACCTCGTGTGCGTGCCAGCGGACGTACAGTACAGCCCAGCCAGCAAGAGGTGCTTGATGCCTGACCACCTGACCCGGCTCCCCTTCCAAGTAAGAAACATCGCCAGTGGAGTTGCCCCACCACCCACATTCTTTGTGTGCTCAGGCTGTTGGGCGAGCTGTGCTGCACAGCTTGGTGGCGGTCACGACTGCTTTCACGTTGGCTGTGTCGCATCCGCGACTCTCATACCGTCGTTTGAGCGTTGTGTGACGAGGCCGCACCCCTGCGCTTGGATGGAGGCGCGCGCGAGGTTCCCGTGAAGATCGGCTTGGTGCGAGGAGTGTGGTTGTGGCGGCGCGCTCTGCGGGAGTGCCCCTCTGTGGAGTTGCTAGCGCGGTGGGGTCGCGCACAACGTTGTTGCGCGGGCTTTATTCCATTGGCGACCGTCGTGATGGCCGGTTCATGGAGGATCTGTCTCGGCCGGAGCCGTGGTGAGCGTGCTCGGGTCTCTTCGCCGTCGGTGGCGACGGCTTCGGCTGAGGTGTCAACGGCGGCCGACGACGGCAAGCCGTGTACCAATCTGAGAAGCAACCACGAGGAGCATTTGCCATTGCCTGTGCCCGCTGACCGTGCCGCCGCGAGGGGCGATGCCTCTGGCTCGAGCGATGCTACGGCCGCATCGCATCATGGTCAACGTTGCGGGGATGATGACACACATGGTGGCGGGGGCTATGAGGCCCCTGACAATGCCCCTGACCAAGTCACGGGCGTCGAGAGTTGCGGACACACCGATGGGCGTAACCAAGTACCGGGGAGGGGGTACTCGCTGACTACATTTCGGGTGGCGTCATGTGTGCACCCCAATCGCAAGGTTAAGCCTGGCTCCGAGGTGCACGCGTGCCTCGGCCGCAACGCCTACGTGCTGTGGAGCACTCCCCGGCGCGGGGTGCCAACGACAGTTGATGCCTTCCGCGCGGCTGGCCCGTCGTGCATTGTCTTGGAGCGGGGAGCTGGTGCCCTGCGGGCGGCGAGCGAGGAGGAAGGCGCAGCCGTTGGTGGGTTCCACGCGAACAGCCTGCTGTTTTTGAGAGGCAAGGAGCGCTACTCCACTTCTAGTGGGGAAGACCTGTTGGACGTGCTACTGCTGCTCGAGGCGCCGTCGGCGGGCATCTTTACTTCCTGGGTGACGGGAGGGGGATCTCTCCTGACCCCGTGGGAGGCGCTGGTGTGCGCCAGCTTGAGCGGCTGGAATGACGGGACGTCGGCGCATAAGCTGCTGATGTCGGTGATACCACCACTCCCGGAGGCCGCTGACGACCAGCTGGGCATCGTGTCAAGGGTTCTAGGGTGCCGCGGACGGCGTTTTGTGCTCAATGCGCAGCACTGGCTGGCGCCGTCGGCCTCTGTCGGGTTGACGGGTGCGAGTCCTATCGGCAAAGCGGCCGACGCAGTTGATCAAGTGACTTGCGTGCCGGTCGTCGGACCTGTGCTGCGCCTTTGTCTCCTCGTCGTTCAAGTCGGGGCTCTGGCGGTGTTAGCCGACGGTCATGACGCGCGGCGCAAGGACGCCGTCCAGAGGTGCGAGGCCATAGCCTTTGACGTGCTCTGTCGCATCTTTGAGCAACTGCGCACGGCCCCAACCGAGTTTGGGGCGGCCAACATCGAGCAGCTGTGCTTGTTGATGGCTCAAGTTGAGATTGTTCTGGAGCAGGTGGAGGCGACGTTCTTCTTGACGCCTGTCAAGGACATGATGGTGGACGCTCTCGTGGATGGTTGGGAGCAGCAGCTCAGAGACATCCGCGACGTGCAGATCAGTTCGAACGTGCACAGCGCGGTTGGCCGTGCGGTTGACCGAGTGGAGAACGGCGTGGATGGGTTGATGAGGCGGGTGTGCGAGCTGGGGCGGAACCTGGCGGGGAGCCTCCCCGTGGAGCCCGACCTGTCAATGTACGAGGTGGGCTGGCGGCCCCCCGTCCTGGGCGGGGATCACGTGGCAGGCGTCCATCAGCGTGGCCGTGTCGAGCACGCCATCATGGCGATGCTTGAGGGCTACGCGCGTGGAGAAGCCACCGAGGCCCCTCGGGTCGGCGTCCATGGGATTGGTGGTTGTGGCAAGTCGACTGCCTGTGCAGAGGTGGCAGCGTGTGAGCGGGTGCGGACACTGTTCCCGCAGGGCACGTTCTGGGTGCAGCTCAACGACACGTCTACCTCTGAGACCGTCGTCACTGCCGTATTGGCGTTGGTGTACCACCTTTGTGGAGAAGCCGCAACCAAACGCTGTCTGCGGCTGACGGGGCGCAAGCACTTTGTAGCGCTCGCTGCATCGGATGTGCAGGCGTCCTTGATGGCAGATGCGTCCAAGTGGCTCGTTGTCATCGACGACGTGCGCTACGATCAGGTCGGCATGCTGAAACAGCTGCTGCTGGTTGTGTCGCGGGCCACCCCGGTGTTGTTCACCACGCGGTCCGAAACGGTCGTCGCTTTGGTGACGGGCGCGGTGCGGTTGGCAATCAGCTCCTGGCCACAAGACGATGCTCGGGTGCTGCTAGCCAGAGCTATCGGCAAGCGGGTAAGCAAGAACAAGCTCGTATTCTCAGCAGACGAGGAGGCCGCGTGGGTACGGCGCGTGCTCAACCTGACGCAGTGCCATGTTCTGTCTGTGAGCATCGTGGCGTCCCACCTCTCGTCCCGCTGCGGAATGTGGCGACCGGTAGTGGCGGCGCTGGAGCACCAATGGACGGACCCCTCCTTTCGGCGTCCTTTGACCGACCTGAACCCGATGCGGTCCGTGCGAGCGACGCTAGACACGAGTCGAGCGCTACTCCCTGACGACGAGTACCGCAGGGCATTCGCAGCGGTTGGCATCTTGCCCGCCAACGAGCATATTGGTGTGAACGTGCTCGATCGCCTGTGGCGACCTTCACTCGGCGTTGTCGGTGGTGCGGCTGAGGACAGTAGCCCTTCACACGCGCAGTGGCGTAGTGATGGCGGCGAGGAGGTCCATCCGGGCGTTGTTCGGCGCGTGGATGCTTTCGTGCGGGCTGGCCTCATTCATCAAGAGGTCGCTGACGGGGACCTAGCGGGTGTAGTCGTTCATCCGGTCGTCTCTGGTTATGCCCACAGCTTGTTGGATGAGAACCTCGCTGCCACCCATCAGCGGCTGGTGGATGAGTACGCCAGGGATTGTCCCCCAGACGACACGGACACGCATGGGTGGCTAGGCTACCATTTTTGGGCTACTGCTGACGACGGCTACTGGTACAACAACGTGGCGCGGCATGCTGCGGCAAGTGAGGACGTCCTTGCGTTGGCCTCATTGGTTTCTAATGAGTGGTACGCTGCTCGTGTGCGGACAGGGTCACTCGCCGGGCACGAAGCTGATGTGGGGCTCGTGCTGGCGTCGCTGCAAGCTATCGTTGACGACTCAGATCACTCGGTGCACGACTCCCCGGTGCTGCTGGGTGCCGCTCACTGGGGTCTGGCCATGGCCTTCCTCCATCGCAAGGGGTGCAAGACGGCAGCAAACCAGGAGGCTGCCTCCATCCTGCTGCGGCGAGGCTTGGATGAGGTGCCGCGAGACGCCGCGCCGTTATTGTGGGCCGAGATGCAGAACGACCTGGGCAACGTGTATTCGTACCGGGTGAATGGCGACAAGGCTGTCAACTTCCAAAAAGCAGTTTGCTGTTACAACCACGCGCTGGAGGTGCGGACGCAGCAGACGCTTGCCTGGGCAGAGACCCAGCACTCTTTGGGTGCGGCGTTCACGAATCAGGAGGGCGGTGACAAGGCTCTGAACATGGAGGAGGCGTTGGCGCATTTCCGGCGCGCCCTCGACGTGCGCACGAGAGTTGCCGCGCCGCTGCTATGGGCCGACACGAACCTGGAAATGGGCGCGGCCTACGCTGGGCGGGTGGACGGCGACAAGGCGGCAAACATGGAGGAGGCGATCGCGTGCTACCGGCGCGCCCTCCGGGTGTGGACGTGTGAGACCATGCCGCTGCACTGGGCAACGACGCAGCACAGGATGGGCATGGCGTACACTCAGCGGGTGGACGGCGACAAGGCGGCCAATTTTGAGGAGGCGGTGGCGTGCTACCGCCGCACCCTTGAGGTGCGGACTCGAGACGCAGCACCGCGTCCGTGGGCGCTGACTCAGCATTGCCTGGGGTTAGCATACTCGGAGCGGGTGGACGGCGACAAGGCGGCCAACTTGGAGGAGGCGGTGACATGCTTCCGGCGCGTCCTCAGTGTGTGGACGATGGAGGCGATGCCGCAAGAGTGGGCCTCAACGCAACTCAAGCTGGCCGGACTTTATCAGCTGCGGATGGGCGGCGACAAGGACGCCAACCAAGCCAACAAGGAGGAGATGATGGCGTGCTACCGCGGCACACTCGAGGTTTGGACGCGGGAGGCGGCGCCTGGTGCCTGGGCCGAGACGCAGAAGCGCATGGGTATGGCGTATGCGCAGGTGGTGGACGGCGACGAGGTGGCAAACCTGGAGGAGGCGGTGGCTTGCCACCGGCGCGCGCTCGACGTGTGGACGCGGGAGACGGCGCCGCTGGAGTGGGCCACGATGCAGGTCTGCCTGGCCTACGCTTACAGGTCGCAGGTGGGCGGCGGAAAAGAGGACAACAAGGCCAAGATGGAGCTGACGAAAGCGTGTTTTCGCCGTGCACTCGAAGTGTGGACGCGGGAGTCGACGCCGACTTCCTGGGCCGAGACGCTGTACAGCATGGCCAGGACATGTATGCGGTGGGTGGACAGCGACCAGGCGGCGAACGTGGAAGAGGCGGTGGCGTGCTACCGGCTTGTCCTCAAAGTCTGGACGCGGGAGACAGCGCCGGTGGAGTGGTTGGCGACGCAGGTCAATCTGGCCTTCGCGCTAAGGCTGCGGACCAGCGGCGACGCGGCGGCAAACATGGAGGAGGCGTTGGCATGCTACCGGTGCGCCCTCGAGATAGTGACACGTGAGTCCAGTGCGCAGCGATGGGCTCAGGTGCAGTTCTGTATGGGCACGGCGTACGCGGAGCGGGTGTATGGCGACAAGGGTGCCAACTGGGAGGAGGCGGTGGCGTGCTACCGGCGTGCACTCGAGTTGCGGACGCGGGAGGCGACCCCACAGTTGTGGGCTACTACCACGTGGAGGATGGTGGTTGCCCTTCAAGGTTGCGAGCAATGGGCTGAGGCGTTGGAGAGAGCCCGCGCTCTCCATGCCTTTGGGCGCGAGTGGCAGTGGTGGGACGAGAATGAAGCCTCTCTCGTCACCCGAGTGGCGCAGCTGGAACGCGAGGTTGAGCAACCACCCGTCGCGGGCGCAGTCAAAGATGCTCTACTTGGCGTTGACAAGGGCGTTTTGGCCGAGTGACCATCTACATTGCGCCGCTGTCGGTGGGAGTAGCCGACCGTGCCTTGGGTGGAGGTACAGGTGCCTCTACACCTAGGTGTGGCGGCGCGGGGGGTGGGTCGAGCTCCTAACTGTCGAGCTGCTGCTCGATCCGCTGGTGATTAGGACTGGGCACTGCATGTCTGCGTACGACGGACGAAGGTTGGTTGAACCACGCCGTCACTGTGGCTCCTTGGGACCGCGGCGGCGGTCGGGGACGGGTCGCAGACTGCGAAGGTGCCGCCCTCATCAGTGAAAGCGTGAAGCGTAAAGAGCAGCTTCAGGTGTTTATGGACGACGAAAGGGTGGAAGAGGGAGCATCCCCCGGTCACCCCATGCATCGCACACACAACCCCATCCGCACGTTCCCTTCTAATGAGCTAAAACACACTCGTCTTTCGCCCGCACGAGGTCGCGTGCGCACAAGTAGCCGCAAAACATCGCAGCGACGGCGGAGGGGACGCCCAAAGCCGCAGACCGAATCTCTGGGGCAGCGACGGTATGCACATCCCGCCCCCCCCCCCCCCCCCCCCCGACAACGACGCCAACGCCTCACGTGTCGGCCACCAGCGGCAACCACGCGGCGACCACAGCCATGGAGCGTGGAGCGCCTCGGTGTCCTCTCCCAGCCGCTCTGCCACGCGCACCCGTACACCCCCATCTGGCCGTCGGGTGTTCGGCGGCCTGAGCAACCACCTCCGCAGCGGTGGCGCGCAGCGGCCGCCTCGTCGACGGCACGAGTGTTCACCACAGCCAACGTGGGCGCGGCGGCGAACGCCATCACCGCTGTCTTGTCTCCCGCGTCCACCGCCGGACGCCGTCGGCCGCACGTCGCACCGCCGGCGGTAGCCGACATGGCGGCGTTAAAGTCCCTCCCTGCTGCATCCCCCGCACTCACGACGCCGCGTCGCAACCCGCACCACCCGGGGGTGGCCACAACCGCCAGCACTGCTGTGGAAATAGCAGCGTACGACACCGGATTGGTGCCATCGTGGCCGTGGCGAGAGAGGACGACGGGGGCCGTCGAGGAAGGGGGGGGAGCCGGCCGTCACCGCTGCCACCGTCGCCGCCGCTGCCGCCACGGCCGCTGCCGCTGTCACTCACAGCCGCCGCCCTCTCCGCCGGCGGGCGCACCCCCAATAGGCTGCCAAACAATGTCGTCGCCATCACCTGCGCGGCCGCGTCGGCAACCGCCGTCGCCGCTGGCACGGCGGCTACGTCGGCAAGCTCGCCCCGCCATTGTCGACAACATCGCCCCCCCCGTTCCTCATCAGAGCCGCCGCTTCAGCCACGGCGTTAAAAAAGGCCCCCAGCGCCACCAGCCGCCGCCACGGGCCCCCCGCTGCTGCCGGCAGCGGCCACGACCGCCGAGTGAAGGGTGATAAAACCAGTTCCTGAACGGGCCCAAACGTTGAGTGGGAACTGCGGGGACAGCTGCGCCGTGTACGCAGCGGAGGCAGGGTTGTCAGCGTTTGGTTTGGTTTACTAAACCTGAACCGAATTCTACCCGATTCACGAGAACGCTGGATGATTCTGGTAGAATGTAACGACGTCGGTACTCGTGGTACTTGTCTATGAGAGAATGTCCGCGCGTTGGCCGTGCCGGTGGTCACGGAGTGCGCGCCTTTGCCATCGTCGTCACTCAGCTACAGCTACTGTCGTCGTGCCGAAGCGGTCTCACAGTTAGCCTCGATTTTACCGGCTGCCCTCCCCCCACACCCCCCTCCCCCACCCCTCAATCTGGCCTGCCCCCTCCCGCATCCTACCTGCGTGGTGGTAGAAACGCACATTACGTGTCTCCTTGAAACCCAAAGAGGCTAGCACATGTCTCTTGGCCATACAAGAGAGAGTGCGTATCGATGCGTGGACAGCTGGATCTTTTTTGTGGCGAAGAGCCGCCGGATCGCTGGCTGACGGCACGGGACATGTGTCAGGCCACTCACCTGGCGCTGGCAGATGAAACGATCCCCGGCAGTGTGCGGTGGTTGCCCGGATGGCCTATCCCCCCTTCTTTTCTAGCAGGGACCCGTACTGATGTGCATGACTGCGGCGAATTGTGGAGGCTGCTGCTCGACTCGTGGCCAAAGACCGGATACTTCATGAAAAGAGCACATGGAGCCCCCCTCAGAAAGAGTTTGAAGTCGGATGAAAGTGGACCTAGCGAGGGTGCGAGCCAAAGACCGCACGCAATTGGATTCTGGCTGGTGCTTCACGGCTGTGCTACGACGGTCTTGAGGTGCAGGGCAGTAGCATAACACTTCTAAGTGGTGCGAAACAGGTGGCGCGCGGCCCCATGCAGCTGTGAAACCGAAAAGCGCTGGTCACTGTTTCTATCTGAGTTCCTGTGGGCGAAGAGCATCTCTAGCTCAGCCCATTGCGTTACATCAGCGCCTGCAGTGTGCCAGTGTGCGCCACGACATTTCAAGTGCGTCCCCACGGTCCCCCAGCCTCGCTACGCTCCGCGTGGCTGCCACGGAAACGCGTCAGTTCTACGATGCAAAGATCCCAATGATCCATCACAGAAGAGGCACCGTGAACTCGGCCTACTATGGAGCATGGCCCTTACGCACACCTCACGCTTCCCTGGCTCGCTACGGTTGGTTTCAGCCGGAGATTCCAGGATCACGATATGCAGCAGGCTTCAACAGAGCAGCAGAGACTTCCCACTACCCCCGCAAGAAGAGCGCGTTCCCGTAGTAGACGTGCCCCAAGCGTGACAACGCGCTGTGCCGTTGTGTTGTGTGATGGATTCATGTTCACTTTTGGCGCTCTCGGAGCGATTCAAGAGAGGCAGGGCACAAAGGCGAACATTCGATGAATGCCCTTTTTGAAGGCGTTTTGGCCATGAATGAGGCCGTTTTCCGCAGTTCTGACAGCACAGGCGTTCGCAGCGTATGTGTTTCATCCACGTGCATCGTTTTCACCTATGTTTGAGGCAAGTTGGTTTTTGGTCGTCGAGGATGTCCGAAAGGATGGCACTTTGGTTGAGAGTCCGACAGGCGCCAGACAGGAAGCATCAAGGGGACCCAGGAAAACGACTGACCGGTCACAGGGAACACTACCCCATACAGACCAAGCGAGGTTTCTTGTCACGCTGCTGACATCAGAGAACTGTTATTCGTCCGTGAGCAGCAGACACTAGCACGTCCTCGGTAGCCTTGAAGCTCCTACTTCTAGCGCGAGAGTCCTCTCCTGGTGTTGGGGGCCCACGGTGGTGCTAACCGCCGTGGCTTGCCGCCGGGCGAAAGGGGGGAAGGTGGGGTGACCTATTCCGCGTCTTCGTGGCAACGGCGCGTCTGGCCGCCGTCGAGCTGGCAGGAGGGGGGGGGTTCTGCCCCTCCACTCCTGAGTCGGTGCACGTCACCGTTCACGTGCTCACACCGTGCAAGCTAGGTGTCTTGCCCGCAGGCAAAATTCCGTGAATTTGTCGCGAAGGCCAGAGTGTCATATGCCATAGTTGTACTCGCCGCTGCCTTTAGTGCTCTGCTGACTATGTTGGGCGGCATGGCAGTCTCCTAAACTGAGAGGCCCCTGACTGGCAACCACCAGCAACGAGAAAACCAAGGGCAACGTGAATCATGGAGAGGAAAAACGGGCATCGCACTAGATGTATTCACGAAGCAAAGTCGTGTGGGTAGCATACACCCTGTGCGCGGCCGCGGTACGGACAGCCAAGTAGGCATGCACGCATCTCTTCTGGCACGAGAGCAGGTTGCTCGTACCCCTGTGTACAAGGTCAGAGCGTAAAAACAAGCAAAAACCGACAGGAATGTGCACACGCTCCGGGGGCGGCAGCACGACAGCCGTTGTCCCCTCCGGAGCCCCCCCAAAAGTGTACGACCACACATCGACATATGTACCACTCTCAAACGCAATGTACAAAGCAAGCAATGCGCCAGACCCGCCATCTTCTATGTGTTGACCCATGTCGGCGTGTGCCAGCTGGGGCAGCGCACGAGGCATAGCGATGAGCAGATGAGGTGACGCAAACGAGTAGGCACGCCCCAACGCCATACGCGCGCACTCGGCGGCGACAGACATGCGTCGGCCCATCTCCTTGGCAAATACCCGGTTGCCCGTGATTGGCACTTGGCGGCGACGGCGGTCTTGCTTCCGCTTTGGAAGTGTCTCCATCTCCTCGACGGACTGAGAATTGATAATTGGCTGCGCCGTGCCCGCCTTGTGGTAGTAGCCACAGCGGCGCACGGCCGCCTCTCGATCCTTCGGAACAGGGACCAACATCCAACCGCGCCCATCTCTTCCCAGCGCACTGGAAAGTAGCTCCACATCGTCGTCAGACGAAAGGAGCTCGACATGGCAGGAGTGGCACCAGCACCACCGCTCAACGCCGCCGCCGCAGCCGCGGCCAACACAGCGACAGCTGTCGCCCCATGAGAGCCGGTGAGCGGCAAAGTCTCGCCCGTCGCGGCGGCGGCCGACGTGAGGATCCTGGTCTGGTGCTCTGGCGGGGCCCGGTCCGACGTGTCGAGCGCTGCGGGCTTGGCGGCCGCGCCAGCGCGTGAAAGCGTCGTCGCGGTTTGCCGCGGCCGCTCGGGCAACGCCGCGCCCGACGGGGCGGGCAACGGTGTCTTGGCGTCCGCGGAGGCGGCCGACTTGGTTGTCTTGGTCTGGTGCTCGGGCGGGGCCCGATCCGACGGGGCGGGCGCCGCGGGCTTGGCGGCCGCGGCGGCAAACAAAATCGTCGTCTCTGTTTGCTGCGGCCGCTCGGGCAACGCTGCGCGCGACAGGGCGGGCAACGGTGGTTTGGCGCCCGCGGGGGCGGCCGACTTGGTTTTCTTGGTCTGGTGCTCGGGCGGGGCCCGATCCGACGTGGCAGGCGCCGCTGGCTTGGCCGCCGCGGCGGCCGACGAAACTGTCTTCTCGGTTCGCCGCGGCCGCTCGGGCAACGCCGCGCGCGACGGGGCGGGTAACGGTGTCTTGGCGCCCGCGGAGGCAGCCGACGAGGTTGTCTTGGTCTGATGCTCGGGCAAGGCCCGATCCGACAGGGCGGGCGCCATCGGCTTGGCTGCCGCGGCGGCGGACGCAATCGTCGTCCTGTTTGGCGGTGGCCGCCGAGATGACGCCGTGCGGGACGGGGTAGGCAACGGTGTCTCGGCGGCCGCGGACGTGGCCCACTCGGTCGGCTTGGCCTGCTGCTTGGGCGAGGCCAGGACCGACGGGGCGGGTGCCGTAGGCTTGGCGGCCGCGGCGGCCGACGAAAGCGTCGTCTTGCGTTGCCGCGGCCGCTCGCGCGACGCCGCGCGCGACGGGGCGGGCAACGGTGTCTTGGCGCCCGCGGAGGCAGCCGACTTGGTTGTCTTTGTCTGATTCTCGGGCAAGGCTCCATCCGACGAGGCGAGCGCCATCGGCTTGGCGGCCGCGGCGGCGGATGAAACTGTCGTCTCTGTTTGCCGCGGCCGCTCGGGCAACGCCGCGCGCGACGGGTCGGGCAATGGATTCTTGGTGGCCGCGGAGGCGGCCGACTTAGTTGTCTTGTTCTGGTGCTCGGGCGGGGCCCGGTCAGACGAAGCGGGGGCCTTCATGTTGGCCACTGTGGCGCTGAGCGCCACGTTATTCTTTTCTCGGTTCAGTGGGGCAAGCCCTGCGGTCATGGCCACCAGTTGGGCGGCCTGCGTGTTGTTGTCTCCTTGCTCCTCGATACATGCGTTGAACGAAAGCGGCGCCTTTGGCGCTGCTCCTGGGAGGGTGGGCGTGACCAGCGCGTCGCACCCGCGACCTCGTCGGCTTGGGACCTGCGCTCCAGGCGCGATTCCCACTGCTGGCGGGGTTGACGGCGTGCGGGCGATCGCCGCCCGATGGGTCGTTGTCGTCAATAGATCATGTGGTGTTGACGCCGCGCATCGCGCGGCTCTTGGGGGGCGGTGACGCCACCCCTCGTCGTCAGTGCCGTCCATGTGCGTGCCATCCTTTTCCACCATTGGCCGCTCCTCTTGTGTTTGCAGCACCTCCTCCGACCGTCCACGGGCCTCCTCGGGCATCACGGGTGACTTTTCCACGAGCGGTAGGCGACCAGTAGAGGGGCCACGACGTCGGGAGCGCTTGGCAGGTCGTGCTCGGTGAGCCCCACCAGACCTTGGCCGCTTTCCAGACGGGTGGCCTGCCGCGGATCCCGGGCTCCTCGTCGACCCGGACGCCGACGATGGCGACAAACTCTCGGCGCCATCCTCATCGTGGAGGTCACGCCCGCCCCGCTTGCTGCGCCTCTTCGGGTTGCGCTTCCGATGGCTGCGGGAACGACCCTTGCCGCGACCACTTGGGCCAGACGAGGTCACCTTCCCTTTGCCATGGCTGCTCTCCGATCCCACCCCCCCAACGGAAGGAAGTAGCATGCGATAGTGTTGGGCGGAGGGTGTGATGTGTGGATGCACGAGGAACGAACGGTCGTTGCGTCAGCATAGGATGCGGCCATTCCCCGCCATGACGGACAGCAGGACTACACGATCTCGTCTGCGGAGCACGCACGCACCCCGAGCTGGCGCCGCCACAGACAGCCCCCTCACCTCCCCTCGCTCACAACTCGCTTCTGCGCGGCGCCGTGACCGCAGAGCACAAGCTTTGTGCTGTGGCGCACAGCGCTCGAGAGCACGCCACCGCAATTGCGCGTGCGTGCGGTATGGTCTGCTTGCGCCCACCTGCAGCTGGCGCGGCAGACAGAGAGGCAGGCCAGCCACCGGTCATCCACGGGAGATCCGTTGCGCAACCGGCTCGAAGGGGCACGCGAACGCTTGGGCGTGAAGCCACGGCCCTGCCCACCCACCCCCGCCCAACAATTTTCGCAGCTGACAGTAGAGGCTGGTTGGATATCGTCTCTCCCCAGCGACCCATGCCTTCCCCCGCCCACATCCCACTGTGGCCGCCGCTCGACGCGCCGGGTGTGCTGTTGGTCCCAACCCCTCCCCCCGCCGACTTGACCGACGGCGGGGAGCAGCCTGCCGCGCCGCTGACCGCCGCGCGGCAGCGGCGGCGCGTCGGCTTTTTCCTCCTTCCTGCTGCTTGCGCGACGGGCGCCGAGGCCGACGACGGGCCGCCCGCCGCGCGGCGCGCCGCTGCCGCAACCGTCCGTGTCCGCGGTGGGCGTGGCGGGCGTGGCGCCCGCGGTGGCGGCGCCCGTGGCGGCGGCAGCGGCGGCAGCACCCGCAACAGGCTCGGCGGCGGCGACGGCGTCCGCCCTCAACGCCAGCACCAAGAGCCAGATGCTCGTTTGTCGACAATTCGGTTACGCGCTCGCGCAGCAGATACGCCCCATCAACACCCGCCGGTGTATCACGTGCCGCACACAGGACCTTCAACTAACGGTGCTCTTTGGTGAGGGCGGGCGGTAGCGGGGGGGGGGGGGGGGGGCGAGCAGCGATGCTGCACGCGCGCGGGGGATGCGGTGGCAGAAAGACCCAAACGTCGAGCCGAGAAGCGCGTCGAGGGTCGGGGGGGAGGGGTCCACCGCCCCCGCCGCCGACGCGCCCGTGACGGTTACGCTCGTCGTCGACCGCCTGCCCGTCGTCGTCGGCTCCGGAGACGACCTCGCCCTCGATCGCGTCGTCGGCGCCGGCCGGCGCTCGCGGTGCCGGATCGTCCGTCGCTTCGGCGACGCCTTTCGCCGTCGGCCACGAGGCCGGCGGAAGCCAACACGGAGCGTGTCTTGAAGACTGCCCACACCTACACGCTGGTGATCGGAGCCCTGCTGCTACTCGCCACGGCGGCCGGCCTGTTCGGGGTGTTCCAGCTCGAGCGAGCCATCGGTACCTACGAGACGGTGGTGACCGAGGACTACCGTCACGAGCGGATCGTGACGAGTGCGCTGTCGACGTTCAAGACCCAGGTGCAGGAGTGGAAGAACGTGCTGCTGCGGGGGCACGATCCGGATCAGCTGGAGAAGTACTGGACAGCCTTCCGGGCGCGGGAGGCGGCGCCGGCCGAGCTCCGCCGCCGCGTCACGTCGAAGGGCGGCACGACGGCGGCGGCCATCGCCGCGTTCGACACCGCCGGTCTCGACCGGATCGTCGCCGAC
>ENA-ORXT01003565-ORXT01003565.1-marine-metagenome-genome-assembly--contig:-NODE-3565-length-17007-cov-5.320201_pt1 | contig 17007 bp, 10 predicted proteins | sample MGYA00237868_ERZ511482 | MGnify/ENA metagenome assembly ERZ511482 | reverse complement strand
TCCGTGTCCAAGTGTGCCATCCGTAACAGGCGATTTGACGCTGCAAGCTACTAGATGAATCGACACGGGCCGATCAATGGTTTGTAGTTTCTTTTCGTGCTTCTGTTATGACGCTCGACCGATGTCGACCATCTATTTGGGCTGTACAGTCAGTTAATCGCGGCAATTTGAATTGAAATTCATTTGACTAGGCACTGTTACGTGCCGTGGATCCTGATTGTTCGCAAGATCTTGGGGGTTTTTAATGAATGATCACCCTCGACCCTGTATCCTCGGAAGTATAGACGGATTGCAAAGACCACCGCAATGCCGATCACACCTGCTAAATAGTGATATTGCTGGCGAACCAATTGTGGATTAAGTTCGTTATACCGGTTGCAGGCATGATGTCGGCTTATCGCATCAAGGATTGATGACACGCACGTTTCGCTATTAGAAATGGACAATGCCATGAATCCTTCTCCCGTTCTCCCCCAGCCCACGCTCGAGTTGACGCTGACTCGTTTTGAGTCTCCCATAGAGGTCGATATGGAGCGATTCTTCGAATTTAGTTTCGATCTGGCCGAAGACATTCTAGACATGGAAGCTCGTTTTGGAGCCAAACGCAATCGCCGTAGTGATCGCGTAACCCCACGGCGTTAAAGTTCTGTCTTTGCGTATGAAGTACAAACCCGCAGCGCCAGCAAGTGAGTCCTCGCGCGCCGATAAAACTCACTTGCTGGCGCCGCGGGTTTGTAGCGCATAAAAAAAGCTCGTCAAATGACGAGCTGAGGAGTTTCTACGTTTTTTCGGTTGAGCCTTAAGCCTTACGGCCAAATTCAACGCGACGCTTACCCAATTGCTGCTGCAAACGCTGGACGATGCTGCTGTGCATCTGGCTGACGCGACTTTCGCTGAGATCAAGCGTGGTGCCGATCTCTTTCATCGTCAATTCTTCGTAGTAATAAAGAATGATGATCAAACGCTCGTTGCGATTAAGCCCTTTGGTAACCAGCCGCATCAGATCGTTCTTCTGAATTCGCCGAGTCGGGTCTTCACCCTTCTTGTCTTCAAGAATGTCGATTTCGCGAACGTCTTTATAGCTGTCCGTTTCATACCACTTCTTATTGAGACTGATTAATCCGACTGCATTGGCGTCAGACATCATCTTTTCAGTCTCTTTGACTGTCAGCTCTAGGACTTCCGAAAGCTCGATGACCGTAGGAGCACGGCCAAGCTTCGTTTCGAGCTTCTTAGTCGCGTTGGCAATTTTACTTGCCTTTGACCGTACCAAACGAGGTACCCAGTCCATCGTTCGAAGTTCGTCCAACATGGCTCCGCGAATACGGGGCACACAGTACGTTTCAAATTTTACACCGCGTTCCATGTCGAAAGCGTCAATCGCGTCCATCAGGCCAAAAACGCCTGCGGAAATGAGATCGTCTAATTCGACGCCATCGGGAAGACGTTGCCATATTCGCTCGCCGTTGTATTTGACCAGCGGAAAATACCGCTCCATCAATCGATTGCGAAGTTGTTTGTCAGAGCAATCTGGTTTGTATTGCTTCCAGACTTCAAGAATTTCTTCTTGTGATGCAGCAGTCGTCGCCATTCAATCCTCCGTGATTGGTGCGAAACCAACATCGAGTGCTTTCGCCTTCGATATCTTAAATTGTCAATCGACAACCAAATTTGGCTGTCGCTACGATTTGTTTTGAAAATAGAAGCGGTCGGTCTTCAACATCGTGCGTTTTTATACGCAGAAGAAAAAGCGTCCGTATCAGTTTTCAAGTCTCTTTTTCTGTTTCCAAAATGCTTGTCTCGTCTGACGGTCGAAAGCCAGACGCGTTGGGCATGTGAAGTAGATATCAAAAATCGTTGGCTCGCGTCAATGAACAAATTACAAAGTTGAAGTAATTTTTAAAATGGTTTACGCGGCGACGGTAAATGGTACTGCGGACGTTGTTTTCACTAAACCTTTTAGCAAAGCCGTCCATGATCATTGATCGGCCAAGCTCTCTTCATAGATCCAATTGAATTTCCGATTATTCGAATAAAGTTGAATTGCAGGGCAAATTAACAAATGCTGTCGCTTGAGCGAATGCCGCAGATCAAGCCGCCATCGCCTCGTGCTGAGCGATTTGTTCCGGTGTGATTTCTCCTACGATTTCGATCTTTGCGTTCATAATTTCTTTCGTGCCCAGCACAAACACTTCTTGGCTTCGTTCAAGCATTAGTTTTGCAATCACCGGACGAATTGACTGTTCAACAATCACAATGGGTGATAACCCGCTGGCGGCCATTCGATTGGCGACTTCCGCAATCGCATCACCGATCGACTCGACGACTTGGATTGGAAGTCCCAATCGAAGTTCGGCGCGGTCTCGATCCCACGCACAGGCCACACGATCTTGCAGCTCAGCCCCCAACGTGAACGCATGAATCGTCTCACGATCCGGACCCGTTAAACCCGCAGAAATGTGTCGGCCCAGCCGAACTCGCACATGTTCTGTCAGTTCCCATCGATTTTGCGTTTCGCCACAATGATCGCCCAGCGTTTCTAAAATCAAACTTAACGGTCGAATGGATATGCCCTGAGAAACTAAAGTCTTGAGCACTTGCTGCACTTGAGCCAACGTCATGCTGTTGGGAATCAGCTCGCTTACGACCGAGGGCGAGTGTTTGGCGACTTCGTCAATTAATAGCCGCGTCGCGTCGCGTGTCAAAATATGCGAAGCGTAATCTAAGGCCAATTGTTTCAATTGATAGGCCAGCACGTCGGTCGCTGAGTGGACTTCGTATCCGGTGTGTTGAGCCGACAGCATGTTTTCGGGGGCAATCCAATAAGCAGGTTGCGGCATGGCGAGATCGGGAGCCATGCCAACGATCATGCTTGCCCCCAATGGCCCCGTCGCATGTCCACTGTCGGTTGCTAGAGCAGCCGTTGGGTTCAGCTCCCCCGTTTCAATCACGTTGCCCTGCAGAAGCACTTGGTACTGGGTCCGCCTTAGCGCGAGATTGTCTCTGATACGAATCTTCGGCAGCACCATTCCCATTTCTTCGGCTAAGTCTTTTCGAACCATGGCAATCGAAGCCAACAACGAACCGCCTTGTCGTGTATCGGCCAGTCGAATTAGATCCAATCCAAGTTCGATCTCCAATATGTCGTTGTTGAGAAGTTTATCCAACCCAACGTCAGGCACTGGTGGCTGAGCCGTTGCTGCATGCGCCCCGCCGTTGTGGGTGGAACTATCGCTGTTGAATAAGTCTTTATCTTCTTCACTTGAGATGAAATAGGCCAGCGTCAAAAATCCGCAGGCCAGTGTCATCAGAGGAATCGCGGGCAAATCAATCATGACCATCACGCCCAAAAACAGGGCCGTCATCACTAGAACGATGGGAGTAGAGAAAAATTGCTCCAAAGATTCCGTCGGCAGGTTTGTTTTCGACTGACTGCGCGTCACCAACAGGCCCGCCGCCAACGAAATCAGCAGCGCCGGTAGTTGGCTGACCAAACCATCGCCGATCGTCAGTTTCGTAAACGTGCTGGTAGCTTCGGCCAGCGACATATTCTGCGACATTCCGACCGCCAAACCCACGCCGATGTTAATCAGTGTGATCATGACGCCAGCGATAGCGTCACCCCTCACAAACTTACTCGCACCGTCCATCGCTCCGTAGAAATCCGCGTGATCAGCGACTTCTTGCCGAAGTCGTTTTGCTTGTTTGGCATCAATCGAACCTGCGTTCAACTCCGCGTCGATCGCCATCTGCCGACCAGGAAGCCCATCCAACGCGAACCGCGCGGTGACTTCACTGATACGAGACGATCCTTTGGTGATCACGACGAACTGGATCACGACCATGATTGAAAAAATAACCAAACCGACTGCTAAACTATCTCCGGTGACGAAATTTGCAAAACTCTCGATCACGCCTCCAGCGGCCATCTCGCGCTCTGTCGCACCCTTGGTCAAAATTAACCGCGTCGTCGCCACGTTCAAAGCCAACCGGCCCAACGTCGTCGCCAACAAAATCGAAGGAAACAAGCTCAGCTCCAGCGGCGATTTCACATACACAACACTCAGCAGAATGATCACCGCCAGCGACAGGTTCGCCGCCAGCAGCATATCCATCAACATCGTTGGCAAAGGCAAGAAAATGACTAACAGGCATCCGATAATACCGATTGGTAATAGGTAGTCTGGCCAACGCTTGTCAGGAATCATCCGGATTTCCAAAGTGAGAGTTTGTCGATTGTGGGCGGTTTGAGCCGGACTTTAGGGAAAAGCAAAATTTTTTGCCAGATCGTGTTTCTTCCCGAGTTCCAAAGTGCTGTCATCTCCAATCGACCCCATCGATCCGATCTTTGAACGACCGTACTTTGTCTCTAAACTCCCTACGCTTGGGCGTTATGAATTTATGATTGCCAGTCGCAGCAAAGTCGTATTTCACTTCGTGAAATTACGTTTCGTGTAGCGTTATTTCACGGAGAGGCTGTGAGTTTTTAGAACGTCCATCAGCCGCCAACGCCGTGACACTCACCAATTAAAAGAACCGATCCTCACTTGATCGCGTAGGAGTCTCAGATGCAATTTGTAAAACTTAGATTGACAGCGTTAGTATTCACGGTGACCTCTCTGGCGACTGCCGGCGCGGCGCGTGCGGACGAAGCCGTCCAAGCTGCTGCCGATGAGGCAGGCAAAGCTGCGAACAACTTCGTTGCTCTTTGCAAAGACGCCATCTCTGGTGGTCCCAACGCCGAAGAATCGATCCGAACGCTAATGGGTGACTACTTCGCCAAGGCATTCCTCGCGCTGGCCATTGCATGGGTCAGCTATATTATCGCGTCTGCAATCGGCCGCTACGTTGGCAATATCGTTGCCAAAAAAGTTGACCTGACGCTGGGGAAATTCCTGACCAAGGCCATTCGTAATCTTATCATGCTTGTCGTGGCGATGGGCGTGTTGTCTTACTTCGGCGTCAATGTAGCTGGACTGGTAACAGTATTTGCGGCTATCAGTTTTGCGCTCGGTATGGCGCTGCAAGGCACGCTGGGCAACTTTGCCAGCGGCGTAATGCTGTTACTGTTTCGACCGTTTAAAATTGACGACTACATCGTGCTTTCGGATACCGAAGGCACCGTGGAAGAAATTGACTTGTTTACTACTCGCATTAACACGCTTGATAATCGCCACGTGATCGTGCCTAACGGCGAGATCTTTGGTAGCAAACTTGAAAACTACACGCGGAACAAACTCCGCCGCGTCGACGTAAACGTAGGCGCCGCGTATTCGGCCGATATTGGCCAAACGCGAACTGCGCTCGAGCGGGCGGTGATGTCAATTTCAGATGGCGAAACATCTCCACCGCCACAAGTTTACTTAATGAAACTTGGAGCTTCGTCAGTGGACTGGCAACTGCGTGTGTGGTGCAAGCCCGTGAATTATTGGGCTGTGCGTGAAGATTTAACCGTCGCAGCAAAACAACAATTAGATTTGGCCAACATTGGAATCCCATTCCCACAATTGGACATCCACCTCATCGACAAAGCCCAAACAGCATCACGAGCGGCCTAATTATACACCACGACATTGTCGCTTTTGGCTCCGCGGAAGGCGACTTTGAAGTATTACTACCTCTTTCACTCCCAGTCAAATCCCTTGTTTCCCAAACTCATCACACGCTACGTTACTTGGGAACTGATAAAGGTGTTCATCATCTCGTCAGCCGGGTTTGTGCTGTTGATGCTGTTAATTGGGTTGGCTGATGAAGCGCGCGACAAAAACATCGGCCCCGAAATTGTGATCCAGTTGATCCCCTATCTGGTCCCAAAAGCGTTAATGTTCGCAATGCCAGCGACCTGCTTATTCAGCGTCTGTGTCGTCTTCGGACGCATGGCAGCGGAAAACGAACTTACGGCGATCGCATCGATGGGACTGCCAAAATCCGTGGTCGTGATGCCAGCGATTATCTTGGCCTTTGCACTGAGCCTATTCGCGGTGTGGCTAAATGACATCTCTTATGCGTGGAGCTTCTGGGGAGTCGAGCGCGTCGTCATGGCCAGCAGCGATAAAATCATTTACAGCGTTTTGAAACAGGAAGGCAGTTTCAAAACTGACGACTTTTCCATCGAAGTGGCCGGCGTCAATGATCGCGAGCTAATTCAACCGACGCTAACGTTTAACTCGTCCAACAACAAAGGCATCCGCGCGATCGCTGCCAGCGCGACGTTGGAATCCAACCCCGACCGACATGAACTGCTGTTTACGATGCACAATGGGTTCGTGGATGCCGAAGGCAAAGCTTCGTATCGGTTTGACGACTACGAACAACACTATATCCCTTTGAAGTCTCCGGAAAAGATTGCCAAGGCTTTCGATGACCCGGCTCATCTTTACCTCAACCAGATCGACGATGCCATTAAAAAGCAGGCTCAAGGCATCGACCAAATGAAACAGGACGATGCCGTCGTTGCCGCGGCACAGTGGATTTGCGGCGACATGGTGGGGCTGACCAGCAACGTTTGGAAAGACCGTACCGAGGAACTGGAGGACGCCGTTTACCGTCACCATCGTTTGCACGTCGTGCCCCATAGACGCTGGGCAAACGGATTCAGTTGCTTGGCATTTGCCGTGATAGGCATTCCCGTTGCGATGAAGTTGAAGGCAGGAAATTTTGCCACAACGTTCGGAGTCTGCTTCCTGCCAATCCTCTTAATCTACTATCCACTGTTCATGGTGGGGCTCAACGGAGCCAAACAAATGACATTGCCTTCCTACGGTGCTTGGCTGGGCAACGTTGCGTGCTTGGTTATCGGCGGGTTCTTGCTGATTGGCGAACTGCGGAAATAGAATCCGTTGGCGGCCCGATCTACGTCAGCTTTGCGGCATTTGTAGATGCCCTTAATACTTCAAGAGTATCTAACGCACATTGGCGTACGGCATCTTGCCATGACTTGGCTGCAACCGCCTGATATTTCTCCTGTTCGTAAGCGAAGATCACACCACGACTGCTGTTGATCACCGCACCAGTGCCTTCTTCGTCAAACGCCGCTGCCACGTCGGCCGCGCTGCCGCCCTGCGTGCCAAAGCCCGGTACCAGCAGAATTGAGTTCTTCATCTTTTTTCGCAGATGCACCAGTTGCTCTGGATAAGTCGCTCCAACGACCGCGCCCACGTTGCCGTAGCCTGACTGACCAACGGAATCTTCACACAGCCGTTGAATTTCACCCGCTACCAAATCGGTGATAGTCTGCGAGCCGCCGTCGGTGGTGCGCGATTGCAGCGCGTCGCTGCCAGGATTGGAAGTCTTACACAACACAAAGACGCCCGCTCCGGTCTCTTGCCCGCGTCCGTAAAACGGATTCAATGTATCAAAACCCATGTAGGGATTAATCGTCAGCGCATCACACCCCCAAGACGACTGCGGCTTGGGCCCCAAGTATGCCGCCGCGTAAGCCTCCGCAGTGGCTCCAATGTCGTTGCGTTTGGCATCCATGATCACCAACAAACCCGCCGACGCAGCGTGGTCGCAAACCTCGGCTAGCGCCATCATCCCCGGCGGTCCCAATCGTTCGAAAAAAGCGGCTTGTGGTTTCACCGCCGGCACCAAGTCTACAACGGTGTCGATGATCGCTTTGCCGAAGGTGGCGAAAGATTGTGCCGTCGCGGATAAATCGCCCAAGTCCGTTTGCAGACCCGACGGCAACTGATGGGGGCGCGGATCAATGCCGACGACAAGCGGTGAACGTTTTGTTTTGATGGCTTGGGTTAGCCGGTCGCCGAAGTGGGGTGGAGAAAAAGGCAATGAATCACTTTCGAGAAATTGAATTTCGCTAAGGATATCATCTCCGTTGTGATACTGCCAAGTGGTACAAGAATCGAGCGAAGCGCTAGGACAAAGAATCGTCGTCCGTAGGATCCCACTGAGAGGTGTAGGTTTGTGTGCCGGCTGTTGATTGGTCATCAGCGGCGGCGCAAATATTCCTCAACATGCCCGCAAAAACAAACTGGTGCAATGGATAAAGGGCATACCAATAGGCCAACCCAAACACGCCCACAGGATCAAAGATCGCCGTTTGACGAACGACTGAACCGGTATCGGTGGGCTGAACCTCGAACTCTAACCAAGCCCGCCCAGGCACTTTCATCTCCGCTCGTAAACGCAGCATCTTTCCAGATTCAAATTTTTGGACTCGCCAAAAATCAACGGCGTCTCCAATCTTCAGTTGATCGTCCTCCCGCCGGCCGCGCCGGACACCAACACCGCCGACCAGCAAATCTAAAAAACCTCTGATCTTCCAAAGCCAATCACCGTAGTACCAACCCGTGTCGCCTCCGATGCGGCGGATAGGCACGAACGCTTCGTCGGTTGGCACGTCGACGCGCTGAGTTCTTGAATCGACCAGCCGCGAGCCAAATCTAACACCACCCCATGACTTGGGTTTACCGGCCGACGATACGGAATCCGACCACCGCGTGACCGCGAACTGTTCATCCTCATTGACCAACGCCCTAGCGATCGCCAATTCTGTCGACCGAGGCTCCACCGTGAAATACTTGTCAGCAACGTTGCTCGACACGAGCGTGGGGTTGCGTAGACTCTCGACCAACTTCCGCCCGACTCTTGCGTACAAAGGCGTGACCAAACCAAGCCAAAGGCTGGATAGATAAGGCGTTAAAAGCGGGACCGGAATCATCCAACGACGGAGCCCGCGCAGCTTTGCGTATAACTGCATAATCTCGCCGTAGGACAATTGATCTGGACCGCCAATCTCAAAAATAACGGTCTTACGAATCGGAAGCGTCAACGCTTGAAATAAATAGGCCAACACATCCTCGATCGCAATTGGCTGCGCCATCACGCGAACCCACTTAGGGCAGATCATCACTGGCAACCGTTCGACCAAAGCGCGGATCATTTCGAAGGAGAGACTACCTGACCCGATAATGATGGAGGCGCGGAACTCAATGACGGCCGCCGATGATGTGCGAAGTATATTTCCTATCTCTTGGCGGCTACGCAGATGTTTTGAAAGCGTGTGATCGGGATTGCCTAAACCGCCAAGATAAATGATGCGTTTAACACCTTGCTTCGAGCAAGCGGCCGCAAAGTACTCGGCAGCCTTCCGATCGGCCGTCTCAAAATCTTCGTCTGACCCCATCGAGTGAACGAGGTAGTAGGCGGTGTGAATTCCCTCTAGGGCCTTATTCAGAGACTTAGCATCGAAAGCATCTCCATAGACAACCTCTGTTTCGGCGTCCACGCTGCCAATGAGGCTGTCTGGATTCCGCGTCATACAACGCACACGATGAGGAGACGACTCCAATTGTGGTAGCAACCGCCCTCCGACATAGCCAGTCGCACCCGTCAATAGAATTTTCACGTTGCTTAAGTCGTCTTCAGCCATTTACGTCATCCCGCATGCTTATCGAAAAATTAACATTTACTTCCACCGATTGCCTATTCTAAAAGTCGGCAAAAAATTTATAGTACGCCCTAACAACGCTTCTGAACCAAGCAATTCACAGCAAAATTTACCGATCTTTATGCCGCTGATTGTGTGGCGAAGTTGCCTATCTCCGCACGGGCCGCTGCACAATTTTTGCACAAAGTGTGAAGACTCGGTTTGAAGAGAACATTAAAGGCGACCTTTGGAAGATTAAGAACCGTTGATACGGCGCAACATTTGCACACTATTTGTTGGCTCTGCCTGATCGGATCTGTTCAATTTTCCTTGATGACGGACGAAGAAGATCTTTCAGCTCCACTAATTGTTTACCACCTCCCTCCGAGCCTTGTATGAACTTATCCAATTATCAAGTGCCAGCCTGTTTCGATGAGATGTTCGATTCTGAGTGCAAGCCGCGCGAGTTCTGCCAAGCGATCTACGACAAACTATCTTCGTTACAAGGCAGCGACCTCCAAGCAAATCAACAGGCCGCCGAAGCCCTTTTATATAACCTAGGGATCACCTTTACTGTATACGGTCATTCCCAGGGCACCGAAAAGATTTGGCCCTTTGATCTCGTTCCAAGAATCATCGCCGGCGACCAATGGGCAGTCATTGAAGCAGGCTTAAAGCAACGCGTCACAGCGCTCAACCATTTCATTGGTGATCTTTATAACGAAGCGCACATTATCAAAGACGGTATCGTTGACGAAGCACTTATAAAATCGTCTGGGCCTTATCGAAAACAAATGGAGGGTTTCCGTCCACCACGCAATGTTTGGTGCCACATCTCCGGCGTTGATTTGATTCGCGATGCCAAGGGTGAATTTTTGGTGTTGGAGGATAATGTGAGATGTCCTTCGGGGGTGTCTTACGTTCTTGAGAATCGCGAAATCATGAAGCGTACATTCCCCGGCGTCTTTGAAGGAATGAGCGTCGCTCCGGTCAGCGATTACACCGACCAACTACTGGATACGCTGATCAGTTGTGCTCCGGCAACGGCGGGAAACCCGACCACCGTATTATTGACTCCGGGCATCTATAATTCCGCCTACTTTGAACACACATTCTTAGCCCGAAAAATGGGTATTGAACTGGTCCAAGGCAGCGATTTGGTTGTTATCGACAAACACGTTTACATGGCCACGACACGCGGGCTAAAACAGGTCGACGTGATCTACCGCCGAGTCGACGATGATTTTTTGGACCCAAAATACTTCAACAAAGATTCGATGCTGGGTGTCAAAGGACTGTTCGACGTTTACTTGGCCGGCAACGTGACGTTGGCCAACGCGCCCGGAACAGGCGTGGCTGATGACAAAGCGGTGTATGCCTACATGCCACAAATCATTCAGTACTATTTAAAAGAAGATCCCATCATCAACAACGTTCCCACATTCCTATGTGCTGACCCGAAACAGTGCGATCACGTTTTAGCCAACATCGGCGACCTGGTGGTTAAACCGGTCAACGAATCAGGCGGTAAAGGAATCGTGATGGGGCCACAAAGCTCCAACGAACAGCTGAAAGAAGCTGCTGACCTAATCAAGGAAAATCCACGAAATTATATTGCTCAACCCATGATTCAACTTTCAACCGTCCCGACGATTGAAGGCCAAGAACTGGTTCCCCGACATGTAGACCTCCGTCCCTTTGTACTTTGCGGAGAAGATGTTTACGTCATGCCAGGCGGTTTGACGCGCGTCGCGCTTGAGGAGGGCTCGATGATTGTAAACTCGTCTCAGGGCGGAGGCAGCAAAGATTCTTGGGTCGTTCACTCGTAAATTATCACAATAGACTTTGTTAAAAGACTTGTTCGCCGTCAGCAGATTCTCACTACTCACAAGTGATCTTCAATAAGGTCCCCCCTCAAACCACCAGCAGGAACAATCACATGCTAAGCCGCGTAGCCGAGGCTATCTATTGGATCAGCCGATATTGCGAACGCGCCGAAAATGTCGCGCGTTTTATCAAAGTCAATTATAGCTTGACGTTGGATTCCGCTGCATCGACGCTTTCACCTCAGTGGATGCCATTGGTGTACACCAGCGGTGACCATGAGGACTTCCACGAACGCTACCCCGATGGTAGCCGCGAGAACGTTCTTCAGTTTTTGATCCTAGATCCGAAAAACCCCAACTCGATTTACTCCTGTATCTCCCAAGCGCGTGAAACAGCCAGAACCGTTAGAGAAATTTTGCCCGATTCATTGTGGGAGCAAATCAATCGGTTCTATTTGGTCGTGAAAGAGGCCGCTGAAGATCCCGACACAATCAAAAACGCCTACCAATTTTGCCAATCGGTCTACTTGGCCAACCACTTACTGGTAGGGATCTCCGAATCCTGCATGCCACGCGATGAGACTTGGCATTTCTTCCAAGTTGGCAGATATATCGAACGCGCCGACAAAACGTCTCGTATCGTCGACGTGCAGTACTACTTGCTATTGCCGCAGGCCTCGCAGGTAGGTTCTCCAATCGACATCATCCGCTGGTCCAGCCTGCTTAAGTCGGTCGAAGCATTAAATGTGTATCATCGGATTCGAGGACGAATCATTCCCGAAAAGGTTGCCGATTTCCTTATCTTCGACGCACGATTCCCTCGATCAATTCAATATTGCATTATGCAAGCACACCATCACCTGAAGGCGATACGCCAGATGGCCGGCATCGAGATCGTCGAGTCAACGGAAATGATGGCTAGGAAGATCTCGGATCACCTTGATTCAACAAAGATCGAAACGGTCATTGAAGACGGAATGCATGACTTTATTGACCAATTCCAAGTTTCTATTAATGAGTTAGGGCAGGAGATCTTTATCAATATTTTCGATGTCAAAAAATCAACGCAGTCCGCGGGTCTTTCGGGGCCTACCTCCAAATCGAAACAGTCTCAATCTCAAACTCAAAGCACCTCGCAACCTACCGCGGGCTAGCCTTCAGCTAATCTTCATGTAGGCAAGGGGAAAATCCTAAGGCGAGCTGGAGACATTAAAATTACTTTAGGAATTTTCTAAAAGCATGACTTTTTTTCGAGAACGATTAAAGTATGTTTCTGCTCCCAAAACCAACATGTCATTTTCACTAAAACCCAATTTTTTAATCCTCTAAACAGGGGCCATTAAGGCCGCTTATGACTTCATGGATGGAGAACCTGTTTACAAACAACTTGATTTGATTCCATGAGCATAAAAGTAGCACTCAACCATCACACGTCTTATAAGTACGATCGGCCCATTTCGGTTGATCCACAGGTCATTCGCCTACGCCCGGCCCCTCATTGCCGGACACCGATCGAAAGTTATTCGCTCCGGATCTTGCCGAGCAACCACTTCATCAACTGGCAGCAAGACCCCAACGGTAACTTTATTGCTCGAGTCGTTTTCGAAGAGAAGATCGACCATTTCTCGATTGACGTCGATCTGACGGCATCGATGACGGTGATTAACCCGTTTGATTTTTTCATCGAATCATACGCAGAGAACTTCCCATTCTCTTACAACGCCGAAGACCAGACCTACCTCAAGCCGTATTTAGTCAAAGACGACACGGGAGAAACGTTTCGTAGCTTCGTCTCCGAAGTTGATCAGACGCCTCGCCGCACGATTGACTTCTTAGTGGCGCTGAACCAGAAACTGGAACAGAAAATCAATTACACGATCCGCATGGAACCGGGCGTCCAGACAGTCGACCAGACTCTGGAAAAAGAGAGCGGTTCCTGTCGCGACTCCGCCTGGGTGCTTGTTCAAGTGCTCAGAGAACTTGGTTTGGCGGCTCGTTTTGTTTCGGGCTATCTGATTCAACTGACACCGGACGTGAAATCTTTGGACGGACCTTCGGGCGCCGAAACGGACTTCACCGATCTTCATGCTTGGACCGAAGTATATTTACCAGGCGCTGGCTGGGTCGGACTGGATGCAACCAGCGGCTTGTTCACTGGCGAGGGACACTTGCCGTTGGCCGCTTCACCACTGTTTTCCGCCGCAGCGCCAATTTCAGGCGGTGTCGAAGAGTGCGAGACTGAGTTTGAATTCGACATGTCCGTCCAACGGATTTTCGAAACACCGCGCGTCACCAAACCCTACGAAGAGAGTGAGTGGAACAAAATCTCTCAGCTGGGCGAGGACGTCGATAAACGACTGGGCGAACTTGGAGTGAAGCTAACGATGGGCGGTGAACCCACGTTTGTCTCCATCGACAATCCGGATTCAGCACAATGGAACACCGATGCCTTAGGCGACCAAAAGAATAAGCTCGCAGAAGATCTGTTTCATCGCATGGTGAACCGATTTTCTTCCAACCCGCTGTTACACTACGGGCAAGGAAAATGGTATCCGGGCGAACCCTTGCCACGCTGGGCGAAGACTTGTTATTGGCGTAAAGACGGTTTTCCCATGTGGCAGCGTCAGGAATTATTGGCTAGGGGCGACGAAGACTGCGGACATAAGTACAACGACGCGCGAAATCTCAGCCAAGGCGTCGCGGCGCGATTGGGAATTGCGACTGAGTTTGCACAAGACTGCTTTGAGGATGCTTTGTATCACCTATGGGAGGAACAACGTCTGCCCGCCAACGTCAACTTGCAAAAATCAAATCTTGACGACGATGCTGATCGCGTTCGATTGGCACGCGTGATCGATCAAGGTTTGGCTAGCGCCGTTGGCGTGGTATTACCACTGAAGAAAAGCAGCGACGGTGTTCAATGGACGTCCGGCCCTTGGCTGACTCGTGCGGAACGAATCTTTTTGATCCCCGGTGACTCGCCGATTGGCTATCGTTTGCCGTTGAAGGCTTTAGTCCAAAGCTCCGACAGCGAGCAATGGCGGAAGATCAAAACGGTTGACCCGTTGGCTGAAAGAGGAGTAATCCCCAGCCCGGCAGAGCTGCGTGTGCTTCATCAGAAGCGGATGAACCGCGATGCATCTAAAAGTGGGTACTCGCCACTCAACGCAGGCGATGAATTACCTGCGGCGCGCGGACGTCAATCCAGTCTGCCCAACGATGTTCACGCCAATGCAATGATGCCGCAATACGGTTCACAGCAGAATATACGTAACCAAGCCGCCGAAGGTAATGGCATCATTGGAGTGCCAAACGCTGCTTCCAATGCCGACGATCCTGCGATTCCGTTTGCCTTGTGTATCGAACCACGCAATGGAACGCTACACGCTTTCATGCCGCCGACTGAAACCTTTGACGACTACGCGGACATCCTCTTGGCGATTGAGGATACCGCACATGAGTTGGGCGTCAAAGTGATTATCGAAGGCTACAAACCGCCGACCGATCACCGCGTACGAATGTTCAGCATCACTCCTGATCCGGGCGTGATTGAAGTCAACATTCAACCCGGCGAAAGCTGGAGCGATCTGCGGGACATCACCGAAGGCATCTACGAAGACGCCTACTACGCTCGATTGAGAACCGAAAAGTTCGAACTTGACGGAACTCACTCAGGCACCGGCGGCGGAAACCACATCGTCATTGGTGGACCTTCGCCGGCAGAGAGCCCGCTGTTTCAACGACCCGATCTGCTGACCAGTTTGATCAACTTCTGGCAGAACCATCCTTCGCTGTCGTACTTATTCTCTGGTCGTTTCATCGGTGCGACGTCACAAGCACCACGGGTGGACGAGGGCCGCGTCGATGCACTGTACGAATTGCAAATTGCGTTCGACGAAATTGCGAATATGGACGAGGTCACCCCACATAAACTTGACCATGCGTTGCGGCATTCGTTAACGGACCTGACAGGCAACACGCATCGCGCCGAATTCTGCATCGACAAACTTTGTTCGCCGGATGCGAAAAGCGATCGCCAAGGGCTGCTCGAGCTTCGTGGTTTCGAGATGCCACCTCACCCACGCATGAGCCTGACTCAGCAATTGCTGCTGCGGACCTTGATCGCTCGATTCTGGGAAAAGCCATACCGGCAACCGCTGGTATCTTGGGGGAATCGCCTACACGACGAGTTCATGCAACCGCATTATGTCTGGCAGGACTTCTGTAACGTGATTGAGTCTTGCCGCGCGGCAGGTTTTGCGATGGATGCCAACTGGTTCAAACCGCACTTCGAATTCCGTTTCCCTGAAATCGGATCGTTCACCTACAACATGGCCAATTTCGAATTGCGGCAGGCGATCGAGCCATGGAACGTGCTGGGCGAACAGGCCGGCACTGGCGGGACAGCGCGTTACGTCGATTCATCGGTCGAACGTCTTCAAGTAAAAATTGACGGTTTTGTTGACGAGCGATATATACTGACCTGTAACGGGAGGGTGCTGCCGTTTCACTCGACCGGAGTCAACGGTCAGTATGTGGCTGGCGTGAGATATCGAGCATGGCAACCGCCAAACTGCCTCCATCCCACAATTCCCGTTGACGAACCACTGACATTTGACTTATATGACACTTGGCTAGGTAGATCGGTGGACGGATGTCGCTATCATGTTGGACACCCTGGAGGATTGAATCCAGAGAATTTTCCAGTCAACAGTTTTGAAGCTCAGGGACGCCGAGCGTCGCGTTTTTCGCGAGTCAGCCATCAAGGCGGATCGTTCAAGCCTCAACGAGAACCTGTAAATCCTAGTTTTCCAATGACGTTAGACCTTCGACGAGAAAGACATTGAACGGCGACCAGGGTAATCCCGACTTCAACAGCGGACAGTTGCAACGTCAGCAGATCCAGCAGCAACAACAGTTCCAAAGCGCTGTTGCGGGATTAGAATCCGTATCAACATCGGCTCGATTTTTCGACAACTACGTCGCTCCTGCCGGCCTCTATGATGAAATCCGCGACGCCACCGGGCAGCTTCGCCCGCAGTGGTTAGAAATTGATGAATCACTTGGTCGCTTGAGCCCTGAGGTCTTCCAAAGACGTTTGACGCAAATCCGCCGATTCATACATCAAAACGGAATTGTATTTTCGTCTTATGGTGATCCCAACGATCGCAAAAACCACTTACAACTCGACCCCATCCCGCAAGTGATCGACGCCCAGACGTGGGAGACAATTTCGGTGGGCCTCAAGCAGCGCGCCCAAGTTTACAACCTGCTTCTGGAAGACATCTACGGACCGCAGAAACTTCTTTCCAAGGGCGTGATACCGCCAAAAGTGGTCTACGAGCATCCGTATTTTGAACCAGCTTTAGAGGATGTAAAACCGAGTGGCGGGAGATACCTGCACTTCTACGCGGCCCAACTCGTTCGGTCACCGCTGGGAAAATGGTGGGTGATGTCCGATCGCACAGACGCTCCTGGGGGATCTGGTTTTGCTTTGGAAAACCGACTGGCGATCTCGCGCACGTTCCCTAACGAGTTTCGCGATGCTAACGCTCATCGTTTGGCAGGTTACTTCATCCAAATGAAGGAGTTCTTGCGATCATTGGCTGCGCCCAATCGTTCAGCGCCCCTCGTTGTCATGCTGACCGCCGGAACCGGCAGCGCCAGCTATTTCGAAGACGCCTACCTTTCACAATATCTGAACATCACTTTGGTTGAATCGCCTGACCTCACCGTCCGCAAAAATCGCGTGATGCTTAAAACGCTTAGCGGGCTGATACCGATCGACGTTAT
>ENA-ORXT01003563-ORXT01003563.1-marine-metagenome-genome-assembly--contig:-NODE-3563-length-17026-cov-5.522450_pt1 | contig 17026 bp, 17 predicted proteins | sample MGYA00237868_ERZ511482 | MGnify/ENA metagenome assembly ERZ511482 | reverse complement strand
GCTGAAGGTCGCGGGTGCGCGTAAAGTTGACCATTGACCAATTCTCCAGTCACGCCAACAGGCAACGCTTCAATGGCATCATATAGAGACTTAAAATTCTTGGCAGTTGAGGTCATGACAGGCTAAGTACTGGTGACAGTCAGGCGTGCGAATCTAATGATAGCTTGTATCATACAGATTCAATCTAATTGCGCATAATACATATTATGTTAAATGGGCCATTTCGTTAGAATAAACACCTTGGATTCATCATGTAAGAGCAACGCAACCCAGCAGCAGAAGAAGTTCAGTATTTTCCGGCAACTTAGTTTTCTTTAGTCCTCAGCTTATCTGGCATTGAGAACATCTTCGATCAGGGCGATCGAATTAAGGATATCTTTGAATTCAGGTGCTTCTCCAAAAATCATAGCTTGAGTATTCTCGTAGTCCTGCGACAGGCGATTGATCATATTACCGATGGGGCGCAAAGAAAACGAACCTGCTACTGCGCTTACAAGATTGTAGTCGGGCCGATTAAAAAACGTTCGTGCATGCTCGATGCAATCTGACCCAAGGGCTAGATCAGCGAGGGCACAATTGCCCATCTCTGTTCCCAAGAAAGAATGCAGATCGTAGTAGTGTCGAGAGATTCTCTGACCATCCTGACGCAATTCGCCGCGTCGATCGAACCAACTGCGCAGCTCATGGGCAATGACGATTTTGTCCCAAAACGTGCGCTCTGCATTGATCGTGGTCACACCTGATACGCTAAGATAGAGTGTGTCCATATCATAGTCAATGTATGGCGCGACCGTATGAGCTTTGTTAGGATCGAGTGCCGACTTGGCTCCAGACTCGATCTTGACAGCAGCTTGCACATAGCCTGTATCAATCGAACCTCCAGCGGCAGGTCATCCACACTGAGACGAGCGTGGGCGAGCCAAAGGTCCGCTCGGCCGAGCGCGCGCTCACCTCACTCAATAGCGGTATTATCATTGAGGCGATAGAGCAGCGTCTCGATGCTGACTCCGCAGTCCTTCTCGAGGGCGCAGACGTTGTCATCAACGGTGCTGACAACTTCGCCACCCGGCTCGTACTGAACGAGCTGTGTCTCTCTGTCGGCATTCCACTTGTCGACGGCGCAGTGCTTGAGTTCGAGGGGCAGCTCTCGGTGTTCTGCTATGGAGATGGGCCGTGCTACCGCTGTCTATACCCCGAAGTACCACCCGACTCGCTCGCGCCGAGCTGTGTCGCCGCGGGCGTCTTGGGTATCGTACCAGGCACGATCGGAATGCTCCAATGCCTCGAGGCGGTAAAACTGATCGCCCGGTTTGGTACCCCGCTTGTCGGGCAGCTGCTGGTGTTTGATGCTCTCAAGAGTACGTTCCGCCACATAGCGTTCGAACGTTCGCCGAGCTGCCCTGCCTGTGGGCCGAGCGCGCCGGGCCGTGCCGCCGATGTCGAACGGGATGTGAAGACGGCATTAGCGGCGAGTGCCTGACGCGATGCCCTATCCGCGGGTGATCCAGATCGTAATAAGGATTGCGGCGAGAACGAGATCGACGACGATGCAGAACGGCACGTACCACTTCGGCAGATCGGTAAGTGCAGCATGCCGGTGATGATGAGCTAGGTCCCAAGCGCTGTGCGCTACGAGCCCCAAGGGAATTATCCACTTTATGAACACTACACCGAGGAGCGCGATGAGGGTGTAGCCAACGGCGGCGATAAGCTCGACGCCGAAGGCGGTCTCAGTGCCCCGCACGATCGCGAATCCCATATAAATGCCAGCGATGAAAGTTAGGGTTAATGCCGAGATGACGATCGAGAGATCCTCGGTAATGAGCACGTGCGGCAAGCCGAGCATCGCACCCGTAATCAAGCCAGAGCGACACGGGTTCGCGGCGATCAGGGCGCGCATATGAAGGCCGTCACCAGCTTCCCTTACCTGGGTGTGCTTGCTCATCGTGTACGTCTCCAGTCCATCTTGCGGCAGAACAGATCGCCCAGCACGCAACCTGTAAATGACGAATTGCAAATTATGACGTGAATTCGGCAGCTTGCTTAGACTTGCCTTTTGTCTGCAACCTTTCTTATCCGGAGAGCATATTAAAGAAATAAGTACTCTTGACACGCGCAGTGTCCAAATGTTAACCAGCCGAAATACCCGTGTGCGATCAACCACTTTACACGATTTTTCACAGAGTTATCCCGACAAAATGTGGATAACTCGGATGGTCGTCCCCGGTAACTTTTCAATCATCGAAAGAGACGTCACCAACCCATCAGACACCACCGGTGTCGTTCTCAACGGGCGCCTCCGGGTCGCTGGGTGGCACGGTAATCTGAGGAGTATCTGTCCCGATGCTGACTGGCAATGGTGGTCGGAATACGAGATTTAAGGTGCAGATTGATCAGATGCAGGGGCTCGCCTTGCCAGTCAATCGTCACTTGCTGCATCGGTCTCTCCCACCGTACCGGAGAGGACGCTTGGGCAGCGGGAATCGCAGTGACCGACTGATACATTAAATCGCTAATCAAATCGTTGCGAATCTGCTCGGTATGGAAATGGCCGTAAACCCCTATTCAAAGACTCGGCTATTTGGCAATCTCTGAACTTTATGAAATGCGCGCAGTACTTGAAAGCACCGCTGCCCGCTTTGCAGCACGTGCATGGTCCATTGCGGAAGGGGGCGAAATGACACCCTAAGGGCCTGCCAGTTCCAATTCGCCCAGTCAGACTGTCGTCGGACCCGTCCCGCATTCGCCATCCGCCTGCGCAGATGCGCCACCCTCTTCCGAGACAACTGTTGGCTGCAACAACTGTTGCCCCGCGTGATTATCAAACAACTGCTGATTGTCCACATACGCCAGGATCGTATTGATGTTGGCATGACGCGATTGGGCCACCATCTTCAGCACGTCCGCCCTATTCATCGCGGCGCTGGTCAGAAACCCTCGCCGCAGCGAATGCCCGGAGTAGCGCTTCTCGTTGAACCCTGCCGCCCTGGCCGTCCGCTTGATCAACCGCACCACCGTCTTGTCATTCAGTGCCGCGTCTCCGACTGCACCGCGGGTCGAGATTCGCCGGAACAAGGGGCCGTCGGTAATGCCGGCTGCCTGCAGCCAGACCCGCAATGCGGTCACCGGACAAAAGGGGCTCCCCGGCACCGCCAGGGCGGCCACCGTCTGCCCCTCCCCGGCCTGATCCCCTTTGGAAAAACCGATCGTCACGACATCGCCCTTTTCCCGCGCCTCGATGTCCGCGACCTGCAAGCGCACCAGCTCAGAGCCCCTCAGGGCCGTGGCAAACCCGTAGAGCAGCAGGGCTCGATCGCGCAAATCCCGTATTGAGTCGGTCCCCAGCGTATCGATCATCGCCTGCAGCTGGGTGTCGATCGCCGGTTCCGCCGGCTGTCGACGAAACCGGGGCCGGTCCCGTCGCGCACGCCGGATCCCCTGCAGCACCTCCAGCACCGCCAGCGTGTTGTGCGGGGAGGCATGCCCGGCACCCAGGTGCACCACCCGGATGGCGGCCAGGCGATGCGCAAGCGTGGCGTTCGCTCGGCCCTTATCGGCCTCGGCGGCGATGAACATCGCCACTGTCTGCGGGGTGGCCGGCAAGGCGGTGAGGTGCGCGTCCTGGCACCAGGTGTCAAAGCATTCCCAGGCACTGCGATACCCACGCCACGTGTTCTCCGACCGGGACTTGCTGGCGTAGCGTTTAGCGGCCTCCATCGACTCTTCGCGCACCTGCAGCGCCCGATCCTCGGAGGTCTGGGCAATTTCCAGGGGTGTTACGAAAGGCTTCATCGGCGGCGTCTACTCGGTCGTGAAAACCCATTATAGCGCACGTCCGACAAGGACACTTATCGGACATTGGTTGGTCGTAATTAAGGTTCCGTGCTTACAATATCGTGAGAGTACAGGCGTGACAAGGCGTCAGCGTAGGCCTCCGAAGCCACTGAGTAGTGCGTAGTGGAATTGCCAATCGCAAGCCGTGAGCGGTGCCCTTGAATGGACTTTAGTCCGATGCGTTTCAGGCGCACGACAGACCACCCCTTTCTGTGCGCTTAGGCTGAGGCCATCAGGCAGGCCGATCTTCTCGCCCGTGCCAGATCCGGACGATGATCAGACTCTGCTCTGCCTCGATCAAATACCGAACCACATAGTCACCGGTGACCCACTGACGCACCGGTAATGACTTCACCGGTTTACCCCCTAAGGGTTGCTTGAGTAGCGTCTGAAAACTTTCCAGCAATTGGCGACGAATCCGATCTGCTGCTGCCGGATTTTTCTTTGCGACAAACGCGTGCAAGCGCTCCAAGTCCTCCAGCGCCTTGCTTGTGAACCGCAGTTTCACGTTCTCGGCGGCGGCAATTCGTTGTCAGATCCCCAGGATTCTATCCACGCAACCACTTGATCGCCGTCGATAACTCTGCCAGCCTCGACATCAGCCAACCCTTCCAGAGTTTCGCGATACATCCGCTGGTCCTGACTTTCATGCTCAAAGTAGGCTGCGAGTGCTTCGTTGATGATCCACGCCTTGGGTCGGCGCAACTCGGTCGCGGCTTGCTCCAAAGGGTCCTGAAGTTCTTCGCGAATGCGAAAGCTGGTAATAGCCATCTATCGGCTCCTGTCAGTAGTCGATTACAGTGTATTATATTCGATTATCGGCAGGCTAGCCCTTTTGCTTTCGTGATATTTTCACTGAGCCTTGCTGCGGATGTGACCACTTGATTGGACTGTGAAGTTGGCACTCCAAAATGCACTCCACCACTTTGCCTGCCCGTCCAGTCGAATGGGTCAGACGGTGTCTGACCCTTTGAACATTACCGCGAGTAGGCAGCGCTTCTTGCACTGATTTGTTCTTGGCAAAGGCCATCTTTTTGCCCCGTAGTGTCCAATTTTTGATCAACCGAATAACCTGTGTGTGGTCAACCACTTTCCACCCTTATAGGGGTCCGAGGTCCAACGGTACGGAAACGTACGCCAACGAAGAATAACTGTCTCCTAAATCGATTAATAGACAATGCAATTCTACGAATTGCTGAGAAACGATATAAAAGACTGCTATTTGGCCCTGATTTCAGTGTCTAGAATGTTTTGATTTATTAGACGGTTACGGCTTAGCGTACGTTTTCGGCCGTTTGGACTTCAGACCCCATGGTTAAGCGTCGTGCGTTGAACGTTGGATTGCCATCTGAGATTTGCAATCATTCGTTTCGAGGCACGGGCATCACTGAGTATCTGCGCAACGGCGGCGAGCTTGAAACAGCAGCACGCATTGCAGGTCACGATTCTACTCGCACGACTCAGATCTATGATCGTTCAGAGCAAGAATTGACGCTGGATGAAATAGAGCGAATTTTAATATGACAAGTACAGAATCTGATGGGATAGGACAGATTTCCGGTAGGCAGAACAGCTTAGTTCTGCCGTACATGTTAAAGGAATAGACTACACTGCCCTACTCTGTATCTCGATAGGTTGGTTATAGGTATGACCGTGTGAGAGCACATGTGAAATGTGATGTTGTTGTTGTCAACGCACGATAGAAATGTCCTCCCGCCAAGCAACTTAGAAATGTCCTGTTAGCTTGACTGAATCACTGAATCTACCGAATGGTTAGCACCAGAATGGTAGAAGTTGCGCCCGGATAAGATCCTGTGATTACATTCTCAACCGTCAGTAACATTCCCGAAGCGGTCATTCCGCTACTACTTTGGAGACGAAATCAGTCTTCGCATCTGCGTACTCGTAGCTATCAATATGTAGGTCACCAGCGGCGGCCACTTTGAGTGACTCATATTTTCTGGCTAGTTCGGAATTCAGCTTCAGTGCGTCGCGAAATCTAATCTGCGCCTGAGATACCTCGCCGCTTTCTGGACACCAATTTAGGTTGAACTTGCGCGGGCTTCCCTTTGTGAACCAGACTCGCCCAGAGACTCCTGCTTCTCCGCGAAGCGCGTAACTCATCGACTCAAGTAGTTCAACGACAGTTTTACTAGGTGGGTAGACTTTAGATTCTATAACGATGTCAATAATTGGCTTCGCTTTGATTGATGGAATTGCCGTGCTTCCCACGTGGCTCACAAACTGAGCCCAGTTGCCAAGCCTTTCTTTCAAAAGATCGGCCTCTGTTTCGAATTTAGCCGCCCACGACGGATCATGCGGCACCAGTTCTATTCGCTCATCCATCTACTTAATTTAACATGATGGCGATCAGCGGCTCGGGGCTAATGAAGACCCTCCTGACAACTATAACACTGCAGGATTGGCTCTCCGCTGGCCTTCTTCATATACCTTCTTTTGACCACGCCGACCTGGCGATTTTTGGCTACGCTTGAGCCCAATCTCATCCTGCTGAGCCTTGGCAAAGGCCAGCACAGCACCTAGACGCTTGTTTGACACAACATCCGCCTGCGCAACCTTACCCACCTTGTCAAATGACGAGTAGGGCAGAGAGACACCCTCGTGTCGTATCGCAATCGTGCCATCAGGATAGTCGAACATAGTGACCTTTTTGCGTCGTAGACCGTTTGTCAGTTCGCTTGGTTCGAGAATATACATGACCTGGTCATACTGAATAGTCAAGCTGTTTGAAACGGTGCACTGTTTCTGCCAGCACAGTAAGCCTGCAGCCAAAGACAGGATTTACCCTATTTGACATCAGTGCGACAGTGCTCCTTCATTCACAGTGGAGTGCAAGATTATGTCAACTACCGTATCACGGGCACCACGCCGTAATCGTCAGTTCTGGATAGATCACGTCAATCAATGGAAGCATAGCGGCTTAAGTAAGGCTGCATACTGCCAGCGTCATTCTATTAACTCCGGCAGTTTCTACAACTGGTCTAGACCCGGTCGCGGTGACGATGAACATAAGCACGTCGAGGGTCAACAGGTAGAGCTTGCCGCACAACCTGAGAAATCGCTGACATTTGTACCCGTCACACTCAAACCAACAGATCACAGAATCGACGCTCGTTTCGTTCATATTCAGCGTGCTGCTACCGATGTTGCGCTGCCTGCTGACCTGAGCACGGAACAGATCAACAGTTGGCTTATCGCCATCCACCAGCTGCATGTTTAGTATTGATGCACACACACGGGTTTATATTGCGGCAGAGCCGGTAGATTTCAGAAAGCAAATCGATGGACTCGCTATTACCGTTCAAGAGACACTGCAGTTGGACCCCTTCAGCGCCCACTTATTTGTGTTCCGTAATCGACAGAAGGACAAATTGAAGTTGCTGTACTGGCACCATAACGGATACGTTCTGTTATACAAACGCCTGGAGCGCGGACGCTTTGTCTGGCCTTCTCATGATGCAACAGAACCGCTATCGATCAGTGTGCGTGAGCTGCATGCGTTACTCGATGGAAGCGATATCACTCATCTGCCACAGGTTAAACAGCTTCATTATCAGCGTGTGTAAGCGATGACGTTGTGTTCCTGACGCAGCTTCACACACGTTGTTCGTTATGAGAAAAGCACTGAACGGCTGGTGTTTGTAGTATCTCCTTTGATGAATGACACCACTGCCATTTCTGTTGAAGAGCTTGCAGCCCTACGCGATCAGATCGCCAGGCAGCAGCTGCTACTGGCAGAACAAGAAGCGGCACTGAGCGAACAGCAAACACTCATTGAGCTCAAAGACAAGCAGCTCGCCGAGCAGGAAGAGAGCATCGCGTGGTTGCAAGAGCGCCTGAACTTGTTACTGGCGAAGCGATACAAGCACAGTAGTGAAAAAGACAATGATCAGCAGCTAAGCTTACTCGACAAGAAGGAGCTCGATGCCGCTATTGCCGAAGCCCAAAGGCAGCTCGATGAGGCTCAGGCTGCCATGGATAAAGCCGACCAGAATGCAGAGCCTGGTGATAAGCCACAAGACGGCAAGCCAAAGAAGGGCAAAGGGGGATCCCCTGCTAATCGTAATCGTCCGAGACGGGACAAGTTGCCAGAGCACCTGCGCCGCGTCACGGTTGATGTAGACGTCAGTGACGAGAAAAGGCAGGCGATGGGCGATCAGTGGGTACAGATCGGCTGGGAGACCAGCGAGCAGCTGGCTGTTCAAGAGCGCGAATACTTCGTTAAACAGATCCGCCGAGCCAAGTACATCCGCGTATGCGCAGATGAGCAAGGTCACAACACTCAGGGCATCCAGGTAGCCCCTACGCTACCCGTAATGCTGCCACGCGCCATTGCTGATGCAAGCTTGCTGGCCAAGATCATCACCGGCAAGTTCGTTGATGCGTTGTCATTCAACCGTGAGTGCAAGGTACTGGAGCGCGAAGGTATACAGATCGGCTACAGCACGCTGTGTAATTACCCGATCCAGCTGACACAACGTTTGGAACCGCTGCAGGCGTTGCTCTATGAGTATGCAGCGCAGCAACCGCTCTGGCATCTGGATGAAACCACACTACAGGTGCTCGATGAGCCAGATCGCCATGCGCGACAGAAAAGCTATATCTGGGCGCTGCGAGCCGGACCGCCCGGCGCACAGGTGGTGATCTTTCATTATGATGAACGGCGAAACTTTGAAGCTTTGAATCACTGGCTACAGGACCCGCTATCAAGGTTCAACGGGGCCATCATTACTGATGAACATAAGCCGTATGTGCGGCTTGCAAAAGAGACGCCGGGTATCCAGATACGCGGAGGCTGCTGGGCGCACGCCAGACGCAAGCTCACCGATACCATCAAGGGACGACGTAACGGTTCTGATGCTCACAAGCTGATCAAGGATATCGCAACGTTGTATCAACTGGAGGCTAAAGTTCAGACGCGCCCGTTGGAGCAACGACTGGCCTGGAGAGAGAAGTTAATCAGGCCGTGGCTTGACGCCTACAAGCAGAAAGTGGACGCGTTGATGCCGGTCTATTCGAAAACCAGCCTGATGCACAAGGCGCTGTTCTATACCCAAAACAACTGGGAAGCTTTAACCGCGTTTTTGTCCAATGCTCATCTACCCCTGGACAACAACCCGGTGGAGAGCGCCATCAGGCCTTTTGCGCTCGGTCGCCGAAATTGGCTGTATACGGCCAGCCCTCGTGGTGCACAAGCCAGTGCATTCATGTACACCCTTGTGGAAACGGCCAAAGCCTGTGGACTTGAACCCAGGGCCTATCTGCAGGCGCTGTTCGAGCGCTACCCGTTCGCCACCACCGTGGAGGAGCGTCGGGCGCTACTACCCATGTTTATCAAAATTAGCTGATTAGCCGGGTAGGGACAATCCTGCTGTTGCCCGCAGGCTTACCCAGCACATTGCATCCTCAATGTTGTCCATGTCAGTCAACGCTCGATGTAGGTCAGTTGAATTCAATGGCAACTTTGCAAATTTATCATTCAGCTTGTCCATGTAGCCTGAGAGGAATTCATTTCCAGCTTCCATCGAACTAATACCTTCAAGCCGAAGCTCTTTGACGAGCCTATCCTGGAGTGTCTGGTTCATCCGCTCAACTCGACCTTTGGCTTGACTACTGTTGGCATAGATAATGTCGATGTTCAGTTCGTGCAACGCGCGACCATACTGAGTCAATCCGGTACCCGATTTGGCATTACGTTTGTTGACCCGAAATACGGTGTGTTTGTCGCTGTAGAAGGCGACAGGTTTTCCATACCGCTTGATGTACCGCTTGGTTGAGTGCATATAGTCAAGCGTAGTCTCAGAGGGACAAAAACGAAGTTCCACCAATCGACTGGTGGCATCGTCGATGAACACAAGCAAGGTGCACTTGGGCGCTCGATCCTCAAACCATGCGTGATCAGAACCATCAATCTGGATTAGCTCACCGAAGCAGTCGCGACGGTAGCGTGGCTGATACGCTCGCTGACGCTGAGCCGGACTGTTTGAATGGGTACCAGCCTGGATGAGCCAACGCCTAAGCGTCTCTTTGGATACCACAATATCGTGGCGCTCAGACAGTTTTTCAGCAGCAAGCGTCGGTCCGAAATCAGCATAACTGTCACTGACAATAGAAAGCACGTGTTGCTTGAACGATTCTGGGAACGCGCGGTTGCTGCGTTTACCACGTTGTTTGGACAACAAGCCCTGTGTACCATTCTCACGATATGCTTTTACCAAGCGGCCAATGTGACGGCTTGTCAAACCTAACTGCTGTGCAGCATCTACAGCCGTCAGTCGTCGCTCTATAACGCGTTCAATAACTTTGGCGCGATCCAGTTCGGAGGTCGTCATGACCAGAAATTCCTCGTTTCGCAATGTCCGTGCTCCAGGGCTCGACCGGAATGGCCTCGACAGCAGGATGAGCGTTCAAACAGGACATTTCTATGTTGCCGAAACCGGACATTACTAAAATGCCTCTACACACTCTTGGTGATTCAACTGCGCATCATGTGTTTTATGTTAAATTCAGGTTGTGTTGCTGTCGCTAGGCATTCGAGGCAATAGATGCCCCTTTCGATTGGTTGTGATAACTACAGAGTAGTTCTCCGTTTTCTAAAGTTGTTCTACCGCCTCTTGCATGTGGTATCACATGATCCGCTTGGTAGTTAGACCAACTTACTCTAGCTTCATTTTCAGGTTTGTTTTCTCTCAAACATTGCTGACAAATTCCTTTCCCTTTTCTATAGATAAGAATTCTTTCAAGCTCTGTGAATCCGCGCTTTCCGTCTTTCTCTATGAGATCAAGGTTGTTCTCTTTCAGATATTCGAAAAACACCTGTCGCAAGATGATATCTCTTGCTTCAATGTCTTTTTCACCTTGTTGGCGTCTATTGCTGAAGGTCAATAAGTCGGTGTCTATAGACTCATCATATGACTTCCAACGTGCATGAAAATAATAGATAAATTCACGTATAAATTTCTTTGAATCGTCATCAATGACGTAGTACATGTGTAAATGTCTGATGAGCACATAGACGGATATGATGAAGTACTCGACCGAAAGCTCTTTTATGCCAGATTCAGCATCAAGCATTGGGTCATTTTTGAAGATTTTATAGAATACATTAAGAGTTTTTAGCGTGGCTATTGCATCGGGCTCATTCTCGTATTCTTGGTTGCCAATACCGTCATCTTTTTTTGAATTATTGATAAATTCTTCAATTTTCCTATCACTCAAATCAGCATAGCCACTATTCAGTTCGATCATCATGAACCTAGCCATGAGTTGAAGGTGCTTCATACGAACATTGTCTACATTTAATAATGAAAAGAATGGCTTCTTGTCTGGATTGCTGTCTATGGGTGCATAATTTTTGTAATCGAATGTTTGGTCGTCTGAATATTTTACGATGAAATTTCTTGTGAGGCTTGATAGTTGAGCATGAGCTACTTCCATATAGTTCAATGATTCACCTTGCTGTAGTCTCCAAAAAATTTCTGTTGCTATGATCTGGTGATCTACGTCGTTAGGTTTGTCGATATTCTTAATTATATCTGATTGATATTTCAACGATTTGTCGATGAATTTTCTAATGTCAGTACCAAGGTTTTTGTAATAAAGTCCTGGCAAATTCTTATCTATATCTTTCAACGACTTTGGCAAAGGGTATTTGTTATCAAAGAAGTCTTGAACGGTGGTGATGCGCTGCTGACCATCAATTATTTCCATCACAGTTTGATGTTCTGAAAGCCGAACCTCTCTTATAACGAGCTTGGGGATGTAGTAACGGCGAAAAAGGCTATCCATGAGGGATTGCTTTTTCTTTTTGTTCCATACCGCTTTACGTTGATAAGGAGGTCTTGTTACATAGTCATCCCTGTAGTCAAAGAAGTCTTTGATACTAATGTCCGTCGGGACGGTGGTGTATTCTGCTTTGGGGTTGAACGTCATTCTGGTGTTGCCTTTCTTAATTTATTGCGGTGAACGCCTGCCTAGCTAGGCCGTCCTTCATAGAGGTATTTCTGAAATCCTATGAAGGCATCGCGAATTATTGCCACACTGTTAGGCATTAAGTTACTTTTTTGTCTTCATGCTCTTGAATATCAAGCTTCGGCAAGGTGCTCACGATCTTCATCGTTTCCAAACTCACCGTAATCACGCGTTGGAGGAGTTTTAAGGGGTATGTTGCGTCTCCCATGGTCTCCGTGGCGTAGAGATTGGCATCGTTGACGATACCGCTGGCTTTGTCGGTTTTTACGCCTTGGCGTTCCATTACCCATTCGACGGCGGGTTTGCCGTTTACGATGTAATCATAGGCTTCTAGCGGCACGTCTTTTAGAGTTATGTGGGCGTTGTAGACGATGGTGGTTTTGTCTTTATCTTTGCCTGCTTTGCCGAATTTCATCTTCGTGGCGTAGTAATGCGCATCTTCCTCTGGCTTGCCATCGAGGGTGACAGGATACGGCGCGGCGCTCTCGTAATTAACATGTAAATCACCAAGTGCACGACCAGCTTCAGCAAAAGCCCAGAAATCGCTAGCGGTTTTCACACGTGGAATACGGGGGAGCTGTTTGGAGAGATTATCGGCATATTTGCTAAGGTAATCTTTGGCATGAAGAAGCCCATAGATATAATAGAAAATATCTTCCTTGCTGATCACTTCCTTCGGATAAGCCGCCTCAAAATGCGCCAAACCCTCATCGGTGAGCCCGTCCTTTTCAGAGTAACCCATTTGTGTGTCTTGGGGTGCGAAGAGATCATCGTCTGTGGAGTTGGCGCTTTCTTCATAGAGTTTCAGGGGGAAGCATTGCGAACCGGCCAGCTTTGAGGCAATACAATACTCTGGCAAATGGTCAACCATTAAAACAGAGAACGCCGACTTCCCTCTCGCTGCGGCTATGCAGATTGCGAGGTTGCCGCCTGAATTGTGAGGGAAGAGTTTTTCCGCCTGATAAATCATCTCATTGAAGCGTCGATCGAAATAAGCCCATCTCTTGGTGAATGGCCTGTATGCAGATAAGACAACTTTCGTAGCATCAAATTCAGCATATTTTTTTCTCTCTACATCTTTAAGTAAAGCACGCGACCAGCTTATCCGCATAGCGTTACGATCAATAGAATAGCGGACATTACTGCCGTTCCCCATCTTGTCTAAGCGACCTATTTCGGAATTGAAGAAGTCAATTGTTTGAGACATGTTGTTCTTCACTACTTGTGCTGAGGCGTTGAAACACCAAGCATCCCTGCTAGTAAGAATTCCCTGGGAAAAATTCGCGAAGAGATTTAATGAGGATTTTCCCTTCTTATCCCCAATGCAGATAAATTCATCAAAAGCGTCATCTCTTTGATTTAGCCAATCGTTATGTTTATCAGGGATTATTTTTTTCCAAGCATTGGCTGCTGTGATGCCAGATATGCTCCCAAACTCCCTAATGATATCAAGCTTTTGGTTTCTGTTGAGATAATCACCGATGTCGTGAAAATGTATTTCGCCCCGAACATCACAGTCCGGCTTTTTCACAATGACGCTAATCGCAATAGGTGCGCGGCTTCCAGATCCAAAAGTTTGACCACCCTCACGCTTAGAAGTCTCGCCACTAGACGTTCTTTGATCGCCCCTCAAATGAAATACATATAGATTAGAGAATTCCTCATAAAGGCATCGACGCATGCCGTCCATTGCATTGCTATCTAACCAGCCAGCGTTGGTTACATAGGCCAATACACCACTTTCACCTATACGATCACTGCCCCATCGAATTGCACGAATATAACTGTCATACAGATACCTTTGAAGCGTCGCCCTAGATCCGACTGCGTATGTTTCTTTGATGCGATTATCAAGTGACTGGTATGCGACGTTTGCTGCATTATCATTCTCGCTAGTTTGTCCTGCGGAATAAGGTGGATTGCCGATAATCACACGAATATCAAGATCTTGTAATTTCTTGCGGCGCTCGCTATTATCAGCCAGCAAACCACTAATCATATCCTCTTCATCTAAACGGAAAGTATCGGTTAAGCAGATTCCCTCGAAGGGTAAGTAGTCTCCGCCGACGAGCGAGTGGTAGACGGCTTCAATATTGATGGCAGCGATGTAGTATGCGAGAAGGACAATGTCGTTGGCGTGGATTTCGTTTTTGTATTTATGTGGGAGTTGTTCTTTGCTGATGAGACCGCTTTGCAACATGCGGGTGATGAAGGTGCCGGTGCCGGTGAAGGGGTCGATGATGTGCACACCCTTTGAACCCAGTGTTTGCCCGAACTCAGCTTTGAGCACATCATTGACGCTGTGTATGATGAAATCCACAATCTCCACAGGCGTGTAGACAATGCCCAGGCGCTCGGTCATTTTGGGGAAGGCTTTGCGGAAGAATTTATCATATAGTTCAACCACGATCTTTTGTTTGCCCTCGGCGTTATCAATGCCCTCGGCGCGCATTTTTACGCTGTCATAGAATTGTTGCAGGGTATCGGCTTCTTTGTTGAGGCGGTGCTCTTGCAAGACTTCCAGCAAATGCTGCATGGCTTGGGAAACGGGGTTATTGCTGGCGAAGCTGTATTCTTTGAATAGTGCATCGAAGACAGGTTTGGTAATAAGGTGCTGGGCCAGCATTTCGATTACTTCGTCATTGGTGATGCTGTCGTTTAGGTCATCACGCAGTTCTTCTGCGAAATTGGTGAAGGCTTTGACCTCCGTTGTGTTTTCAGGGTTCTTAACGATGGCGGTAATGCGGGCGATATGAGTTTGGGCGATCTTAGCAATGTCGGTTGCCCAATCTTCCCAATGGTTACGATTGCCGCATTTTTTGACCACTTTGGCGTAGAGCGCACGCTCGATCTCGCCAACCTCGAATTGCATACCATACTGCACTGGATCATCGCCTTTGGGGGCAGGTGCGCCGATACCGTGTGATCCCTTGCCTGTATTGGGTGTTTTGGTTTTGGAGGCTTTTTTGGTGATCTTATCGGTGATGGATATGACTTCCATCTTGGCGTTGTTTTTGCCGTTTAGTTCGAGCTTATTGATGTGTGCATCAAAGCTATCATCGTGCGAGCGCAAGGCTTGCAAGACATCCCAAACGACTTTGTAGGTTTTGTTATCATCTAGCGCGTCATTGGGAGCAACGCCAGTGGGTATCACCACGGGCAAGATCACATAGCCACGCTTTTTATTAGGTGCATTGCGCATGATACGCCCAACGGATTGCACCACATCAACTTGAGAATTACGCGGGGTAAGGAAGAGTACAGCATCCAGTGCAGGCACATCCACACCCTCGGACAAGCAGCGTACATTGCTGAGGATACGGCAGGTATCATCGGGCATTTCGGCCTTGAGCCACTCTAACTTGCTCTCTTTTTCCGTGGCATTCATGCTTCCATCCACATGTTCCACCTCACATGTGAGTGTGCCGTGGTCTTCCTCTTTCTCTTGATAAGCTTCGATAACCTTTTGGAACATGGAGGCTATATTTTTGGAGCTGACTTTGTGCGTTTTTTTGCCTGTACTCGGTTCTATCACCTGGCAGAATGCCACAGCGCGGTGCATGGGATCGCTATCATCGGCTAGACCATCTTCTTGGTCTTGCTTACTCAGTGCTTTCCAGCAGCCCACGATTTTTGCAGCATCATCCACGCGGAGCTGGTTATCATCATCTGCCAACAAACTTTGCAAGCGGGCGCTGATATGTTCTTCATCGACGGTCAGAACTATGACTTTGTAATCCACCAGCAAGCCACGCCTTACAGCTTCGGAGAAGTTAATAGTAAATAGAGTTTCGCCGAATAGCGCCTTATCATCCATTGAGCATAGAGTGGCGTTGTCTTTTTCAGCAGTCACTTTTGCACTATCGCCATAAATACGCGGCGTGGCAGTCATATAAATACGTTTACTAGCGCGGAGAAATTCATTGTCATGCACTTTGACAAATTTGCTCTCTTCTTCTGCTTCAAATGTTGCGCCTGTTGTACGGTGAGCCTCATCACAGATAATTAGATCGAAATCAGCAAGGTTATAACCTTGCTGCGCTTCGCTAATCACTTGGATCGAGTGATAGGTAGAGAACACAACACTCATATGACTACCGTCATGGCGTTTATCCATCTCGGTGGCTAAAGACTGCGCATTGGTCGTGGCGGGGTAGCGCAGCTCATGCGTAAAGGTCTGCACGATGTCATCGTCTTTCTTACGCTTTTTACCAACATCACTATCAGAGCAAACGGCAAAGCTGTGAAGTGGTGTTTGAGACTCCTGCGTCCATTCTGTAAGGGTTTGTGAAAGGAGGGATAGGCTCGGAACAAGAAAGAGCACGCGCTTGCCTGCGCCTGCCAATTCCTCAGCAATTTTGAGGCTAGTAAATGTCTTACCTGTGCCACAGGCCATGATAAGTTTGCCACGGTCAGCTGTTTTCAATCTGAAACGAACTTCGTCTAAGGCATTCTCTTGATGGGGACGGAGTGTTTTCTTTGCCTTCAGCGCAGGCTTGGATTTTGGCTGGTACTTTGCCCAATCAATTTGGCTGTTTTCAAGGTCGTGAAAATCAATTTTGGAAACAGGTGGTTGCTGGTTTTGCAAAGCATCTTCAGCATTGCCGCTCCAATTATTCGTTGTTGTCACAATTACGCGGTGCGTGAACGGCTTCTTACCTGAAGCGGTGAAGAAGCTGTCTATATCAGATTTTTGAATGCGGTAATCTTCGGCATAAAATTTACATTGGATGGCGTGATATTCTCCTGTGCCTCTTGTCTTGGCAACCAAATCTATTCCTGTATCTTTGCCGTCAACCCCCTGCTCCCTTGCCCAATCCGTATAAGTCCACACATCACTGTATAGGTCTGCATAGGCCGCTTCATAGCGTAGATATGTGATTGTAAGCTCTTCAAAATAAGTGCCTTTTTCACGCTCTGTGACAGATGCGTTACGGTATTCTTGAAGGATATTTTGTAAATCTTGATTCATATTTGCGCCGAAAAATTAAAGGTTTTTACTCATATTTAAATGTATATAAAAATTGGCTTCTGCAAAAGAGAAGTTCAATTTTTATAAACTTTCTACGTATCTTTAAATATCAGCGAATTATTGCTTCCGATAGATATCTTGGAATATTCAATATCACTAGTGTCCCGTTAACTTATCGGCAAAGGATAGTTGGTCTGGGTTGATATGTATTCTTTCTGTTGATCTGCC
>ENA-ORXT01003562-ORXT01003562.1-marine-metagenome-genome-assembly--contig:-NODE-3562-length-17026-cov-11.155230_pt1 | contig 17026 bp, 14 predicted proteins | sample MGYA00237868_ERZ511482 | MGnify/ENA metagenome assembly ERZ511482 | reverse complement strand
ACCGCGTGGACCGTGATGGTGGCCAGCGTCTTGGGCAGGGGCGAGGTGAGGGGGGTGTCGGCCGATGGGGACGCGTGAATGACCGCGACGGCAGGCGGATGGGGGGGGATGCCTGCCAGCGCCTCGGCCAAATAGGCCGCGGGGGTATCTGAACCGACCGGAAACGTCACAGACGTGGCCCCACCGAGCGCTTCAACCGTGACTGTTGTGTGGGGGAAATAGCGTAGAGCGCGAACAAGAAAAGAGAGCAATCAGGGCAGTTGCAAAGGAAGAGAACCAGGGCCAGAAAAGGAAGCATAGAAAGCTGGACCGTAACAAGTGCGTGGCGTCAGGTACGAAACCCTTCAGATGCATCGTCCAAAAGACAGGCCAGCCTTGTATGTCCCACCTGCAGCAACCAAACCCGCAAGACGCGCAAACCTCATACCAAATCAGATGTGGAAGAAAACAAGAGCCCACCCTATGCCAAACGTACGGGAACAAAGAGTCCCATGTGGGATTCCCCGGGCGGCTGCGTCAGCGACATCGCTAACCGCATGCTCCGTGGTGGCATTCGTCGCCGACCCACCCCCCCCCGTCCACCAGGAAAGCACCGTGCAGGTGAGGGGCACGCCCCACGGGCCAGCGTCGACGAGCGCAAACGACCGGCGATGGGTCGGGCCGACAGCGCCATTGGCCGCACCATTGGGGAACGACTCATCGCCAGCAGCGGCGGTGGGGGGGGCCTCCACGTGCTCCGTCTCGACCATGCCGACTAAATCGTGTCGGCGATGCGACACCTGTCCGCGACAGCCACTAGAGACAGCTGTGTGCACCCAGAGCGGCGCCAACAGCCAGTCGCCACCGCCGTCGAGGGAGTCGGAGCAGGCGCCACGAAACTCTGCCGCGGGAAACCAGATGAAGACACGAGCCAAGAAGGCCGAGGGACAACTGAGTTAAAGAGGTCGCACAAAGGGACGGCTGTGATAGAAGTCAGCGACTCGCACGGTCCGTCCGCTGGTGGGACACCCCAGACGCGAGGCGGCATCGTAGGCTGCTATTTTCCAGGTTAAGAGAACTTAATGCTCTGTCATAGCAGGAAGGAGTTTGAGTACCATGACCTGATCTTTCAACTTCTTTCTGAAAAATTACAAGAAAATTGTTCGCGCACTGCAACAAGACATCATCTGGATGTAGTGCGCGTTGAGGCGCGAATGCGAATGAATCCCAAGTACAGTTTGTTGAGGCCCAGGGGCCTGACCGCTCACAGGTGCCAATGGAACCATCGAGCTGAGCCGCCACGAGCCAATGGGTGCGTTGCTCACCCACGTGCCCAACGCTGGCGGCCGCGCTGGACCGCATCATCCCCCTCCATTCGCGCGCCATCATCGGGGCTTGATTCGCGGACTTAAGGACTCGTCCAGGCGCCCAGCGTCTGCATGCGCAACCGGGGGCCATCGTGCTTGCAGCGCGTGGCTCCCCAGTCACACACACACCCACGACAGGACAGGCCCTCGGCGCCACCCCCCCTCGCCTTGCCGCCACCGCGCCACCATCACGCCACCGCGGAAGCGGCGGGGTGGGGGCGGCACGACCGCTCACCCCGCAGGCGGCGCTCCCCCCGCAAGCCGCTGCCGCGCGCATCGTGCGCGGCACTCGCAGCGTCCGCGCCCCCCTCCCGACCGACTCGACGCGTCCGGCGCGCGGCGGTGCGCCCGCCCCCCCCCTCGCTCCCTCCTTCCCCAGCGCCGCCGCCGCTTGCATCGGGCCGGCCTTCCACGCGGCGTCGCGCGCCGCCGCCACTGGATGTGCGTCGGCGTTGCGGCACACACGCGGCTGCCCGCACCCGTCGGCGGGAGCCGTTGGTCGGTCCGCGTCGGCTTGCTGCCTGTGCGCTTGCGGGTCGGCCGGGCCGGCCCGGCTCCGCGAGATTCGCTGCTTGGTGGGTGCGCCTGACGGCACCCGCCGGCCTGGTACGGCCTCCCCGGCGCCCGACGTGCGCGTCTGCCGCCACCGCGCCCGGCCACGCCGCCGCCGCTGGGTCGGAGCGCGGGCGGTAGTGGCGGTTGGTCCTCACTGGCGCGTCGCTGAGCAATGTGCGCGTGTGCCGCGGCCGTTTCGTCTTGACACCAGGTGTGCCGCGCGAGCACGTGGAGCGCAATTGGGGTGCGCATTGCGGCACTTGACGAGCGCTCGGTAGGTTGGGTGCTGTCCTTTGGCGCTTGTTTCTTTTGGTTTTTTTCGCAGTGCGGGACGCCGGCGGCGTACCGCGTGGACGGCGGCCGCGCGGCGGATCACGGACGATGGCAGCGGTCATCCCAACGTCTACAGACCTTTTGTACGGGGGTGGTGGCGGCGGCGGCGGCGGCAGCGACAGGCCCGACGCGTCTCGGGATCTCGGCGGGGGGAGGAGCGGTGGCGGCGGCGCCGACACCAAGATGGGGTCTGCCGGCGCGGCGGGCTCGGGTGGGGGCGCTGTCGGGGACGTGTTTGGGAATGGCGCCGGCGACCGTGGCAGCGGCGGTGTAAGTAGCAGTGGCGAACCTGGCAGCGCGGGCGTGTGCCCCGGCTGCGCTCAAACCACGTGCGCGTGTAGCGATGGGGGCCTCGACGACTCGTCCACCGGTGACTGCACGCCCGACAGTTCGCAGCAGCTGTACCCCGGCGTCGAACCAGACGACGAGATGATGCGTCAGTGGCAACACTCGTCGGGTGGCAGCAGTGCGCTCTCCCTCGCGGCGGAGGAGGGGGTCCGCCAGCGGCGGCGGTCGGCGTTCAAGCCGTACCGGCGGCCACCACGGCCGCCATCTGGCGGTGCCGGGGAGAGTGGTGGCGGGGGTGGGGAGAGTGGCGGCGACGCGGCAGCGGGCGCTGGCGATCAATTACGGACGACTGCCGGGAGCGGCGGCAGCGTCGGCGGCGGCGGGGGCGGCTACCCAATACACCCACCCGCAGGCGACAGGTTAGGGGGCGGCGAGCCGGGGACGGCGGGTGGCGCCCGCCGGCCACCGGCCGCGGCGCAGCCGCGGTTGTTTGCGGCCGCGACAGTTAACTTGTTGGCGACCTACTGCGCCATCAACCCCGACTTTGAGTTTGATACGGGGCTGACGCCACGCCGGTGTCTTACCAAGTACGTGGTTGGTCATCTCGTGTTACTCTTGCTCATGTTCTTGCGGTGGTACGGTTGCCTGTTGCGAGCTGTCCTGGTTCCACTGAGTGTGGTGCTCTCCTTCCACCTCCTTGGGCCGGATGTTGACTGTCGTGTGCATGTTTGTGTGCTACTGTCGTGGTGCTCCGCTGCTTTGGTCTGCGTGTTTCTGTGGTTGCCACGCTCTCGTCTCGCCTGTGTGCCTCTTGCTGTCCTTGTCTTGTGAACCTCATCCGCCACCCCTTCCCCGTGCAGACCGGACGTTGGAGTGTACAACTCGGGCTTTGACAACGAGGAGCACGACTATATCCTGTTTGTCAATGACGTATTGTCGGCGCCAACAACGGGGGACCAGTATACGGTTTTGGACATGCTCGGTACGGGCACGTTTGGACAAGTCACCCGCTGCCGCCACGAGCAATCATCTGCGATTGTGGCGGTCAAGGTCATCAAGAACCAGCCGGCATACCTCAACCAGGCCTGGGTGGAGATTGCGATCCTGCGGCTGCTCGCGCAGAACAACCCTGCCGACTCGACGCGGCACATCGTCAAGCTGTTTGCGCACTTCACGTTCCGCGGCCACCTGTGTCTGGTCTTTGAACCCCTCTCCATCAACCTGTTTGAGCTACTGCAGCAGAACGCGTATCGGGGGGTCTCGCTCGACATGCTGCGGTCCTTCCTCAATCAGCTGCTGCCGACACTGGACGTGCTGCGGCGCTCCGAGGTAATCCATTGCGACCTCAAGCCGGAGAACATCCTGCTGCGCTCCCTCAACGCAGTCGACGTAGTCTTGATCGATTTCGGATCAGCCTGCCAGCAGAACCATGTCATTTACTCGTACGTGCAGTCACGCTTCTACCGCTCCCCAGAGGTACTACTCGGGCGGGATTATGACGCCAAGATCGACATGTGGTCGCTGGGTTGCGTCGCGGGTGAGCTCTTCCTCGGCATTCCGCTCTTTCCAGGGCAGAACGAGTTCAACATGGTTGCCCGGATTGTGGAGATGATGGGCTCACCCCCACGTTCCTTTCTCGATTCCTGTCGCCACGCGACGCGCTTCTTCCATCCACCTGGCGCCAACCGCGAGGCGCCGCCACCGGATGCGACTGGGTCGTCGTCATCGCCCCCCACAGCGGTGCACGAGTATGTCCTCAAGTCCACGGCGGTATACGAGGCGGAGACCGGCACGCAACTGCCGCCGTGGAAGCGGTACTTTCCGCACACGCAGTTGCGCGACATCATCCTGGCCTACCCGTATGGAGCAGCGACGGGTGGTGGGGATGGTGGCAGCGGCGGGGAAGGCGCCGCCCCGGAACGCGACGCGCTCACGTCTGAGGGGCGTGCCAAGGAGCTGGCACTGCGGCTGTCGTTCATCGATTTACTTTCGGGGCTGCTGCAGGTGGATCCCACTGAGCGGTGGTCACCGTCCGAGGCGATGCAGCACCCGTTCCTCTCGGCAGACGGCGTGCTGCCGGGGGGCGTCCCGTGGTCGCCCCCGCCGGTCACCCGGGCGGTTGGGCGGGCGTTGATGGCGCCACGGTCGACTCCCCACAACCCTTTGGAGGCGAGCTTTGCTGCACCGCAACCGCAGACGTCCTCGGGAATGAGCGTGACGGGCGGCTCGTCCGCCTCGGCCCAAACCTCGAGCGGGCCATTTGACGCGGCGGCAACGGGTGCCACGTCCATGGATCCTGGGGGCTTGTCGTTGCGACCGTCGGGTCGTGTTGACTCGTCGTTGTCGGCGGCCGTAATGATCTCCCCTCCCTCATTGGATACCTCCACGTTCGGCGCGGCTGACCCGATGGCCTCCAACCAATACAGCTGCTCCGCGCCCAACCCGTCCCCGCTCGCGTGGCGGGAGCGAGTGCCCGTGATGGAGGACTTTGGGGGCATTGATTTGGGCGCCGCTGCTGTGGCGCCCAGCGGCATGCCGGGCTTTGCGGCCAGCCGCAGTGGCGGTAGCGGCACGGTTCAACGTGGTCCCATGTATGTGGGCGGTACATTCATGGGCGGGGCGTCGTACGAGCCCCTTACCGGCGCCTACATGCCCGTGCGGCCGGTCGTGGAGGATGGGGAGGAGGAGAGCCTCGAGGACGAGCCCCGCGAGGCTATCAACAGCGCTGTTGAGACCTGGCGTCACGCCAGCGACTCGCGGGATTACGGCACGGGTCGGCTCGCGACGCTCGACGAGAACGACTTTCCCGCCCCGCCCAGCGGCGCCTCTGCGGACCCACGGGAGGGGGTGGAGGAGGTCACCCACGGCGTGCTCTTCCGGATGGCGCTCGACGACAGGCCCCTCGACCCATTTGAGACGTACCAGCCGTTTCAGTCGATGGACCTGGCACAGCAGCGGGCTGAGCGTGCGGCGCAGCGGCCGGCCGGCAGGACTCCGGATGGCGGTCCAGGCGGCAGTGCCGATCACGCGGCGTCGTCTGCAACAGGCAGCTATGCCGACTGGTTGCCGGGACCTGGCGGTAGTGGCGATCTCGGCAGTGCCGGCGCCGGCGCTGCCGCGGGCGCTGCTTACGGAGGTGGCGGCCAGGCCCCGCTGCCGCTCGCGCGGACGCTGCCCGGCCCGGCCGAGCTTCTCGGCGGCCTCCCCGTCGACTTTGATCAGTCTGCAAACTTTGTGCCCTTTGACCCGGACGCGTTTGCGGCCGCCCCCCCGTCGGCAGCGCAGGCACGCGCCGTCCGGGAAGCGGGGACGCGACGCGGCGAGACGTCGCCACCGCCGCCCCCGCGCGAGTAGGGCACCGCTGGCGGTTCGTTCGCAGTTGTTGGTGTGCTCGTCGTGGGGGTCGTGGGCTGGAACAATACGGTCGTGGCTTCGCGTGTGGCGTCGGCGGAGCTGGTGTGGCGCTGCTCGTAGTTCGTTTTCACTTCATTGTTCCTGATCCTTTTTTTTTTAATGCAGCACACGACGCGACGTTTTCTGTGAGCAGAGTGCTGGGATCCTCTGGTGTCCGGTGAGAAGCCTTTGTTGACGCGCGCAGGTCCGCCTTTCATCGAGTCAAGCTGTGACACTGTACTTGGACAGGCTCGGAGCTGCCGGCAGACTCTTCCCTGTTTCTTGTGCGTCGCCTGAGCCGCCAAGGCCCTGCATCCGTCTGGCGCGCCCAGGTGTGGTGCACAGTGTCGACCAATTGAATGCATTCAGCACAAAATGTAGATGCAAGTCTCTCCCCGTGGACTCATCAAGACCTGGCGGCGGCTGCCCCTCCCATGCACACTTGTCGCAGCCTTAGTGGTGGTGAGGGGGACGGGCGGCTGGCCAACAACCCTTAACTCACCGGCGCACCCGCCGCCCATGCCGGCGGCGACACGCCCCCAAGCGCGGCCACCAGGCGGCCGCCGACGATCTCCCCCGCGCCGAGGCGGTAGGCCAGCCGCGCGACGGCGAGCCCCGCCTCGGCCAGCCGTGGCGCGAGCGCCGTCGTGTAGGTCGACGCGGCAAAGCCGTCGACCAGCACCGCGCCGTCGAGCGTGTGCGGGTTGTACAGCCCCCGTCGCTCGGGCGCGGCCGACGCGGCGACCGCCGTGACGGGCACCCACGCGCCGCCCGCCGCGGCCGCCGCGGTGCCATTGGCGGCAGCCGGCGCGAGCGACCAGCGGGCGTCGCCGACGCGCACGGCGCCCGCGGCAACGAGGCGCGTGCGCGGCGCGCACCGCGCGTCGCGCCCATCCCCGCCGTTGCCGCCCGCCGGTGCGACGCCGACGGGCACATAGTGCCCCGGCGTGAGCGTCAAGCGGCCGGCCGCCGTCGTCAAGGTCACGTACACCGCCGACGCGGCGGCGTCGGCGTGCGAAAAGGCATACACGGGTGACCAATTGTCAGCCGACGTGCGAACCACGTCGCCAATGCGGAGGGCGTCGACGCGCACGTGCCCGCCCGCCCGCGTTTCGACGCGCGCAGCGGCGGGGAAGCAAGCGGCGCCGCCGGGCGCCGGAAGCGCAGTCCCGCTTGTGCCACCAACGGTGTCCGACGGGAGGTTGCCGATCCCGACCCCTGGAAAACCCGGTGTCACCGGGGCCGCCGTCGCTTCGGGGGATGGGGCGACTGGCCTGGCCGTCACCGCTGGCGCGGGCGTCGGCTGCGGCACCGGGGGGTCCGGCACAACGGGTGCAGGCGGCAGAGGCGGTGACCCGGCCCTCAGCAAGTACGTGCACTCTCCGATGCCCATCGTGTAGGTCGACGCGACTGCAAACAGGACCACCAGCACATCCTCTGCCACTGTGCTCTTGCCGCACGTCCAGCCCCCGTCTGCCAGAATGCCGAGGCCGCCGTTGGGATGGGCGGCTTGTAGTTCTGCAGCAAGGCTGACGTTGACCGCCAACGAGGTCAGCCCCGCGTGGTGCACGCCAACAATCTGCGCGCCGGCCACGTCGGCGACGCACTTGGCGCCGCCCACCGTCATGGCGCTGGGTGGGATGGCAAAGGCTGTGGGCGTGACAACGACCTCAGTGCCGACGGTAACCGACGATGGGCAATTCGTTGGCTGGTCGCTCGCCAGTGAATACGGGCCGGTCATCAGGTCGAGTTGCCCGCTCGTTTGGCGGACGACGGTGGGGAAGGCGGTGGCCGACAGGGAAGAGAGCGCGTCGCGGACGCCTACCGACGCACCGCTGCCAAGCACCATCTTGGGTAGCTGCAGCTTTGGCCCCGTGCCATAGTCACTACGCGACCGCACCGCAGAGCCCGCGACCGATGGCGGTGCGAAGAGAGCAGCTGCAGCTAGGGCAACCAACAGCCGTGAGATGGGGCCGGAGCGGCGGCAGGCGAAAGGTCCCACAAAACGGGCAGTGCCATGATGGTGGGGAGCACCTGGCGCCACAGTGTTGACCATCTCGCCGATCAAAGTAAGAAAGGAGAACCGGACCGAAGGTAAACAACCGTGGAACTTCTCTCTGCCACTTTGGTCGTGGGCAAGGTGCCGGTCACACACGACGCACGTCGCTGATGCGCGGATCCGTCCAACGGCCTGTGGCACGCTGGCAGCGGGGTTCAAATAGGGTAGAGCGCGGCGCGAGCCGCGCGCTACACGTCCCAGGGCCTACAGAGCGCTTTGGCCAGACAACAGCAATCCTGCACCAGGAGCCTCTGAAGGCTCCCTTGTCTCCTCGCGACAAAAAAAGAAAACGATTCGAGACATACAGCAACACACAGGCGCGTGCCTGGCGGCTGTCCCCTCGTCTGATGCACAGGGGGCCGTGGCGGGCTGACAATCGCCCGCCTCACCGCCAGCTATGCGCTGGCAGTGCCTTGCATGACACCTCGAGCGGCCCTGCGGGGGCTGAGAGGCCTCGCGGATGGAGTCGAACCGCCTGTGAAGAGGCGGGGATCGTGGGCGGAACGGCACGAGGCCGCAACAAGGGACACCAGCGGTTGCCATTTGGCAGGCCCAGAGGGATGGGGCAGTCAATAGCAGATGCTCTGACGCGGACTGGCAGCAAACTCGCCCGCTCGGCGGTCGACGCACAAGCGCGGCGGTATCGCCAGCACAACAATCGTCGTGGCCCGCCGACTGCCCCATCCACCCCCATCCATCCCCATCCCCCATCCAAACCCATCGTGGATGGGCGTTATTGGGCGCTGTGGGCGCCCTCCCATTTCCCAGCGCCGACCGGTTTGGATGGGCTTTTGAGTCCGGAGCGAGCCGGTGACACGCGGCTGGCAAGTCCCGCGAGGCCGTTTCTTTTGATGCTCGCTCGAGACCGCGGAGGTGATTCAAGGTGTGATTGGGCCAGCATCGTCTCTTTGCCTAGCGCAAGACATGCTAACTGTAGCCCCCATTCCTGTCGATCGTGGCACGACATGGGCGGTGCCGGCGGCGGGATGACCTCGGATCCTGGATATCCTCCAACAAAACTTACCGTTTTGGTAGTATTTGTGACATAAGTCAGATGGATTGTTTCCGCCTCGTCGTCGCGATCGGAGCGGCGACCGTCTTCTTCGCGCTGATCGGCGCCGACACGATCCGACTTGGTCATCAAAAACCCGTGAAGTCAGCGAGGTAGCAAAACGCCGTGCTCTTCGTAGCAATGAGCAAATCACTTCGATAACGCAAAAAATCCGTCAAAAGCATGGTGCTCCAGTCGATGGTCTATCCTCCTCCCGCATCGACCGGCACGCTCGGTAGCTCTGTGCAGGCCTTCTTTTGATATCGGCCGACCTCGACCGTGGAGACGACTCGACGTCCAGCGACCGGCGCGAAGTCTCCCATCATCGACGACGGTGGCATGGAATGTAATCGCTAGCGTGGAGTTTGGGGTGGTACTTACACCAGGGGCTGAAGAATTGTCCAGAACGGACACGGCTGCTCGCGCGCGAAGACCCATGTGCGAGACCCAATGGTATGGTCGCACGGTTTCAATACCAGGTTTCTGAATATGAAACGGCCGAGCCTGCCGAGGATCACACGCTGTCTCTCCGGCGGGCCTCGCGAGTTAGCACTCTCCACGGGCGGAACTGGGACCACGCCGTTGCCTGGAAATGCCCATCCAAAAAAAGAAAAAAGCCCATCCATCCCATCCGCAACGGGCTTGGATGGGCTTTGGGGCCCCATCCATCCCCATCGCACAGCCCAGCGGACCCCATCCAAAGCCCATCCGCAACGCGTTTGGATGGGCAGTCGGCGGGCCACGACGATGGCTGAGTAGCCGGCCATGAGGACTACCGATCGTCAACTTTCGCAGGAATCGCCCATCTGGCAACATCGGAGCCCACCAGGCACCGAAGTCCATGTGATGTGCGATTCGAGGATCCAGATGGGGCGCATCGGAAGCCCACCGAAAGCCCATCAAACAGCCGATCCAGTGCATCTGCTCACGAGACTCTACCTCGCTGAGAGCCTCCTTCGAAACTGATCTTGCAAGGCTCTTGCTGTAAAATGGACCGCAGTTAAAAGTAAAGACCACATGGCCTGACAGTTGAGACCAAACGTGTTAAAATTGCCTGCTGAATGCCACTCGGCGCGGCAACTGTGACGTGGACGTATTTTGTTGTTGCTCGCGCTGGGCACTCCCTGGCAATGGCCGCGCGACCACAGCGGTGGCGGCACCGCGTCAGCGACAGCAGCGCTGCAGCGGCGGTAGCAGCACGGTAGCAGCTGCACGACCGTGTCGGCGCCGGCGCGGCCGCGCCCGCAACGGCGGCATGGCATGGTCGGCGGCGAGGCGGCGACAATGGGGTGGCGACGGCTGTTGCGCGGCAGTGGAGGCGCCAACAGTGTGGCGGTGCCGTGCGCGTCGAGTTTGCGACCGGCGTGGCGTGGCGGCGGCGCAGAATCGACGGCGGCGACGCGGTGTCATCGGCGTGCAACAAGGGGCTGCTCCTTCGAAACTGCATCTGAGGTCCGAGGGGCGGCAGCTGTGGTGGCGCAACACGATTCAGTACAGCCATGGACCACACCGTCGAAGCGGCGAGGAGCCACGGGGTGCAGGGACGTGCCGCTCTGTACCACGCGGCAGGTGACGATGCTGGCCACGAGGAGGCGGAGGTCTGGGGCAATGAAAAAGGGCGGTGGTGTGGGAGGGAGCACGGAGTGGGAGTGGTGGCTGGGTCACCGGCTATCCGCTGGAGCGTCTGTGTACCGCGCGCACTGCTGAGTGCAGTGATAGAGGCTGTCCCTTGCAGTTTTGTGCTCTTAGTTTTGCTGCTTTTGTGCTCCTTTTGTGCATCTATTGCCGTACACACGTGACTGCGGGTGACATGAGTGGCCATGAGAGGCGCCACCAGTGCTAGTCACGGCTCACGCATTGTCCCGACTCGCGCAAGCAGCGTGCTTCTCATGAAGCTCCCCGCGCACGCTCGGCGACATAGGTGCCCTATGCGGAGAGGAAGCTCGAGCAAAGAGAATCAGAGAATACGACATCCAGCCGCGTCGCTCGTGTTTTTTGTACTCATGCTTGCTTGTACTGGTATCCGCGCCTGCCTGCAAATCCCCAGGACAACCTAGTTGCCGCTTGCGTGCCCCATTCTCTTGTCTAGGTTTGCTCAGAACGCCCAGGGCGTCGTTAAGGGCGTCGTTCAGGGCGTCACTAGAGCGTCATTTGGGCGTCGTGCGCCCCTAACGCCCCGACTCAGAAGGGCGTCAACAAGGCGTCGCGAAGAGAAAGTGTTCAGGGGGGTCTACATGATTCAGCAGGTGGCGGCTGTGCACCTTGGTTGGGGACAGGCACCCAGTCTTGATTCAAACATTCCATATGAGAGCACAGTATGGGTGCCACTTAACTTATATTGCCAGTATTGAGGGTGCTACTTGGGGCGTCGTCACGCCCAGTTAAGGTGGCTCCTAGAGCTCTGCGCTTTACATATGACCTACGAAAATGGATTTGCAACGTGCAGAAAGCTGGGTGGCCGAGAGGAAATTGTGTCGCGACACAATTTTCATCCTGCCTGAACAGGGCAATGCAGAGGGGGGGGGAGCGGTGCGGCCTCGACTTGATCAAGACCGGAGTCTTGCCGCTAAAACCCCGTCGGCTTTCCATCTCGCCGCAACCCGCTAGCCGGTCAACCACCCACTGCACGTGTCGCGAACGGGCGGTGGGGCCTGGCTGCGGCGCGGTGTGCTGAGAACGAGCCGTGAACCCGAGGAGGACCAACCAGAGGTGGACCTGATGAACGGCGACAAGAAGTACGTTGGCAGTGCGGCGGGTGGCGAGAGAACTGCTGATGCGATAATGCACCTGAAGCTGTCTCCGTACCACTGGGCTGTCCCTGGATCCACCTCGGGAGGCAAGGCTAACTGTGTTTTGCTCTGGACTGTGTGATTTCCAACCGTACAATCGTCTGTTGAGTGATACAGATTGACGGCAGCCGACTTGCGGCAGGTGTTTCCCGGCAGGGTGTGGGCGTACGAGTGCTCGACGTGCCACCACCTCTTCCTGAAGCCAACAGCAGGCATGGCGGCCTGGAGAGAGGGTGTGGCGCGCAAGGCGGACGACGACCTGGCGCGAGCCGTCGCGGCGTTGCCCGAATCCCAGTGCCGTAGGGGCACCTGCAACACCTGCTCTTGCCACGGGCAACGATCCAAGGGGCGGTCATCAGCCAAGCAAGCTGCCTTGACGCGCCCCCCTCCCCCTGTAGCAGCGTGCGCCGCTCCTGAATTTTGCTCGAACGTATCCCCCTCACAGGTGCTGGAGCCAACGCAGCCTGTTGCCCCCCCTCCTACGTTGCCGCCACCTCAGGCAATCGCCTACCAAGACGCCTGTCCGGAGCCTGCGCGCCGGCCGCCAGCCGCCCACCTGCCTGATTCTCCTGTAAAAGCTGCCCACAACCCCCCCGGTATCCCCATTGAGCATCCGACTGTCATGCCAAGCCCCGCCCCCGTCACGCCCCATCACCCGGCTGCTCAGACCTGCAAGCAGGTTTTGGAGGCGCTGCTGGCTGGGCAATTCACCGGGGCAGAGGACCAGGCGTACTTGGGGAGGATTGCAAGCGCCGTCCTGCTCCATGGCACGCCTAACGTGCTGAAATTAACGCGTGGCAACGGCACCATTGCCGTCTACACGCGGAGGGTGACGCCCCGTCTGGTGCGTGTCAAGAAGAGCCAGACGAACAAGCGACTGGCGGCTGCGCGAAAGTAGCTGCGGGCGGCATGCTCAGGCGCTGCTCTCGCGCGAGCGCCCCCTGACGAGGAGGTCGAGGGCGTGGCCGGAGCACCGCCGCGGGGCGCGCCGTCCGCGAAGAAACAAGTGGGGCTACTGGAGGTTGCAGTGCTGAGCCAGCGAGGGTTTGCTCTAATCCGGCGGATTTTTCGGGGGGCTCGCCTTGGCATGGCCAGCGTTGCCGAGCTGCGCGGGGCTCGCAAGAGGATGCAGGCGCTGCCGGTGAAGAAGGTCACAATCAACACTGCTGGTGCCTACATCACAAACCTCTCCTTGGCGGTGCAGGAGCGCGTTTCGTCGCTCTGTGGAGCCGAACAATTCATTGAGCGGCACATCTTCGACGACAATGGCAGGCCTGTGCCCAAGACTACCCTCTTTACAAACGCCGACTCGAGCAACTTGGGCGTGCTGTCCGGCTGCCCCCCGCCTGAGATGACGGATGTCCACCTTACTTTAGGTTTGGACAAAGGAGGCAGCCCGCCGTCGGTGAAAGTTGTCGTCGGGCTCATTAATCAGGAGCGCCCGAACGATCCCAACAACACAATTCTCGCTGCTGTTTGTCCATGAGACAAGGACAACTACGACTACATTGACTCGATGCTCAAAACGCTGGTCCCGCAAGTCACAGAGCTGCTCGTGGGCGGTCTGCTGGTCGGAGGGGAGAGACGCGCCGTGCGATTGTTTCCCACGGGCGACTATGATGCCCTGTGTACCGTGCTTGGGCACAAGGGTGCGAGCGCGACCATGCCGTGTCTCAAGTGCCTGAGCACTCAAGCACCCAGCGTCGAGCACGCCACATTGGACGCCCAGTACCTGACGCTCCAAGACGTCGTCGGCGAGAGGACCCTGCGGTTGGCGACGCAGTACTGCAACCTGGAATGGCCGGGGCAAGGCAGCGGAGGCCGTTGTACCGGCGGCGACACTGCCTCTGAACGCCAATTGGCTCATCTGTCCGTCCAGCGGCGACCTCTCCTGCCTGCTGATCAGCGGCAGATCGTTGTAATTCCATTGCACATTACCCTCAGTGTGACCGGACGATTACTCGTACTCGCAACCGAATGCGTAATTAAGTGCAACGGAGACGAGGCCGGGCTGCGCTTCGCGCACCGCTTGGCGGCGTTGCTACGGAAAAACGTGGGCGTGAAGCCAGTTCCCTATCACGGGGGGGGGTTCATCGGCCGCGACTGCCACCGCATTGGTGACAGGAGTGATGCCATCTCCCAGCTGCTGTTACCCGACCTGACGGAAGAGTACCACACAGCTTACAAGCACGCGTGGCTGCTCTGGAACCGGGTGCGAAAGCCATTGAACCGGGCTGCCGTTGCGACTGCCGAGGAGGTCCGCCAGTTCCGAGCAGACACCACAGCTTTTGTCACGCACCTGAAGCGGGCGTTCCCGTGGCTGAGCGTTTCACCGAAGCTTCACCTGCTGCTTTGCCACGCTGCCGAATTCATGCAGCGCTATGGGAGCATCGGCTTGTATGGGGAGCAGGCTATCGAAGCATGGCACGGGCGCTACGGTCAGAGCGCGCGCAAGTATTGCTTTAGCTCTGAGCTGGCGTCGGCGGCGGCCTTTATGCGCGCAATGGCGCTGGCGCGGGACGCCAGTGAGTCGGACCTGGCGCGGTACGGGCCGACGCGCAAGTCGGCGGCGCGTGCAGCGCGCAATGCTACGAGCGCGGGCGACAAGCGGAGGCGGGAGAACCGGGAAGTAGTACCGGTTAGTGCAGCCAAAGAAGACAAGGCTGAGAGGGACCGTGAGAAGTGGGCGGATGATTTGCATGCGAAGGCAGCTGACACCATGCGTGCACAAGTGCGGAGAGAAAACAAGAGAGCACGGAAAAGGTAAAGGGCTGAGGGGTTGAGCTACACGCGCGAACAACTGGTGACACACAACCAGCCTGACGTGTATGGCAGGTCAAACAAAAAAATATCAATCGAAATGTCGGGCGGGCGGTGCAGCAGCTGGTGGAAGACGATGGGGCAGTGGCAGGAAAGTGAGTCGCGAGCGCATCCGACCGATAAGACCCACCGCACACTCCACGAGCCGCGTCTCACACTCACTTGCGTCTTGCCGAGCGCCACCCCCCCACAGATGTGCCGCCAACCCACTTGCACACACACACAGTTCCCACAGGAAGCAGCATTTACCATCGCATAAGACACACAGAGGAGCGGGCGTGCCGCCAACCACCACCCACCGCCGACGCACACATACCCTCCACACTCCACGTGCCGTTGTCAACCGCCGCGCGTGCACCCCGACGAGGAAGAGAAAAGAGAGAGGAACGGATGGAGTCGCCCGGTCCAGCCGGCGCACGACGACATCGAGCCAGAGCCTGGGGTGGGAGAGAGAAAAGAGATAGAACCAATGCTGACCAGGAGAACAAGCATCAAGGAGGCAACAGGTCCAATCAATACAGGTGGCACGGCATCCGGGGGCGGGCGGGGCGTGGGGGAGGAGGCAACATGCAGAGAGTCAATGGCGAGGATGTGGTGTGAGAAATCGAGAAGTGCTCAATCATCGTCGAGAGGGTACGCCAGCTCGCCAGACAACGAAGCAGCTCGGGGCGGATGCTCAGACAATAGGCGGGCACCGCACTTGGGTGGCCGTCTGCCGCAGTGCGCAACAGGAGGTGGCCGTGATGGCGTGCACACCATGGTGAAGCAATGGAAACCATGAGCGCGCGGGCGACGTAAGCTCAAGTGTGCTCACGGCGCCTCGGCAAGCAGCGAGCAATCGCCTCGTGCGTTGTGAGTCGAACGGTTGCAGCTGTGTCCCACCCAGCTGGGGCCGTCGCGTCGTGCACACTGGCCGTGTCCTGGAAAAAGCGCGCAAACGGGCGGCCACGTTGTTTTCGCCGCCAGATCTGGCTCATATTCAACATCAAACTGACAGCACAAAAGAGAGCCAATAGATGGCGAGAATTGTGCTTCTATACCAATGGCTGGCCAGATTTGCACTAAGAGCCGCTCCACAGTGTATGAACTCGGCGTGTCGTGAGGGCGTTTTGGCTGCCTAATGGGGCGTCAGTAAGGCGTCTTATCCGTCGCGCGCCCCTGACGCCCCCGAAATAGGGGCGTCGTGTGCAACCCTAGAGCCAATCATTCGGCGATCAAATACCCATATTCAATCCTTGCTGATGGGGGGCGACGAGTAACGTTGGCCAGATGGCTGCTCCCCGCCCCGCCCCAGCCGTGGGGCACAGTCACTCGTCTTCGAGCCGCCTCGAGCGGGTACTCGTAGACTGTTCACTAGGTTCATCTCGTGGGGTGTGACGCTGCTGCCTTGCTTCGCTCCTGAGTGCTTAGTGAAGCGTTGGGCCTGGCCAACGAACATCTGCAATACTTTGCCGCACAAAGGTGGAGGTTGTAGCCGTTCTTTGAAAAACCGGGCACTCCAAGTATTGCGGTAGTGTTCCAAATCAGCCTCTGTGGGGTCGTAGAAGCCGATTTGGGTCTCTTTTCTCGTTTTGAGAGAAGGTCCACGGCGGTCCGTGTAGCATGCTCGTTTCCGTGTTCTCATTTTTCAGCTATCGAGAAGCAGCAGCGAACACTACAGAGCTATCGCGTCAGGGGCTCGCGTCTAGCACAGAGCGATGAGGAAGGCATGTTCTTGTACCCAACTGCACTTCGCTCGTTGAGAAAAACTGGCGTCCACGCCCCACTTGTCGCCCTGTTATTGTGCTTCTCACAAAAACTGGATCCGCGACATCCGCTTCAGCATCATGAACCGCCCCCTGAGCCAATGAAAGAGTGATTTTGCAACGGAAGCTGATGCACCGAGGTCCAGTTCTTGTGAGAAGCGCAATAATGAGGCGCTTCGCGGAACGCCGCCACCCTCCCGCCCTCCCGCCCTCCTTTGAGAACGCACTCTCTCCTTTGAGTACGTACTCCCCGCCGGGAGTACATTTGCTCGAACAGCGCCTCATGGGTCGTCTTTTCCGGCCGTGGTGTGTCGCTCTGACCGTCGTCCAACCACCGACCAGGTGCGTTGCGGCGCCGCAACGGCCGCCGCGACGGTGCGTCGCGGCGGCGGCACGGCCAAAAAGTTGCACAAACTACCCCGCATTGACTCATCGAATCGGCGAGTTGCGCGCGTCGGGCCAATGGCAAGCCCCAAAACGGGGGCCGCCTCTTCCCTGTGCAACAGCATTACACTGGCGCCTCGCGCGGGCCACTCACCAGCCGCGCAGACGTACAGTCGAGCACAGCCGCGGCGCGCCGCCCCCGCCGCGCCCCGCGCGCGGAGCGGAGCGGTCGTGGCGCGCGGGCGCGGCGGGCTCGCGACCAC
>ENA-ORXT01003561-ORXT01003561.1-marine-metagenome-genome-assembly--contig:-NODE-3561-length-17027-cov-3.427906_pt1 | contig 17027 bp, 14 predicted proteins | sample MGYA00237868_ERZ511482 | MGnify/ENA metagenome assembly ERZ511482 | reverse complement strand
AATACAGGAACTATCTTTAGTGGTAAACCACGAAAGGCACAGAAATGTTAAACGCGGCAATAACACAAGCACACACATATCTCTTTCAAGGGCTAGTAGACGATGCTCAAGAAAAAGCTATTCTTAATGGCATCGGCAAAGAAGTGACCGCCCCTGCTGATGACGGTGGACTAGTATCTGCCTTAAGTGAAATAATTGCTAGTCTTCGATGGGCATCGATTATCTTTGCAGTGATTTTAGTAATTCTTGTTGGCTTCTACATAATGGGCAACGTAGTCGGCAACAACTCACAAGGCGCTGCAGGGAACTTAAAAAAAGTTGGTTGGGTACTTGTCGGATTGATTGTTATCTTTCAAGCGCCAACAATCGTTGGATTATTTATCTAAACCTAAAATAAAGGAGCTGGTATGGACAAGTTCCAAATTCTAGCCCAAACCACATGCACTGGGGATGACTCTGCGGTCTTTATGTGTGAAGCTGGCAAAGTTGTGGACATCATGTCATATATTGCTATTGGTCTTGCAGTTGCTTCTGTTGCGATTGTCGGGTTTTTGTTAATATTTAGTGTCGCTGGAAACAACTCTAATGTTGCCGCCCACACTATAAGAAAAATATTTTTCATATTAATCGGATTGATAGTAGTATTTTCTGCACCGAGAATAGCTGGATTGGCAATAACGTAACCATGGTCGGCGCATTCAACTACTTCATGAATACATTTCATACAGATGTTGTGAGTTGCAGGATTTTTCCTGATGAATTTGATCTGAATCGAAACGATCCCAACCATGCTGCCGATGCTCATGCTGGATATAATCCAGCTGCAGATTCATTCTGTATTTCTCCTAATAATCAAACTTTAGATCAGCTCATACCAGACCCGAGTAAAGGCAAAGACGAAATCGGTGGAGAGTTTGCACGATTCTTATCAACTGGAATCAACTGGATTCAATACTTAACAATCATCTTTGCTGTCATAATGGTAATTCTGATTGGACTCCAGATTATGTTTGGCTCATTTTCTAATAATTCTGTTGGCATAGCAAAACATTTGCAAAAACTAATTCGTGTATTCGCTGGGTTAACTATTGCATTTAGCGCAGTCACAATCGTTGGCTTCATCCTTTAAGCAAACAAAACATGTCATTTGGGGACAGACACCTTTGACAGGTTCCTTGCAAAAGTTCCTGTCCCCAATGACAAGTTTTACTACTTACACGAATGTAGTTTAAATTTGATTTATTCCAATTGGATTCCAATCAGTTTCCAATCTTGTCATGTCATTGTAACACATCGGTGATCTTCAGCCGCCACTGAAGAACACAGCACCACATTGATTAGACTCCGCCAAGTCTAAGAAATGAACTGAAAATATGCCAGAACCCAATAACTACCATTCAGGTTAAGTTTGGGTCTGGCTATTTTTTTTCTAAACCCGCACCAAGATTCACCCGAAACCAAAAGAGTGAAGAATATTGATGCAGCTCCCCCAAGAACTCGCCACAAAATGCGAGATCTAAAATCCGGAAACCTAAACAAGGGCACAAAAGCAACCATACAAAGCCAAAAAGGTGTGCTCAAGCTACAGAACCATGATCAGATACTAGCTTTATTAGACCAACACATAGACCAAGTAAATCAAACAAACTCTAACCTAGCTCTTCTAAAAATAATGTTCACACCAATAGGACCAAGCAAACAAATCCTAACATCACAAAATGATCCAATAGCACTCAGCCAAGCAATCGAAACGCAACTGGCTAAGTTAAGAATAAACCTTTCATACATAATAGAAACCCACAGCAATCAAATAATGGGATTCTTACACAGCGAAACCGACAAAGCAGAGTTAGAAAGACAGTTCGGAGCCGTAGCTACCCTACTTCAACAACCAATTCAAATAAACAATATTTGGTACTGGCTTGATATCAGAAGCGCTTGTGTAGTCCTTGAAGATCTACAAGAAAAAACAACAAGATCAATAATAGACGCAGTAGACCTTACATTTGCAGAAACAATGGGGTCTATGAATATTCTTTTATACAACCCATATCTTAAAAGTAGAGCACTACGTGAACATGAACTAAAAATAAAAATTGAACAAGCAATCTCAGAAAAAAATATCAAACTCGTATACCAATCAATTACAAGCATCTCAAATAGAAAAAAATATGGTATGGAAATAAGTACTAGGATAAAAAGTTCCGAAGATGAAATTTATCTACCAAATCAATTTATCAATTGCGCTGAGAAGTATGGAATGATGTATGAATTTGGAAAAGTTTCTAGAATCATCGCAGTGAAAAACTACAAAAAAATCGCAGAGGCAAATAAGAGCATACATGATATCCTTTGGTTTAATATTTCTATAAGTGAACTGGTAAATCCAACATTTTTAGAAAACTTACTTAATCTAGATATCAGCCCAGAAAATATTGGGCTTCAAATGACAGATGTGCCAGAAATAGATTCAAAACCTGTGTTAAATATACTTGAAGGTGCACGAAAAAAAGGCATAAATATCTCTTTATCGCACTTTAGAACCAATAGTTCAAATGCTCTTACCTTAAATAAATTACCGGTTGATCTAATCAAGCTAGACCATGATGTTATAAGACAAGCGGTAGAAGACAGCAACAAAAAAAACCAAATCAGATTGATAATAACAATTGCAAAGTCGGCGCACATTGAAACTTCTGTTTCAGGGATCAGAACACAAGCTGAACTTGATATATGCAAAGAATTAGGATTCACCTACGCTCAAGGAGAGCTATTATCAGGATATAAAGACCTGAATTAAGATAGATCTTCGTTTTCAATTAAGTCACCAGCCGCAGCAAGTGCAGCAGCTAACATAACAGAACGCTCATAAAGATTAGAAAAGTGTAACTCGGTAACATGTTGAGGAACCGAAAGGGGCGGTCGCCCCAAAGATCTAATTACGGCATCAGGCTGTGAAGTAATTTGTATCTTTTTTGCTGACTGTTCTAACGCTTCAACAAGTGAAGGGTCACCCCAAAACTTCTTTGGATCAACACGTTTTTTCTTTGGGCCTTTTCTACGATTTTGATTAGAGTTATTTTTTCTTGGTTTTCTTGTATTCCTAGTATTTCTCATGCGTTACTTCCCTCTAGAACTTCATCATTTTCAACTAGCAACACATCAGCATCTAGACCCAAAGCAACTTGCAACTGCTGAGCATCTAAATCGCCAACAGAACTTGATTTTGGAAGAACCATATCTGCAATTTGGCGTTTACCAGCTACTACCTCTTCAACCCTTTCATCCACTGTTCCAGGGCAAACCAAACGATGGCAAACAACAGTATTTTTTTGACCAATTCTCCACACTCTGTCTCGAGCCTGATCTTCAACAGCTGGGTTCCACCATCGGTCATACAAAACAACATGATTCGCTGCAGTTAAATTCAAACCAGTTCCACCAGCTTTCAATGAAACAACCATAGCCCCTGCACCTTTTCCACTCTGAAAATCAGCTACTAATTTATCCCTCGCTCCCCTAGACATCCCACCGTGATAACAAGAGATCTTAACACCATGTTTATCAGTCAGATATTCAGCCATTTTCTCGCCCCAAGAAGCAAAATGAGTAAAGACAAGCATTCTTTCACCAGCTGCAAAAACAGTCTCTATAATTTCATTTAAACGAATTAACTTCCCAGATCGACCTTCCAAAGATTTAGAATAGTCTTTATCAAAAGCGGCTGGGTGATTACAAATCTGCTTCAAACCAGTAATCGCAGCCAGAACAGCGCCTTTACGTTTAACAGCGTCAGAATCACTGGCCTCAATCACAAGACTATCGAGAATGGCCTGATACAGACCAATCTGCTCTTCAGTCATTGTGCACTGATCCAACTCATCTATACGATCAGGCAACTCAGCAGCAATAGCAGGCTCAGCTTTAGTCCTACGAAACACTAAAATTCCGTTTAGGGCTTTAAGAGCTTTCTCGGCACCTTCTTTACCAGTTCCATTATCTGATAGCTGAGAAACAAAAGATGCTCGCGAGCCAACAAGACCAGGATTTGCAAAGTCCATGATTGACCAAAGGTCTCCTAAACCATTCTCAATTGGAGTACCGGTAAGGGCTACACGAGAACGAGCGTTAAGTTTTCTTAACTGCTGTGCTGTTTCTGAAGCAGGATTTTTTATTGCTTGTGCTTCGTCCAAGACAACCTTATCCCATTCGACTTTTGCAAGAGCTTCTATATCCCTAACAGCAGTGCCATATGTTGTTATTATTAAATCAAACTTTTTCGACATAGTGCCAATTCGATTTAGCGACTCACGGCTCGGTCCATGATGAACTTTAACTTTTAGATCAGGAACAAATTTTGCTGCCTCAGCAGCCCAGTTTGTAACCACAGCAGGTGGAGCAATTACTAGAGATGGACCATTACCAGTAGATAAATTTATATGAGCGAGCATTGTAGGAGTTTTGCCAAGACCCATATCTAGGGCCAAACAACCTCCAAGACCAGCGCCGTCTAAGAACCCAAGCCAAGTTCTTGCTTCAGCCTGATAGCTTCTCAACTCACCTTTGAAACCTTCAGGAGTCGTAGAAATATCATCAGAAATTTCTGAAGCACTCTTTATAAGATCAGAAGCCCAACCTTCACCTGCGAGCGATACCCCACCTGAGAAGACTGATCCTTCAAGACCAAGAGCGTGCCTGAGCATATCAGCTCCAGACATCTTATTCTGATCCGCACGTTCTTCAAGAGCTGCAGCTGCTTCTTGTAAATCAATCTTGTCGATCTCAACCCATTTACCATTTGATTCGATGAGAGGACGGGCCTCAGAAGCTAGCTCACGTATCTGTTCAGCGTTTAGCTCAATGTCATCAAACAGAACTGACCAACTCACATTTGCAAGCTGCTGAGCACCTACAACGCTCTCTTGAGCTTCTTGAGAAGTCAAACGAAGAGCCGGAGCAGCTTTTTTAGTAGAAAGTTGTGGGGCGCGGACATCAAACCCTGCAGCGATTAGCATTCTGCCTGTATCGCCCATCATAAGCCAAGCTTCTTGTTGACTTAGAATAACTTCACCGCGACGCTTCGCCCCCGGTCTTAGCAGTTCTGGGTATAGGCGTTCCAATCTTTGCAGATCATCTTCAACTTCTTTACTACGGCCAGCAGATGAGTTCACTATTACCTGTTCGACAGGCAAAAGTTTGCGATCTGAACTGACACCCAACACAGATAGATACCAGGCATTAGATTCATCTGGTTCATCAAGCCGAACAACTAATTTTGATTTACGAGCTCCTGATATTTGTTTAGTCCATTGATCAATTTTACGAGCCAACTCTCCACCAAGCTGACCAGAAGTTACAAAGTTTTTACCTTCGAGATAAGCCATAAATGTTTCAGAAATTTCGATTTCTGTTTCAGGGTTCTCGGGTGCTGACGGAAAGTCTAATCTACTCGCTGCTTCTCTAAAAATAGCTGTAATAATGTCGTTTAATATGATTCCAGTTGTAGATTTTCTATCACCTTTGTCATCAAAAATCCCAACAGTTGCTGGCATTGCATTAGTGACATTCGTGTACTCTTTCGACTCAACTAAAGCAGGACTCCATCTCACTTCAAACTTTGATGCTCCCTTTGGTAAATCATTATTTCTTCGCTTCCTATGTTTGCGAAGCTGAGGCACGGCACGACCTTGACCAACTAATCGTACAGCAAGAGCAGTGAGTATACCCATCCAAGCGACACTTACACCAGTAGCTTCATCATCTGTAGAACTGCCAAGAGCCACGAGCCAACCAAGACACGCCCCGATTGGTGCACTAAGTGCAGCTACTTTTCCTTGCCCAGGGACTCTGAGGTTATCAAATGAAACCCAATCGATGCTATCGGCGCCAGCAAGCTCTAATCGCTCTTTTAATTCTTCAGTTGTTTCAGGTTCGGCTTCATGACCAGATGCCCAAACAATAATCTTTCCAGGTTGCCAAGATATTTGAAGTTGCACGACACCTGATACGGTTCCTGCACCAGTTCTCTTAGTCGGTTTTGGTTTAGCAGGACCGATCAATGAAGTAAGAACCTCATCAATTCTCTTATATTCAGACTGATAATCAGAGATAACAAGTGACCTTACATGGCCTCTAAGAGTTCTTTTGGTTTCGTCTATTGCCAACTGAGTTGTATCAAGATTTCTTAATAGTGCAGCTACCCATGAAGCACGATTAGCTAACAATAATTTATTATCTAATTCAGAAGAAACACCATCTAAATTTCGTTGAACTGCTCCTAAAAACTCATCTAAATCAAAGTTCTTAGCTTTTTTTGTGGAAATGATAACTCCAATCAAGATAACTGTGTTTACAGCTAACAAGTTCTTACTAGTCAATAACCTGATGAATCTACAGAAGTTTGACTCACACTACCGAAAGGCTTGTTGAAACCAAAAATACTTAGACCGCACTACTCTATAGCGCTACTTAGGCGATATAGGAGGTTAAAGTTTAGCTACTTCTCTGCTTGGAGAGAATGCTTTGAACTCCGTTATGTCCACTTTATAGGCATCGTAGATCAAATCCGCATCTCTTTGGTTATATAAAGATAATTGACCTAGGAATTTAACAACCTGCGTTCTAATGAGTAAAGCATCAGAAATTAGTTCAATACCTGAATTCTCAACCAAAGATTCGTAAAGTGCGCTTACAGATCGCCTCAATCTTTCATGGTCTACCTTATGTTGAAGAACTCGTCTAGATAAATAAGGAAAACTATCTTGTATAGAGTTAAGTAGACCCTCATCAGATTCTAGCTCTTCTGCATCAACAGCAATTTTTTTAATCATTGCTTCTAAAGATTCTTTAACGTTTGAGCTCCAACGCTGAAGGTCGCCTAAAGGAGTAGCTAAAGATTCGTCTAAAGAACTTGCTGCTTTGTTAAGTTCATTGCGCCGTTCACAGATTTCATTAAGACGGACGAGTTGAGCCATAAGGGGTCTCCGACACCTAGAGTTCACTTCCAAGAAAAACACTAGTCTTAAATCTCGAATTAGTCTAGTAAAAAAGCAGCATTATTCAATAAAGGACTGGGTATTAACCACCAAATACGAAAATAATGACAGAAATTTGGGAAAAAAAATATGAATGGGGTGGCAATTTATTGCCACCCCATTCATGGAGAGAGAGTTATTGAGTTCAAAGACTATTTGAACGAATAACCATTATTTAATCAACAGCGTTATCGCCATCGAGAACTGATCGGTAAATTAATCCACCGATAATAGCACCTATAATTGGAGCTACCCAGAATAACCACAACTGACCCATTGGCTCAGATCCACCATCAAATATTGCTTTCACAACTGCCTGAGAAGTTGATCGAGCAGGATTCACACTTGTATTACTTATTGGAATAGAAATCATGTGAATTAAAGCCAAAGTAAGACCAATAGCTAAACCACCCATAGCGGCAGAAGCTGCCTTACTAGTTGCTCCAAGAATAATAATCAAGAAGATAGCAGTTAAAATTACTTCAGCTAAGAATACGGCTCCCATAGAAAATCCACTTGGAGAAAGTGAACCGAAACCGTTTGTTGCAAAGTCTCCTGCACCTTCAGTAAATCCCCATTCAGGATTACCTTTTGCAATTGCATAGATTGCAAGACCTGCTGCAAATGCACCGAGAACCTGAGCGGCAATGTACTGAACTACATTTGAAGGTGAGAATTTTCCACCTGCAACAAGACCCAAGGTAACTGCCGGGTTAAAGTGGCCTCCTGAGATATGCCCTAAAGCATAAGCACCAGTAACAACTGTAAAACCGAAAGCCAAACTGACTCCGAGGTAGCCTAATCCAAAATTATTGACCCCGTTAGCGTCTGCGATATTTGCTGCAAATACTGCAGAACCACAACCACCGAGAACTAGCCAAAATGTACCAATAAACTCAGCAGATAACTGCCTAATCAACTTCATATAAACCCCCTAAAGGTTCTAGTATTTAACTACTTATACGACCCTAAATTACTTGAAAAGGTTTCAAACAAATAACGAATGTAACATATTAGAAATATACTGTCACTATAGAATGCACAAATGTTAGGTATCACCCCAAAAAGAATCATCTCAATGCTCGACGAGTTAATCGAGCTAACCATAATAGATGGACAAGACAAACGGTCTTTTAAAGTAAAGGCCTACCAAAAAGCACGAAACGCTCTCGAAGATTTCCCTAGAGACTTTACAAAGCTTTCAGAGAAAGAACTAATCGAGATAAGTGGAGTTGGGAAATCAACTGCGAATCAAATATTAGAATTTAAGCTAACAGGTACAACTAAAAAACTGGATGAATTGAGAGAAAAGTATCCACACGAGTATGTAATGTTAACAAGGATATCTGGGCTTGGCCCAAAGACCGTCAACCTACTAAATACTGAACTCAACATATCCAACATAGACCAGCTTCTTGATGCAATAGAAAACCAAAAAGTCAGAACTCTCCCCCGGCTTGGCATAAAAGCCGAAACAAAGATGTTGCAAACTCTCGAGAAGCTAAGACTAAATAAAGCCGAAAAAATGTTCCCAATAGCTGATGCATTCCAAATAGCAGAGTCATTGGTTCAAGATTGGGAACGCATAACTTCAATCTCAAATATTTCATATTGCGGAGATTTAAGAAGAATGAAGGAACAAGTAGGTGAGATCAAAATTGTAATTGAAACATCTGATATAGATACAACTAAATCTAATATAGGCGATCACCCCGAGTTAAATTTTGATTCAGAAAACGGAAATCAAATAACATTCCTATCAATTAAAAAAATCCCTGTGATAGTTGAATTTTATCCAGTAGGCCAATATCATTTTGGAACATTTTTTCATACAGGATCCGATCTCCATATAAAAAAAATCAAAGAGCGTACTAAAGACCTCGGTTTTAATTTTAAAAGATCCGGGCTGCAAGAAAAAAATAAAACACTCGAATTTAATTCTGAAAAAGAAATCTACAAAAAAATAGGGCTGCAGTATGTAGAACCAGAAATGAGAGAAGCCCAAGGGGAAGTTGATTTAAGTTTAGAAGGTCAACTTCCAGATGTCGTTTCAATAAATGATATAAAGGGAGATCTCCACTACCACACAGACCGCTCTGGAGATGGAAGATCCTCGCTAAACGAAATGGCAGCCGCAGCCGAATCTAAAGGATATGAATATATAGCATTCACAGATCACGGCGAAGATTTAAAGATCAATGGGTCAACGCGTGAGCAGATGCTGGAGCATAAAGACAACATAAATAATTTACAGGTTCAATATCCGAACATGAAACTATTATTTGGGTGTGAATTAAATATCGATGCAAATGGAAACCTTGATTACGATAAAGATTTCAGAGAGATATTTGACTACACAGTAGCGTCGGTTCATTCTCATTTTGATTTGTCTCAAGAAGAACAAACAATGAGAATAGTAAAAGCGGTCTCAGATCCAACTGTAAACTCAATCGGACATTTAACAGGAAGATATATAGGAAAAAGACCTGGTATAGATTTAAACATTGAAATATTATTGGAAGCCTTACTCAAATTCGATAAAGCATTAGAAATAAATGGATCGCTACAGAGACTCGACGCCTCAAGCGAAATAGCAAAACAAGCTATGAGTAAAGGAGTAAAACTAGTAATAAACACAGACAGCCACCATGTATCGGACCTTCAACGAATGGAGTTTGGTGTTAGTACAGCAAAACGTGGCTGGGTTAACAAAGAACTAGTAATAAATACTTGGCCGTATCAAAAGTTTATTACATGGTTGAACAATAAATAATTATTGTTCAACCATTATAGTAGAACCCGAAATAGCTGCTGATCTTTCTGAAAGCATAAATGCAACAACATCAGCAACCTGAATTTCGAACTCAGTAGCATCTCCTGTTTCAGAAACTACTCCATCAACTTCTATAGCAACACTCCTTGCAGGGTTTTTTGAGCTCTTTCCAATCGATTCGGTAAAACTTCGACCCGCAGAAAATAATGTAGGCCAGAATTCAGATTCCAGAACAGACAAATCCTTCTTTCTATTTGCAACAGCATAAGACATAGATCCCAGCAGAGTAACTAGAACTCCTGATGCTTTACGTTCACCCATGGCAGCAACAAGTTGAGAACAAAATTCAAATATAGATGAAACCCGTCTTAGATCTTTAAGAGAAACTGGAGAAATATCAATAGCAGTTTTTGATCGTGCGGATATATTTTCTGAATCAAACGCAAATCTAGTCCAATTAAATACAATTAAGTCAACAGGGTCTATTACTTCACGAACAGATTTTTGCCAAACCGGATCCGAGACATCCCCAGCATGGCTAGTAATAGTTATCCCATCATGGCCCTCGCGGAGTTGAGTCGTAACAGCTTTAAGAGCAGCCATATCGGGATCGACTAGAGCCAAAGAACATCCTTCTGAAGCCAAAACTTCTGCACAGGTGTAGCCCAATACGTCAGTAGCACCAATTATAATAACTTTTTTGTTCTCTAAATTAACTTCCATAGTTACCTCTCGGGCCACTAATGAGCATATCTGCAGATTGTTGATAAGAGTGAAGTCCAAATACTATAGTTATATGTACCCAACAAGCTAATATCTGCTCTATTTTAGTCCGACTATTAACTATGGAAGAAATCACTCAGGACGAAACATCTATTCAGTTTTATGAAGAGTTGATAAAATCAATATCAGAGCCTGCACCTATGGCATTAGTTATAGTCAAATTTGAAGTGACTGACTACATACCAAGACAATCACTAGAACCTAATATCCAAAAAAAACTACCAGAAGCAGTTAGATCCGCTGTCCATGACAGGTTGAAAGAAAACTTAAGAAAATATGACATACTTTCTCACATCCACGAGAACATATATGTAGCTGTTATCAAGACTTTGAAAGATGAAAGTGAACTGCAAAAAAGAATGATTAATCTTGAAAAGAAACTGCAACTTCCATACATATTTAAAGAAGTAGAATCAGTTGTCGAAGTTGAATTAGGTTTAGCTTTAAGAAAACCAGGTGAAACTCCGAGCAATCTTTTACAAAGAGCAGATTCTAAGTTTAAAAGATTTACATCACAAAGTTAATCCTACGTAAAGTAGAATAAAAATATGAGACCAACAAGTATCATTGATATTGCTAAAATAATTGATGGAAATTTACTTGGCCCAATACAAAACTTAAAAATAGAAAATGTAGTAACTCATAGTAAACGGATGAAGAGCAACTCAGCATTTTTTGCTTTCGCTGGAAATAATACCAATGGAAATAATTACGTTCAAGAATCTTTTGATAATGGATCCTTAGTTGCAATAGTTAAAGCAGAATCTGAATATTCAGCACCAAACAATGCCTCAATTATTGAGGTAGAAGACCCAATGACTGCTTTGAGGTCACTTGCCGAATGGTGTAGAAATCAGATTTCAGACAACCAAAAAGTAATATGTATCGTAGGAGATAAAGGAAAATCTACTACTAAGGACTGTCTAACTCAGTTATTAGTAAGTGACTCTTCAGTCTATTCTTCACAAACTGGACATAACAGTCAACTAGGTATGGCGTTAGCCATGATAGATTGCCCAGATAACGTAGATTACTCAATTTTTGAATTAGGTTTCTCTGAAAAATTTGAGATCGAAAAAGCTGCTCAGTTCCTCAAACCAAACATGGTAGTTTCAACTGGAATTGGCTCTAAACAAATAATACATTTTGGCACTGAAGATCAAATTCAAGAATCACTTTCTCTTTCCACAACCCAAGAAGCAGAAATGTTGATCACCAATTCAAAAGATACAAAATATATTAATGGTCTCCAATCTCTTAGTATCCCAATACATTTAGTTGGCAACAGTGACCTGCCTCTTAAGTGTAAAATATTAGAATCTGACCCAGTGAAAACATCACTTGAAATTATTTTTCCTGATTCAAATCACGTAGTAAATCTACCTACAACATCAGAAGACGTAATAGACGACATTATTTTAGCGACAACGAGTGCATACAAGTGCGGATTGTCAAAGAAACAGATCATAGAAGTTCTTAATTCATATAGACCAATCAATTTAGAACTTCAAGTATGGAAATCTCCAAATAATGTAACTGTTCTAAGAGCTCCTACGGTCATTGATTCATTCGCACTAACAGATCAGTTCCGGTATGCAAAAACTTTACAAGGTTTAGGGAAGTTATTTTTAGTTGTAGATGAAGTAAATTCTGCTTCTAAAGCAGAATTACATAAATTCGTTGAAGTAATTGCCGATGAGCAACCTGATAAAATATATTCCTTAGAGTCGCAAGCGCTAATAAACCTCGAAGATCTACCTGAGATCGAAGTAAGTTCTTTTAAATCGTCACAAGAACTAAAAACTCAACTTTTATCAGATCTAGAACCAGGTGATACTTGCCTGATACTGAGCCAATCAGATAAACAATTATTTGATCTAAACAACTCAATTATTGAAGCGTTGGCACCAAACTATTTGAAAGTAAACTTGTCTGCGATCGAACATAACTTTCTTGCTTTTAGAAAGTTAGTGGGCGCAAATGTAAAAATAACTGGAATGGTTAAAGCACTTGCATATGGCACTGATGCAATCATCGTTGGGAAAACATTAGAAAAAGTTGGCGCAGATTTTCTTGGTGTTTCAAACATTGATGAAGGTGCAAATCTGCGTCGCTCTGGAGTCAAAATACCGATTCTAGCCATGTTAGGAACTGCAGAAGAAGTTCCAAAGATATTCCGTTATAGGGTAACGCCTGTAATATATTCCGAAACAATACTAGACGCTATTGAAAGCGAAGCAAATAACCGCACGGGGCGAACAAAAGTTCATTTAGAAGTAAATACTGGTTTTAATAGATCTGGGTTTCAACCCATTGAGGCCAAACGAGCCATTGATAGAATCTTATTAAATCCAAATCTAGAATTAGCTGGAATAATGAATCATTTCGCATTTGCTGATGTTGTTGAAAGAGATGATTACACTTTAAAACAAATAAATAACTTTCTAGAAGTCACTGCATATGCAGAATCATTAGGAATGAGCTTCATCCGGCATGCAAGCAATACTGCAGCAACAGCACGATTCCCTGAAGCACATTTTGACATGGTCAGGATAGGGATAGGTCTTTATGGAATACATCCTTGTTCTGCAACAAATGAACTGGTAAAGCTTCAACCTGTTTCATCTTTGTTTAGTAGAGTTATCCAGATAATAGATGTTCCAAGTGGAGAATCAGTTGGGTATGGGGGAACATTTGTCGCTAGTGAGAATGGGGCACGAATTGCGGTTGTGCCTACTGGATATTTTGACGGAATAACCCGACTCATGTCGAACAGAGGAAACGTTATTATTGCTAACCAGTTATGTCCAATAAGTGGAAATGTATCTATGGATTCCATGACTGTTGACATTACTGGATGCAAGGACATCGAAATTGGTTCACCCGTTCTTATATTCGGTGAAAATAACAGTCAAGAAATTTCATTCGACGATGCAGCAGAACATGTTAATAGTATTTCTTGGGAGATAATTTCAAGGATAGGCCCACGAGTTCAAAGAATATTTACTAGCCATTAGTTCAGCGATAAATTTTTAAACTGAATACACAAGTTCAAGAAACTTTGATTCAGAATTGTATATAAATATCTTTTGATCGCTAGATGTAAAGAATATATCTAGTCTGTCAACGCCAAACGATGCAGATTTTTCATCTAACCTAAATATTCCAGAGTTTATACTTTGATCTGGGAAAGTGTCTGAACTCCCATCTTCATATAGAACCCTAACAGAAACACCTGAGTCGAGTTTCATGTAACGAATGCTGTTATGCCAAGGACCAGCATTCCCTTTCAAATTTATATTTCCAAACTCGCTACATGTTATCGACTGAGCTAACTCAACATTTGCTGTTGTTAGAATTTCACATGTGACTGGAAATAAGAACCCTCCTGAGTCTTGGCTAAAAAATTCTCGGTCGCTTTCTATTGCACCTACTCGAGGTTCTAATAATTCCTCATTTGCTGCAACAGACACACTTTGATCTGATCTTAGAAGGTTCAATATTATTCCGACCATAAAGATTACAGCTAAAAAGAGCACTGGAAATATTAATAAAACCCCCATCTTCACTTCAAATTCTTGAAGTTGTTTATTTACCGGTTTTTGAAGGTATTGTCTAGCAATTCTTGGCCCTACTTCATCTTCAATAGCGCTTGCAATTCTTAACGCAGATAATCCAACCGAATATTTATTATAGGAGAATTCAGAAATTACAGATTCATGAAAAATCTGCCCAAAGCTATCCTCTATGAGTATCGCTACCCCATTCAAACCAAGAATGGATTTAATTAAACCTACTTGATGAGCGACTCTCTCTTTGACAATTTCAATCTGTGCATCTGCTAGATCTTCTTCTGAAAATGGAAAAATCACATAATCGATATCTGAAAGCGTTCTACCCATCTCGACTAAAGTATTACTTACCCCGACATTTGATGAGCTGATTAAATCAACTCTAAACCCTAAACGCAAAAACGTATCGGCTAACTCATGCCAAAGTGGCGATTCGCTGGTATAGGCAATCATAATTCTATGAGGGCCGTCTGTACGTTTAACACGCATGCCCATACTGTAGCCTGAAGTGACAAGCTCATACAATCTGACTGTAAACTATTTCAATTTAAGTCTCATCTTCAGCTAGGACAACTAAGTAATCGTCTGCAGAGAACTGATAAGAACTATTTTTATCTGGAATTAGTTGAACACCAAAGTTGCTCTCAACACCTTTATCTGCAGATGAAATTCTGACCCCTAATGCAATCTCTCCTCTTTGTTGAGCAGCTATCATCAGGTCACAGAACCTCAGTGTATTTGGCAACTGCTCGAAGTAAAGAAACATCGGTTTTAGGTACACCTCTGACCCATCTTCACTAAATAAGTTTTTATATACATCAAACAAATTTGCGTCTTCACTCATTTGAGCCGAAAGCATCGATACAAGGCTGTTTGAAATCACGAATTCGCTTATACCAGCTTGGCTAAACAACTCACGGTTTTTGCTATCTAGCACTTCAGCAATCAATGCTGGATGAGGTTTAGGAGAATCAGCGAGAATGTGTTGAAGTTGGATGAGCATCAGTAAAGTTTCTGCATCAGCCCATTCAGCACTTTCTTTTTCAGAGCTATCGGCATCAGACAAAATAATTACATTGTCATAATTTCCTGGCTGTAACTGTTCTAGCTCGTCAGGGTTAAAAGGGTCACAATCAGTTACTCGCACATTCAAACCACATTCATTTGAAAGTGCTAAAGCCTCTTGCTGCTTCGATGGGTCGGGTTCTCTCAAGACAACATCAATACTGCTACCAGCCACCACGTAGTCAGAGTACTCTCGTATCAGATTCTCAAACTTTGGAGTCCAACCAATAACAAGTTCATGTTCAGCAATACTTCTTTTTTTACGGTTCGGAATGTTCCAAGCAGATGGCTGGAACAAAGGCTTGGGTGATACTGTTATTGATGAATCGTCGCTAGCAAGGATAATGGCAATATCTCCCTCAACTAGCACCAGATCATTTCCTGGGTTTATAAGTACTTCACTATCGCTACGGACAACTCCCATTGGCACCCCATCAGGTATGTGCATTCCAAGATGCCCAAACAATACACCGAATACGGGTAAAGGATAAAGATAGATCTCTGCTCCATCAAAAGAAAGCATCTCTTCGTAAACAACTGCTAGACCTTCACTTCTTGAAGTTTGAACAAGAATTTTTGCAAGAATATCCTGAGCATCCAAACAAACAACACGGTTAATGCCGAGTTTTTGAGCTACTTGACGATGCTGCTCGCTATAAATTTCTGCTACCACTGGAATTTCGATGTTCGAATCTAATAGCTTACGCAGAGCTAGCAAAGATTTTATTACGGCCATATCACTTCTAGCTAGGCCAGTTTTTGAATCGCCAGGAGAAGCCTGTGACAAAATGATGACAGATCTAGCTGTATTTGCAGATGCTACATCCAGATTTATTAGTGAGCTCGGCACACCAGAACGAGTAACAATTTTTGTTGTTTTCCTAATAGGAACATTTAGATTCAGAAAATCGTCCATCTCTTCTTTATCTCGGTCAGCAAGGATAACAATTGTTTGAGAAGACTCAGATTCATTTGCCAGTATGAGCTCTTTCAGAATATCGACGATTCTGTCATTCCAACCAAGAATCAAACTATGTTCAACTTCGATAACTCGAGAATGCCCTTTTCTCAAATCTTTTAATTTTTGATCTAAAGCAGTTGTTATAAAAGCAATCAGTGCTGAAAATAGAACAATGCCTACCAAACTTGCTATTACTGCAAAAAACTTAACTGCAGAAGACGAATCGATATCTTGTGTGATTGAGCCTGAGTCTGTTAACTCTAAGAAAGTTAGAAATACCTGTCTCCAGCCACCTTCTCCCCTTTCAACAGGACCGATTTCGAATACGCTTACCGCCAACCAACGCAGTAATCCAATAAATACGAAAGCTATCAGGAATACAATCGTTAGAGCTGCAAATGCAGAACTGCTTCCTTTGGCCATGAACCCATCGAACCAATATCTAAACTTTTTTGAATATTTTTTTTCCACACCACGTCCGAATATATTGAATACCCACAAAATCAAATTATCAGTACCTTATTGAGTTTATCGTCGTTCAAGAACCGATGCTTTAAATTACAAGACTGATTTATAATAGGTAAGTAGAAATTTACAAAATAAGGGTAGGTATATTAATATTTTTACGGATGGGGCATAAATAACAAGACTTTTCCACCAAATGATGGGAAACAGCTTCTTATAACTTACAAATATTTTAGTCTTATGTATATTTTCAAAATATGATATAAGAAGAAGAGACTTATTGTATCAGGTTCAAGATTAGAACATCAGCCAGTAACCAAAGATGAAGTTGAGCAACAATACGGGAGCTGTCCAGATACTGGAATATTTAGTAG
>ENA-ORXT01003560-ORXT01003560.1-marine-metagenome-genome-assembly--contig:-NODE-3560-length-17027-cov-3.618112_pt1 | contig 17027 bp, 15 predicted proteins | sample MGYA00237868_ERZ511482 | MGnify/ENA metagenome assembly ERZ511482 | reverse complement strand
ACATTCTGGAGAATGCGGATATGCTGAACGAATGGTCCGGCGAAATCAAAATCCCTACGCTACTAATGCATGGTGAGAAAGATGGCATCACCAATCACGATGCGACCCGGGAGTTTGCGGAGCGAAACCCTACCAACACGAGCTTCAAGAGCTGGCCGGGGCTGTACCACGAAATTCATAATGAGCCGGAGAAGGAGGAGGTTTTCCAGTACGTACTGGACTGGCTGGAGGGGCGGTTGACGGTGGTGCATCGGTTGCCTAAGTCGGTGTAAATCAAATAAAGGGATTAGAATTGTAGGATTTACAGAATGATAGAATTCGTGTGAAATTTTATCATCCTATAAATCCTATCATCCTAATTCCCGCTTATTTTTACTGGATCCCCTACTTCTTAAGCACCACCCGCCCCTCCTTCAACCGAACCTCCACCTCCCCTTCCGCAATATCGTCGGGGTTAAGCAGCAGCTTACCGTTTTGGCTAACGAGGGCGTAGCCGCGGGCCAGTGTCGTTTCGGGGCGGAGGGCGGAGAGTAATTTTTCCAGGTTATCGAGTTGGTTTCCGGCGCTGGCGATTGCTCTTCCGGGCAGGGTGGCGAGGCCTTTTTCGGTACGGTCGAGGCGTTGGGACTCGCCGCGCAGCGCGGCGGCGGCGAGCTGGCGGGCGTGGCCGGCCAGGCCGGCCAGTCGGGGGCGCTCCATCGACAGGTGCCGGATGCCCGTTTCGCGGATGGCGCGGCCCAGCTGAACGACCGTTCCTTCGGCCCGCAGGAATTGTTCCACGAGCCAGACGGCGGTAGCCGTCGGGGTTTTCAGGCTGCGGTGCGCGACGCGGTCGAGGACGGAGTCGTCCGTCTCGTGCCCGATACCAACGATGACCGGAAGCGGGAAGCCGGCGACGGCACGGCAGAGGGCTTCGTCGTCAAAGGCAGCGAGGTCAGTTCTTCCGCCTCCGCCGCGGACGATGATGACGGCGTCGTATTCGGTCCGCCGGCGATCAATCTGCCGCAGGCGGGCCAGTATCTCCGGGCTGGTTTGTGCGCCCTGCATGGCGGCGGTGTAAAGCTGTAGTTGAAATTGGTAGCCGTAGGGGTTCGCGTCCAGCTGCTGCCGGAAGTCCGCCAGGCCAGCGGCCGTATCGCTTGAGATCACGGCCATGCGGCGCGGGACGATGGGCAACGGGAGGGCGGCATTGGCGTCCAGCAAGCCCTCTTTGCTCAGGGCTTCGAGGGTGAGTTGGCGGCGGCGCTCCAGGGCGCCGAGGGTGTGCGTTGGGTCGATGTCTTCCACCACCAGGCGAAGACCGTATCGTTGGTGAAAGGAGGTCGTTACTTTCAAGCGGACGGACATACCCTCCTGCAGTAGATCGCGGACGAGCTTCAGGCCATGACTCCGCTGAATGATGGATAATTGGTTGGCCCAGACGACGCCTTCGAGCTGAGCGACGATGCCTTCCCCTTCGGGGTCTTTCTCCACCAGCGTCAGCCAGCAGTGTCCACGGGAGGTGTTTGCCTGAGCCAGTTCAGCCGTTACCCATACCGCTTCGGGTAGGTTCAGCGCGAAGACGCGCCGGATGAAACCGGTAAGTTGGGTAAGTTGGTAGGTCTGTGCGGACAAGATTTATCGTAAATGAGATGCTTATGCTTACAACCGGATTAGCGCAGCAAAACGCGGCGGGCGACTGATTTGCCGGCAAGTGTCTTCATGCGCAGGATGTACATACCACGTGGGAGGTCGGCTACCCGGAAGGAATTTCCGTTCACGAGCTTGGAGCCATCACGTACCGTTTGCCCGGTCATCGACGTTAGCCGAATACTGGCCACCGGCTCAGCCGTAGTAAACTGTAGCACGTCATGGACGGGGTTGGGATACACACTCAGCGCAGTAGTAGCGGACGCTGATTGTTGACTCTGACCGGCAACAATGCCGGAACAGCAAAACAACATACAAAAAACTAAGACAAAAAGGGTAAATTTTGTTTGCATAAAGCAATGTTTTTGGGGATATAAGTCAGTTCTCAAAGCTATTGATTAGACCCTACTCTGTCTAATACGTCACAATCTAAGACAAAACTCTGGCTAATGGGCGCAACAACATAAAATAAGTGCGTTACCGATTCGTTAATGGCGGGTTTCAGGCCGCATGCGGACAAATTGATGGCGGTAAGTAGAGGATTCGAACCTCTGCGACCCGAAGGTCCTCTCTCCTTAGCAAGAAGGGCCATTACCAGACTCTGGCAACTTACCGAAAGAGACACTGCCCGGAATCGAACCGGGATTCAACAAGTTTTGCAAACTTGCCCCAAGGCCAGTATTGGGTACAATGTCATAGCGGGAGGTGAAGGAATCGAACCCTTATCCTGATGGATAGTACGGTTTTCAAGACCGCTTGAGCACCATTGCTCACCACCTCCCTAAAGTGCCCCGAGCAGGGATCGAACCTGCACCCTCCATTCGGAAGACCGGGGCTTAAACCCGGCGTGTCCACCAGTTGCACCACCGGGGCAAAAAAGTACGGGTAGAGGGATTCGAACCCCCAACATTCAGATCCTAAATCTGACGACTCTTCCAGTTGGTCTATACCCGTAATTGGTCAGCGTGACGGGAATTGAACCCGCAAGTCTTTCAGGACACCAGAGTCACAATCTGGCAGGGCAAACCAATATCCCTCTCACACTTGATGAAAAACAGAAAGCCCCGCCGGGACATGGTCCTGACGGGGCTTTCTGAAGTATCGCTTACACGCACTAAGGAATCCACCGCCCGGACGGGCAGAGCGAACAACTCAGTAAATGGGATGCGTTGAAAATCATGGTTCTTTGATTAATTGCTTAAGGATAATTGAGGTATAGCTAGGTGTGTACCCAAATGCACAGATGTAGCCCCTCGACTACCACCTCCACTCCCTTCGGTCGGTCGGTGTTCGCTCGGGGACCTGCGTCTCGGTCGAGGCCGTCAATAAATTTCGCCTGGGGCGAAATTTATTGACGGTCACCCTACTATCAATCGGTCCCCGAGCGAAGCCCGACCTTGTGGAGGGCGAAGTCGAGGGGCGATCACAACTTATTTATGCATTTGGTTATACATACTATCGTTAGTAGCAGAGATCGGATTCGAACCGACGATCTGGAGATTATGAGACTCCCGAGCTAACCGCTGGTTCGCTCTGCGGGGGGGTAATGGGATGGGGGGAGAGGAAAGTTGCGCGTAGTGAGATAAAAAATTACTTTAGGAATTGATGGTAGCGGCCTAAATTATTAGGCCATATCAATAAAACAGTGCCCCCAGCAAGACTCGAACTTGCATCTTCGGTTTAGGAAACCAACGTTCTATCCCTTGAACTATGGGGGCTTTTTTAGACGGTAGATGGTAGTGTTGTAGACGGTAGAGCGGTAGACGGTAGATTTTAGAGATATACTTTACAAACTACCGTCTGCCTCTCTACAACACTACCGTCTACAGTCTACCGGTTACCGCTCTACAGTCTACCGACTACAAGCTACCGTCTAACCAACGGTCGGCAAATATAAGTTGCCAACTGCGGATTATTCCTTCCCTTCGGGGAAGTCTTCCATCGGGACGAAATTGAGGCTCACGCCATTGATGCAGTAGCGCAGGCCGGTGGGCTCGGGGCCGTCGGGGAAAACGTGGCCCTGGTGACCGTCGCAGCGGGCGCAGCTGACTTCCACGCGGCGCATGCCGTAGCGTACGTCGACGTCTTCTTTGATGTAGGCGGCGTTGATGGGCTCGTAGAAACTCGGCCAGCCGGTGCCGGACTTAAACTTGGTGGAGGAGCTGAACAGCGGCAGTCCACAGCCGCCACAGGTGAAGATTCCGGCGCGGGTTTCCTTCAGCAGCGGGCTGGTGAAGGAGCGCTCGGTACCGTCTTCGCGGAGGACGTTGAAGGACTTGGCGTCCAGGATGTCCTTCCAGTAGCTGGCGGGTTTCTCGATCTTTTCGACAACGCCATCTTCAGCGGGTGGGGCGTATTTGTAGTTGGGGGTCAGGTCTTCCACGACGGCGGGCTCGTCGGAGTTGCTGACGGTTACTTTAGACTGTGAATTACAGGAGGTAGTAAACAGCAGCACGGGGAGGAGAAAAAGCAGGTAACGCATAAAGCAGTAATATTTCCTTCTCTAACGCGGAAATGGTGGTTGGGGGTTCATACAGAGGAAGCTTAGAATGATGCTGGCGGACAATATTAGCGGACAGCGTTCAGCATTCAGCGGTCAGGCTAACGTACGGGATAGGCGAAATAGGGCAAGGGTTTCTAGCAGACAGCGTTCAGAAGGCAGGCTATTGCACGAAAAAATGATAGAGGCCAGAGCTATTACTTAATCGAATTTCAACGAATCCCGTTTCAGCTACTCCAAAGTGCAGAGCCTGAATACTGACCGCTGTCTCCTTTCCGCTCAAAACGATAGGATAGCGAATAAAACATCGTCACCTCTAACAAGACTTAGGGATAAGGCATGCTCTTTTAACCTTCCTTTGCAGTTCTGCTGAGCGGAGTCGAAGCACCCGCGGTCCCGCGCCCCCTCACTCCAGCAACCGCCGCTCCTCATCATACAAGCCAACCAGCAGGCTATTGCCCTTATTATCGATCCGCAGGCCGCCGTATTTAGCGGCTTCAAAAGTTTCGACGGTGCCCTCCTCGAAAAAGTAAGACTCGGCTCCGATATTGATCTGCCAGTAGTCGCCGGTATAATTCAGTAGCAGCTCCCCTTCGGCCAGCGGGGAAGTACCGGCTTGCAGGCGCTGGCGGACGGCGACGCGGTTTTCGTCGAGCGTAACGACTACGTAGCCGCGCTTATCGATACTGTCTTGTTGCAGGCCACGGCTGATGGCGTAGCTGAGCGTCATATAATCGCCCTGCATGAGCGAGCGGGGATCCACCGGAGCGAGTTCGAGCAGAACGAGTTGTCCTTCACTGAGGATGGTTTCCTTCTGGTTAACGTACCAGCCCAGGTACAGGAGCAGCGCCAGCAGGTTGAGGCCGATGAGTCCTTTAGTGAGCGTCTTCATGGTGGATGAGTTTGGGGTGAAGAAAACCGTAGGCGGCGAGCAGCAGGGCCCCGGACACCATCAGCACGACCGACTTGGTAAAAAGCGTCAGGTGCAGGTCGTAGTAATACTGCCCGATGGCGTAAATCATGGCCGCTGCGGCGATGGCGGTAAGAGAACGGGTTCCGGCAGAAAATGCAAGCAGGAGGAGCAACATAGCAGCCGCAATCGCAGGTGCAAAGATGGTAGGAGATAAGAGCAGTGCGAGTCCGGCCAGGTAAGCCCATTTACTCCCGCCTCCGATGCTGAATTTGCTCAGCTGCCGGTAGGCCACAAAAAGCACCAGCGGAATGATGATACAGGAAGCGACGTATTGCTGCACCATCACTTCTTCGCTCCACCAATACTGCCGGCCGTGGTAAATGGCCGCCATCAGAAAGCTCATCGCCAGCCCATCCCGGATAAACGGGTAGCGGCGGGTAAGGCCGGAGGTGAGCGTTAACAACCGGCTTTCCCCGAGAAAAACCAGCGTAAGCATCACAGCGTGAAGGCCCAGAAAAAGATGTGTGAGGAATTGCCAGTCGGCTAAAATGGCCCAGATCAGCAGGCTTATCCCCGCCGCAAAGGTGGCCAGAAAGGCAACAATCTTATTATCGATCACCACCAGGAAAATCACGCTGAGCGCAAAGCCCGCCAGGCAGGTCATGCGTTCGCTGTAGAAGTCATAGCCAAAGGCAACCAACAGCATAATGCCGCCGGTTACCGATAGCGCTACCGTGAAGGCTTCGGCCAGCAGGCCCGCACTGCTGCGGTTGAGCGCGAAGGCACCGCCTGACAGCAGCAGCCCCACCACCAAAACGGAGGCCCGGGAATCAAACAAACCACCCAGCGCCAGAAAGCCGATGAGCGTGATCGTGGCGATCAATCCGCCGGCAAGGTTCAGGGCGCGGATGGCGGCGGAGCCGTCTTTGCTCTGCTCTTCCAGATAATCCCGTAATATTTCCTCCCGCCCTTCCGCTGCGGGGAGTAAGCGGTTGAGTTCCGTTTGGAGATCATTATTTGTCATGGCGCCAGATTTTACGGATTTTATTCAATTGGAAGCTGCAGAAAACAGTAGCGGCCAGTACCCAGATGGAGCCCAGGAAAAAGGCTCCCACGTCATCAAAAAGGGAGATGACGAAGGAGGTGCTGATACTGATACTGCTGATCGCTACAATGACCAGATAGGCCAGTTCCCTGCGGAGGTAAGCCAGGTAGCCGCAGCTTGCAAGCAGGATCGGAACGAGCACCAACAAGGTTTCGGCGAACCAATCATGACTCGGATCAAAGAGCTCCGCGATAAAGCCGATTACGGCAAAGCCCGCCGTTGCCAGGGCAAGAATGAGCAGGAAGGAACGGGGATAAGCTTCTTTGCGGTACCGCTCCCCAACATAGCTAAAGCCAATAAAGGCGACCAGATTTACCAGCAGTAAGACCATGCATACCGTTCCGGAAGACCAGTAGAAAGCTACCTGCTCCGCATAGAGCACCAGCGTAGTGTTGAGTAGTACCAGTGATAACAGCCACAGCCAGGAGAAATCTACAACAATTACCCAGACCAGGGTAAACACCCACCAGGCCAGGAAGAGGTCGTATTCATCCGCTCCGGTCTGGTAAATCTGCCCCAGCACGGCAAACAAACTACCGACCATGAAAGCCCCGGCGGTCATCAGCCCGTTGCGCAGCAGCCCGGAAAACCAGGGCGTCAAGGCCAGCAGTACCGGCAGGATAACTCCCGCCGCCGCCAGCGTTATTTTCGCCGCTTTGGGCATATCGGCCCAGTTGTAGGCGAGAAAAAAAACGATGCCACAGACCAGGAACCCCAGGCCGAGGCTAATCAACAGCAGGCGTAGAAAACCTCTCCATTCCGATGTATTGGCGTAGACGTTGGCTTCCAGCTCTCGGGAAAGCGTCGGCTCGTCCAGCATCTTCTGCTCCGCCAGATAGCGGAGTAATTTGGTGTTGTTTCTCATAATCAGTGCTTTTCCGCATCCCTGGGTGAGGGGCGTGCCTGCGCAGGTAAGATACTGGCCTCAAGAACTCTATGAGCTACCATAAGGGTATTACCATCTCCTAAGTGTAGACCAATACCCGAAAAATATCGATGAAAACAGCCCCTCACCCTGCTTGTTTGCGATCTTTGCACCTGCGGCCCCGCCCTTCTAAGTATCCCACTCCGCGGAAAACTACCTTCAGCAGCAACCAACCATTACTACCGCACTTGCGTTACGGAGGGGTATCCGCCGAAAGGAAAAAGCAGGCAAGTCTGTTTTACCCGTTTCACCCCTTTGGGGCAGAACGGGTAAATTGCCCGCAAAAAATTATCATGAAGCAATTGGCTCGGTCACATCGGATTAAAAACGAAGCATTGAAAACTCATCGCTTCCAATGTTTTAAAAAATACTAACCCGAAGTGAGCCAGCCTAACTATAGCACCCAAGTGTATGCGTTACGAAGTTAAAATTGGTATTCTGGCCCTGGTGGCGATTGGTATGGCCTTTTGGGGGTATAAATTTATCCAGGGAAGTAATTTGTTTGACCGTTCCAACATTTATCACATCAACTACGATAATGTTGCCGGCCTGACCATCGGCACCCCCGTACAGATCAGTGGCGTTAATGTCGGCTCAGTTGCTGACATTAAGCTGGACCAACAAACCCGTCTGGTAAAGGTTTCGGTTGACATCAAGCGGGGAATCAACATTCCTCCTTCCACTAAAGCCTACATTTCCACCATCAGCTTACTGGGGGAAAAGGCCATCGAATTGGAATACGACAAGCCCTGCTTTGGCGATGGCGACTGCGCCAAAAGCGACGCCTATCTGGAAGGTGGCATCAAGGGAATTCTCGCCTCCTTCATTGGCGGTGGCGGCGATGGAGATGCCAACCCAATGGATGGAATAAAGGAGACTGTGGGCGGTGCGCTGGACAGCATCCGCTACATTCTCTTCGACGAAGACAGTAACAACCCCATTGCCCGTTCTACCCGCGACCTGGCCGTGACGATGGAAAACCTGAAAAATTCCACCGCCCGCCTGCAGCGGATTATGGACCAGAACTCCGGCGAGCTCAATACGACCATGGACAACTTCGCCGCCCTTTCCACTACCCTGGCCGGCAAACAGGAAACCATTGCCGGTATCATCGACAACGCCAAAGACCTGACGGGCAACCTCAGCGAACTGGAACTGGGAGAAACCGTTGCCAAAGTCAATACCAGTATCCAGCGCTTGCAGGGCACCCTGACGGAGGCGGACAAAGCCCTTGCCGGCGTCGCCAACGTCATGAACGGCGTCAAAAACGGAAAAGGAACCCTCGGTAAACTCATGACCGACGACGCCATCTACGAACGCCTTAACCGCGCCAGCCTGGCCGCAGATACGCTGCTGACCGACCTGCAGGAGCGCCCCTACCGATACATGCCCTTCAAGAGCAGAAAACGGGTACTGAAGTTTGACCGTAAGGATGCTGAGCTGGAAGAAGAAAAGCAGCAGTAGTAAACCAGAGATACATGCACATCCTCTCCGCTGAGCAACTGAGGGCCCTCGACGAGCTTACCGTCATTTCACAAAACATCAGTACTACTGAATTGATGGAGCGCGCCAGCCGTGGTTTCGTCAAGGTGTTCAACAAGCGCTTCCCGGATCGTAAGCGCGCCATCCTCGTTTTGGCGGGTTGCGGTAACAATGGCGGAGACGGCCTGGCCATCGCCCGGCTCCTTCACTCCCTCAACTACAACGTACACGTCATTCAACTGATGACGAAGCAACGCAGCCCGGATAATCAGCGAAACTGGGACCGGCTGAAATCACTTTCGATCCGGCGGAACGAATTCCTCAGAGGGCAAGAGTACCTCCTGCCCCGCCCGGGCATCATTCTCATTGACGCCGTTTTCGGCACCGGCCTCAACCGGCCGATTGAGGAATACTGGGCCGGGCTGTTTGATCACCTCAACGAGCAGGACGTTACGCGGGTGGCCGTTGACGTTCCCAGTGGCCTGTCAGTCGACACCCCCGAAAATGGTGCTGTTCTCCGGGCTGACCTCACCATCAGTCTCGGCTACCCGAAGATGGGGCTGTATGCTTCGGCCAACGCCGCCCTCACCGGCGAAGTGCTGAACGTCACCTTCCCCCAGGCGGACCCCGAAGCGGTAAAGGATTTTGGCCAGTATACTTTGCGAAACACGCTAAATTCGTCAACAGAAATGGCGGCGCTGCTGAAAGTTCGCTACCCGAACGATCATAAGGGCACCTTCGGCCACGCCTTATTGGTGGCCGGTGCTTTTGGTAAAATGGGAGCGGCCGTCATTGCCGGGCGGGCGGTCCTGCGGTCGGGTGCGGGCAGGCTTACCTGCCACGTTCCGCTCAATGGCTACAACATCATGCAGATCAGCTTCCCCGAAGCGATGTGTGAGGTAGACACCCACCTGTATCACACAACGGAGGTGGGTGCGGTGGACCAGTACCACGCCGTGGGCATCGGGCCGGGCATCGGTCAGGATCCGCTAACGGCAAAAGCACTACGGGAGCTTCTTCACCGCTGCAAGCGCCCCATGGTCATTGATGCCGACGCGCTCAACCTCATCAGTCAGGAGCCCGCCATGCTGGACCTGCTGCCGGCCAACAGTATTCTGACGCCGCACCCTTTGGAGTTCGAGCGTTTGTTCGGAAAAATGAAGGATGACTGGGCCCGATGGCAGGTGCAGCGTGAGGTAGCAAAAAGCAAGGGAATCATTGTTGTGCTCAAAACCGGATACACCAGCATCGCGCTGCCGGATGGCTCACTGTCCATCAACCCCACCGGAAACCCCGGCATGGCCACCGCCGGAACGGGGGACGCCCTCACCGGCGTACTCACCGGCCTCCTTGCCCAGGGCTACGCCCCGGCGGATGCCGCCCGACTCGGTGTCTACCTTCACGGCCTGGCCGGAGACATTGCCGCCGAACGCCTCGGGCAGGAATACCTGCTGGCGGAGGATGTGGTGAGTCATTTGGGGCGGGCATTCAGGGAGTTGCGCAGTTAAGCACCGATAGCGGACCATTGTAATTCTCATTAATGATCATATGATTTTAGACGGTCCTGTGCCGTGCGGGAGCTACTATCATACTATCACCCCCCCAACCCAGGGCTAACGCATCATAGATTTGCAAATATGATTTCGGCCCCTTCGACAGGCTCAGGGACCGATTTCTGGGCATAATTACCGTCCGAAAATTCGCCCCAGGCGAATTTCCGGACGGTTCCCACCGCGATCGGTCGGTCCCTGAGCATGTCGAAGGGGCCGATTATTAATTTTACTGACCTTTATATATGGTTGCTTATAGTGATGTGTTAGCCCTGCCCCCCCACCCCCAACCACTCCGGAAAAAACAGGATTACAACCAACAGCACCAGCTGAATCAGCAGAAAAGGAATAATCCCTTTGTACAGATGAATGGTTTTCACCTCCGGCGGAGCAACACCCTTCAGATAGAAAAGTGCAAAGCCGAAGGGCGGCGAAAGAAAACTCGTTTGCAGATTGATGCCCAGCAGGATGCCCAGCCAGATTAAATCCGTACCGAAGCCCACAAAAATGGGCGTCACCACCGGCACGATGATAAAAACGATCTCGATGAAGTCGATGAAAAAGCCGGCAACAAAGACCACCACCATCACCAGCGCCAAAAATTGATACTCCGCCAGGTCGTTCTGTTCAATCAGGCTCACCAAAAAGGAATCTCCGCCCAACTCCCGAAACACCAGTGAAAAGGTTGTTGCCCCGAGCAGAATCATGAAAACCATGGACGTGAGGTGGGTGGTGGACTGGCAGACGTCCTTGACCGTCCGCCAGCTAAGCTGCCCCTGGCTCAGCGTCAGCAGGGCTGCGCCAGCGGCACCAATGGCCGCCGCTTCGGTGGGGGAAGCCCAGCCCGCCAGGATGGAGCCCAGCACGGCAACGATGAGCAGCAGCGGCAGAAAGAGGCTCTGCACCAGACGTTTCAGGAAGTCGACATTCCAGGGTTGATTGTCTTCGCTGCCCGCCGGAAACAGCTTGGGGCGGAGTAAGCCCAGCACGAGCACGTACAGCACATAAGCGCCCACCAACAAAAGACTCGGCACCAGCGCCGCCTTGAACAGCTTACCGACGGAAACGCCAAGCACCGAGCCCAGCAACACCAGCACCACCGAAGGCGGGATGATCTGCCCCAGCGTCCCGGAAGCAGCGATCACTCCCGTTGACACCGTTGGCGGGTAGCCCCGTTTCAGCATGGGCGGCAGGGAGATGAGCCCCATCGTGATCACCGTTGCCCCCACAATCCCCGTAGAAGCAGCCAGCAGCGCCCCCACAATGATAACCGAAACGGCCATCCCTCCCCGGACGCGGCCGAAGAGTTCGGCCATCGTTCGGAGCATTCGCTCGGCGAGGCCGCTTTTCTCCAGCATGATCCCCATAAAAATGAAAAGGGGGACGGCTAACAGGACACCGTTTTCCATCACGCCCATTACCCGGTTGGGAAGCAACGTCAGAACGGTTAGGTCCAGAAAGCAAAAAGCGTAGATCAGGGAAAGTCCACCAAGCGTAAAGGCTACGGGATAGCCGTAGAGGACCAGCAGGAAAATGCTGGCAAAAAGAATCAGGGCCAGAATAGCGAGACTCATAGTTGGTTATTCGGCTTCGTCTTCCCGCAGCTCCCATTCTTCGGGGCCGGGCTCAAAATAGACGGTCAGGCCAGTAGCCACCGCTTGCAGTACCAAAAGCCCCGCAGCGAGCGGAATCATGGATTTGATGGGAAAAAAGTAAGGGATGCCGTTCGGATTCGGGCTTCCTTCACCGCTCGACCACGCTTCGGCAGCATAATGGCCTCCTGTATACAATAAGACGATGGCCCAGGGCAAGAGAAAAAATAAAGTTCCGGCCAGGTTTACCGCCCGCTTGTTGTAGTGGCTGAAGCGCTCGTAAAAGAGATCGACCCGCACGTGCTTATCCTGCTGCAAAGCATAAGGAATGCCAAGTAAAAAGATGATGGCGAACAGGTGCCACTCCAATTCCACGACCCAGGTGCCCGTCAATGAGAAAAGCGTACGCAGGCTAACGTCGATGACGATCAGCGCAATGAGCAGCAGATTGAGCAGGCCGGCGGCCTTGCCGATGGTAGCGACCAGCTTTTCAATTCCGTTGATGAGTTTCTTCGGTTTTTTCACGGGGCAAAGATAGTGCGTCGGGCTCAGCTTATCCGGCGCTTACAAACAAAGTGGTGCCTATCACTTCCCCAACATCACACTCACCCCATTTCCACCGAATCCGGTAGCGTTTACCAGGCATTGGCCCAGGGCCCAGGGCGTCCCGGCCGCTGGCCCGTAGGGCCGGGGCCACCAACTGCCCGCCGCCATCATGTCCAGGGCTCCGCAAACCGCCAGGGGCCCGCTGGCTCCGAAGGTGTGGCCGGTTGCCCATTTAAAACTCGTCATTACCGGATCCTCGGGGCAATCGGCGTAGAGCGCCTGCACGGCCGCTACTTCTGCCTGGTCTCCCCGGCGGGTGCCGGGGGCGTGGGCGACGATGAAGTCAGGCCCTGCCCCGTCCATAAGTTGACGCATACAATGGTGGAGTGCTGCGCCTTCCGCACTGATGCCCGTCAGGGAGACCGCCCGCTCGCGCCCGTAGGCGATTTTCTGAATGGCGAGCTTGCCCTCAGCGGGTTCGAGGCTAAGGGCAAGAAAAGCCGCCCCTTCGCCCACGACCATGCCGGAGGCGGGGGTGGAAAGTGGCCGGCAGGCGTGTTCGCCAGCTCCGGGAACGGGCGCGTAAATGCGCAGGGCCTCCATTTGGCGGAGGGTGAAGGTCGTCAGCGGCGCCTCCGCGCCGCCCACCAGGACCCGCTTTGCCATTCCTGCCTTCAGCAGGGCGACGCCGTGCAGGATCGCGTGCATCCCCGACGAACAGGTAACGCTCAGGCTGGAGGCCAGGGCGCTACTGCCGAAGTAATCCGCCAACGCAAAGCCGATGCTGCCGAGGGTGGTGCTGGGGGAAGTCTTCGGTCCTGCTTTGCCCGTCTCCGCAAATTCGGCAAAAGCCTCCTCCCATTTCCCCGTCGGCCCGCGGGAACAGCCCACCAGGATACTGAAGTCCTGGTCTTGCCAGCCCGCTTCTGCTACGGCTTGATTTGCTGCGTGGAGGGCGAGGAGGGTGGTACGGTCTACGTCGCGTTCGGTGGTGAAAGCACTGATCTTTTCGTTGGTTGGCAATTCGTTGACGCGGTAAACGGGTAGGCCCGTTTCATCATCCGGCACCCAGCTCGGTTGGCCCGTGGCGTAAGTCTTCCGTGCAGCAGCTTTGGTGCTGCCTGCGGCAGAGACGGAGGCGTGAGATTGGATGAGGATTTTCATTGGGGTGGGCGAAGATAAGCTGGTTTGTTCTTACTTTACATTTCTTGGAAGTCAAACCTCAATTAAGGTTAGGCGCAGCTAAAACCGGGAAACTGAAAAGTGTGCATACAGTTCCGAATATGGGTCTGTATGATTTACAAACATTTTTCGCTAAAATATAGCAATCCATTATGAAATGGTTCAATTTACCATATCCATTATTGCAATCCACAAAATATAAGTGGTTATTTGCTTTATCATCAGGCATTTTTGTCTTTATGTTTTTAATTGTTTACGAACCTTTTGGTGCGGACCGGTTAACAACTTACAAATATTTATTCCTTGCAGGCTTTGGGGTTTCAGTTTTTCTGGGTGTGGCTACTACCTATTTTATTCTTCCTATACTATTTCGAGGTTTTTTTCGTCCAGAAAAATGGACCATAGGAAAGGAAATTCTACTACTATCTTGTTGCATCTTGATAATAAGTTCATTTAATTACTTGAACAACAATTATGTTGGGCGCAGCATTGTTTCAAATCAAACCTTTTTAAATTTTCTGGAAATCACTATTTTGATAGGCGTTTTCCCAATCGTTGGCTTAGTATTTTTCACAGAGCGCACACTTTCAAAACGCAATATCGAGAGAGCACAACTACTTTCTGATCAGTTACCGCCTGCGACGGTAAAGGAGACCATTACGGTGAAAATACGAGAAGAAAGTGTAAAAGCATCGCCCATCGTAATGCCATTATCAGAGTTTGTATATGCACAATCAGAAGGCAATTATGTGATGATACATCACTTGGACCATAGTGGGCTTGTGCATAAACTAATCAGGCTTTCTTTGAAAGAGCTTGCAATACAATTAGAAGACATTTCTCAAATAAAACGGTGTCACCGCTCTTATCTCATCAACATGCAACACATAACATCTATTGATGGCAATGCAAGGTCACTTACGATACAACTGGATAAAGTTGCCACGAGTATTCCCGTTTCCAGATCTTTCTCAAAAGCGGACTTTTGCTAGCTTTCCCGTTCATCCCAAAAGTAGCACACCCATCCCAATTTCCACCTAAGGCACTGATTTTATGCCTGTTTCAAAGCTTTAAATGCTATTTTTGAGCTAACAATATTAAAACAGCCTTATGAAAAATCGTATCTATTTAGCAGTAATCATTGCGGGAGGTATACTACTCGCAATCAGTATTACAAATGAAAATTTAGACAAAAGAAAGTCCAGACTTAAAGCAAAACTGGATGAAGTAGCCTCTTATATAGAGGTAAGAGATTCCAGGAATCCTGAAGTATCAGAAGCTACTGTTGCGTGGCATATTGATCATATTTTTTTGGTTGTAAATCAGATATATGAGACTCTAGAACAATCTGAGGAAAGCAACTATAAAAGTGAATTCAATATAAAACGTGCCTATGTTTTCACTTTTAATAGTATGCCCAGAGGAACAGCTACTGCGCCAGAGTCCGTGAGGCCAAAAGAAAACGTGGACATTGATACCATACAGATCCATTACGACCAAGCCCTTACTACAGTTGAGAAGTTTTCTGATCAAACAGAAAATAAACATATCAATCATCCTGTCCTTGGGACTATGAATAGAGACAAGACAATCAAATTTCTCACTATTCATACTGAACATCACCTTAAAATCATTCGTGATATATTGAAAGACAAATAGTTTTCCTGATGCTTTCGTACGCTTACCAACCCCTGCACCTCCCCCACCCCATTAAACATATGCAAACAAATCCGCAGCCGCACACTGATTTAGTCGATTTCATTCGCCCAGTCCAAGATTTCCTCCATCGTTTTTAGTTTGACGTTCACAAAGTCCAGCTTGCGATCGTAGGCGACCTTTTTAGGGAAGCCATTAATATTGTATTTTCTTTCGGCTCCTGCATTCATTCCAGCGTACAGATTGGTCCAGGGAATACTGTCCATTCTTGTGGTATTCTCCCATTTCGCCTTCGAGTCATCAACATTAATGGCAATAATTTCAATGCCTTTTGCTTGCAAAGTAGCGTACTCGCTTTTCATTTGCTGATTAAACGCCCGGCAAGGTGCACATTCAGTAAACCAAAAGTAGAGCATGGAGTAATCATGCGCAGCGACCTTCTCCGACAGCTTTCCGTTCCAACCATTCACTGTGTACAAATTAATGTCCTGGAAGGCTTGAGGCTGAACGGCATCGTGCAGGTGCAGTACCGTCTCTTGCATCCCCTGGTATTCAACAGGGTTTATTTCCAACGAGTCCAACACCGTAAAATAACCAATGACTTTATCTTTTTGCTCCGTAGTCAAATGTTCCCGATTGAACATTCCCTTGCTGTTGAGTCTACTCACTATGATCTTGTCCAAAATGATTGCATTCAGCCCATGTTGACCGGACGCGAATTGTTGATCCAAGAGGTTGAATGCATTGCTTCGGGCAACCGGATAGACATTTCTTACCATGCTATCACTTTTGATGTTGTCTCCAAACACCCATGAACCATCTCCAATAGCTTCCTCATAATCAATGATAAAGGACAATAGGTTCAGGTTGTTCTCTCCCTGCTCAAATCCAAAATTCGAAAATCTGGATCGACCTTCCAATTCTTTAATGTTGATATTGAAAGTTGTCACGCCTGGTTCTAAGATCACCATACTGGAGGCGTAAGACCCGGCCAGATTAACAATATCTTCCTCGAATCTAAGGTCAGCAGACTGGATGAAATCAGACTCTCCCTCAAACCTGTATTTTCCCTCGACAATTTTCGCGGTAAGCCTTTCCTCCATATTCCCATCTTGCGGTATGAGGGCGAGCACCTTGCCTTCTCCATTTTCTACGAATCCTTCCAGTACGAAAGGAAAGGGTGTACTGGCTTCTACGGCTGGTTCCGGATTCCCGCAGTTGACCAAAAGTAAAAGAGCAGGAATAATTAGCAGGGTTTTCATTGGTGCATTGTTTTAGGTAAAAAACTAAGGTAATCAAATTCCAGGCGTAGCATTAATCGAATTAACCTATTTCAGTTCTTCGCCGTTTAAAATGACACCAACAGGCTTACCAACCGCTCCACCTCCCCCACCTCATTAAACCCATGCAAGCAAATCCGCAGCCGCTCCTCCCCCGCCGCAACCGTCGGAGAGCGGATGCCCTTGACGAGCAGACCGGCCTCCCGGCAGGCGGCCTCCGCCGCCATCACCCGTTCGTTGCCGGGGAGGCGGAGGATTTGAATGGGGCCAGAGGTGTCCATCAGGGCATCGGAGAGTCCTGCCACCGCCATCCCCGACCGGAACTGTTGGATGCGTTCGTGCAACAGCGTAATTCGCTCCGCGTGCAGCGCCGACATGCGTTCGTAGGCAGCGGCGATGCCCGCCCACTGCGCCGGCGCCGGACCGGTGGTGTAGATGAAGGGCCGGCAGGTGTTGACGAGGTAGTCCCGAAGATCCGCCGAGCCCAGCACGGCAGCGCCGTGCGCGCCGAAGGCCTTACCGTAGGTGATGACCGTAGCGAAGACCGCAGACTGCAGGCCCAACTCCGCCACCAGGCCCGCCCCTTTTTTACCCTCCACGCCGCCAGAATGGGCTTCGTCGACGATGAGGTGAGCGCCGTGCTCCCGGCAGAGCGAAGCCATCTCCG
>ENA-ORXT01003558-ORXT01003558.1-marine-metagenome-genome-assembly--contig:-NODE-3558-length-17031-cov-14.325174_pt1 | contig 17031 bp, 18 predicted proteins | sample MGYA00237868_ERZ511482 | MGnify/ENA metagenome assembly ERZ511482 | reverse complement strand
CAATTGACAAGCTGCCCCGGTACAGGAAGAAGACACCCTGCAATGGTTGCCACCCCTGGCAAAATATTCGTTGGCTGTGGTGACGGATCAACCGGAAATCTTAAAGATTGGTGGGAATATGATATTGACTCTGATACTTGGAGCCAAAAGCCAGACTTCCCTTCTTTTGTTCGTCATCATCCTTACTTTTTTGATATTGACGGTGAAGCTTACGTAGGATTTGGACATAATGGTCAAAGTATATATAAAGATATGTATCGTTACAACCCTACTGCCGAAACTTGGACTGCTATTCCTAGTTTACCGGCTGAAGGTCGTGTGGCAGGTACTCAATTTTCTTATGGAGGCAAAGGCTATTTATTAAGCGGACAAGGCGAAGACCATCGAAACTTTGCCACAGGCGAATTTTGGGTATATGACCCTGACAACTCCTCTTGGAATTCGTTACCCGCTCACCCAGGTACAGGCCGTTGGGCTCCGGGTTCTTTTGTAATTGGTAGTACAGTTTACCTTACTAGTGGTGCAGGTTTTGGAAATAATCAAATTGATATTAGCGATATGATGAAATATGACTTGCCTCCTTTTGCCGTAGGCGTAGAGGACGTTCGTAAAGCTAATCTTGAAATTTACCCGAACCCAGCTGTGAATGAATTGACTATTTCAATTGATGAAAAAATTGGAACAATCAGTGTATTTAGTATCCTTGGTGTACCAACCCAAGTACAGGTTGTAAAAACCAGCGAATATGGAGCAAATGTGAATGTGAAATCGCTGAGCACAGGAAACTACATTCTTCAAATTGAGCAAGCAAACGGAGCAACCGTTACACAAGAGTTTACAAAAAAATAATTGACTAGCTAGCTAAAAATAGCCAAAGTACTCCAAGGAGTACTGAGCATATTCAATACTGATTTCATCACCTAACTGCCATCGAGTAAAGTCCTGCGGACTGACCTCGATGGTATATTTTGTTGGGCTACTGAGGTAAAAATGATACGTATTATTCAGCTTCATATATTTTTTCTGTTTTACATTGGTTAGCTCCACCACTTTCATTTTTTGTTTTTTATCCTTGAAATAAGCCAATAATTTTACTCGATAAGAAACGAAAGCAATAAAAGCCACAAAAAAAATCATAAACGCCAAGCCTACGAAATATACGTGATATAAATTTTTCATTTCTAAGTTCCCTTCTTGATTTAGAAAAATAACAAGCAAACAAAATGCGAGCGGTGCTATGGAGCCAATAATGAGTAGAACATTCATAGTTTTCATATAAAGTTTGCTCTCGGTATTGTAGCGGCGTTTTATAAAAGCCAGCTCATCAACGTTTAAAGGAAGCAATTGTCGCACAAGCACTAAATTAGGCAAAAACGACCATTCAGCTTCTCAAAAAATAGAATTACGAAAACTACTTTTTTTGATAAAAAAATTTACCTTTGCCGTCCATTAAAAGACGCGGGTGTGGTGAAATTGGTAGACACGCTAGACTTAGGATCTAGTGCTTCACGGCGTGGGGGTTCAAGTCCCTCCACCCGCACATATTTGAAGGAGTAAAAAGTGAAAAATCTGTTCAAGATGACGCAGCTATTTTTTCTTTATATGAGCTAAATTTGGCGCACATAGCGAGCTACGTAAGGAAAATTTGGTGAAGTAAAAAGAAAAAAGAATAAGTCAGATGGACAGATTTTTTGCATTTTATTCCTTAGTAGTAAGTCAAACTAATTATGATAAGTTCATTTGGCGAAATTTGTCCGATTACTTTGTTGGAGAACATCCAGCGTAGCTACGGCTATGCTGAATAACCTCCGCCTCGTACTCGAAAAAATTTCACTCAAAGCAACATATCATAATTAGATTGACTTACTACTTAGTATCAGGAACAAAAATAGCTTTTTTAAAACAAAAAATTCTAAATCCCAGACATCAAATTCCAATATTTTTATTTTTTGGAATTTGGTGTTTAGGTTTTGAAATTTACTTCCCTATTTATTGTTTCAGAAAATCATCTGAATGGAGTATCAAATCTCCTGAAAATGGGTCGGCTTTATTGTATTCCAGTGTCATCGAATCGGCGTTCATCTTAATAACGTCGTATTGCCCTTCTGTATCAAATTGGATGCGTTCGTCGCTTTCTGTCAGTGCCCAATTGTCCTCAATATTGTCAATCGGCGAGCCGTCTTCCTCAAATTCTTCTATCAGCACCGTGCCATTGTCTCTAAACTCGAATTCGCGGTAGCCTTCTCCTGTCACCACATTACCGTCTTGGCGATGCACCACCGATTGCCAAGTACCGACAATCAATTCGTCGCGAGGTGCTTCAGTATCAGTCGTGCCTGTATCGTCACCGCAAGCCGCCATCAATAAAACGACTGCAAGCCCCGTTAAGATGCTTTTGATTTTGTTCATAAGTAGTAGTTTGGAGAGTTGAGACGAGAGAAACAAAACGAGAAACGAGAGCATTATCTCATTTCACATCTCTTATTTCAGCTCCCTTGTCTCGCATCTAATTTGTTAATATTTTCTTAACGGCAAGGGAGAATATTTTATTGTATAGGAAAGGTGAGACAAGAGACACGAGAATAAAAGTATTATCTTCTCGTCTCACCTCTCACGTCTCCTTTCTCTCTTCTACACTTCTTTCATACTCAATGTAATGCGGTTGCGTTTCATATCTACATCCATCACTTTTACCTCTACGTGTTGGTGCAATTTGACGACATCATTTGGGTCTTTTACAAATTTATTTGCCAACTGCGAAATGTGTACCATACCATCCTGTTTGACACCAATATCTACGAAGCAACCGAAGTTGGTGATATTCGTCACAATGCCCGGTACGATTATCCCGATTTGTACGTCTTCTATTTTTTTGATGCCTTCGGCAAATGAAAATGTCTGCGCCTTGCCGCGTGGGTCGAGTCCGGGTTTTTCAAGTTCTTTCAGAATATCACGCAAAGTCGGCAAGCCCACCAAATCGGTCACATACTTCTGAATATCAACATTTTGTCTTACTTCTTTATCTTCAATTAAATCCTGAATAGAGCAGTTCAAATCCTTCGCCATTTGCTTGACTATTGAATAACTTTCGGGGTGTACCGCCGTATTGTCCAATGGATTTTTGGCATCGCGTATGCGTAAGAATCCGGCGGATTGCTCGTAGGCTTTTGCGCCCATGCGAGCGACTTTTTTGATTTGGGCACGGCTCGTGAATACGCCGTTTTCGGTACGAAAATCGACGACATTTTGTGCCAATTTAGGACCAAGTCCCGATACATAATTGAGCAAATGTTTGCTCGCCGTATTGAGGTTGACTCCTACCCTATTCACACTACTTTCGACGACTTCATCGAGTTTTTTCTTTAATAAATTTTGGTCAACATCGTGCTGGTATTGTCCGACACCGATGGATTTTGCATCTATTTTTACCAACTCTGCAAGTGGGTCCATCAATCGGCGACCAATCGACACCGCACCACGTACTGTAACGTCTTCATCGGGAAATTCCTCTCGCGCCACTGCCGATGCTGAGTAGACTGAAGCCCCATTTTCACTCACCATAAATACTTGAATATCCACACCAAATTTGGCTTCTTTCACGAGCTGTTCTGTCTCGCGCCCGGCGGTGCCGTTGCCGATGGCGATGGCTTCGATTTCGTATTTATCGGCGAGTTCCATGATGTCGCTCATGGCTTGGAGGTAGTGGCGTTGGGGCGGGTGGGGAAATATTGCGGTGTAATGTAGCAAATTGCCTTGCTCATCGAGACAAACGACTTTGCAGCCCGACCTAAATCCGGGGTCAATCGCCATCACACGCTTCTGACCAAGCGGCGAAGCGAGTAATAATTGGCGTAGATTTTCGGCGAAAACACGAATCGCTTCTACATCCGCTTTTTCTTTTGATGAATTACGAAATTCGGTTTCGATACTCGGTTGAATGAGGCGTTTATAGGCGTCTTTTACTGCAATTTCGACTTGCTGTGCCGCAGCCGAATTGTTTTCAACAAACATCCGCGATATTCCTTCATAAGCGAGTTCTTCATCCGGTGCGATTCCTACTCTCAAAATGCCTTCACCTTCACCACGTCGAATAGCTAACAGTCTGTGCGACGGGCATTTATGCAAAGGTTCTTCAAATTTAAAATAGTCGCGGTACTTCGCGCCTTCTTCTTCTTTTCCGCGCACAAGTTTGGCTTTTACTGCTGCGTCTTTTTCAAATAAGCGACGTGTTCGGTGGCGTACTTCGGCATCTTCGCTGATGCGCTCGGCTACGATGTCGCGCGCGCCTTGCAAGGCATCTTCGATGGTAGGTACATCGTCGGTCAGGAAGCGTTCGGCGCGCTGTTCTACGTCTCGTTCGCGCTGGTCCATCAAGATATTGGCGAGGGGTTCGAGTCCGCGTTCACGGGCTTTGGTGGCGCGGGTTGTTCGCTTGGGTTTGTAGGGCAAATATAAATCTTCAAGCTCGGCGAGGGTGTCTGCTTGTTCGATTTGTCGGCGGAGGTCGGGCGTGAGTTTGCCTTGTTCTTCGATGGTTTTGAGGATGGTTTCGCGGCGTTTGTCCATCTCGGTCAGCTTTTGTAGCAGGTCGCGGATGTCGCCGATTTGAACTTCATCCATGCTGCCCGTCATCTCCTTCCGATAACGAGAAATGAACGGGACAGTCGCACCGTCATTGAGCAAAGTGATGGTGTTGGCAACGTTTTTTGGGCGTAGGTTGAGGTGTTTCGCTATTCTATTTTGCATTGAACTGAATTGTATTATTTTCGATTTTGTGATTTGTGATTGGGCGTGAAATTAAGCATTTTTTTTTAGTAAGGGAAGACGAAAAAAATAACAGCAGCAAACCCAACGGTTTTCGGCATAAATGCTGTCTTTATAGGTAGAGTCTCATAGAGAAACTCCTTAGAAATGAAAAAACAATAAACACTACATCTTGACTTGTTCTTTTTCCTTTATACTTCGCCTAAACTCACCTTGCATTTTGAAAATGCAAGGCGAGTTTAGGCGAAAATTAAATGACATAACTCCCTCATTATCAAATATTTATTTTTAATAAAACAATTTAAAATGAAAAAAATTATACTTCTTATTTTGTGTATTATCACATTGGGTTGGATGGCTTGTGATGATGAAAACTGCTATCCGATTGCCTGCGAAATTCAGCCGCCTACGGATGAATTGTGCCTTGCTTATTTTGAAAATTGGTTTTATGATACCAATACAAACGCCTGCGAACTCATCGGGTATAGCGGCTGCAATCCTCGTGGTTTCGAGACGCAAGCGGAATGCGAGACTTGTATTTGTAACCCTGAACCCCCAACGAGCGCATTGGACGGCGATTGGCATTTGGTGTCGATTGTTTGTTTGTGTCCGCCGGTTGAGTTGGGTATGGGCGAGAGTGTGTGGACTTTTGATGCGGCAAATGACCAATTGGTCGTCGTAAATAATGTCTCTACGGAAGGAAATATGTTGGAATCGGGAACGTATGAAGTCGTTGTGGATGAGGCGAATAATACGATTTCGGATATATTTGGGATTTTATGTAATTATGAATTGCAAGATGATGACGAAACCTTGAGTATTGCCTGTGAAGTGGAGGTTGATGGTCCGTGGTATAGGCTGGTGAAAGGGAACTAATTAAGTTTATCCCGATAACTATCGGGAAAGTTTAAGTTTAAGTTTAAGTTTAAGTTTAAGTTTAAGTTTAAGTTTAAGTTTAAGTTTAAGTTTAAGTTTAAGTTTAATATAAAAAAATTATTTTCAGCGAATTATGAAGTATTAAAACAAAAATAATGAAAAGAATTATATTGATTTTCACGCTGCTCCTTGCAATGACTTGGATAGCCTGCGAGAATGAGGAAACCGACTGCTATGACGCTGAAATGGAGCAAAATCATCCGGGCATTTGCACGCAGGATTGTCCGGGCGTATGTGGGTGCGATGGTGAGACTTATTGTAATGAATGTATTGCGAATAGTTTTGGGATTAGCGTGGTTTCGGATGGTGCTTGTGGGGAATGATTTAAAAATTTGTTACATCAGATTATTTCCAAAATACCATACTTATTTTCATCGTCCCATGCCTTAATTGCCTCATAATTATCAGTTAAAATATGAGCAATTTTGCCCGTTGATAAGTTACCTGTTCTCAACAAAATCACTTTGGGCGGAAAATCTTTTTGGAGCATCAAATAATAAAAATCAATATCATTTGTAGTGATAATGGCATTATTTTCCAATGCCCAATTCCATATTTCAATATCAGGAGCAGGGTCGGTCAAACCAACCTGTTCGGCATGAAAAACCTCACTAAAAACAGGTTCAAGCTTCTTGATAAGTCGCCATGAAAGATTTGCGTCAAGGAGAAGTTTCATCAGGCGGCGGCTAAAATTTTAATGACTTGCTCACGATTAGCAGCAAAATTAAGTGCCGCTAAAATGTGTTCTTCTTTTAATTTGGGAAAATCAGCTATAATGTTTTCGTGAGATTCGCCTGCCGCCAACCATCCCAATATATCCCCGATTGCTATTCGGGTGCCTTTGATACAAGGCTTACCAAAACGGATTTCAGGATTCATGCTAATGAATTGCATATATTTTTCCATAAACTAAAATTACAATTTTTTTTGAAGAAAGCCAATTTTTAAAACAAAATCGGCTTCCCTGCCTTATGCCTTTGCCGAAAAACAAGCCCTAAAATCAGTCCTGTCAGCATAAAAAGAATGGCAATCATTTGAGCTTGTGTCAATGCAACGCCGAATACCGTATAATCTGTATTGACACGAATCATCTCAATAGAAAATCGTTCTAAACCATTGAGAAACAAGTATATAAAGAACAACAAACCCGCTACTTTTATCCGCTTTCGCAACGACCAAAGTATTGCAAAAATAATGAACGCCATAATAATTTCGTAAATCGGCGTTGGATATACGCCCGGTTCGAGCATCATACAATAGGTCTTTTCACATCCCGGAATCGGTATGCCTTCATTGATGACATTGTGCGGATAATGGTGCGTCCACGTCCAGTCGGGTAGCCATGAAAGCCAGTCGGGGCGGTCTGCCAAATCACTGGGGTCGCCCCAATCGCCATCGCCGGAGAAGTGACAGCCCATGCGCCCGACGCCGTAGCCGAGCGCGAGTGAAGGCGCAGCCGCATCCATAATGTGTATGACTTTAAATCCCATGCGACGAATGAAAAAAGGCATTGCTATAAATGCACCAATTAATCCTCCATAAACTGCCAATCCACTTCCTGAAAACAGCATTCCGATAGGGTCGGCAAGTAGTGCTTTTGGAGTTTCCATGACCGCAAAAAGCTTTGCGCCAATCAGTCCGGAAATTGCGGCGAGAATGACTAGATTCCCAGCTTGCTCGTAGGGGCGTAGTTTGAAGGTTCGTAGTTCGGGTGTGGGCAGGACTTCGCGGTTTTTTTCCCAATATCGCGCAAAACCAAACAGTAGCCCACCAACCAATCCGCCTACCCAGTTGCCCTTCATAGAGAGCAATACGCTTGCTGCGTCGGCTATCATCTCACCGCCATTCATCACCGCATATACGCCCTTGAATCCCAGCAAGAAACCCACGAGTGCATTGCTTAATATTTCCCCTATCGTAGCCGGTTTTCCTATCCACCGCTGCATAGGTTTTGCAGGGAGCAAGCCTTCCGCTTCCTTGCGCTTCATCTCCGCCACCAAGAAAAACCCACCGACCACAAATACCAAAGCCAAGAAAAGCCCAAAGGTCTTAATCAAGGAAAAAAAGCCGCCCGTCTCTGTGCCAAATACAGCCGATACAAAATATGAAAAATCTGGATACATTTTTTAGTTGATAGTCGATAGTCGATAGTCGATAGTCTGTAGTACGCAGGCATTTGTAAACCTATGGACTATCGACTATCGTCTATTGACTCACGAAGTGAACCGCAAAAATAACAAACGACCTTCACTATGAAGGTCGTTTTGTGGAAATTAATATTTTGATAAGAAAACTTATGAGAAAACTTTAACAAAAAAAAGTTGGAAAATCTTTGAAAAAAAAAAAAAAAAAAATATATAAAAAAAAAAAAAAAAAAAAATATGTACATTTGCATTGTTAACAAATAGGTAACTGATAATCAGTAATTTACCCAAGCAAATGAGGCTCCTAAAATTTTTCTTAGAAAAACCGTCTCATCTTTATAGCTTTAAGCAAAGTCTATTATTCTCATGCACCCGACGCTACTTTATGCGAATTATTTTTGCATGAGTACAGTATTTTTCTGTAACATAAAATATATGCCTATGGATAGAGCGAGGTATTCTGCAAGGAAAACCGAGCGTAAACAAAAAAGCCGTGCCGTTCTCGTTGCGAGAGAACCACACGGCAAAGCCTGACAGTCCGGCTTAGTGGGACTGTACAAAACTTATTAACGAATTATAAAATTAATAAAAATGTTTTTATTATCAAAAAGTTATCGGGGAAATTTCTATACCCTGATATTTGGTGGGCTTATTTTTCTACTCGTCGGATGTGACCAGTGTTCGATTGAACCGAACCTTCCAGTAGTTGACGAGCCTTATCTATCTTCTTGTTCGACTCCCAACTCAGAAACTAATCTTCTTATCATCTTTCCGATTGATTTCGCACAATGGGCAAACAGTTGTATGCTGAATACTTCTGGTGATTTACAGATTTTGCAAAATGAAGTCAATAATACAGCAACAGAGATAGATGATGTCTATACAAGTGATTTCTTTGACTTAACTCAGTACAGTATTCAACTATACATTAATGGTATGTGCGAGTCAGGTGAACCTTTCGAGGAAATATTTAACTACGATGAGATGGAATTTCAAAGTGGAGATTTGGGTCTTTTCCGTATTCCTGACTTTGAGCAGGGAGATGGTAGTTTAACCTTTAGGTTAATTCTTCGAACACCTTGTGCCACAGACCTTCAGCAATGTCAAAATTGTTCAGATTCTGTTTTTGAGACTATTGTAGCTATGCGTGAAGACGTTGTCTTAGACTCAGCCGTTGAACTCATATTCGATACATCAGACTTTCAAATCGGGATGACCGATTGTGATTGTCTCTAATTTTTCTAATCAAATACAATACATAGAATGAAAAATATAATGTTTTATATCGGTGTTTTTATCACTATTTTTACAATTGCCTCTTGTGAAGAAGAACCGACACCGACAACTAATGAGGTAAATATTCCTTCTTTATGGGATGTTGCCAATCTCTACAAAGGGGACTGGGATGGATATATTAATATACAAGGAAAAAAACTATTCGGAGACGACCCAATCACAATAGCGAACGCACAGAATACAGCGATTGCAAAATTCTGGGATGACTCAGAATCAACTATTACTATGGATAATGTAATGGTAGGTGATGTTAATTTATCTTCCGATGTATCACCTTCAGGTAATACAAGATACTCTACAGAAGCAAATCAAAGACAAACTACCAAGCACTTATTTGGTAATACAGTAAATGTTAGCCTAATCAATAATAATAATGAGAGTGGCAACGTTGAGGTATATTGTCCGACTGAATTGGTCATTAATGAACCTATTAGAGCCACCACAGGACTCAATAGTATAGGTGGTATGGATAGGAAGGTTCTACTCAAATGGAATGCAGACTATAATAATGATAAAGGAGTCGGGATAGCGATTTCTTATTCATCCAAACTAATGGGGAATCACGCCTTTGGGCTTCCTTCGATGAGCAGTCGGATTCTTGTGGACGATGATGGAGAATATACATTAAGCATTGATGAAAACATGCCTTCCGGTGCTATCGTTACCGTTTATATGATACGGGGAGATATGCAGGGGCTTGACATAAAAGATAAAACTTATTTATCAAGTTGTTATAGTTTGACATACGCTATGTTTAAAGTAGCCGCAGGTTCATAATTTTTTTTGCAAGGCATGGTCGATCCGGCTATGCCTTGCTTTCTTTTAAATATAAAATAATGAAAAAAATACTACTTAACTTGTTATTTATCACATTGGTTATCAATAGTTCTTGTAAAAAGAATGAAATCATATTAGATAATCCTACTCATAATTATTTCATTGAAGTCGCGATGCGAAATGAGATATATCAGACGAATACAGATATTGCAAAATGGAAAAAAGATGTAAAAATATATTTTGGTGGTTTGAGTTATAATGATTTTGAAGAAGAAAAACTGCGAGTTATTGATGAACTGAATGAGTTAATCGACCCGATATCTATTGAAGTTGTAAATACCGAAGAAGAAGCAAATGTTATTGGTGTATTTGCAGATTTTGAATCTTATGTGGAAATTTACGAACCTTTATTTAATGATTTTGAGTTTGGTATTGTGCCGAGTGGGGCAGGAAATATCAAAGTAAACAGAAAAGGTGAAATTGAATCGGCAACTTTTTTTGTAAATTATACAGAAGTTTTTACAGGAAAATTCAGTAGCATTTATAGAGAGGAGTTGACGCAGATATTAGGTTTGCCCAATGATACTGACGACTATCCTGAAAGTATATTTTATCAAGAAAGTATATTTTATGAGGAAGATTCCCTTGGCTACGTCACCGAATATGCAGAAATTGACAAAGAAATCATACAACTATTATATAATAATTGTGAAATAAAACCCGGTATGAATGAACGTCAGGTGAGAAGAGCACTATCGCGTATGGAATGATTAAATTATAATAGTATGCAAAACTTCCACTTGCACATTTCCCTCACTATCAATCTCTTGCAAATCTACCTCGCCAATTTCATTAATTAAAAGCGGGTCGTAGGGCGCGATGATTTTAATATAATTATCCGTAAATCCGGTCATTTGTCCCGGTGTTTTGCTATTTTCAAAAAGTACCTTACGGGTGCTGTTTAAATGTTGGGTATAAAAATATCGTTTCTTTTTTTCTGATAAAATTCTCAACATTTCGTTGCGGCGTCTGCGCTCGTGTACGGGCACTACATCGGGCATTTCGGCGGCTAATGTATTTTCTCTTTCCGAATACGTAAATACATGCAAATACGACACATCCAGCTCATTTACAAAGCGATACGTTTCCAAAAAATCTTCTTCTGTCTCGCCCGGAAAACCTACGATCACATCTACCCCGATGCAGCAATGCGGCATCAATTCCTTGATTTTCGCTACGCGACTCACGTATAATTCGCGCTTGTATCGGCGGCGCATGGCTTTGAGTTGCTTGTCATTACCCGACTGAAGCGGTACATGAAAATGCGGTACAAAACGCTGCGAAGCCGCCACAAATTCAATGACTTCATCGGTCAGTAAATTCGGCTCTATCGACGAAATTCTAAATCGCTCAATGCCCTCTACCCTATCCAACTCACGGATGAGGTCGATAAACATCGCCTCTTTCTTGGGTTTCATACCTTCGATTACTTCCGTGCCGTTGCCAAAATCGCCGAGATTTACGCCCGTTAGTACGATTTCTTTTACGCCCATTTCGGCGATTTTTTGGGCATTGGCGACCACGTTTTCGACGGTATCGCTGCGGCTTTTCCCTCTCGCAAGCGGTATCGTACAGAACGAACATTTATAATCGCAACCATCCTGCACCTTCAAAAACGAGCGCGTTCTATCGCCAAATGAAAACGCATTGACAAAATCTCTCACTTCCGTGACCTCGCCTGCGTGTACGAGTCCGTTGCCGGGAGCTTTCGACAAGTCATCTACATAATCCAAAATGCGAAACTTTTCTGCTGCCCCCAAAACCAAGTCAACACCCGGAATTTCGGCAATTTCCTGTGGTTTGAGTTGAGCATAGCAACCAACCACCACAACATTGGCATGAGGTGCTTGTCGCAATGCCTGTCGCACGACTTTACGGCATTTTCTATCCGCAAACTCCGTCACCGAACAGGTGTTGATGACGTAAATATCCGCACCTTCATTAAAATTCACCACGCCATAGCCGCCCTGCTCGAAGAGTCGTCCGATAGCGGAAGTCTCCGAGTAGTTGAGCTTGCAGCCCAGTGTGTAAAATGCAACTGTTTTTGGCGTAGCCATGTATTAATGAATGAATTTTGAATGGTGAATGAATGAATAATTTTAAATGCAAAGATAAGGATTTTTTATGGGTTTTGCTTAGGTGATTTGGAAGGATGTTTTGACGTAAGCTATCATGCGATTCATAGATGTATTAGATTTATTATCAGCAATTCCTACACGCAAACATATTTCAGCGAGTTGTTTTGGTTGAAAACGAACTACGCCTTTTTTCTTGCGCTCTTGGAAAATTTTGTCATAAATTTGAAAGATATATTTTCCACGTAATTTTAGGTGGTAATTGGCTTGGAGGTCATTGAGTGTGGCTTGAAGTGGTTTTGTGTAATTTCTTTTTTGTAAAAATGATTCCGTCAAGTCCGTACTGCCTTTCGGTATAATGGATTTATTCAATATCGTTACTTTTGAAAATTCGTTATCATGTGCACCATTATTTTTCCATAATTCCACTTCAAACGCAAACCAATCGCAGACGTTTTCCACTATTTTATCGCGTTTTTCTATTTCTTTTTGGTCTAATAATTCCTCTAATCGCGCCTTGCCATCGTGGTACAAATCGTTTTCAATGCTGTAACCGAGTGTAAAGAAAACTTCCTCATATTCTGCTGGAACTCCGGTGAACACCCACAGGTCTTTATCCGCAATGAATAGGACTTTTTTGTTCGGAAATTCGTGACGGCGTTCAAAAATTTTGAGTAAGGCGGTGCGGCTACCGCATGGCATAAAATCGACTTGCAAATTACCGATTTTTTCTTGTAGAGTTCTGTAAATGAATACATCCGTCTTCCCTTCAACGAGTACGACAGGTGTGTACGTATCTTGCAAATACGTAATCATTTCATCTGGTGTAAATTGAATATTCGACATTATGCAACTACTGCTTCTTGTTGGGTTAAAACAATTCGCTTATCAGGATATTTCGCATAAATAAACGGCGAATGGCTTGCTATGATAAATTGATTGGTCGTATTTTGTTCCATCAAAACAGGAAATAAAATGCGCTGCCAATCTCCATGCAAACTCATTTCCGGTTCATCAATAATAATAATCGTATCGTCTGCGAAAAAATTGTAGCAGAGGAAACTCAACATTTGTTTTTCGCCGAATGATAATTTGTCCGGTTTTACAACTTCTCCTTCTCCAAGATAGAGTTTTTCAGTGAGTTGTATTTTTTTATTTTTGATAATTTTTTTAACGAAATTGGATAAAACGGTCATGGATTGGAGGAGTTCTTTTCGTTTTTTATCATTGGCTTCGACTGCCGCTTGAATGTCTTTTAATGCCACTTCTGCGCCCTTACCATTGCTCGTATTTTTTAATATAAATTCAGATTCCGCTTCTTGTAATTTTCTTAATTCTTGTGAAATATCAGAATATTTTGCAGTGACTACATTAACAATATCATTGGTTGATACTGATGTCACAAACTTATGAGATATGATTCTATCTGATTGATACAATTTATGGTATGTACTTAATGAATTTGAGTGATTATTAAAGTCATTTGATAGTACCTCATTAGTTCTATTTGTACCAAAGCCTCCTTCAACTCTTCTGTAAGTAGGCATAAAAATAGAGTTATTTGTTGCTATTATATCACCAGACTCATTATCTATCCCCAAATCCATACCTGCTAATTCAATGGGGTCAAAATCTGCTAAATATTGACCGTTTACTTTGATTTGATACGAGTCTGTATTTCGTCTTAATTTGTTCCTTTCTTTTTTTAATTCGATTTTTGAATCAAATGTTTCCAAGTAAACTTCATCAAAAATCAACTCAGAGGCAAACCGATAAATATTCCCACTATACACATACCACATCAATTTGAGCAAACTCGTCTTACCGCAGCCATTCTGTCCCACGAGGATATTCAAATCCCGATGAAAAGTCAGGTCAAAATCAAATCGACCATTTAAGTTTTTAACTATCAGACGTTTTATCATATTTCTGTTTTTTACAAAGATAAACAATTTCAACGTGCTTGTCAAAATTCACAAACCCCGTTTCCCGTCCACCGTCAAGCAAAGTGTCCGTCCATCGTCAGCGAAGCGTCCGTCTATCCCTATACCGCCACCGCATGTTCTCTCAGTGCCTCATTCAAAGACACCTTTTTATCCGTACTTTCTTTGCGCTGACCAATAATTAAGGCACAAGGCACTTGATAGTCTCCTGCCGGAAATTTCTTGGTATAAGTACCCGGAATAACGACCGAGCGAGGCGGCACATAACCACGATATTCTTTGGGTTCAGAACTCGTTACATCAATAATATGTGTCGATTGTGTGATGACGGTATTTGCGCCGAGTACCGATTCGCTCCCGATACGCACACCTTCCACCACGATACAACGCGAACCGATAAAGCAGTCGTCTTCAATAATCGTGGGTGTAGCCTGCAGAGGTTCAAGAACACCACCGATGCCCACGCCACCGCTAAGGTGTACATTTTTACCAATTTGCCCACATGAACCCACCGTAGCCCATGTATCGACCATCGTACCCGCATCGACATACGCGCCGACATTGACGTAGCTCGGCATGAGTATCACACCCTTTTGCACAAACGCACCATGACGTGCAATCGCGTGAGGCACGACGCGCACACCCTTCGCCGCATAGTCGCGCTTGAGGGGTATCTTATCATGAAACTCGAATGGACCGACCTCTATCGTCTCCATTTTTTGAATGGGAAAATACAAGACCACCGCCTTTTTGACCCATTCATTGACCTGCCAATCGTCGCCCACTGGCTGCGCCACACGCAATTCGCCTACATCCAATAAATCAATCACTTTGCGGATGGCTGCTTGCGTCGAATCATCCTTCAGTAATTCGCGGTTTTCCCAAGCCGTTTCTATCGTTTGCTGTAAATTTTCCATTTGTTGATACTTTTAAAATAATTAAGGATCTTATAACGTTTTAACGTAACGCGAGCTTCCAGCTCGTCGTATTTTGTGTTAATAATTGTGGTTCTTTGAGAATTTTTGCAAAAAAGATTTTTCTTCCTCCAATGTGGCTTTAGCCCATTGTTTCTCAAGAACTTACTTCAATGGGCTAAAGCCACATTGGAGAAAATGCAAAAATTGTCAAAGAACCATAATTTTGATAATGAGCTGGAAGCTCACGTTACGTCTACGTTGCAAAACTACAAAGCCAATTCATAAAAAATGATTTTAATAAGAAAAATTACTTTTTGGAGTATAATTTTGATTTTTGTCGGGTGTTCTAAGCCCGTCGAAGTTATCCAAGAACAGGATGATGACAATAATTTAATCGTTGAATATCAACGCCGTAAAGATGATTTTGCGAAGCATGGTTGGTATAAACGCTATTATCCGACAGGCGAATTGAATGAGGAATCGCAATACATAGATAATAAAATGACGGGGCAACGAAAGATATATTTCAAAAATGGCGACATTCATATCATTGAAACCCATGCTGACGGAAAATTTGAGGGTTTGTACCAGTCTTTTTATAACAATGGTAAAGTAGAACAGATAGGCAATTACAAAGATAATGCGATGAACGGTGAGTGGAAGTTTTATTACAAAACAGGTGAATTGAGGGAAGTCGTTCAATTTAAAGACAATCAAGAAAATGGTCCGTTTAAAGAGTATTTTACGAACGGCAATTTAAAATTTGAAGGAACTTACGAAGGCGGCAATTATGAAGTCGGCGAACTGAAAAAATACGATGAATCCGGTAATTTGATTGCCAAAATGAATTGTGAAATCCGACAAATCGCTGGAGAACAGTTCAGCCAATGTAGCACCGTTTGGAAAGCCAATGAATGAATGAATGAATTTTGAATTAAACGAATTTATGCGACTATATACCACACTATTTTTCTTTTTGATTTTTTCCCAAATAATATCTGCACAAATCGGCGGCGATAATGTGTATGAATTTATCAATTTGCCTATATCGGCGCGTGTGAGCGCATTGGGCGGCAATTTGATTACGGTAAAAGATGATGATAATGCACTTGCCTACGGCAACCCCGCCGCACTCAACCCACTGATGCACAAACAAGTAACTTTCAATTCTGCTTTTTATGCCGCAGAAATTAATTATGGCTTTTTGGGCTACGGTTTTCATTTGGATAAATTGGAAACGACCTTTAATGCAGGTTTGCAATATATCACCTATGGTGATTTTACGGCAGCCGATGAAACGGGTTTGCAAACAGGTGAGTTTGGTGCTGCCGAGTATGTATTTAATGTTGGCGCAGGACGACCGTACAGTGAACAGATTTCTTATGGCATCAATCTCAAAACGATTTATTCGCGCCTCGAATCGTATAATTCGCTCGGCGTGGCTGCCGACGCTGCGGTAATGTATGCAGATACGGCTGCTAATTTTACAGCTACGATGGTATTTAAAAATTTCGGCACACAACTCAGTACCTATGTTGATGACAACCGTGAGGATATGCCTTTTGAGGTGCAAGCTGGTGTATCAAAACGCTTGCGGTACTTACCGCTTCGGTTTTCTGTGATTGCTCATAATTTGCAGCGTTGGAATATTCGTTATGATGACCCGAATCAAGTCGAACCGACTTCACTGTTTGATGATACGCCGCAGGATGCGAATCGTTTTGTGGTTTGGACGGATAATTTTTTCCGCCATTTCATATTCAATGGTGAATTGTTGGCTGGTAAAGCGGATAATTTTCGGATTCGTTTTGGGTATAATCACTTGCGCCGTGCCGAATTGAATGTCAATAAATTACGCAGTTTAGCAGGTTTTTCTACGGGGTTGGGTATTAAGGTCAAAAAATTTAGAATTGACTACGGATTGGCGGTTTATCACTTGGCAGGTACGGTGCATCAGTTTGGAATTTCTACGGATATTGGGGCGTTTAGGAAATAAGGGAAAAGGAAGAAAATAATCTACCCCAAATGAAGCCGTTTTTTTTTATATGTTTGGCTAAATTTGACGCGCATAGCCGAGCTACGCAAGGAGAATTTAGTGAAACATATAAGAAAAAGAACA
>ENA-ORXT01003557-ORXT01003557.1-marine-metagenome-genome-assembly--contig:-NODE-3557-length-17032-cov-3.939782_pt1 | contig 17032 bp, 15 predicted proteins | sample MGYA00237868_ERZ511482 | MGnify/ENA metagenome assembly ERZ511482 | reverse complement strand
TATTAAACTAGCCTCCAGGCCGTACCTATTAAACTAGCCTTCAGTCCGTACCTATTAAACTAGCCTCCAGGCCGTACCTATTAAACTAGCCTTCAGGCCGTACCTATTAAACTAGCCTCCAGGCCGTACCTATTAAACTAGCCTTCAGGCCGTACCTATTAGACCGGCCTTCGGGCCGACTTTAAGCAAAAAGCGGGCCTTGCGCGGCTATATTTCGGCCAGAAGGCCGACCCTACGCGATGACTTTACTGCTAACTTGCCCCACAATGATCTCCCCGTGATCCCGCGTATTCTCAATGAACAGCTTCGTCGTCTTCAGTCCGGCGCAGGCCACGCCCGCCATGTAGACGTCGGGCAGATTGGTTTCCAGCGTATCCCAGTTAAGGATGGGTTGGCAAGAGTCGGTATCGTCTACGGCCAGGCCGAGGGCCTCGAATAATTCGTAGTTCGGCTGGTAGCCGGTGAGGGCGAGCACGAAATCGTTGGGGAGCGTCAGCGGGCCGGCGGGTGTTTGCAGGTCGACCTCAGTGGGGCGGATCTCCCTGACCGTCGTGCCGAAGTAAGCTTTGATGCTGCCTTCCTCGATGCGGTTGACGATGTCTGGCCGCACCCAGTATTTGACGCGGTCGTTGATGGCCTCGCCGCGAACGGCCATGGTAACCTCGGCGCCCTTGCGCCAGCATTCAAGCGCAGCGTCGGCGGCGCTGTTGGCGGCTCCTACGACCAGGACCTTTTGACCAATGTAAGCGTGGGGGTCATCGTAATAATGCCGGACTTTCGGCAGCTCCTCACCGGGAATATCCAGCAGGCGGGGCGTGTCGTAAAAGCCGGTCGCTACGCAGACGGCGCGGGTTTGGTGACGGCCCTTCACCGTCTCGATCTCGTAGCCGCCGTCGGCCAGCGGCATCATACGGCGGACGCCTTCGTAGCAGCTGATGTTCAGGTCCTGGCTTTGGTACAACCGCCGGTAATACTCCAGCGCTTCCGTCCGCGTCGGCTTATCGCGGTGGCTGATGAAGGGGATGTTGTGAATCTCCAGCTTCAGCGAGGTGCTGAAAAAGGTCATGTTGACCGGGAAATTGAACAGGCTGTTGGCAATCATCCCTTTCTCCAGCACTAAGTAGTTCAGGCCCGCTTTCTTCGCGCTGATGGCGACGTTGATGCCCGAAGGGCCGCCGCCAATGATGATCAGGTCGTAGGTCATGATTACTTTTCTGAAACTACGTTTGAAACGGTGGTTTTGTTGGGCGCGGACGCGGGTGCAAAGGTGGTTTTATGGCGGTACTTCTCACTTCCTGCTTTTCAACGCCCCACGCTGCTCTTTTGGGCTTGCGGCGGCACTTTCCACTTCCCACTTTCTTACTGCCCACTTGTTTATCTTCGCCCCATGCCTACCGACCACCCCGCCATCCTCGCCGATCTCCGCGCCCGTTTTTTAACGGCCCTCCGGGCTACCGCCACGACCCAGGAGCCCCGCGGCCTTTACGAACCCATAGACTACATCCTCGATCTGGGGGGCAAGCGGGTACGGCCCGTCGTCGCCCTGCTCGCCGGGCGGATGTTCGGCGACGAAGACCTGAGTCGCTCCATGCCCGCCGCGCTGGCCGTCGAGGTGTTCCACAACTTCACGCTGCTGCACGACGACATCATGGACGACAGCCCGCTGCGCCGCGGTAAGCAAACCGTCCACGAAAAGTGGGACGTCAACACCGGCATCCTCAGCGGTGACCTGATGCTGATCCAGGCCTACCGGCATCTCTGCGACTGCCCGAACAAGGAAGCCCTGCCCGACCTGCTGGGCACCTTCAACCGCGTGGCCACCGGCGTTTGCGAGGGGCAACAGTATGACGTGGACTTCGAGCGGCGGGACGACGTGACGATCGCCGAGTACCAAAAAATGATCGAGTTGAAAACAGCCGTCCTCCTCGGCGGGTCTCTGGAACTCGGCGCGCTGGCGGCGGGCGCGAGCCGGGAAGACGCCGACCACCTCTACGCCTTCGGCCGCCTCACCGGCCTGGCCTTCCAGCTGCAGGATGACCTGCTGGATACCTACGGCAGCAGCGCGGATACGGGCAAGCTCCAGGGCAACGACATTATTCGCAACAAGAAGACCTTCCTTTTCCTCAAGGCCGTGGAATTACTCGGAATGGACGGCCGGGCGGAACTCAACCGCTGGTTCGCCGAAAGCCCGGAAGACCCGGCCGCGAAGGTCGTTCGCGTCACCGAGATGATGACCTCCGTCGGCATCCCGGAAGAAGTAGCGAAACTGCGCGACGGTTTTCAGGCGGAAGCCTACGCCCACCTCGATGCGGTGAACGGTGACCGGGAGTACAAGGACGTACTGCGGACGCTGGCGGAAAGCTTGTTGCGGCGCGTGAGTTGACCGGGTTTATCCGTACTTGCGCTGAGGTAAACAACAGAACGGATGCGGATGCACTTTACAGAATAACCTTCCCGTTAATCCAGGTCTCATCCATGATGCTTTCCTGGGCCAGGTAGAATTTCATGGCCTCGGTATTAGTGTCGACCACTTGCCACTTCAGCAGCTTGCAGCCCTTTTCGCGGCCACGTTCCTTCAGCTCTTCCCACAGCCGGGTACCGATACCCTTGCGGCGGTATTCCGTATCGAGCACAAAATCTTCGAGGTAGATCATGCGGCCTTTCCAGGTGGAGTACACATAAACGTAGAGGGCCATGCCGATCACCTTGCCGTCGTCTTCCGCTACGATCGCTTTATAGAAACCATCGCGGAAGTCTTCTTCATACTGCGGAATAGTAGCCGTAACGTTATGCTCTTCTCCAACGTAAATGGCCAGTTCGGTAACGAGACGGTGGAGGGAGGGGACGTCGGCGAGGGTGGCCTGGCGAATCTGAATGGACATGAAGTAAGGGGGTAAAGGAAGAAAGGAAGGAAGGGCGCGACGGCGAAGGTAGTTAATCCGTGCCGCCTTCCCTTTTCCTTTTATCCCTTATTCCATTACTAGTACTAAGCCATATTCTCCGCCTCCGAGTTCGGCGTCCGGTCAAACTCCACGCGAATCGGGATGTCGCGCTCGCCGCCGTAGAGCTTGACCTCGGTAATGTCGGACGGCATGTTGTAGCCAGTCGCGTCGATGGCGTTCTTCACGTCGCGCATCACAAAACCGCGTACCTGGCGGGCGGCGGCGCGATAATCCATCGTGTTGACCCAGAAGTGAATCATCAGATTAACGGTGCTGGCGGCCAGTTCTTCCACGGCCACGAAACTTTCGTGGTCTTCGTCATGCACCACGTAATCGTGATTATCGAGTACTTCCTGAATGACGGCCTTAGCGCCCTCGATGTCGTCTTCGTAAGCGATGCCGACCAGGAACTCGTAGCGAATGAAACCGTCGGCGGTATAATTCTGCAGCGGATTGCGGAGGATGTCGGCGTTAGGGATGTAAATATCCTTACCGTCGGAAGTTTTCAGGTGAGTGTAGCGCAGATTGAGGCCGCGCACCTTACCGAAGTAACCGTCGATGCGGATGGTGTCATTTATCTCGAACGGGCGATTGAAGGCCAGCACGATGCCGGCGATAAAGTTTTCCCCGATGTTCTGAAAGGCGAAGCCGAGCACGATGGCACTGACGCCGGCGGCACCGAACAAACCGGCGGCGATGCCTCCGAGCCCGGCGGCGTTGAGGGCCAGCATCAGCACGGCGACGACCAGCAGGATGCGCAGCGCATTGGTCAGGAAACGACCCATCAGCGGGTCGTCCATCCGGGAAAGAATCTTTTGCCCGGCCAGCTTCGCCAGCCACCGCGCCACGAACAAACCGACGATGAATATCAACAGGGCCAATACAATACCGGGAATGGCCTCCAGAATGCCGACCCAAAATTCATTTAAAACGGTCGAAAAATCCTTTATCTCGTTTTCCATACCGTCAAAACGGAAAAACGACCACCCGGGTTCCCCGCGTCGAGTGCTGCTTTAACGACGCTTTTAATGCACCTTCTTCACGGCACCAGCGCGCCGCCGCCCTTCTTGTCGTTCTTACACTAAGTGCTGACTTACAGGGAGATATGTTTGTTGTAACGGTAATGAAATTTTATTGTTGGTTGAACATATCGCGGCTCTTTCACCGTTGTGTAAGTACCCATAACCAATACAAACCAAAACCGATCATGAGTGCTCCCATCCCAAACTCCTACACTACCTACGTCCGTCAGTGCGAAAGCAGCCTGGCCGAATGCCGCCGATGTCTGGCTACGCTTGCCCCAAAAACGGCTTGTTACGACGCGCTGCGGCAATGCATTTCCGCGCTCGATACGGCCGTGGAAATGATGCAATCCAACAGTAAATTCACTAGCCGCTACCTTGTCGATTGCGCCGAGGTATGCCAGCACGCAAGTGATTGCTGTGAAGCCTGTAATGATGATAATTGCCGCCGCTGCGCCCGCGTATTGCGCAGTTGCATCATGGTTTGCCGCCGCGCCAGTTCGGTGGGTATGGAGTTTGGTTTCGTCAGCAACTTCTGATGTGGGCGGGGTCGCGGGTGCAAGGGAAGGTGGAAACGGCGTGGTTGAAACCGGCGAACGTCGCTACCTTCACCGCATGCACAAATTAGCGACCCTCCACACGGGCCAGGCCTACGTCGTCATCAACAAGCCCGCGGGCATCAACGTCGAAAAACACTTCGATCACGATACCGTGGAGGCCCGCGCGCTGGCCGAATGGCGGCGGCCCAAGGCTACCAAACCGCCCTACGTTGGTATCGTCCACCGCCTCGACCGGCCGGTGAGCGGCGCGTTGTTGCTGGCCCGCAATAAATCGACCCTGCGCTTGCTCAACAAGGCCTTTGAGGATAAGCTGGTCGAGAAAACGTACGTCGCCCTCACCGAAAAACCGCTGCCGAAGCCGCACGGCTTATTGCAAAATTATCTTGCCCGCGACGCTACGAACCGCAAAGCCGTTGTCGGCACCAAAGCTACCCACGGCGCAAAGTTTGCCGAACTCAAATACCGCCTTATCGAAACCCGGACCGACGGCCACCTCTACGAAATCATTCCCATTACCGGCCGCTTCCACCAGATCCGCGTGCAACTCGCGCACGCTGGTGCCCCGATTGTGGGGGACGCCACCTACGGGGCGGAGCGGGAGTACCAACCCAATGCCATTTGTCTGCACGCCACGAAGCTCATTTTCCCGGAGCCGGCGGGGGAGGGGCGGGTGACGGTGGAAAGCGTGGCCAAGTGGTAACACCCGTTACGATGGTTGAGGAGTTTTGCTCTACGGTGAGCACACATCTTTACGGAAGTCCGCCAGACCGCAATTTTACACCTCCGCGCTCTACGGGCGATTATGAGCCGTTTTTGCCGCGCAGTATTTCATGCTCACCTCCGAGGTGTCGAGCTGGCGCAGCCGCGAGCTCCTCGGAGGTGTGAAACGGCGGGCGGAGTGGGCAAAAATTTGCAAATGTCCGGGCCGGCGACTACCTTTGTTTAAAATTTAAACTAACTATGGCCGCCATCTCTCACCTTAACGAAGTATACCGCCCCGATTTCGGTCTTCTGACCGACCTTTACCAGCTAACGATGGCTGCCGGTTATTACGATCAGAAGCTTCACCATCGCAAAGCCGTCTTTCACCTCTTTTACCGCAAAGCACCTTTCGGCGGTGATTTTGCCCTGTCGGCGGGGCTGGCCCTGGCGATCGATGTCGTGAAGGGGCTGAAGTTCAGCGCCGACGACGTGCAATATCTCGGCGGGCTGAAGGGGGCCAACGATAAGCCCTTGTTCAGGGAACCCTTTCTGAATTACCTCCAACGGCTGAAGTTCACCGGCAACATCTACGCCGTACCCGAAGGCGAGGTGGTACTCCCGCACGAACCGCTTCTCCGCGTCGAGGGCAACCTGCTGGAGTGCCAACTGCTGGAAACGGCCCTGCTGACGGTGATGAATTTCAGTACCCTGATCGCCACCAAGGCCGCCCGCATCAAGGCGGCGGCGGGTGAGGATACGGTGCTGGAGTTCGGTCTGCGCCGGGCGCAGGGCATCGACGGGGGGCTGACGGCCAGCCGCTCGGCCTACCTCGGTGGTTGCGACGCTACGTCCAACGTTTGGGCGGGGCGTTACTACGGCATCCCCGTTAAGGGCACCCACGCCCACAGCTGGGTGATGGCCTTCTCCAGCGAGGAGAAAGCCTTCGAGGCCTACGCCGCCGCAATGCCCAACAACGTCGTCTTTTTGGTGGACACCTACGACACGCTCGACGGCATCGCCGAGGCCATCGAAGAGGGCAAAAAGCTGCGGGAGCGGGGCCACGAGATGCTCGGCGTCCGGCTCGACTCCGGAGACCTGGCCGAACTCTCCATCGCCGCGCGGGAGATGCTCGACACAGCGGGCTTCCCCGCTGCGCAGGTCATTGCCTCCGACAGCCTCGACGAGTACGCCATCGCGGAACTGAAAGCAAAAGGTGCCCGGATCGACGTTTGGGGCATCGGTACCCGGCTCGCCACCGCCCACGATCAACCGGCCCTGGGCGGCGTGTTCAAACTGGCGGCGATTGAGGAAAACAACGGGGAGATGTCTCCCCGCATCAAGCTCTCCGAAACGGCGATCAAGGTCAGCAATCCGGGCCGGCAGGGCGTACGGCGGTACTACGACCGTAAAGACGACTTCCCGATGGGCTCGACCATTTACAACCAGTACAACGGGGCACCGACCGGTCGGTATTTCACCAAAGAAGGCTTTTCGGTCAGCGTTCCGCCGAACCTTCGGGAAGAGGAGCTTTTACGCCCCGTTTTCGAGAACGGGGAGCTCGTCTATGCTCTTCCCGACTTGCACCGCACCCGCGACCGCGCCCTGAAAAGCTGGCGCAACTGGTCCCGTATCTCCAATTTTGCTAACTTCCCCCGCGGTTTAGACGCCGCACTCTACGAAGAGAAGATGCAGCTGCTTGATGATTTTGGTTTTGACGTACGATAATTTACCCCACCCCAAGTATTAAACTACATGTACACCTACGAATATCCCCGCCCCTCCGTCACCGTCGACATCGTCGTCTTCGGTTATGACGGTGGCAAGCAACTAAAGATGCTCCTGATCGAACGCGGTGGCGAGCCCTATAAAGGGAGTTGGGCCCTGCCCGGTGGTTTTGTGGACCTCGATGAAGACCTGGAAACCGCCGCCCTGCGCGAATTGGAAGAAGAAACCGGTGTAAAAGATCTCTTCGTAGAACAGCTCTTTACCTACGGTGCCGTGAACCGTGACCCTCGCGGCCGCGTGATCTCCGTCGCGTATTTCTCCCTCGTCAACCTCCAGGACCACCCCGCCGTAGCCGCCTCCGATGCCACCAAGGCCGAGTGGTTCCCCCTCGACAAGTTACCCGACCTCGCCTTTGACCACAGCGACATCATCAGTAAAGCCAACGAACGCCTGGCCGCCAAGGTACGCTACCAACCCATCGGCTTTGAACTGCTGCCGGCCGAATTCACCCTCGGCCAGCTGCAGCAACTCTACGAAACGGTACTTAACGTAGCGTCTTTCAACAAACGTAATTTCCGTACCCGCATTCTGCGCACCGGCATCCTCGAGGAAGTCGGTCGCCAGCAGAACGTCGCGCACCGGCCCGCCGTACTCTACAAATTCAACCAGGAAACTTACCGGCAACTGGCAAAACAACGGGATGGCGGGGTGCTGCGCCGGGCGCTGGATTTTGAAATATAGCCGGTTATCCCGGTTACCGGTTGTCCGTCATCGGTTTCCGCAGCAGCCAACCGATAACGGATGACCGGCACCGACAACGGACAACTAAAAACAGACAACCGTAAACATGGTATCAATCATCATGGGGTCCGACAGCGACCTCCCCGTAATGCGCAAGGCCGCCGAGATCCTCACCGAATTCGACATCGACATCGAGGTGACCGTCGTCTCCGCCCACCGTACGCCCGATCGTTTGTATGAATACGCCCGCAACGCCGCCGCCCGTGGCGTGCGGGTCGTCATCGCCGGAGCCGGGGGTGCCGCGCACCTGCCGGGCATGGTAGCCAGCCTTTCCCCCCTGCCGGTCATCGGGGTACCGATCCTGAGCAGCAACAGCATCGACGGCTGGGATTCGATCCTGTCCATCCTCCAGATGCCCGGAGGCATCCCCGTGGCGACCGTTGCCCTCGACGGGGCGAAGAACGCCGGTCTGCTGGCCGCACGCATCCTCGGAGCTACCGACGAAAAAATCCGTCAACGGGTAGCGGACTACCAGGAGGAACTACGCGACCAGGTACGGATGAAGTACGAGCGGCTGGAGAAAAACGGCTGGAACGCGTAGCGCCTACCGCGGCGTAATGCTGAACGCCACCCGGTTGTTCTGTTCGCGGCCAACCGACGTTCCGTTGTCCGCTACGGGGCGGGTGGAGCCCAGACCGATCACGCGTATCCTGGCGGCATCGATCCCTTTCGAAACGAGATAGCCGCGGCAGGAGACTCCCCGTGCATGGCTCAGCACCTCGCTGTTCTCAACCGTCCCCGAATTATCGGTGTGCCCCTCGATCGTGAGGACGAAGGACGGGTTTGCGCGGAGGTTGATGTAAATCTCATCAAGAATCGGCTGGCTCCGGGCGGAGATGATGGCCGAGCGCCCTTCGAAGGTCACGGATTTACCGGCATTTTTGAGCAAGGCTTTCAACTTGTCGCTGATGTCTGGGCAGCCGCGGTTGGGGCCGGCAACGTCCGGACAATTGTCTTCCCGGTCATCGAAGCCGTCTTTGTCACGATCCGGGCAGCCGGTGAGCAGAATTCCGGGTTCGTTGGGGCAGTTGTCGATATCGTCGGGTACGCCGTCGTCGTCGATGTCGGGGCAGCCCCGCAGCAACTTTACTCCGGCCTGACCGGGGCATTGGTCACGGTGATCGGGCAGGCCGTCCTCGTCGCTGTCCGGACACCCGTCAAATTTTGCGGGACCGGAAGCCCGGGGGCATTTGTCTACGTCGTCCAGGATACCGTCTCCGTCCTGGTCGGGGCAGCCGGAGGCGATGATGTTGCCGGGCACTTCGGGGCACTTATCATCGATATCGGGCACCCCGTCTTTATCCCGGTCCGGACAGCCGAGGAGTTCCCGCGGTCCCCGGATGAAGGGGCAGCGGTCTTCGTCGTTGATCACCAAGTCGCCGTCGTTGTCCGGGCAACCGAACGTTTCCGCAGATCCGATCTCCCGGGGGCAGCGGTCGTCGCGGTCGATCACGCCGTCACCATCCCGGTCTCCCTTACCCCCTCCCCGGAAGCGTAGCGCGTATCCCAAGCCGAACATTATGCTGTTGCGGCCTTCTAAATCTGATATGCGGTACTCCCCCTTCAGGTTCAGCCGGACGTTCTTTCCCAGGGTGAAGTCCACGCCTGCGCCGAGGGGGATCTGGCGTTGCAAGCCCCCCTCTTTCTCGTACAACAGACCATATCCGCCCAGCAAATACGGATCTACCGAAAAACGGCCGCCCAGAGGGGAAAAGCGGGCCTGTGCGTCTACGGCAGCTATCCTTAGATTGTTCCCGATACCGAGATTACTCACCCCCAACTTAAGGGGTACTTCCAGCCCCAGTACGCTGTACAGCTGGTGGCGCAAACCCAGCTCCATGGCGTAGCTGTGAGGCAGATCTTCCTTCAGGGGATTATTCACGGTGTGATCCACCACCAGCATACGAACGGTGACCGCGCTCGAAGATCGTTGGTTGCCCTGTTGCCCAAAGACCAAGCCGCAGCACAGCAGCAGAATACCGCTGAAAATGTGTCGTGTCATAATTCAGTCTTTGGGCTGCCGTTCGGTAACGTAAGGGCAAAATACTACTCAATATAAGGCAAAGCCTGGTTTCGAGTGTGGGGTTCGTACCGCTCCTTCCTTGGTTTACGGGAGCAAGTTTAAATTCAGTGCGGTGTTCAGACGGGCGGCATCCCCGCCTTCGTTTTGCCCGGAGCGAGGACAAAGGCCGGTGGCCGAAACCACCTTTTATCTGCGTGGCGAAAGCTCGAACTCCACCCGGCGGTTCAGTCTGCGGCCGGCACTGGTGGCATTATCCGCCGTGGGCCGGTTTTCACCGTAGCCGGTGCTGGAGATGCGGGAGTAGGAAATTCCGGTGGCGATGATGAACTCCCGGCAGGCGGCCGCGCGGCGTTCGCTCAGGCTCAGGTTCGTCGCGTCGGATCCTACGTTGTCGGTATGCCCGCTGATGGTGAGGTCGTAATCGGGGTACTGCCGCATGATGCCGGCCACCTCGGACAGGATGACGTAGCTGGATTCCTTGAGCCGGTCGGAGCCGGATTCGAACTGCACGGCCCGGGCGGCGTAAGCCAGCCGCTCCTTCACTTCTTTTTTGATCTCGGGGCAACCGCCGTTTTCCTTGGGTCCGGCCTGGGTGGGGCAGCGGTCGGTATTATCGGCCACGCCGTCGCCGTCCGAATCGGGACACCCCTTAAAGTTGCCGGCCTGATCGGGGCACTCGTCTTCGCCGTCGGGGAAGCCGTCACCGTCGCGGTCGGGGCAGCCGGAAGGCGCTTTACCGGCTTCTTTGGGGCAGCGGTCCATATCGTCGGTGATGCCGTCGCCGTCGGTGTCCGGGCAACCGCCCAGGCGGGGGTCTCCGGCCAGGTCAGGACACTTGTCTTCATTGTCGGCAACGCCATCGCCGTCGGTATCCGGGCAGCCCATCTGTTCTCTGGTGCCCGGGGCGTCGGGGCATTTATCGGTCAGGTCGCTGATGCCGTCGCCGTCGGTGTCCGGGCAGCCTTCGAGTTCGGCCGGGCCGGGCGCATCGGGGCATTTATCGCCGGCGTCGGGTACGCCGTCGCCGTCGGTGTCCGGGCAGCCGCCGAAGGCTGCCAGGCCGGCCACGGTGGGGCATTCATCTTCAGCGTCGACGATGCCGTCCATGTCGCCGTCCGGGCAACCGTTGGTGGCGGCGGGGCCGGGTTCGGTGGGGCAAGGGTCGTCCCGGTTCACGATCCCGTCACCGTCGGTGTCGATGCTGCTGAACCGGTAGACATAGCCGAGGCCGGCCATGATGTTATCGCGGTTTTCCTGATTGGAGGAACGATATTCGCCCTGAACATTGAACCAGGAGTTATTGTCGAGTCTGAAATTAAGACCCAGTCCGAAGGGAATCTGCCGGTTGGTATCCTCGAACCTTTCGGTCATCACCCCGATGCCGGAGTGCAGATAGGGAGTCACCTTTGCGTCGACACCCAGTGGGTAGTACTGCAAAAGCGCATCGATGCCGGCGACGGTGATATTATCCAGCTGACCAACGTCGATGACGCCGACCTTGACGGGAATGACCAGGCCCAGGTTCTTAAAGATCTGGCGGCGGTATCCGACTTCGAGGGCATAAGTCAGCGATAAATCGGAAAGCTCCTCGTTCGGGGTGTTGTGGTCAATGGCGAGCACCCGCGCGGAAAGTGCGTTGAAGGTGTTGAGGTTATTGGACTGTGCGAATAGCTGACACACGCTCAGCAGCAAGGTACAGCTGAAAATTAATCGTTTCATTCGGGATTACTTTCTATCGGTATTAAAGCTGATTCGGAAGCAGATTACCGAACAAGCGATTATCCGGGGAATTACTCGGCTCTGGTCGGCAAGTCGGTCGGAAGAAGTAAAAAACGGGCCGCTGGGACTACGACGGCTCAAATATAGGATAAAACATCAATAGATGGCTAGCGGTAGTTATGAATCAGAATTCGGCACCGCACAAGAATGATACGGTAAGCGGCGTTCTGATTCAGGCGCGGCCGCGGGTGCCGGGGAATTTTTTTTCAAAGGCATGGTAATTCCACCCTTCGTTTTTGCTTTCTCAGACGTAAAACTGTCCTTTTTTACCTTCCTGACCAACCATTTGCCGGTGTTCCCCGTCCCTTAGCCACACCTCACTACACAATGATCAAACCGTTACGCTACACTACGGAGCCGGCTTCCAATCTTCCCTCAACCCCCGCCCGCATGACCGAAAAGGAACTCGTGGCGGCTTGCATAAAGCATGATCGTCGCGCCCAGAAAGAACTCTACGACCGCTACAGTCGTGCTATGTACTCCGCCTGTTATCGCATCTGCGCCGATTTTGACCTCGCCAACGACGCCCTGCAGGAAGGCTTTCTCAAGGTTTTTCAGAAGCTGGACACCTACCGCGGTGAAAGCACCGTCGGGGCCTGGATGAAGGTCGTCATCGTCCGTACCGCCCTCAACAAACTGCGACGCCATAAAGTGACCCGGGAGCTCCCCCTCAACTACGCCGACGAGGAAATAGACTGGGGCACCACCGCCCTCGATACCGAATACCTCGAAAAGGCCATCAACCGCCTCCCCGACGGTTACCGTGCCGTCTTCGTCCTCATCGAGGTGGAAGGCTATAAGCATAAGGAAGTAGCCGAAATGCTCGACATCTCCACCGGCACCAGTAAAAGTCAGCTGTTCTATGCCAAAAAGAAACTGCGGGAGTACCTGCGTCATTACGTCTAGACCGGCAACTGACAAAACGCCAACCAAATATGAAAGAAAATAACGCCGATAAACTAAGGGAAGCCCTCGACCGCCTCCCCCGGTACGACGCCCCGCCCGAGGCCTGGTCCGGCATCGCCGGGGGCCTCTCCCCCACCCTGGCCGAACGGCTGCCCACCCACCAGCCGCCCGCCGGTGTTTGGAACAACCTCAGCCGCCGGCTGGAGGCCGCCGAGCCCACCGCCTTCGCCAAACAGCGCCGGCTACCCGTACGCCTGCTGCTGGGTGCCGCCGCCGTTGCTCTTTTACTTACCGTCGGCCTCGGTCTGCTGAGCGGGTTTGAGCACCAGCAGTCGGTCACCCTGGCGTACTCGCAAGAGGTCGCTCCCGCCCGCAGTATCGACGTAAATGCGGATAGAGATGAGCAAAGTTTCCAGAACGCCATTGCCGAGATCGAAGCCCGCAACGAGCCCGGCCTCAACGCCCTGCGCCATGAACTCGACGAGCTGACCGAGGCCAAAAACGACATCAAAGCGATGCTGGTCTCCTACGGCGACGATCCGTCCGTCATCCGCCAGCTGGCCGAGATCGAGCGCGACCGGTCGGATATCTACCGGCGGATCATCGTGGAACTTTGAACCGAATAACCCAGCCTGTATGCTGGCCCTGAATAATTCTCCCGCCTGAAGGCCGGGTAACCCATACGAAATGCGCGTTCTTCCCCTCCTCCTGTTAATCCTTCTTTGCACCTGCGTCCGCGCCCAAACCGCCAATGCCCTTCGCGAAGTCGTCACCAAAACGATCGAAGACACTTACCCCTTCAAGCCCGGCAACGAACTCGCCGTCGAAGGCGAGAAAGCCGAGATCTTCGTTGAAACCTGGGACAAGCAGAAGATCTCCGTCAAGGTCGTCATGACCGCCCGCCACCCCCGGCTGGAGCAGGCCGAAGAAGACCTGCAAAACCTCGACTACATCAGTGAGGTAGCCGGCCAGAAAATCTTTCTGAAGAACAAACTGAGGGACAAGGGAAAACGCTCCGGCAGCGAACTCACGGTACATTATTACATCACCCTGCCCGAAGAGTGCCCGGTCTACCTCAAGAGTCATTTCGGCGGGGCGACCATCTCCAACCTGCGCAACCAACTGCGCATCAACGGAGAGTACAGCGCCATCAACATCGACAACGTCCACGGTATTCTCGACATCCGCAGCCGCTTCGGCGACATCACCGGCGAGCGCATCGACGGCAACGTCGTGATCAACTCTCGCCGTTCCGACATTAACTTATTCGACGTCGGCGGCACCTTCAACATCACCGCCCAGTACGGCGAACTGAAGATCAGCCCCAACCTCAGCCTACGCGACCTGCACATCAACGCCGACAAATCCGACGTCTACATCTACGAGCCCCTGGGCAGCGAAGGCCTCGCCTACGACTTCAGCCTCAACAACGGGGAGGTCAAACTGCCCAATGGCCGAACCGTGATCGAACTGGCCCGGACCACCGAAGTCCGCCGCTTCGCCATCCAGCCCGGCAACGAACGGATGGGCACCATCACGGCCAGTGTTTCTTTCGGGGATCTCTACCTGGTGGATAAGCAAACCGAGAAACTGAAAGCCAAAGCCCGTAGGTTTTAATCCGTTCCCTGCTCCGCTCCTAAATTATCTCCACCGTTTCCGCCGGCAACCACCCCTGCTTGCCGTCGTCCAGAGAAACCTTTACGTAGCCATCGTACTCGTCGAGCAGGCGCATTTTGAGGCCCTGCGTCAGTGCTTTTTCCAGCGTTGCGTCGGCCCCGGGGGCAACGCGCAGGTCGGCGATCTTAGCGGTAAGTACCGCTTCTTTATCGTTGGCGAGCCAGGCGTTGCGGCTGTTGCCCATGCTGTAGAACAGGACGCCGAAAATCAGTGCGATCACCGCGCCGGGCAGGAGGGCGAAGCGACGTTTTTCGTCCATCGCTTCCCGACGGAGGTACCAAAGTACGGCACCGGCCACGGCCAGCCACCAGCAGATCATGGCCAGCCAGAAAAGCGTACCGGCACCCAGCGCGGCCCCGACTCCCCGCCACCAGCGGGCCAGGATAAAATCAGGCAATTCCAGCCGGTTGATGCCCGCTTCGGCGCGGACATACCTCAGGTTATTCGTCAGGCCTGCGTGGCCTGGTTTCAGCCGCAGCCCCCGTTCATAATTGAGGATGGCCCTGCCGTATTCACCGGTGTTGAAATGCGCGTTGCCGAGTGCCTGATAGGCGGCGGGGCTCTCTTTGCCGGCTGCGAGAAGACTATCGAGGGCGATGATTTGCGCTTTGGCATTCGTGCCCCGCAGGGCCGCGTTGGCTTCAGCGAGCTGGCCGGTGACGGTCGAACCCATTATCAACAGGAAGTAAAACAGGGATAAGCATCTGAACATGGCGCAAAAATAACAAGTCTGCACTATAGCGCCTACAGCTCTGCGGAGCTTCCCGCCACCCAGGCTCTGTTCTTCGGTTTGGTAATTGACTCCGGAACCCGCGGTTGGCAAAGCCTTCCAACACGGCGGCGGCTTCCTCCGGACAAAAAATTTATCATTCCCGCCCGTCCGGGTATCCCGGATCTTCCGCCGGCAAATCAAGGCCGGGCACCACGGCCGGGGCGGAGGTTTCCCGCTCCCGGAACAGATCCGCCAGCGTCAGCGGCTTACGCTCTTCCTCCCACCGGAAGCCTTCCAGTTTGATCGCTTCGTGGTCTACGGCCAGCATCGGTTGCATTTTCCCCTCGGGGGCACTCAGAAACCGGATCTTCCGCACCCCGCCGTTGCGAAAGTGCAGCACCATCGCGCTACAGGCCGTTTTGTTTACGCCGATGTAGGCGCCCGCCTCGTCCACGATGTAGTAGATCGCTTCGGCGTTGCCGTTCACTTCGGTGCGTTCCAGGGCGGTACTGTCGAAAAAAGCCTCGATCTCTTTGCCCTTCACCTGGTTGAAAAACAGCAGGTCGGGGGTAGTGAGAACCAGGGCATTGCGCAGCAGTTGGACCCGGTCGAGTGCTTCTCCCCGGAAGTGTATCCGGACGGTGTCGCCCGTCAGCTGGCTGGTGTCCTGCCAGAGAACGGGGTCCTGGTAGAGGGTCAGAACGGAGTCGATGGTGTTGAAGCCGAGGGAGTCGCACACGGCCTGCATATCACTCTTAAGGATGCGAACGTCGCGGTGCGCGGAGAGGTAGCGGATGGAGTCCACGGTGACGATCGTATCGGCAAACGTAACTACGCTGACGGTCAGCGAATCGCCGATCATGACCGTGTCGCGGCTAAGTACGCGGGTCGTCAGCAGCGTGTCCGACCTCACTGCTTCGACGGAGACGAGCGTATCGGCCACCATCCACATGGTGTCGCCTTCGAGCACGGAGGTGAGCAGGGGGCGGTTGTACAAAAATGCGGGCTGGCCGGAACCGGGGCCGGCGCCACCGGTGGCCAGCAGGTATCCGGTGCTTTCATTGTATACGGCATTGGCCGCCTCAATGGCGATGTTGGCCGAGGTATCCCGCCAGAAAACGCGGCCCGAGGCGAGGCGGGACCCCGTGGCGGGATCGGAGCTGAAGCGTTCCGCCTCGATGATCATCGGGGGGGTGGAGATCGACGGGCGGCCACCGCTGACGGCGATGTCTTCGGTCTTCAGGTCGTAGTTCACCGTGTCGCCGCGCACGGTCTGGGTGGAGTCGCGCAGCAAGGCGTTGCCCTGCAGCTCGTAGCGGTCCTGGCGGCGGAAGAAATTGATGCGGTCGGCCGTGGCGCGCTGAAAATCACCCTCGGCGACGTAGGCTTCCCCCTCCAGTACGTAGACCTCGTCTCTGCCGAAATACTTGATGGTGTCGGCGGCGGCGCGGCGCTCACCGGAGAGGTACTGGGCGTTGGTGGCGAAGATGGCCTCGTCGCGCTGCACGTCGTAATACCCCGCTTCGCAGTAGATGCGGTGGGTGTCGGTACGGATCACGGTGGGGCCGAGGAAGTGCACACGTTCGGCGGCCAGATCGTACATCAGCGTATCGGCCCGCATCTCGAAGCGGTCGTCGACCACCACCACACTGTCGCGGAAGTAGATCTTTTTAGTGTCGGCGTAATAGTAGCCGTGGGTGCTGCTCAGTTCGGTGGTCCGGTTCACCACGCGGCCTCCGGTGTGGTAGGTCGCCACTTTGGTGGCAAGGTTGTAATCGAGTCGTTGGGAGTAAAGCTCGGTTGTCCCGCGTTGGAGCACAACGTTGCCGCGCAGTTTGGCGAGCAGGGTTTCGGCGTTATAGTCGAGGGCGTTGGCGAAGGCGGCCAGGCTGTCGCCCTGCTGGATCACGACGTTGTCGTAGGCGAATACCTCGACCTCATTGACGATCTCGGCGCTGTCGCAGTACATAAAAATGCTGTCCTGGCTCAGTTCCACGTTGCCGACCAGGCGCTGGGTCTCGCCCTTATTGAGCATCCGCAACTCGTCCGCCCGGTCGATATTGACGACCTGGACGGTATCGTTGGCGGCCTGACCGCTCAGGGGTTGGGCCAACGTGCACAGGAGCAGCAGGGCGGGGCCGCAGGTGCGAAGAAAGGTTTGAGTAGCAAAGTTGTACCAGCTG